>Ga0247844_1001750_pt1 | contig 38226 bp, 29 predicted proteins | sample LaCtaG_FD_192421 | JGI IMG/M metagenome (GOLD analysis project Ga0247844, IMG submission 192421) | Freshwater microbial communities from meromictic Lake La Cruz, Castile-La Mancha, Spain - LaCruzMarch201714.5m_1 | ecosystem: Environmental > Aquatic > Freshwater > Lake | place: Spain: Castile-La... | reverse complement strand
TATGTTGACAATTCGTTCAGAAGAAAAAGCTTGATTCATTATAAAAAAGCTAAGTATAAAAAAACTAAGTCTGATATTTTTTATAAAAGTATTTTTTTTCATTCTTGATCCTTTTTCTAAATCAAAACTTTAAATTGCTGCTTCACTCATCAATAATAAGCTAAGTTGCAAAAAAATAGGTGAATCTAGTTTTAAAAAATTAAAATACTAAATGATTTCAGATTGATATGAAGTGGCCGATTTTTTTAGACTAGAGTAAGTCAACTTGAAGTTGCCCATTATTTAAGGACGTGCTCAGTGTTTAGTGTTTGGGGACATAACAAACAATGATTGAGTTTTTTTCTCTAGCTTTAATAGATAAAAACACAACTAAAAAGACGCAAGGCCTGTCCCCTTTATGATAAAAACCGAGTGTTCACTTCTGGTATTTTTAAAATTCTGTAATTATATAATTCTATTGTGATATATTTGTATACTGTTATCCGTTTTTTTAAAAAGGTTTTTATGCGTCCAAAGCAATGGCAGATTCTTTTTTTGGTCTTTATGCTTGTGATCATGATTGATCAGGTCTTTAAAAATCTTATTCATGTTTATTCATTTTCCTATAGTAACAATTTTATTCATATTGAAAAACACTACAATCCAGGATTTATTCTTGGATATTTCGCAGAACTTCCGAGTCAGTTAAGAGTCGTGACGACATCAACTTTGGGTGCTTTTCTTATTGTTATTTTTATTTTGCTCCAATATCTTTTCCCTTTAAACTCGTTTCTTTTTCAATTAGGCATTTCCTTTTTTGTGGGTGGCCTTACAGGAAATTTAATTGACAGAATAACTGATGGTCAGGTTCTTGACTTCATTTCAATAAGCTTTAATCAGCTTTGGCACTCCCCTATTTTTAATTTTGCGGACCTATTTCAGTGGGGAGGTTTTATCCTCTCCTTTTGGGCCTTAGTAATTCATGGAAAAAAAATTTGGCCTGAACAAAATCAACGCAGACTGAATTGGATTAGGCCACATTTTCAATTAAAATATTGCTTTCTTCTTCTTGGAATCGGGATAAGTATTTCCCTTGTTACGATGGTTTTTAGCTATACCTATATAAGAACAAGTCTCATCGAAACGATAGGGGCCAACTCACTTGTTTTAAAAAAAATTCTCATTCCATTTTTGATGACATTTACAGTTATTCTTGTTGCTTTTTGTGTGGCCATCTTTACTCTAGGAAAAATCATTTCACATAAAATAGTAGGCCCCATTTATGCGTTTGAAAAATTTTTAGTTGAGTATATTGATGCAATTAAAAATGGCAAAGATCTTCGAAAATTCCAATTACGGGCCAATGACGATTTTCAGGAACTAAACGAAATGGCCGAGCAATTAAGACAAGAATATCTCAAACGTCGTCATCAGCTTTAGGTTTTAAAAATAAATTCCGAAAAGACAAAGCAAGGTTTTAACCAACAATGGTTTATAGCATTGGAGTAGCGCTTGTCACTTTTTAAAGTTTTCATAAAGACCTACAAAAATTTGACCTTCTTAAGATCTTTACGCCAGAAGGAATTTTTATCTTTTATTTTTTTATCAGCATTTACTCTTTTTCTTTATCAAAATTGTGATGGATCAAAGCAAAATGGAGCACCACAATCTTCTTCCACTATTGAGACAACAGAAGAAATTAGTCGAAATGTAGAGGCCATCACGGCCAGCTTAAGTGACTGCCCGCTGGGGGGAATAACGCTCATCACTTACCTCGATCAAAATAAAGATGGGCAAAGAGATGAAAGTGAAAGTGCAGAATCTTATACAAATATTTGTAGCAGTCTTCAAAAAGAAGAAAATGAAGGTGCTGAGGTTGCAGAAACGGCGTCAGAAACATGTCCCAATGGAGGAGTTACTGTTTATACTTTCTCAGATAAAAATAGTGATGGGCATTTTGATTCAAGTGAAAAATTAAATTCCATTCATATCGTTTGTAATTCTAGTACCATTAGTAATATTAGTTATTTTTCGGTGAAAGATGCTGGAAGTGAGACCTGCCAACATGGGGGACTTCTCTTTAATACAGCGACAGGTACAAACACCGCCGTCACTACTTTTATTTGCGATTCACAAAAAAAATCGACTCTTGATGAAAAATTGGCCGATAAATCTCGCTGTCCAAACGGAGGAAACATCCAATTTCTTAGTCCCAATGAATCTTCACTTCCCTTTTACTCGCTCAAATGTTCCAACAACGCGTGGGCCGTATTAAGTGGCCATCTAGGGCAAGAGCTTTCTTCTAAAATGGATTCTGCCTGCCATCATTTTTATCTTTATTTGCCTTCATCTGAACTTTCTGAAGTTTCTTGGTTGATTCTTATAAATAGCTTGGATTTTGGTAAATCGAGACTAACATCACTAAAAAATAAAATTTTCAGAAACAATGTCCGCGACTTTCCTCTTACTGATTCTCAAAATGAACAAATCAATTACTGCACTTTTTCTTTTGACCCAAATTCGCTCACTCTCAATTATAAAACAGAAAATGGGGCAGAAGAATTTATAGGAGATGAAGGAAGTATTCATCTTCTTTTTTGTGCCAATCAATCTCCAGAGATTAAAACATGTTCTCCCTCAGATTATATTTGTCCAGCTGGCCACTTTATGAAAGATAAAATTTGTGAAAAAATGGCCTGCAAAATAAATCAAACTCAAGAGTGTCGGGAAAATAACGGAGTTGGAATTCAAACTTGTCTTCTTGATGGCACGGGATATGGTGCTTGCAAAATTCAAACTTGCGATAGTGCTTACATTTTAAAAAATGGAAATTGTGCCCCACAAATTTGCCAGACGGGTGAAACTCGTTATTGTCTCAAAGATCATCAAATTGGTCAGCAAGCTTGTACAGAAGATAAAACGAGTTATCAAGATTGTGTTGTCTTGGCCCCCATTCAATGTGAAGAAAAATACTACCTTGAAAATGGGCAATGTCTTCCCCAAATTTGTACTCCAAATTCAACAGCAGAATGTTCAGAAGGCAATGGAAGTGGAACAAAAACTTGTCATCAACTTGGTTCAACTTACCTAGGCTGCGTTCTCAATGTTTGTACAAGTGGTTTTGTTTTAAAGGACAACACTTGTCTTCCTCAAATTTGTCAACCTTCAGAGATAAAAACATGCCTTCAAGATCACCGTTACGGGCAACAAAGTTGCGACTCCCTTGGAATAAGTTACTCCAATTGTGAATTAGGAAAAACTTGTGAAAGTGGAAATTATTTTAATGATCAAAGCTGCGTGCCCCAAGTTTGTTCACCAAATGAAGTGATAGCTTGCACCTCGAAGCATGTCATGGGCACAAAAGGCTGTAATGCCAATGGTTCAGCTTTTGAAGCTTGTGTTTTACAAGAAGGTACTTGTGAAACCGGATATACCTATCAAAATGGAAGTTGCACAAGGGCCGTCCAAAATTCAAATAAGAGTTGGTATGTCTTAAGTGGAACAACTCTCTCTTTATCAATTAGTGAAAATGATGATGGACTAAGTGTTCAAGAAGGAAAAGTAAATCAATCGCTGTCGATGTCAACATCTTCGACACTATCAGGCCTTAGCTTCTCAGAAAATAATAAACTTCTTACTATAACGGCCACAAGTAACACTCACGGCAAGTGGAGTATTCCTCTTCGAGTTAAGTCGCGTGGTGAAGATGTTGATCTGAGTATTGAAATCAATATTATGACCCCTTTTACTTGGACAGGAAAAAAATCAAATACTTTAGATAAAGATGCTGGAGGAAATTTTTGTGGAACAGTTTCTAACGATCATAGCTCCTGTCTAGGATTCAGTGCCCTCAACTACTCTTCAAATGTCACCTATACTCTTAAATCAGGATATCCCCTCTATGGAAATGTTTTAAATGATAATGTTTATTTTCCTTTCATTCTCGACAACACCTGCACACAAAATTGCACCGTAGATTTGAAAACAAATTTTTATACTCGTGGACTCATTTTAAGTTATGGCCAATTTAACCAGAATCAATACAACATTACTTATAGTGGTACAGGAATTAATCTTAGTAATGGTAGTATTTTTAATGGAGGATCGGGAAGCTTAAGTGTACCTACAAGTTGTTCATCTGAGGCCCTTGGAATAAGCAAACCCTATTATGATTTCACCTGCGAAAATGCGACCTTTAATGCTCCAACAATGTTTCGGGCAGGAGGAAATTTCGCAGCAACAAGCTGCCAGTTTAATTCGTCACCGGCCGGGACGCTCCGTTTTGTTTCAAATACAGACACGAGTTCAAGTTGTAGTAACTGGCTTAAAAAATCTATTATAAAATTTCCTAAAAACATGAATGTTTTTAATCTTGAATTTTCTGGTGATACTCCAACCTATGATTTAAGTGGTGGACAAATTAGCGTCCTTGGAAATTTACTCCTTGAAGATAGAAATTGGCATCCCTTAAACCGAGGAACGATGCTTAACGGGACCATTAATTTAAAGGGCAATATGCAACTTCTTAACGTTCGCGCCTTTGGTAATCTAAAAATTATTGTCGATGGAGAAAGTGATCAGCTCATTAGTTGTCCAATCGTAAGTCTTACCCATGGCTTTGATTATAATGGAAGGCCCATTAATGATTATTACTGTTTAATTCCTCAACTTGAAATAAATAAAAGTTCAGGAAAAGTCACGGCCATTAATTATCTAAGAATACAAAATTATTTTAATTATATCCAAGGGGAGACAGATTTTACCAAGGCAATTGGCATGTTTGGAGAACTTTTTACGGGATATAATAATTTTCAGATTCTTCCTCTTTTTAATAAAGGGCCAGTGATCTTTAAGCAACTTTATGATAATAAAAATCGTCCACCTGCCTCCATTTGGTACTGAAAAAAACACCCTGCATTTCTCGAGGAAAAGATAATGGACTGTCGAAATAATTGTGGCGCTTGTTGTATTGCCCCCTCTATTAGTTCTCCTATTCCCGATATGCCTGCGGGAAAAATGGCAAACATACCTTGCATTCAATTAGATAAAAACTTTGAGTGCAAAATTTTTAATTCACCAAATCGTCCTCAAGTCTGCCGATCACTTCGTCCTTCTAAAACAATGTGCAGAAACTCACGAGAAGAAGCATTAGCTTATTTATCAGAGCTTGAAAAAGTGACTTCGTCTCACTAAAATTCCCTATTGTTGACTTAAAAACATTTCATTAAATTAGTCAGACACTCTCAAAAAATTCCACAATAAATTTATTAATCCTGAGCAAAATCTTTTACTTGCCACTGTAAGTTTTTTTTAGGCGAAGATCCAAGGTAGATTTTTGACAAAGCGGAGCGGGGCCTGAAACAATAAGAGTAAGCCTCCAGTGCGGATCATTGGGCGCGCAACAGGTCTCAACCCAGGATGGTACCATGACCTCACTTTTTAGCTACAACACGCTTAAAGTTACGCTTAAAAAAAGTACGCGCACCCTCGTTATTGAACTCAATCGTCCTCTCAATCAAAATGCCCTCAACACCGAAATGATCTTTGAACTTGAAAGTCTTTTTTCTTGGTGTGCTTCCCGAGTTGAAATTCACTCACTTCTTCTCTCATCAACAACTGATCTTTTTTCATGCGGCTTTGATCGAGATGAAGCAAAAAATTTGTCAGAAGAAAAATTCATCAAAAATATGAGTCATCTTCAAAAACTTATTTATGCCATGTTTTTTCTTCCACAAACCATCATCTTCGATCTTAAAGATGGCGTGCATGGTTTAGGCGCAGAACTCGCTTTGGCGGCAGATATTCGTATGGCCCGCCCTGGAACAAAAGTTTCTTTTGCCCATCTGAAACGTGGTTTTACACCTACCTGCGGTGCCATTGGTTTTTTAAGTACTGTTATTGCAAAAACTTTTGCGCGGGCCTGGGTCATGAGTGCAAATAATATTTCAAATGAGGCCTTACAAATGGCCGGCTATATTCATGAGTACTACACTTGCTCAAATCGAAAATATTTTAATCTCTATTGCCAAACAAGCTCCTGTCGCTCGCATTCAGGCCAAAAGAAGTTTTCTCGAAACAATTTTACCCGAACTAGATCGTGCCCTTGTTTACGAAAAAGAATTTGCTCATGGTGTTTTGGCCACAGGTGATTGGAAAAAAGCATTATTAGGCGAAACAAACTTTATCTCAGCAAAACAAATGGCCGAAGTTCTTAGTGATAGTAAAGTGGGTGAAAATAAGCAAAGAGAAGCTCGGGCGAATTAAATAAGCTCAAAGCAAATTTCTCGGGTAATAATTTTTCTCAATTTAAATTTCACATCGACGATAAGAAATATACATCGCTTAGGAGTATGAATATGTCTTATCTTCTCCCTTTAGTTTTAATATTTTTATCTTTCAATATTTTTGCTGAAGCAGAGGCGCCACTTCAGTGTCAAAAATCTCAAGTAACTTTAAGCAAAGATGGTCTTGCACGTATTGCTGAAGCGAGTTTCAATTACCTCCTTCACGATGAAGAAATTATTAAATCTCTAAAAACCAATGTGGCAAGCTTTGAATACAAAGATGAACGAAAGCTCCATAAAATCATTTTTAATATGAGCGTGCATCTCAAAAACTTTTCCCAAGATTTAATCAATACCCAAATTTTACTCAAAAACAATAAGCTTAAAAATCTCGTTTTTGGAGATATAAAAATTGAATGTTTTGATAAATTTTGTAAAGTAAGACTACCCCTAAAAAAACTTTCACTTGTCGGAGATTTTTCCATTAAATGCAATGAAAACTCTTGCATGGGAACCACTCTCATTGGCCTGAAGAGATTTAATTTTTTAATCAACAGCACCACTTATGAAGACGCCTATCTCGACTTTGATCTTCTCATCAACACAGAACTAAAAATAAATGAAATGTTTAGTGTGGCCCCAGAAACAGTCAAACTTAAAATAGCACCGAAAGCGCAATCTTTAGAACTTGACCTAACAAAAGAAGAACAAGCGATTGCTCAACTGCTTTATCAATCATACTATGAAAAAAGAAAAAAAGAATTTGAAACCAAACAAAGTAAAGTCCCTCTACGCGATATGAGTGATGTTCAAACGTATGCTATGGCCGATTCCCTCAGTGAGTATCTTGAGAATTTTACAAGTTTTTCTTATTTCATCATTACAAAGTCGGCCCTTAAGGAACAAGAAGTCAGGGAAGTTCAAGATATTTTATCAAAAATTCTTGGCCCAACACTAGCAGAACTTGTCAATGAATCACTTCATCAAATGCCTGTAGAATCCTTTGAACCAGTCATTCCGATAGAGGCGATGACACCTGCTGATCTTCTCCAAATTCCAAACGTAGGTAAAAATAAAAAATCTAGGCCACAACTTTTTCTTCAAATTAATAAAATGGATAGAGATCAACTAGGCAACTTCATTATGCCTCTATCAACTTGCAATAATGATCCTCAAATCACAAAATCAAATTCACTAATGCCAACTCGTAAATTTTCTCGCCCCCCTTCTTCCGAATTAAGTCAAGGTGTTGATCTGAGTGCCAAAATCCCACTTCAGGCCATTAACGAATATTTAAAGCTATGTTTTTCTGATGACGATTCAAATGCTGTTTATTATGAAGATATGGCCATTTTCGAGGCCTCAAAAAAAGTGGGGCTTAATACAAAAATTCGCCTTCTTTTTAATGAAGCTCCTCAACTTTTCACTTCATACAATAACGATATAAAAAAATATGAACTTTTTTTAAAACTTAACGTCACAGAGTCACCTTATTTAGTCAAGGCCTTACGAAGAATAACTCTTCCTTTTATAAGCAGCACTTTTACATCAAATATGGCCATCGATTTTGATAAATTTGATAAAACTATAAATATAGATCTGAATAGAGCAAACATGGAAGTCGGAACAGAGCAGCCTCTTATTTTAATTTCTGATCTCATTACAGTGGCGACGCCCTTGAAATTTATTAAAGAACTTCTTTTTAATGGACTCATCCTTCCCGGCATTAATAAAGAAGGAAAAATTGATTCCGTCTCAATTCAAAACTTTGATTTAAGTGGCCTCGCTCCTGATGAAAGTGGCGCCAATATTATTTTACAAGCGAAACTTACGAAACAAAAGTAGCACAAGATACATCTAGAGATATTGTGTTATTCTATTTTAGGGCCGCGTACGCGCGATCGCATCGATAATTTCTTGTGGAGTTCCAAAAAGGATATAACTTTTATTCCTTAAAAATTCTGAATATCTTCGATTATCATTAAATTGCTGACTTATACTAAGGGGTGATAATAATCCAGAAAGAGTGTGGCGAGCGCGCATCGCAAAAAATCCCCCTCTTGGAGTTTCATAATCCATCGTAAGAGAAAAATCAATTCTTCTATCTTCTGTTCTTACGATATTCCCCGTTGAGATATTGGCAACAACAATTTGATTTTTATTTAAATCATCATTTTTAGGAACATAAAGACCGACAGCAAAACCTTGTTTGGGATCTAAATTGGTACTCAAAATTAAGACCTCATATTTAAGATCACAATTATTCTCTGTATTGATAATAGTTTTTTTATTATCGTTTTTAAGAAAACTAAGTTTATTCTGTAAAGGTATCTTACAGCTATAAAGGCCTTGCTTAGATGTAACTGAAGAAAGATCGTTAGTGCTCCAACCTTTGTTTGTATAAAAATGAGCATAATGAAAATTATTAGTTAAACGTACCCCCATGACCTCCGTTTTTATATTACTTAAATCAGTTATCGTTGTTGACTGATTCCCCGCAATTTCTGGAGAAATATCTTTCATAAGATAAGACTCATCTAAAACATTTTTAAGTACGTCATTGCGGCCTTTTTTTTGCGCTAAAGGATTTGTAAATTGATTGATTGCTGAGGGATTTCTTACATAGCCCGCATATTCAACATGCTCTATAGAAGGAATCGAAAACACCGCTGCAAATGAACGATTATAAGATGAAAAATCAAATTCAGATCCTACCTCATCGTTAACAGATTTATTTTTTTCATCAAGATAATCAGAGTCGCTTTGTGCACTCCCATAGGGGCCTTCAATAACTCCGTCCTCTTTATGTTCAACAAAATCATAGGTTGCGTCACCATTCCAAAGTGTCATTCCCGCTTGTTTTACGATAAGAGTTCTTGGATCGATGCTTTGAAGATTTGCGAGAGCTCCTGTTCGATCTGAAAAACCCGCCTGAGTTGGATTATAAACTCTGCCATGAACTTCATCACGAATAGAACCTTGCCAGCCTTTCCCATAATCCCATATGGCGAAATTTTTACTCTCTAAATCTTCCCCAAATCCACTTGCCGAAGCATAATTAATATAGCCTCCACCTTTATCTGAAAAACCAATGGTCACTTTTTTTCCTGGAGTAAGAGAAGGAAGCAAAACCTCGTGAGTATGAAGAGCCGGATTACTCACTTTCACAAGGGGAACAATCGGAGAACTAATATTACTTGGTATTTTAGGAACATAAACGAGATCTGGAGTAATAGAAATTTTTAGCGTTTCTAAATATTTATTATAAAAAAGTTGCCCAAGTTTAATTTGTGATTGTGCATTATAGTGCACACTTCCGCCACCAATGTCTTCAGGATTTGAATGAAGATCCTCTCCTTGCGAAGAAACAAATGCACGACTATCTGAAGCTAAGGTCCATTCAATCACTTTACTTCTAAAAAGCGATTTCATTGGGGATAAATTTATTTTTCCGCCAATAGAAGTCCACTCAGGACTTGGTTCACCGACGACAACAGAAACTTTCTCATTGGGATACTTACTTAAAACTTCTTGAACAAGGTCCCCTAATCTTTTGACATAACCACCGGCAGTCATATTGTCTCTTTTTAAAACAGCTTTTGTAATATCCGCTTCCCCCTGCATCCACAAAAATCCTTTAAATCTATTTTGAAGAGAAAGACCCGCAGGTGATTTTGCATCCATCGCAGTTGACAAGCGAGATTTAAGATCATCCATCAAACTATCTGTTTTCGATGATGTTAAAGGCAATTCACCTAGCCACTGTAAAATAGAAGTCCCTCCCATCGCTGCTGGAACAAGAAGAACTCGACGATCACTGTCCATCGTTTTAGCATAGCGACGAGCGAAGGCCATACCAAAACCGATTGCAGTTTTCGTTTTTGCATAGCCAAAGTGTTGTAAGACATCATCTGCCGGAATGACTCTTTTATCATTAGCAATCTGTCTTCCGATCTGGAAAATTTTCTTGTCAAGATCATTAGATTTAAGAGGATCTGTATACTCCCCCATCCCAACACCAACAGCGTTTGATTGCCCAGCAATAACAAAAATGTCATAGCCGGTAAAAGAACTTTCAGCGAAGCTTAAATTTTGAAAAATAAAAAAATTAAAAAAACAAATAAGGGGAACAATATAAATTTTAAATGTGAAATTTTTCATGAGATAAACTCCAAGTTATTAATCAAGCTCACTTAAATTAAGTATAAGCGCAACTCACCTTATTAACAAATATCGGACTAAATCACTCAAAAATTAAATTTTTATTGCCTCTAATTTAGGGCATGCCTAACAATCTGATAACTTAAGTCATCATCATCAATGGATATAAAGGTTGATTCATTTCAAAAAAATAGAATAAAAAAACTACAAGCAGTGCTTCAAAACTTCTTTCACCACTTTAAAATTTTTACCAAAGAAAATGTCTTTTGATTTTATGACGAGTTTTACGTTGTAAAGATCATGAGGTTTTAAATGGCAAAAACCTGAACTTAAATAACATTCAATATGTTCTTCTAAGGCCATCTTTTTAAGGGCCGGGCAACTTGTTATGGGAGTATTTAACAAATCTTTTTCCATCGTCTCTTGCAAACAGCTTAATGTTCTTACGATAAAATCTTGTCCAGAAGTAGTCATGCGCGGATATCCACGCACAAGAAATCTATTGCAATAAAAATTTCCGTAAGAAAGAAGATAGCCCTTATCACCACATTTAAAAACTTCTTCTTGCTCTAAATAATAGTCACAAGGATTATGCTCCGTTCGCCCTTCTATGAAATCCATTATCTGGGAATACGAGCTCGGTTCTGCAGCAAAAGAAAATGAAGAAACAAAAACCAATATTAAAATTAATAATTTTTTCATAAACTAAAAAGGCTCCTAACTTCATACTGAGCTAAGACTTTACTGGCGCGATTAAAATCTTTTGTCATTCCTAAAAGAAAACCACCGCCACCTGCTCCACACAACTTTAAATAATAATCTTCATCTTTAAGGCCATCGCGCCAAAGGCCGCGATAAAGTTTGGGGATCATTGGCCCAAAATGGCGATATTGAAAATCAGAAAGTTCACGAAAATGCTCGTAGAGAGTAATGGTGTCACCACTTAAAAAGGAAGTGATACAACCATTCGTAATAGGAGTCAGAACATTATGAAGAAGATGACTAAATTCAGCCTGACGACATTTTTCTAAAAACAAATTCACAAGCGGCTCTGTTTTTCTAGGTCTCGCCGTATTGATAATAAAAAGGGCCCCTTCCCCCTTAGGTAATTGAGGCAAAACAGTCGGGCCCATCGTGGATTTATCCTTAATGAGCATCGGTGTATTTAGATAAGTAATAAGGGGATCAATTCCAGAGCTTGAGCCGTGAAAATGCGACTCCATTATGGAAAATATTTTTTTAAGACGAAAAATATCATGGGCCAATTCATCAGCATTTTTTGCGTAACGATCAAAAACAGCAGCAACAAGAGCACCAGAACTTCCAACCCCATAGCCTTGGGGAATTGTTGATTCAAAATAGAGGCCTTCCAAAACCTCCATTTCAAAAAGTCTCACATCAAAATGAACACAACTCCATTCTTCTTTCGGAAGATGATGAAGATATTCTGCAAATGATTTTAATTCTTGATCAACTTTTTTTTCAGCATTGAAAGTGAGGCGCCCTTCAAACATAGGATAAGGAGTTGCAAGGGCCATTGAATCTTTAATGACGCTATATTCGCCAAAAAGTAAAACTTTTGAATAAAAGGAGCGATTTTTACTAGTCATGAATCTGAGGCCCAGTCCCCACGCGATCATGCAAGAAATTTTCATAAAAAGGTTTCATCTGATCAATGAATCCTTTAATTTTTTGGGAGTATTGTGCTGGATAAAGAAGATGTAAATTAGGCCCCGCATCGAGAGTAAAGCAAACCGGAATAGAACTTTCTTTTCTAAAGGCGCGAAGCTCTTCGATAAGACTTATCGTTTGTGGCCTAATGAGCATATAATTAGAAGCAAGCATCATTCCATGAAGCTCAAGCGCTTCATTTTCTACAATGCTCACAAATTGCTCAAGATCACCTGAGCGCATAACTTTAATAAGGGCCAATATTTTTTTCCTCGCCTCATTAAAACGAACATTCCCATAAGCGGAGTTATTCATAATTTGATGACCTAAAGAACTTGAAACAGATTTAGGTTTCGAATCAACAATTAAAATGCTGTCACGGTAATCATCAAAACAAGAATGAACTTCGGTCATAGCAGTTGCATACTCATCAGAACTTTCTTGCCCTTCGATACATCCCCAAGTCACAACACCACCATAAACAGATCTGGAGGCAGACCCAGAACCTAAACGGGCCAAGATCGAGGCCTTTTTAAAAAAATCTTCATCGCTTAAAAATGAATTAAAAAACTTTTTTTCAAGAGAACAAAGCGCTAAGGCGAGAGAGGCCATCGAAGAAGCTGAAGAAGCAATGCCTGCTGAATGAGGAAAACTATTTCTTGTCCGTAAAATAATTTTAAGTTGTCCTAAAAAAGGATACCTCATCAAAAGAGAATCAAAATAATTTTGAATGCGCGCGGAGTATTTCGAAGAATCTTCACCTTCAAAATCAAAAACAAGATGAACATTTTTTCGTGGAATTATTTCTTCGAATTCATAATCTATCTCACTTTCCGTAAAAGCTTCAGACAAAGTCAAACTAAGAGAAGGGTTCATCGGAAGTTGAACTTCTTTTTTTCCCCAATACTTAATAAGCGCAATATTTGAGGGAGCACGAACGCGAAGATTTCCACCTTGAACTGCCTCAGAAAGGATAAGTGATTTCATGAGACCTTCAATGTAAATAAGATAAAGAAGCAGGAGAATTTTCAGTCACTATTCCCCCTTGAAAAATGAGTTCACGAAATCCCAAAAATGTAAAATATCCTTTTTCTCTAAAATAATGTCGTGTTTGCTCAACGCTTTGATCGGAGGTCACTAAAGCAAAATCGCCTCCCCAAGCGCCAAGCGATTTCACGCTCCCCCAATAATCAGAAAAAAATTGCTCTTTAACAGGCGTACGCCCAAGAAGAGCTCCCACAATTTTTTCATGCTTTTCAATGAGGCCTTCAAATAGGGTCAAATCATTGGCCTTTATCATTTCATCTGTAATCGCACTAATTTTTTCGACGAGATCGCTTTTTTCAATTTCCGTATTTCGATATTGCTCAATCCCTTCAACAGAACTTTGTTTTCGTCCAAGGTAGACAAAGAAAATTTGATCTTTAAAAGGGGGATTAAATACAAAAGAAGACCACTGTGGCCCCGTCGCATTTTTTTCATAAACAATGGCACTATCAGATTGCGCGCACGCCACATCATAGCCCGACCCACCACAGGTGTTAAAAAGTAGTTCAAAAGGACTTATATAGGCCCACTGAGCAATATTATAAATAAGAGTTGAGCTACTCCCTAATCCCCAGTCCAAAGAAAATCCAAGATGTGTTTCCACGAAAACATCGGCCTCGTCTCTTAAAAAATGAACATTTTGTTTTCTCGCCTGTCTTAGAATTTTTTGCAACAAAAGGGCCGTCTCATTGGGATTTTCATCAAGACAATTAAAACGCCAAAATTCAAAAGTCGATTCAAACCAAAGATCACCATTTGAATCAAAGCTTTTCCAATGAAGTTTGGGTGAAAAAGAAGGACTAAAACGTACAGTCATTGATTGCCCAACTATCGTCGGAAGGGCCAAGGCCTTCGCCCCATCAAGAACTAAATACTCTCCCGTGATGAGGACTTTGCCTCTCCCATAGAAATAATTATCTAAATTCATCGTAACTTGATTATAATTAGCAGTCGTTACTAAACTCATTATAAAAACCTTTAAACTAAGTGACGAAGTCTTCCTAAATAATCTCGAACTTCTTTAAAAGAAATCACTTTGTTTTCAAAATATTTTTTTACTTCTATCCGTTCAAGCTCACTTGCTTCTAAATGATTTAAAATATTCATCAAGTGCATTTTCATATGGCCTTTTTGAATCCCTGAAGTCGTGAGCGTCCGAAGGGCCGCAAAATTTTGGGCCAAACCAGTGGCCACAATAATTTGCATCAGTGTAGAAGCATCAGGACGCCCTAAGAGATCAAGAGAAAATTTGGCCATAGGATGCAAGCGTGTAAGCCCCCCAACTGTCCCAATGGCCATTGGAAGCTCTAAAGAAAAGGTGAAACGATCGTCTTCAAGGCAACAATCACTGAGGCCACGGTACTGTCCATCCCTACTTGCATAGACGTGTCCACAGGCTTCGACGGCACGAAAATCATTTCCAGTCGCAAGGACAACGGCATCAATCCCATTAAAAATCCCTTTATTGTGAGTCGCGGCCCTGGAAACATCTATTTTAGAAATTCGAACGGCCTTCGCAAATTTTAAAGCAAATTCATTCGCAGTCATCCCAAAACTTGGATCAGCTAATTCAGAAATTTGACAACTAACCTGCGCCTTCACACGACAATCAGGCGTGTAATTAGAAAGAATCGCCATAATAATTTGAAGATCTTTTTCTGTTCCCACCATGTAAGGGCAGGCGTTTACTTTTTCTTTAAAAGTGCGGCCAAAATTTTCCAGAACTGTATTTATAAAATTGGCACCCATGGCATCACAAGTTTCAAAGCTCGCCCGCAGCTGAAAATAGCCTTCTTCTAAATAAGTGAGATCACAAAGTTCTAAATTTTTAAGTCCCCCACCACGAGCTTGCATATTGGCGACAAAGGGAGAAATTTCTTCGATCAATGATTTTTTTTCTTCGTTAAAAAGACGGATAAGCTTTTCGCTATCGCCTTTCCAGGTGAAATGAACTTGGCCTACTTTGGTAGTCGAAATAAGAGCCGTTTGAATTCCTCCCCTTTGAAACCAAAAATGAGCACTGCGGGCGCAAGCGGCGACGACCGAACTTTCTTCAATCACCATAGGTACGCAATAAACTTTGTCATTAATTTTTAAATTAGGAACAACCCCATAGGGCATATAAAAATTCGTGAGCGTATTTTCACTAAATTCATCAAAAATTCTCTGCTCATTTTCATCATTATGCCAAAAGCGCTTCACCATTTCTCCCACGCGAGGAGAATCATCAAAATAATTTTGAGATAAAATATTTATTTTTTCAAGTTTACTGAGTTTTGAAAAACCAGAAATAGGCCCGGTAATATTTTGCATCATAGACATTCCATCACTTTCGTAACTTTAAAAAGGCCCGTGCTATTTTTAAACCAACAAGTTGTATCTCAAGATAATCGCGAAGAGCTTTTTCACCTTTTTCAGCGTGCCGAAGAATTTCCCCGGCCTGACCGTAAAGACAAGACTTCACATGCGGACTAAGCTTTAACATAAGACAGTGCCCTTCCAAGAAATTTCTTACACCGCCTGAAATAATAAACTCGCGCGTCCGTGCTTTTTTTCCAAGGGCCTTCGTCTCAAGTGCCACCGTGTCTACCATTTCTTGGGCGGAGTGTCCAACATGGGCCAAAGGATTGTAAAATTGATTTTTCGCTGGCCCACGAAGAATTTCTAACTTCGAAAAATTAGTTCCTCCAAAGGCCGCGAATTCAATAGCAGTAAGTGGAAGTTTCAAGAGGGCGCGTACACTTTGAGGGCCCATCCCCTGTCCCACCTCTTTCACAATGACCTTCATTTTTCTTCCCTCCAAAAATTCTTCTAAAATTTCTAAGGAAGTTCGTTCAAGTCGATCACCTTCAGGCTGTAACCACTCTTGAAGAGGATTGATGTGGATAATAAGTCCGTCGGCCCTCAATTTTTCAAGCATTTCATCAATTTTATCGGAGGCTTTGAGCTTAATAAGTTTTTCGATTTGCGCAATCCCGAGGTTTGCATAAAAAGGTAAAGCATCACCCAGATAGGGGCGCAAATTAAAACTCGTCAAAGTTTTTTTATCTTCAAGAAGGGCGCGGCAAGAACCAAGCCCCATGCCTAAACCAAATTCGCCTGCAAGTTTTGCTAGACGGATATTGATCATTTGGGCCTTTTTATTCCCGCCAGTCATACTGCTTATCCAAAGCGGTGCCGAGACTTTTTTCCCCCCAAAATGAATTTCTAAAATTTCATCTTTGGGGTGGGCCGAAAAAAGAGGCTCATAGTTAAAGCGTTTATCTAAATCATTCACGCCTAGGACTGAATTTAAGGCCAGTTGGATATGTTCTTTTTTTCTTTGATCAAGTTTGCTTGACATAAATATTTCCCAATAATTTTGGCCGAATATACCTTCTGCCAAAGAGTCATGGCAAGTCTAAGAAAGTCCCAATACAGGATTGCTCGAGTTTTCAAGCGCTTAAATGCTTTTCAGAAAACAGGAGTAAAATATCTTGAAGCCCAAGAAAAATACTCCAGTGTGTTTTTCTCAATTACTTTTGGAAAATAGCCGATAGGTTCGTGAATAGTAAGCTAAATCATCTGCGGCTTTAAGGATTAATTATGAGTGACATGAAACTTTCAACGATCCTTCTTTTAATCATCATCGTGGCCCTTGGGGCTTGCTCATCTCGTGGCCCAAAAAGTTCGGTGAAACTTAGTTTCTCCCTCGACTATCAAGTCGTCCTCGCCACAAATAAAGTTCGCGTTTTTCCCGTTAAAGAAGGAAGTGGTGTTGCTGATCGAACTATCGACTATGATAAAAATTCAAGCCCCCTCATTTCTCTTCCTGCAGGAGTGTGGCGATTTTATAGCATTGAATGGAATGGAGCGACTCCGTATACGGGCGCTTTAAAATGCGGCATCAGTAACGCCGTTGATTTAAAAGGTGGCGCGGAAACAAGTATTGATATTACTCCCTCTGAAAATAATTGTGGGGCCCCCTTTTTCGCAACGATTTTTAATAACTACTGCTATCAACCTTCAACAACAGCAACAACGACACCTTTTCGCGCGGGCTCAGGAACCGTTGGTGATCCGTTCATTGTTTGCAATGTTGATCAGTTAAATTCCATTGGGGGAGCGAATTTTGGAAGCTACAAATCTAATCATTTTAAACTCGGTAGAAATATTAATTTTTATCACAAGTTTGATAATATTCCCGACGCGCTTCCGTTTGTTCCCATTGGGCCACCGATGGATGTTACTAATCCCTCAGCATCACCGTCTGAACTTTTCACAGGAAGTTTTGATGGCGCAGGTTATTCAATTATTGGTATGACACTTTCTATTACTGCAACATCAACTGCTTTATATAAAGTCGGTTTTATTCGTCAGCTGAATGGGACAGTTAAAAATATTAATTTCGTAGTTCCAGAAATTGATACTATTAGTGATTCTCCTGTGAACGCAGTGGGTATTGTAGCAGGAAGTACACCAATGACCTCACTCATTGAAAACGTCCATGTTAGCTACGGGAGTGTCAGAGGAAGAGAATCAGTCGGAGGGTTTGTTGGTCTTTCAGGAGGACAACTTAAAATCATTGATTCTTCTTTTTTTGATGGAGAAATTGAAGGAAAAACAGCTGTTGGTGGACTTGTTGGTACAATGCACTTCTCTGGCGATAATATTTTAAGATCATTTACCACAGGAGATGTTCGGGCAAACAATGGATATTGTAGCAATCTCGACTACAAGGACGAGTCGAGTTGTACTTCAAATAGTGGCGTTTGGAATCAAGCTGGTCAAATTGGAGGATTAATTGGCTCTGTAAGTGCAGCTTTCAATACAGGCCATATCAAAGAAAGTTTCAGTAAAATGGATATACAAGGGGCAAATGAAGTCGGAGGCCTTATCGGAAGAAATAATGCAAGTTCAACGGCCCTTGATATTTCTGATTCCTACTCTGTTGGAAATATTCATTCATGGGGAGGATCAACTCCTTACTTAGGAGGAATAATTGGTTACAATCAAACGGCCGCCATGGGAAAACTCACCCGCGTTTTTCACACTCAAGGGGGACTTAGCTCTACTTCATCTAGCTCATCCACAATAGGAAGACTTTTTGGAGGAGGTGCGAATGGGGATTGTTATGAATCATTTGCTACTGGCAAAGAAAGTTATTTATTAAATTGCAATTCAACGAATTCTGCCAGTGTTACTTATGTTGGTATAAGACTTCTTTCAACTTATCAAAATGCTGGATGGCCCATTAGTGATTCGGCAATTACGCCTACGATTTATGAAATGGCATTAGGGGGACAACACAGTTGCGTTCTTGCCGGTGTTACGGCTGCCACTAAAAAGATTAAATGTTGGGGAGGAAATGGTTTAGGACAACTTGGCGATGGTACATATATTTCAAAACTCATTCCTACCGATATTAGCTCTGCTAACTTTTATTCTAAAGTGAGTACTGGGTCTGGTTCCTCTTGCGGACTTACAGCGACAGGCGCTCTACATTGCTGGGGAAATAATTCTTTCGGACAATTAGGAAATGGTACTACGGCAAGTTCATCTACACCAGTGTCGATAACCTCTTCATCAACTTGGATAAATATTGACGCCGGTGGTGATCATACTTGCGGCATTACAGACACAAATTCTCTTTATTGTTGGGGGTTAAACTCCTCTGGCGAAGTTGGAGTAGCAACTTCAACAACGGTGGCGCTCATACCTCAAGCAATCACTGGAACAGAAACTTATTCAACGATCTCTGCTGGAATTGGACATTCATGCGCCATTACTTCTGTTGGCATCCTAAAATGCTGGGGAGATAATTCTTCTGGGCAGCTTGGAAATGGAAATTTGACATCAACATCTACTCCAACGATGATTGGTTCAGGCTATGCTAAAATTGCAAATGGACAGTTTTACACTTGTGGAATTACAACTGCTGGCATTTTAAAATGCTGGGGAGAAAATTCCGCTGGTCAACTTGGTATAGGAGCGTCATCAGCAACCCCTTCGGCAACACCACAAATCGTTGATTCAGGTGTAAGTTACTCAAAAGTAGCAACAGGCAATTCACACACCTGTGCAATCACATCAGGAGGTGTTTTAAAGTGCTGGGGCTGGGGAGCGTTTTATCAAAATGGAAGCGGCAATTACGCGAATACCGCCACACCTACTGTCGTTGATGCCGGTGTCACCTACACCGATCTTTCTCTTAGTAACTATCACTCTTGCGGACTCACTTCATCAGGCATCGTCAAATGTTGGGGGAAAAACTCAAGTGGCCAAATCAACGGAACCCTTGCCGATGTGGCCACACCGACTGCCGTTAGTTTTAATTCAACTTGGATTATGGATGACAACCTTCACGACTATCCTCGTCTCGCTTGGGAAACTCCTCGAGGCTGTCATGGAAAATTTTCGGGGACGTGGGGTTCGGGGACAGCGGCCGATCCTTATCAAATTTGCAGCCGCGATCAATTTAATAGTATTGATTCTTCTCCAGGAGCTTCCTACGTGATGAATAACGATATTGACTTACTTGGAGTCACTCCCCATTTAACAAATTATTTTACAAATAATTTTCAAGGAAATCTTGACGGTAATGAGCACACGATAAGTAATCTTGCTATTACGGCCACAAGTGGAGTAAACGGTGTTGGCCTATTTCCTTCAATAGATATAGCTGGATCTGTCAGCGACATTCAACTGAAAGGAGTCGATATCAAATTAAGTGCTGGAAGCAATGCCTATATGGGATCAATTGCAGGAGATAATTATGGAACTATATCAGAAGTAAGAGCTCAAACAGGAGTGATTGAAGGAGATTATTACGTAGGTGGCATCGTTGGAAAAAATCTTGGCACTCTTTCAAAAGTCTCAAGTAATCTTATGATGAAAGGAAATTATTATCTTGGAGGACTCGTTGGAGAAAACGAGGGTGGACTTATTGAGCACTCACACAGTTACGGATCAATTAAAACATCTTCAACTTCAGATAGCATTGGCGGACTCGTAGGACGAAATTTGGGTGATAGCACTTTCGGAGTAGCAAGCATTTTAGGAAGCTTTAGCAGGGCGAATATATCATTGAATCAAAGTTTTTCCTCGACTAATATTGGAGGGCTTGTCGGAAGCAATACGGCCTCTGGTGCGGCGGCCATTATTAATGACTCTTACGCAGCAGCTTCTATTAAAGACGAAAATACTTCCTTGCTCGTAACAAATTTAGGAGGTCTGATTGGTCAAGACACAGGTGGAACGATTAACCGCACTTTTAGTTATAGCTATGTTTCTTCCTCCGTTTCGGCAGGAACACTGCCGAGTAATTGGGGACCATTTGTTGGGTACGTCACGGGAGGAGCTAGCAAAAACTATAGCGACTCACTCGTAATCGAGAACACTTCATCTGTTTTAAATAGCTATGGCGGACACGCGGCCAATACAGCTTCATACACAGTTGCTTCTTATCTTAACTCAACAGATGCAAAACTCATTGGCAGCTACATAGGAGTCGGCTGGAATGTTGTTGAAAGAGAACCTACCAGTGAAGATGAGCCAACGACGGTTTGGGGAATGGAAGATGGTAAGAGCAGCTACCCAGAACTTCTTCACGCGAATGAGGGAGGCAAGGGGCTCGATTTTATGAAAACTGTTTTGGGTTACTAAGACAGACCGAATATAGGAAAGTGCAAGATATAGACAAGATGCTGTATCTTGCACTTTTCATAATAAACAAAATGGCAAGCGTAAAATCAACTAAGAATTGACAATATGACAGATATGTCGCATTATAAATTCTTATGAGAGACTTACTCGACTATTTCAATAACAACATAAATTTAAGCGATGAATCTTGGAACCACATTCAACAAGGTCACCCTGAAATCAACCTGGATTTAATTGCTAAAACGCTACTCCATCCAATAGAAGTCAGAGAAAGCATTCAGACAAGCACAACGTTATTATATTATTCAATTAAAATAAAATCAGAAATTAAAACGAGATATATTTGCGTTGTCGTAAAAAAAACATTCTCAGGTGAATTTTATATCCAAACGGCCATGACAACTTCTTACTTGAAGGCCGGTCGAGTTGTTTTTAAGGAGAATTAATTATGTACATCTATTATGATAAAAAAAATGACTATTTAGAATTTTTCTTCGAACAAGTTGAAAATTATGCGGATCAAGATGAAAAAAATGATCATCTTGTTATTTTCAAGAGCGAAAAAAAAGATTTAATTGTTGGTTATGCTTTAGAAGAAGCAAGTAAAGAAATCTTTTTTCTACATCATTTAGATGCAGTTGATAAATTGGCCATCCTTTTAAAAATTTCTAGAATTCGTCGCGATTTATCTCAAGAGGAAGTGGCCAAGAAGCTTAGTATCAGTTTGCGCCACTATCAACGCCTAGAAACAGGGCAAGATACAACAGTAAGTCTTCTTGCTCAAATTTCAACCATTTTTCCTGAAACAGATTTTGGGAATTTATTTGAAATCCAGAAAGCAGTTTAAAATAACTTTTGTTACTGATTCAAGGGAGCAAGAACAAGAATGAACTCTCGTTTTAAATCGTTAAGTTTAGCGAGTATTGTTTTTGCCTTCCCTCTTATGAGTTCTTCTTTTTTTGAATTAAGATCAAGGGCCAAAAATATCTCACGCTCTGTTGACTTGAAATCTTCAAGAACTTTTTTGAGGCGATAAGGTGTGTCCATCAAAATCACAGTCCGTGGTTCATTTAAAATACTTTTAATGACAGGTAGTCTTTCTTCCGTTTTAGCAGGTAAAAATCCCTCAAAAACAAATCTTGAATGTGAAAAACCAGAAAGCGCGAGTGCAAGAGAAATTGAATTTGAAAAGGGCGTGCTTGTGACTTTTATTTTTTCTTTGTGACAAAGATCCACAATTTCCCGTCCGGGGTCACAAAAGGCCGGAAGCCCACCATCGCTCATAATATAAACATTCTTACCGGCCTTTAATTCTTTGACTAATTCCTGAGAGACCGTCGTCGCATTATGTTCATTGAGAAGAATAAAGGAATCCACACATTCACGAGGAAGGCCAAAGCGAAGCCAACGCTGACGGCCAATTTTTAATTCTTCAATCACAAAAAGGGAAGAATCTTTATCCTCGAGCGCCGCTTTTTTTAAAAGATTAAGGGCGACACCCTCTAAAGGATTTTCTTCGTCAATCGGTGTTGGAATCAGTGTGAGCGTGCCTTGCATAATATTTCCCTAATCACATAATCAAATTTAGTTCCTCAAAATTTAATGCTAAACTCACAAACTATGCAACATCAATTTTACCTTATTGTTCCCCTAGGGCTTGAAGTTTTGGCCATTAGTGAGTTCACTGAAAAATGGACTCTTCTTTTTAAGCAATCCCCATTACCTCTGCTTAAAGAAAGTCATGGCGGCGTAACGTTTACAGCTCTTTTAGAAGAAGCCGTCATCCTTAATCACTATTTAAAAACGCCAACGCGCCTTCTTCTTCGTTTTGCTGAATTTAAGGCCCGCGACTTTCCTAAACTCTATAATAAATTGTGCAAACTTCCTTGGAATTTGTTTCTTCGTGGGCAAATTCCAGAACTCGAATTTAGTTCAAAAGAGTCGCGCATTTTTGATTCGCGAAAAGTTGAAAAAGTCCTTACAGATGCCCTTCGTTTTTTTTATAAGGCCCAACCTCCGAAAAAAATCCATTTAGAAAATCTGGACTCCCTTCCGACTCAAAAAATCTATATTCGCTTCGAAAACGATACTTGCACAGTGAGCATTGATACAACAGGTGAACGCTTGGAGAGACGAGGGTATCGCACTCATGTTGGAGAAGCCTCTCTTCGTGGAAGTCTCGCCTCAGGGCTTCTTCTTGCGCTTAAAAATGAATTAAAAAATGAAGCAGGCGAAGAACTAACACTGATTGATCCAATGTGTGGCTCAGGTACTTTTCTATTTGAGTCTGCGCTCTATTACGCCCCTAGTCCCCGTCAAGATTTTTCCTATCTTTTTTTCCCTTATCTTTCAAAACGGCTTCCTTTTCAAGCAGTCCCACTAAAGGAAAAAGGCCTTTTTTCTTTTCATCACGGAAAAGATCTTGATGAACAAATCTTAAAAGCGGCCATCCATAACCGTGAAGAAGCAAAATTAACTCACGATCAAATTGAGTTTTCAAAAGAAGATTTATTCTTGGGAGAAACATCTTCGACACAAACTAATGCTATTATTTGTAATCCCCCTTACGGAGAACGCCTAAATCCTGGAGAAATTGATAAAGAGTTTTTTGAACAAATGCTTCAGGCCATAAATTCTAAATATAATCCGCTGGCGATTGGACTTCTTTTTCCAGTCGATTTTGGCACTCCGAAGTCGCCTTCTTCTTACACGCTCAAAAAAACTTTCAACTTAAGTAACGGCGGCCTAAAAGTTCAATTTTTAATTTGGAAAAAGAGATCACTTTAGAATGTATTCTTTTCACGGTTTATCGACGTTCAGCATTTATTTGATAGCATTCCGTTCAAACTTTTTCCAAAGGTGACTCATGCATAAAATGAAATGCTTCCTTTTTATCACGCTCGTTATCCCCTTCACACTCTTGGCCACAACAAACTTTAATAAGGACGCCTACTCTGGAAATTATTTTTGGTACTACGACAAATTAGATCGCACAAAAATATTTACAAGTTTAATGGATTCTCTTGAGCTTGATTATGCTCTTTTGCCTCTCAAACAAGCTCGCCTTGGTTTTAGTTTTACAGAACTTAATAAGGCGACTCTACTTCAAGAAGAAAATATCCCCGTGGTCACAGATTCTTTAGAACAGGCCAAATCAAATATTCGCTTTATCGATCGCGTAAAAGCTTATGTTGCCAAATTTCAAGACACTCACTTTTCTATTGGCCCAACAACTCCAATGCCCATCATTTATAACGGCCTAAAAGTCACACAGGTGAATGGGAAAGTCTTAGTCTCTGCCATGGAGACAAAGCTTCTTTCCTATGTGGCCAAAAGAAGCGGCATTGACTCTTTTACTAAAATTAAAATTGGTGATGAACTCCTTAAAATTGACGGTAGACCTGTCAATGATGTCGTGGCAGAACTTTCACAATACATTTCTTCCAGTAGTCCTGGCTTCACAACACTACGAGCAGTCAGTGGCCTCACTCTTCGCACTTATAATTATCCTAATAAAAATTATGTCGATATTACTTTCGGCAACGGTCAAACATTACGCTTTCCTTGGTTTTACTCAACAACAGGACTTTCTGTTCGTCCAGACGTCAATTTCTTTTTTAAAGCTTTAGGCTTTATTAACGATACAAGCGTTGGGCTCAATTGGGATAATGTCAAAAAAGATTGGGTAGAATCAACGCCGAGTTATGATGGCTACATCGCTTCCAATCTCCCAGCAACACTGGCCGATAAAAAAGAATATACCACGGCCACTTTTGGAACGGTTATTCGCACAGGTTATTTTTCTAAAGATAATCAAACTTATGGCGTTCTTGAACTTCTCACTTTTCAAGAATCAAGCGTAAAAGATGCTGCTGGCACAACTTCTACTTTTCTTGATGTTATTGCAAAATTCATTGCTGAATTAAAAAGTAAAAATCTCCCTCTCATTTTTGACTTACGAAATAATAATGGTGGTAATGGAACTTATCCTCCTGCCATTTTAAGTTACCTCACTGAGGCGGGAAAAACTTACGCCAACAGAACTTCTGGTTATCGCATCACCGAATATATGCGCCAACTTCAAGAGCCAGATTTCTACAAAGATTTTCCTGCTGATGATCTTTCAACGGGCATCACGAATGATCAATTTAAAGAAATGTTTTTGGACGCCGTTCGTGAACGCGCTATTTACACTCCCATGTTTTCTTATGGCGATATCAAAGAAGATTCAACTATAGGTGGTTTTGAACAAAAGATAGTGGCGCTCGTTACAGCAAATTGTGTGAGTGCTTGCGACAACATGGCCAATCTTCTTAAAAATAATCACCGCGCTCTTCTTATTGGAACTCACTCCAATGGAACAGGCGCCGGATTTAGTTCTGATGACAGACTGAATACAAAATGGACTGACCCACGCCACGTTCTCAGTACAACTTTTCCAAACTATATTTTTGGAAATCCAGGTGGCGCACCAGGCGTTTATATTTTTGAAAAAGAGAGCGCGGAAAGATTATGCTCTGAAAATCGTCCGCATGTGGCGGACATTCTTTACACAACACAAATGGAAGATGTCGCTAGCAATAATATTGGCTGGTATAATAAGGCCGTCGAAGTTCTCGAGCAGAATGATAAATCTAATAACGACTAGGGACATTCTTGCTTGTAGTTATATTGTTTATAATCGCCAATTTGGATGGCCGAATCGTATTGAGATTGATTAAACCCGTAGGCCATCAAATGCGCCCCAGATTTAAAGTGGCACAGCGTGCTCCCGTTACTAAAGAGACCAATACTGTCAGATCGATAGAGGCCCTTTGGAAGTTTACAGACCCCTTCATCGCGAAGTGCTTTAGGAAGTGCCATGGCGTAGGGCGCTTGATCAACGACTTCTTGACTTATACTAAAGGCCGACGGAAGAGGAAGCGAGCAATATGAACTTGAAGCGGTATTAAGGTACACTTTTGGCCCAACTTTAAAAATACCGGCCGGATAATTTGCTGCACCGATTTTGGGCGTCCCAGAGAGAAGCTGATAATCTAATAAATCAACCCAAAGACGAGTTGAGCCGGTTCCTTCCATTCCAAGATAGACAGCATTGAGCTTTCCAAGCCCCCAATCAGAAGGAGGATTTACCCAGCCATAATTGCGAATATATTGCGAAAGAGGAATGATTACTCTAATTCGTTTATCTAATTTAGGAGTGTTTGTGAGATCCTTGTATTCAAGAAACTTGTTGATGGCGGCATACTTTCCCTCTGCAAATTCGCCAACTGGTCTGGCATCATTATAGCAAAGTTCATAGCTAAAACCATCTGATGGACAGACCCCTTTTGTTTGCAATTTATGATAATCAGGAGTGCGGCTTAGTTCAAATTCTAAAAAGTGGGCCTGGTTTTTCCGAGGAGCTGCCTCAGGCCAAAGAAGAAGAATACCTAAAATGAGTCGATTGGCATCCATTTGGTTAGAAATATTACTTTTGCCAACTTCAGAGCCTCTAATTTTAAATGTAAGTTTTACATAAAAATCTTTATCAAGTGAAACCCTATTAATTGAAAGGTCACTAAAACCTTGAAAGAGAAAACCGTTTCTGACATCGCGTCCTGTGATATCAATGCCTGGAAAATTGAGTGTGTCTAAAGCAAAAGAAATCGCAGGGGTACTTACGTCCTTAACAAGAGTCGTAATAAAATTATAATTGAGTGTTTTACCGATTTCCCAAGGAGAATAATCTGACATGTAAGGACGAGAGTCTCCAGTGTAATGAGCGTCACCTTGATGATGGTTCGCTTGGTTTTCGTGAGTCACACTATAGAGAAATGGCGCATAAGCCTGAGGACATCTTTCATCAATCGCTGATATAACATTTTGCCCCTCTTTAAAATCGAGAACCTTCGTTGCACATAATTCTGCATTTTTAAAACCAGGATAAGCTGTTAACGATTCTGAAAATGAATTTGCAGAAAATAAAAGGTTTCCCAAAAGAGCAAAAGTTCGTAATTGGGTTTTCATAATACGCCTCGAGTTTGTGTTACCACCCATATCGGCTAAATTTTTCGAAACATTAGTCTCAGCGAAGCAAGCTCAGTAAGTCTCATTTTAACATCTATGTTGATTTTCAATAGCATCGAATTCTAATTCCTTGTTTTTTGAAGTGAAGTGGGTAAAAGTGGGTAAAAGTGTTGCCCTATTTTCTGGGCGTACTCAATAAAATAAAGCCTTAAGCCCTAAGGCAATCATCTCTGAAAGATGAGTCATCCTAATACATAAAAAAAGGGGCCCGTCGTTGGCCCCTTTCTAAAAATACTTGTTTCTTTTTTACTACGGAAGTTTAGCGCAATAACCTGGATCAAGGAGTATTTGTCCTGGCTTCAATGTTCCATTCCAACTTGCATTTTTGATAGAGAGAATGTTGCCGGATTGTGTCCCAACAGCATTCCAGATTGAAGACTTAGTACCTTTAATGGTCAATGAAGCGGACCATGATTTGACGACCTGATTGCTAACATTTTTAACATTGATGTCTGCACAGTACCCGCTGTCCCAAGTTCTTACTATTTTCGAAGTAACGACGACATTGCCTGTGGGTAATGTTGGAACTGGTGTTGGTGTCACAATTACAGTTGGAACTGGTGTTGGCGTTGGATTCACATCAGACAGTGAATCTACTGAGAAATTTTTTATCCAAATTTTAACATTATCAGCGCGAAACCCAGAGGCCCCAGCTTTAGTAATAGGTAGTCCCCAAGAAGCTTGCCATCCAGGAACAGTCTTATAAAATCCAGCATCCATGTGGACAGCTTGTTTTTCTCCATTGGCAGATATGCCATTTCGACCCGTGTCGGTTGCAGAATAAAATAAAACCCCTCCTCGGTAGGCTTGAAATTGAACTGAGCCATTTGAAAGATTTTTTTCGGTGACTTTGAAGTCGTAAGTCGTCGCTGCATCGTGGGCAAGATGCGGGAATCCTAATTTAGATTTTTCGCTCACTGGAAGTATTGATTGAACTCCTTTCCAAGTGACACAGTAAATTCCGGCACCAAAAATCGGTTGGGCCGAGTCAGTAGGAAGGGTATAATAGACACCCTTGTTTGCAATGAGGTTTGACGGGCCACTCCAACCTTGCGCAGGTATTTTTCTTTTTATTTGGAAGCAATCATCAGTGCGATCGAATTGAAACGCATAAAGGTTATATTGAGTTTGATATCTTAGCCAGACATCAACAGCGTTGGATGATTCTACCGGATATCCATTTTCACCATACTTCGCTGATTTATATTTCCAGGAAATGGCGACATCTTGAAAATTAAAATTTCGTGTATTAAATCTGAAGAACCATTGGTTACCCCAGTCCGCTGGGGTGCCTGAATATCCCCAGTTCCCTTGTTGGTAAAAAACACCCGAGTCACCTTCCCAATTTAAGGATGGATTTGATGCAGAAGAAGTGCCGTTGAGTGGAAAAGATGCAAAAAGATAAGAGTGATAATCCGTGATGAGTTTATCTGGCCCCTCAAAATTATCGCTCATTAAATTTGTGGCGCTTGCGGTGGCAGTAACAGCAAGAAAAACAGTCGAAAAAATAAAACCTTTTCTCCTTATATTCGAATAGCAAAAAAGATTAAGTTTTGATTTCATGATTGCCCCTTAAGTGAAAAACCCACTATTGAAACATGGGGCTCTGTTTATGTAGCTTAAGGATAGGTGCGCTCGTTTTTTTAAGCAATCAATTCTTTTTAAGATTGAGTGAAACGTTGGAAGGTGCTAAAATATATGATTCATTTACTTTTTTTAAAGGGAGACCTCATTGTCAATAAAAGGAGGCATGTTCAATAAAGCATGGGTATGAAAATTCCTCAAAATGTAAAAACACTAATTTTCATCAGAAACCATTTCGGCAATTCTTATGACTTCTTTTGGATAAAGATTTAAATCTATACTATCGTTTAAAAATGTTTTGAGATTTTTCAAATGGGCAAAGCAAAGAGATCTTACGGAGATCACTGCTTCAACATCGTTGATGCATTTTTCATAAAATTTTGAAGATGATTCAATTTTAAGATTTGTCGGATTTTGATATAAGACTTCTTGAACTTCACCTAAGCTCCTCGCAAACTTAATGAGCTGGGCCGGTGTATGATGTAACTCTTCATCAGTTAACTGACGTATTTCTTGAGACAACGGTATTTCGTTTAATATTTGTTTTAAAGAAATATTAAATTCTTCATCCGAGATTTCTACTTTATTTTCACCATTTTTATTTTTTTCATTTGAAAAATAATCTTTCCATTTAGTAGAAATTGAAGTGGTCGCTACCTCTGCATGAGGATTTTTTATGTTCGCTTGAAAAGATGGACCTATCCGTTGGCCTCTATTATCTCCAATATCTTTATTTGAATAATTGGGCAGCAAAAATAAAGTAGCAGCGACTACAGTAATACCAATTGCCATGCCTAGGATATATCTTTTTTTCAATTGATCACTCCTTCTTTGAGCATTTCAGGTTCATCGTCCCAGAAGGAAGGAATACTTGGATTTCCATCATTGGGAACAAGCCGTGAAGCAGCGTCCATATCAATAAGAAGTAAAATACTTCTTTCGACATAACTTAAATCTTTGCCATAAACATTCTTCATCGCGGTCGAAAAAACAAACGAATAAAAATAGGGGCCATTTACAGGGTAATCGCATGCAAGACGGCCTTCCATCGAATGACCTTTGGGACAAACGATATGTGGAAAACAAAGACTTCTTCCGTTTCCATCGCTATGATGAGATTCGTGTATTAAAATTGATAAACGAAATATAGAATTCGCAACATTTGAGGAAAAAACTTTTTGATCATTTGGAGATAACTCAGGATTAAACAAACCTTCTCCCATCATAAAAATCCCGGCACGTGGCGAAGTAATAGGATAGCTTACAAATTCACTTGCCGTATTTGACTTCGGTAACATAATCGCATTTAAATTTTTATTTATCTTTCCATCCATATAGAGGAAGGCCCCTATGTTTGTCATGGCGACATTTGATTTCTTACTGGGAACAAAATCTTTTTTCTCAGGAATTTTCACTTCGGCTGAAAAACCATTATTCCACTCCTGTGAATAGGCCTTTGCCTTCGAATTGGGATATTTTACATTTTCCTTTGCAGACATCAAAAACTTTTCATCTCCTTGTGCTATCACAAAATGGGCCCGTTTTTTTATCCATTCGCTTATATCGGCCCCAGTGACCATTGGAGAATCTTGCTCAAAAAACTTAGAAAACATAGGATTTGATTTTGGTGAGCTTAAATAGGCCCCAAACTGAGCACTATATAAAAAATCCAAATCCTGATTCAGTTGATTTTTAAATTCCTTTTTAAGTAGCGGAGAATAAATAACATGCTTAGAAAGAGTTTCAGCGTAGGAGACCGCTAAAAAAAACGGGAGTAAACTCAGGATACAAAATGATTTTATGTTTTTAAAATTCAACACGGCCTCCAGAGTTCTCTTTAACAAAATCTTCATATTCGCTTTAAAAGCAAATAAACAAATGATCCTAAAATCTTTTCGTAATAATAAAATAAAAACTTAGGTATTCCTTCAGATAGACAGCAAATTAATACCTCTTGAAATTCCTTAATTATGGTGAAAAAATTCGTCATGTTAAAAAAAATCGTGATTCCTTTGCCGCGCCAGCACTTTGATCCCACAGAAGTGGCCATCCCTTGGAAAATTCTTACCCAAAATCAGGTTCAAGTCATTTTTTCTACTCCAGATGGGAAAATGCCTTTTTGCGATGAGCGCATGCTAACTGGAAAGGGCCTTGGTGTATTCGGCCCCTTACTCAAGGCCGACAAAAACGCTCGAACAACTTATGATGAACTATTAAAGTACGATGGATTTATAAATCCACTACGCTGGTCTGATATTTTAAATTGGGAATTTGATGGCCTGCTTTTACCAGGCGGCCACGATAAGGGCATGAGAGAATATCTTGAATCTGAGGCCCTACAAAAAATCGTGTCCATTTATTTTGAATCAGAACGACCTGTAGGTGCCATCTGTCACGGCACAGTGCTTGTGGCACGATCGAAAGGCAAAAATGGTAAGAGCGTCTTATTTGGACGAAAAACAACTGCACTTTTATGCTCACAAGAAATTCTAGCATGGGCGCTCACTTTCATTTGGTGCAACGACTATTACAGAACATATTCAATAACGGTTGAGGAAGAAGTTAAAGCGGCTTTGGGCGATGCCGCAGACTTTATAAAAGGTTCTCTGCCCATTTTTCGTGATTCGCCTCAAAAATCAAACCGAGGCTTTGCTCTTCAAGACAGAAATTATATTTCAGCAAGATGGCCCGGAGATGCACACGCTTTTGCCAATAAATTTCTGGAAATACTTTTGCAAAAATGCTGAACTTCGTTTTTAGTCAACAAAAAGTGAGCAAGGAATTATCAATTATAGTTTGCACGAACCTTGCTGCACCCCCAAGAGCAATCCCCCTTGAGTTTTACTGCTTGATAATAAGTTTTAATCATGGCAGCACAGCCAATCATCGTCTAGTGCTTTTTAAAAAAAGATCAATTTTTCTTAGCATGTCTTTATAAATGGGGTTTTCTTCTCCTGTCGAAACAATATATTTATAGGGCATATCTCGATGTTTAACCTCATGTTCAGGATCTGTATTTTTGTAGAGAATAATGTTTTCTTGTGGGATATTGATCTGTAATGCTGTCTTAATGGCAGCATCATTGGAAATAGTGGTATCAGCATCTGTTAAAAACATCATTTTGGGAATTTCAAAGATCCCCGAATTTTTTTCTTCAATAACTTGTTTATGAATTTCAATACCAAGATCATACGTGTTTTGTATTTGATTAATGGCAAAGTCGTTATAAAAATACTGGCCTTCTGGTATACCTTTGTCGATAAAATCAACAAATCCTTTCACGTATTCGGCCATTGGTGCTGCTGCGTTTGAAATTTGAAAGGCAGGAGAAATATAGACGATGGACGTTGCTATAAAAGGATGACGATAAATAGTATCCGTTGCCAATACCCCCCCTAATGAATAGCCGACAAGGGCCACTTTATTATTGCTACTAAATTTCAAAGCGATATTTAAGACAGTATCAATATCTTCGCGCCATTGATTTGTTGTGATCGTTAAACGAAGGGGATCTCGAAATTCAGGGAGTAGGCCATGATCTCTTAAGCGAACGGTGACAACGTTATAGTTATTTCTGTAATAAACTTTGGCAATTTCCTTAAAATCTCCAGGAGAATTCGATAGGCCATGGAACAAGAGCACTGTTTTTGTTTTTTTACCTTGTCCCCAAAAAAACGCCTGATTGTCATTTTTTAGCTGCTCTTTATTTTGGGATATTAATTTTTGAAATTCTTGAACGCCCTGATCGTACGTTGATGCAAATAAATTTTGAAATGAACAAATCAAAAAAATAAGTATCAATATTTTTGTAAATTTCATAGCAGACATCCATAATTAATATATTTACTTAATTAAAGATGAAGCAAAATTCATACCACGTGATTCATTATTTCTTCTATTTGAATTTAAGTATCTATACCTTTTTTGACCGTATGACTGAATAATCTTTAGACAAATGAATATTTTTTAACCAATAAAAGTCATTAAAAATACGAATAGATGAAATAAATCAATTCCACCGACACCTATGTATCATTTTATTCACAAGCAAGACGATTCTTTTTTCTTCGGAGACAAAAATGACAAATACAATCATTAAACCACTTTGTGATGTGACTCAGTATGGGGCCAAAGGAGATGGTGTAACAAAGGACACTGTGGCCATTCAAAATGCGATCAACCAATGCCCCTTAAATGGGATTGTTCTGTTCCCTAAAGGAAAAGTTTTTCTCTCCGGTACAATCTATCTTAAAAGTCATATGACTCTTCGAATAGAACCAGGCTCTATTTTGAGAGGAAGTCGCGATGACAGCGATTACCCCGATCTCGTCCCACACATAACGAATACACAATTATCGAATTGCAAAAAGGCCCTTATCTATAGTGAAAATGTACAGGATGTGACGATTGAAGGTTTTACAGAAAACTTACCTGAAACTTCTAAAAAACCTTTTCACGAATTTGGCCTTATTGATGGCAATGGTTCATTTCACGACCATTGGCAAGGCCATGAAAGCACCAGACCGATGATCTTATTTTTAACAACTTCCTCTCAAGTTACAGTTAGAAATATTCAACTCATCAATTCTGGAATGTGGACACTTGTGCAATTTGAAAATGATCATGTTTTAATTGATCATGTTAAAATTGATTCAACTTGGTGGCCAAACCGCGATGGAATCGACATCGTCGATTGTCATGATGTTGTTATCCAAAATGTTGAAGTCAATTCTCAAGACGATTCAATCTGTCTTAAAAGTGGAAGTCAAAAAGGTGTAAAAAATCTAATCGTTCGTAATAGTGTGATTAAAAATTCTATTGTTGCAAATGCAATAAAACTAGGAACAGCAAGTGTCGGTTTTTTTGAGAATCTTCTTTTTGAAAATATTAATATCGAAGCAACAAGACAAGCAGCCATGGCAGTTGAATCCGTGGACGGTGCCCATCTTAAAAATATCCAATTTCAAAACATTACTTTTGCCAACGTAGGATCAGTTTTCTTTGTTCTTTTAGGAGAAAGGATCGGATCGCCAGGAATAGGTTCAATCGAGGACCTCCGTTTTAACAATATAAAAGGATCAACCAATCGAAATTGGGGGTCTGTTATTTCTGGGACAAAAATTAATAATAATACTTATTCCATCACCAATTTAGTGATGAGCAATATTGATATAACAAATACGACACTTGATAATTTAAAACAAATTCCAAACGCTCCTTTAGAGTACGACGGGCAATATCCAGATCCTAGGATGTGGGAAACAATGCCAGCCTACGGAATATTTTTAAGACATGTCATAAATCTTAAAGTTTCGACAACAAAATTTCACAGCGTCCAAGGTGATCCGAGACAAGAGTTTATAAAAGTTGAAAACTAAATAAGGCCCGGCCATTTTTTATTTTCAGAAAAATCACAAATCATTTTTATTTTTTCTGAATCGAGAATACTTTCTTCAATAAGTCGTATTGTATTTTTCAAATGAATTGAAGAGGATGTTCCAATGATGTGAGTATCAACAACTTCGTGAGATTTTAGATACGAGTAGATTAACTCCTCTATTTTTAAATCACTTGCTGTTCCGATAATTTTTTTAATTTCTTCAAGCCTTAACCAATAGGAACGAAGATCGTCACGATCAGGACATGAGTTATATTTCCAAACAAAGTTTGCTAAGGGCCTTTTTCCTATGATTCCTAATTTATGATTTTCTTTTTGAGTATTAGAAAAATATATCCTTGAATGCTGGTCAACTAAATTATCAGACGTTTGGATTGTATCAAAGCGATTTGTCTTAACTGCGTATTCAAGGGCCTCGTTTTCTCCAGAATAAGCGATAAAACGAATTTTTCCTTCTCTTTTACATCTTTCAAGGGCCTCGATGACATCACCTTTTTCTAAAATAGAAAGATCACAACTATGAAGGTGCATAATGTCGATATGATCAGTATTAAGAATTTTAAGTGACGATTCTACGGCGCGAATCACTGTTTCAGCTTGCCAGTCTTGAAGCCCTTCGACACCATAGCCCGTCTTAGATGAGAGTATAAATGAGTCTCTTTTTTTGCTAAGAACTTTTCCAATAAGTTCTTCAGATTTGCCATAACTTCTCGCCGTATCGATAATATTAATTCCTAAATCAAGAACAGTGTTTAAAAGTTCATCCACAGCTTGAAAACCTAATTCATCGTACGTTTTATCTAAATGGCCAGCCCCAAATCCAATTTGACTGACACGCAAACCTGTTTTACCTAAAATTTTTTTTTCCACAAAACCCTTCTTCAAATTTAATATAGATGGTTTTAAAGTCTTCTTTTTAGTTAATGATGATGCTTAATTATTACAAATATAGCGACACAAATCGTACAAATGACAGGGGCACAATTTATGGAATAATTTTCAAGAAAAAATCTTTTGTCTCTTCACCCTCTATCTTTTGATAATCGAGCCCCTTCGGTATGCCGAGAGCTTTATTTTTGTTTTTAAGATCTTTTAGGATATGGCCAACATTTATTGTTTCGCCTTTCCCAATGAGAACAGATGAAGCAATTGATTCATTGATACTGACAAGCGAAAAACTGGCCTCATACTTTGCCCCCCTTCTATAAATCGTGATGCTAAGTTTATTATTTCCACAGACCACTTGAGAGCTTCTCCCTTCAAGCATAAAAAGCTCAGACTTAATTTCCCCCTGTGCGCTTAGCTCTTCTTTTTTTAGATCGAGCGTGGAAGATTTTATAATCAAGCTATTTTGCAACATTTTAGACTTCTGAATAAATTCTAATTTAAATTGAAGAGGAAGTTCACTCTCCTTGATACTAAGACGAAATTTCCTCGACAAATAATTTTCAAAAAAATCCTCGCGTGAAGCACTCATTGCGCTAATTTCAAAACACTGCCCTTGCTGCGTAACGATGAGCTTTTCTTTTTCAAGAAGAAATTGTTCCGCTTCTTGTTTGGCCAGGCCAAAAGAAGAAGGATTTAAAAGACAAAATTCCTTTGCAAAAACAGCTGAAGAAAAAAGGACTAAAAAAATTATTATTGGCAATAAATCGCTCCTGAAATAAAACATCCTTTGGCCTTATCCCCTGAACACCCATAAGTCATACTGCTTGCACCGCTTTGTGTGAAGTATTGAGCGCCAATGCCAATCATTTGAGTTCCCATCCAACAATGATCTCCTGCTGTAGATCCCTTGCCTGCTGGTATTTGAATAAGGTCACTGATCACAAGAGGAATACTTTCCATTGATTGCAAATTGCACCCTCCATAGGCACCGATCATTTTTTTTCCCGCAGGACAGGTCACTGTTTTGTTGCATGGGCCCCCCTTGGGGCCAACACAATTAAATCCTACTGGCGTAGACTGACAACTAGGTGAGGTGATTTGATTATTCGGTGAAGGTGTCGTTGAAATTACACCATTGGAGCAATGATAAATTAAACCATTACATCCTGGCGTTCCAATGGCCGTATGAACTAATTGAGTAGCAGTCCCATCACCAATATAGCGACCTCCTCCCCATTTATTGGGTAAAAAGCAAGCAGATCTTTTTATAACTGGGGTCTTTACTACAACATTGTTCCAAAAAACATTTGGACTATTCACAATAGGATCTTCCTTACTCGCAGTTTGCCGAGAGACACTGCCCCAATAAAGAGGATCTAAAGCGAAAACAAAACCTGGCACTAAATCTTTAATAGCAGCATTTCCCTGCGCAAGCCCTAAAGCAAAAAGTTGTCCAACATTATTAAATGTCTCACCACTTCTAAAAACGACTTGATTATCACGAATTCCATTATTCCTGACATGATCATAATCCGAAATACTACTTCCATACGAAAGCCCAGCATCGAGGGGACAGTGATCGGCCGGTAAAACCCACTTATAAAGTCTAAACCAATTCGGTAATCCGTCACGCATTCCGGCCATGACTGCAGTACTATACGTTGGTTGAGAAAGTGAAAAAGGACTCCCTAAAGAACCTGCATTATTCCCACTGTGCTCCGTGGCCTGCGCCACATTATCGTAAATAAAAATATTATTTGTAATTGAGTTATTAATGGGGCCTGTAATACGAACCGTGCCCCCTTCTCCACAATTTCTGTAAAGCCCAATTCCTCCATGGGCCATTGAAAGAAATTTATTATTAACAATTGTATTATTGCTGGAACCATCAACGGCAATTTGCTCTCTAAAACCAGTTTTCACATTAAAAGTATTTCCCATAATAAAATTGCCACTGGTCTCTGTCTCAAGATAAAGAGCTTGCCCATTAGATTCAACACTTCCTTCTATAACCGAATTTAAAAGACTAAAGCGATTTACCCCTGGACTCAGATAAATCTGATGACCTGCGTGTTGAATGTGTGATTGATTTATCGTGATTCCACTTGGAGCGTTAGCGCGAATTTTTTTTACATAGGCAGCAGGATTTCCTCTTCGCGAAGCAGTTCTTATAACGGGATCAGGGGCAGATCCCATTCCCGATAAAACAACAGGTGAAGTTATATTACAATTAATAAACGTAATGTTTTTTGGAGGATCAAAAACAGGATCGCCATCAGCATCAAGTTGGCCTGTTTTCGCAGAATTAATAAGAAGTCCCCCTTTCAGTTGAGCTTGTTTGCAGTCAAAGGTCTGTCCACTAAGAAGCGATCCTTGAATATTAAGTAGTGCATTAACAACCTCCGCGCCAGTAAAAATAGGGACACACTTAATTCCATACATTCTTTCGGCCGGCGCACTTAAAATTTTACTCATTTGATCAGTGGTGCAGTTAAGATTAGACCACTTAATAATTCCTTGATTGAGCAAACTAATATAGGGTTGCGTGCCAGAAAGTTTTAGAATATTTCCGCTTTGTCCCGCTGTATTTGAACTCCAATAAGAAGTTGCTCCACTATAGAGGACTAAATTCCCATCGCTTTGTAAGGTGGCGTAGCATTTTGCATTTGCAGCGCTACAATTTCCTTGTCCTGCCGTATTTGAATGCCACAGAATTATCCCTCCACGCGTAAGCGATAAGTCTCCACTGGGCAACATTGTAAGTGTAAGCTCACTCCAAATGTGTGATTCAGATGCATTTAAAATAAAAGGACTGGAATAAGGATTAATTCCCGTGATTGTTTTTCCATAAAGAGTTTCAACTTGAATGAGAGTAAAAAGAAAAACGAAAAAATTTAATGTTGAACAAATGGACATAATTTCCCCCAATACAACAAACACACATGAACTTATCGTCTATATCGCCTTTATTCCTAAATAATATTATTAAGTAATAATAATATTGAGCATGCCTTATTTTTAGGGCAGTTCATTTTCGAACAAAAAACCTTGGTTATTTGTAATCTTTTAGATTAATTAAAAATTAATTTCATTTTTTGCAGAACGTGCAAAAAAAGATAAACTCGCACATAATGATTGTAAGTGTATTCCTCTAAGGAGCTTTCTTATGAAAATTCTATCATTATTGTTAAGTCTACTTTTAACCTCAACTACTTCATATGGCACGGAAACGACTGTGATTGACATGCGGGGGGAATTGGCAGCAACAGATACAGCAAAAGTTCTCCCAATTACGAATGATGTTCTTTTTGGAAACGATGATTCTCCATTTTCACTTACAAATTCACCCTACATTAGGGGGGAGTGCCAAGTCACATATCAGATGTTTCCCAAAATTCTGCTAGGAGAATACTGAATAATTGATATTTTTCATAGGTAAATTATGCGGCCATTTCTTCCGCAGTTCTGTTTACACATTTTTTATTAACTCTACTCCTGTCT
>Ga0247844_1001739_pt1 | contig 38397 bp, 36 predicted proteins | sample LaCtaG_FD_192421 | JGI IMG/M metagenome (GOLD analysis project Ga0247844, IMG submission 192421) | Freshwater microbial communities from meromictic Lake La Cruz, Castile-La Mancha, Spain - LaCruzMarch201714.5m_1 | ecosystem: Environmental > Aquatic > Freshwater > Lake | place: Spain: Castile-La... | reverse complement strand
ATTGAACTGCTCAGGATTCTAAATAACGTGGCACAACATCGAGGAAATCGACTGGCACACAATCATGGAAATCGAGTGGCACAGTATTCAGGAAATTGGGTGGCACAATATGCGGGAAATTCGACAAAAGCGTTCTGCTTGCGCCTGCAAATAGTCCTCATGAACTTTTTCGGCAGTGATGTCCTGAAAACTGCCAAAGCAGCGAATCACTTTTCCATTCCGCATTTCTGCTTGAGCAGTCGCTCGAACCCATTTCTGGCGTCTTGATGAAGTAAGGATTTTCAGTTTCAAATCATAGGGCGTACCGACGTTCAGCAGTTTGTCTAAGGCATAAGATATGATTGGAAGAGATTCAGGGTCATAAAACTGCAGGCCATCGTTCAGCGATGGCTGAAAGGATTGCGGATTGACATCATGAATACGATAAACCTGATCGGACCAATAAATTGAACCAGCTAGAAGATCAACCTCCCAGCCTCCAATTTTTGAAGTGTTTTCAATCCTTACTAAAGCTGCACTCGTCAGATGTTCCCGACTGCGATCAGCTCCAGAAAAAAGGTAGAGACGCTCCTTTGCAAGCCAACGAAGCTTCACGCTTAAGTAATGGGTCTCTCGGGTTTTGCCTTGAAAACGCAGCAAGGAAGCGGTGCCCAGATCAGCACTCGCAGCCTCAAGTTGTGCCTTCGCAAGAAATTCTTTCAGAAGCTCGTGATCATCCGGGTGCAAGAGAGAAGAAAAATGAACATGTTTTGTTTCATCAAGGCTCAGGCCGAACAACTTTACAAAAGCAGAATTTGCTGACTGGATCTGTAGGTGTTCATTGAGGATAAGCTGAGCTTCATGACTCAGATCGAAAAAAAGAGAACTGAATTGCTCCGGCGAAAATTTGTTCACAGCAGGTCAATCGGATGTTTTCAATTTTGGCTTGAGGGACAAACCAAATAATTAGACCTTCCCTCTGCCGGGAAAAGCCATTTGTTAAGAAGACTCTTAAGCCAGTCGTAACTGAGACTTAACAATCTGTCCAGTTGCCCGTCCAAAACCGATGCGTACTTCACCCTGAATTCCTTCGCCAGAGAGGATTAAAGTATCACCATCTTGAAGGTATGACCTTTGTCCAAGACCGGGAAGGTCCAAAGGTTTTTTCCCATCAAAGGTAAGTTCCAAGAGACTGGCCCAGCTAGCTGTTTCCGCACCACTCAAAGTGCCCGAAGCAACAAGATCACCAATGCGCATCACGCAGCCATTGCTTGCATGGTGAACCAGTTGCTGTGCGAAGGACCAATACATGTTTTGAAGATTTGTTTCACAGAGAAGCCGCGGAGACTTTTCCCCGTGACCAACTAATTCTGCTTTGAGGCTGAGATTGTAATTCGTCTGTTTACCTTCAAGATATGGTAGCACCTTGGGATTTTGATCTCGAAGGGGAACTTTAAACTTTTCTAAAGCCTCGAAAGGCACAACCCACGGCGAGATCGTAGTCGCAAAAGATTTTCCAAGAAAGGGTCCTAAAGGTTGATATTCCCATGACTGAATATCTCGAGCGCTCCAATCGTTCACAAGAACTAAGCCAAACAAATAGTCTTCCACTTGATCGAAAGTGATTGGCTGACCTAGAGCATTTTCTCTTCCGACAAAAAAGCCGACTTCCAATTCAAAATCTAACTTTTGCGAAGGCCCAAAAACGGGATCCACGTCTGGCCTTTTCAACTGCCCTAAGGGTCTGCGAACAGGTGTTCCGTCAATCACGACGGTGCTGGCCCTGCCGTTGTAGGCGATCGGGATGTGTTTCCAATTCGGTAAAAGAGCATTGGCATCGCCACGGAACAGTCGACCAACATTTGTTGCATGGTATTCAGATGCATAAAAATCTGTAAAGCCTTGCACTTGAAAGGGCAAGAGCATCTTCAGCTCGGAGAGTGGCTGAAAAGCGAGGGCTTGATGATCCTTTGAATTCAATAGAACGGGATTTTCCCCCGTCAACAGCGCTTCGATCTGCTGGCGCACTTTTTTCCAGATTGGTCGACCCAAGCTTGCAAAAGTGTTCAGAGTTCCAGAGGCAAAAACCGCTGCGGTAGCAGAGGTTTGGATCAGCGTTTTTGCTTCGAGATAAGTCAAATTCAGAGCTCGATCTCCGATGGCGACATAAATCGCTGGAGCAGACCCGCCCTTCGGAATTCCCACGCCATAAGGAAGATTGTGAATTGAAAAATCTGAATCGGCAGCAATTTCGAAAAAGCATTTTTTCATAGATTGAAGAGATGCTGAATTCGCCCAAATAAGTCAACGATGGAAGTCGATCGCACAGTAAAAAACTGCTGGATAAGCAGCGATCCAAGACCAAAAAAATCGATTCAAACCTAGAGCGTAGGCGTTAAATAAATGAAAGACAGCTCCTAAAAGCAAAAATCCGGAGGCCAACTGTGTATTCACAAATGCCAGAGGAAAGCAAAGTTCGAAAATCACTAGGCCGCCAGAGGATTTTTGCAGAAATCTAGAAGCAGTAATTTGTTTTCGAAAATTTTCTGGGAGAGGATATTTCTCAAGCTTCGCTAGGTTTTTAACAGCCGACCCATCCCACCAAGAACGATTCGAAGCTTTAACAAAGCCGGCGACAAAATAAGATAAGCCAGTTTGGATTCCCAATAGATAGAGGGCCGCTTTCGTAAGCTGGCTTTCATTACCTCCCATCCTCATTGCAAAAAGACAGAGGAGCAAAAGTCCCGTCATCTGGTCTGCACCGCCATTCTTGACTCCCCCTTTTAGCAAACAAAGTAGCAGAAACAGAGTGAGCAGAAGCCCTGAGGAAAAGCTTGCCAAGTTTCCGGCGGGAATAAAGCAGTTGGCGAAAGCAGCGATAAGACCCAAGGCTGATAGGATCCCAATGTGGCCTTTTGGAAATTTCTTAGAAATCGAAAATTCCTCTGCGAAGAGGACAAGACAACAGATACTAGCTAGAAAAGAGATCAGCCCTACAGTTTGGATCATGAGGCCAGCTCTTCGATTTCAGAAATGAAAAGCACCTGTTTTTCTTCGGGATTGGATAGGCTTTCGGCAACAAGACGAAAGCGGATTTTTTGCAGGTGAAGCTCCCTTTGCGGCAAGCGGCTACGAAGAATATCCAGCACCTCTTGGTAAAGTTTTAGAAAGCGAGAGTCCGAGACTTCCTTCCTGTCCTGGGCAGCCTGAGCTAGGCCTTCGATCGTCGAAAGCTGCTGCAGTCTGAGGTTGTTTTCTGGGTTATAGAAAAGCAGCCCAAAAGAAGGCGCTGCACAAGGAATGCTCACCACTTGCCAATCGAGCCTGCCTTTTTCAAGGCAGTTATTCTGAGGTTCCTGCTGATTTTCGAAACTGACCTCAAGTTTGATTTCATATTCAACATGATCAAAAAAACGCCAGGACGGGAAAAAGAGTTTTAAGAAAATATTGCTCAAGACTTAATTAAACCTACGAATATCGAGCAATGGAATTTAAATTATTGGAATCTGAGTGGCTGACAATGAGAGCTTGCTTACCAATGTGTTGCCCTGCTAGTCATTTGGTCCATCGGAGGAAGCAACAGATGAAAAATCTTGCAATTGTTTTTGCCTTGTTTGCGGGAACCATTTTAGCCGGAGCTCAAGCGAGCGCTGATCAGAAAAATAGTCAGAAAAATAACAGTGCCGTGGTTTGTCGCTGCGTAAAAATGGATAGCGAAAGCAGCAAGGGATACTTCTTCCTACGCGCTTCCTACATGGATCGCTTGGGTAAACCCAGGGAACTGATGATGGGTGCCTATGCCACACTTGAAGCATGTCAAATGAATGCTAAACGCTTGGCTGATCTGGGTCGTTGCCAAGTTCGCTAGACTTGGATTCCTCAGGGGATTGAAGAAATAAAAAAGGGCGACTTGGATCGCCCTTTTTTTATGAGTCACTTCTAAGAAAAGCGGAGCTTTAAATTAAAGTAGTTCTCCGCAGGTGGATTGTTTCTTGATCTTGTTAGCGGCGAAAGTTCGTGCCGCCGAATAAGATCGATTCATTCCGTTATAAGCAAAATCAAACTCACGCTGATATTCGTTTGTCAGTCGCTGAATCTGTCCCGGTCCTTCGCAGCCGTCTTTGTTAAGCCACTGAAGCGAAATTGCTCGAGCCTGCGAAAAATTGAGATTCATCACATTGTAAGTTAAATTGTGAATGGCCTGGTATTGCTTTCTCATGCGTAAAGCCTTCTCGGCGGTCGTTGTTTCTACTTTTGCGAGGGCCATCGTGCGGGCATCTGTCAGGTTCAAATTAATAATATTGTAAGCCAGATCAAAAATCTGCTCGTAGCGATCAGCGTACTCAGCAAGCGTGCCGCAGCGGTGAGTTTCATTGTACTCATTTGCCCAGTTGATTGCATCGTTCATTCCCAAGTTCATTCGATTGTAAGCAAAGTCCTTCGCTGCTGCGAACTGCTTGTGAGTTCGATCTTTACAATAGCCCAACAGACTTAAAGATGTATTCATTGAAGGCTGGTTCTGACGAGGAGCCGGATTCAATCTTGGAGCTGCCACTGACATATCAACATCTTTTACGCTGACACTTGTCCAATTGCCTTTGGTCTTGCAGTAGTAGCCTTTTCGAACTTCTTTTTCACCGCGGTGATAAGTGACACTTCTAATTTCTCGGCAGGTTGTCTTAGTTCTTCGATGATATCCGTCCACACACACGAATTCACCATTGGGGCGGCCGCCAGAACGTCCCCAGCGATATTGCCGATCCGCTTCGCCATTCAGGCAAGCGTTCTGTGCATCGGCTAATTCCTCACGATCTTGATCATCCAGCTCTTCACCGATGCTGTTTCCTATCAGTGCACCGATCACAGTTCCCGCAATGGTGCCGCCAATTTTTCCTTTACCCAATTGATTGCCGATAATTCCACCCAGGAGGCCGCCAATGATTGTTCCGGCGTCTTCTTTGTTTGCGATGGCTGAGGATGATGCCAGTGCAAGTGCACTGGCTATAACAATGACAAGGATTTTTTTCATAGGAACCTCCCGGTAAAAAACTGATCGCCAAGAATCGCTAAAGATTTTTGCGCAGCAAACTCTTAAGCGAAGTTTATGCCAGACGAGGGGGGCGCTGAGGCCCTCCTCCCGGAGGGGAAGTATGAACTATTTCCAGACTTGAATATCGACTCTGCGATTTTTTTTCCGACCATCAGGAGTGTCGTTTGTATCTATGGGCTGAGCTTCGCCCCAGGCCTCGGTTGTCACCAAAGAAATTTGTTCACGGCTGAGGTGACCGGATCGACCAAGAACTCGTTTCACAGAATCGGCTCTGCGCTGGCTGAGCGCCTTATTGTATTCGTCTGCACCCACTGAATCAGTATGACCCGCGATCACAATATTTCTGAAACCCTGATCCACAAATTTTTTCGCCATCCGTGACAGCAAGCGTGCATAATTTTTAGTGACCACTGCGGAATCTGTTTCAAACAACACACCCACATCAAATCGATAAACATCCGGTCGATCGGGCGAAGAAGAAGATTCAAAGGGCTCCGGGAGGGGTTCTTCAAATTCATCAAATGGAATTGGATCATAAGGTTGTTGAATTGGCGCCAAGGGGTCTCCAACTCCGGGCTCCGCATCGGCTTCGACATAGGGATACTTTGGATTCTTTTTATCTAAATCCAGATTGCACACGGGTCCTAGAAACCACGTCATGCCGGTATAGACTCGAAAATCCGGCGCGCCGAAAGAATCGAAAATTTTGCTGCCGACGCCCACATGGAAAGTTGACCTGCGGCTGACCCGTCTTTTGAGGCCAAGATTGATTTCGGAAGAGTTTAAATTTTTATTTGTATTTTGATCCACCTTCGAGGCGGGAAGTGCGGAATAAAGTTCTAAAATCAGCTTTGATTTCAGATCTCCAAACAAATAGCCACCGGCTACGGAAAGTAGGTACTGGTCTTTCATCGGTACAAAAGGTTGATTGGGGATTGGAGTTCCTGGAAGGCGTCGCTTGTAGCCAATATTGATCGCCCCACTGAGGCCGCCGCTCCATCGGGTGTCCGCAGCCAGCTCAAGAATTGCGTTCGGACTGGAGTCCCTCCCAGAAAAAGGATTGTTCTGGATGGTGTTTTGTCCCAAAGAAAAAACAAAAGCCATACCTTCGGAGGGCTCACCGTAAAATCGGTATTTGGTATTCATTCGAACTTCGTTCAGCCCTGCTTGGGCAAAAGCGGTGGTGCCGATATTGTCTTTGAGTTCCTGCGAAAGCAGAAACGGAAGATTCAGTCCAATATCCCAGCGCGAAGAAATGCCCATGCCGAATGACAGCTGACCGGATAGAAGTGCATTTTTAACTCGGCTGCCTTCTAAGCTTCGATTGCTCAGGTCTTTTGTATAGGTCAAAGTGTTGATTGCGTAATCAAAAAACACGCCCATGTTCAGCAGGCAGGGTTCCAAAGTCGATGAGGATTGAACCGTCACAAAACTTAAATTGCTGCTTGTGGGATTGAAATTTTGCAGGTCTGAGCCGCAAACATTTGCCTTCGCGATGAGGGTGAGAGTGGTAAATGCAAGAAAAACAAAACCCGAAGTGATTTTCTGAAGCTGCATTCCTAAAGCTTGCCTTGAGAACCCAAGATCCTCAAGTAACTCTTTATTGCCGAGGGCATTCCTTCGACCAAAGATTCGGTGATCAAGGCATGGCCGATGGAAACTTCTCTAATTTCTGGAATAGTCTGTATCAATAATCCTAGATTCGCCTGATTGAGGTCATGACCTGCATTCAATTCGACACCAAGGGATCTAATTTGCGAGGCGACCTCGCGAAAAAGTGAAAGCTCCGAATTCTGCTTCACAGTTTGAAAGGTTTTCGCGAAACTCTCGGTGTAAAGCTCGGCTCTATCTGGTTTCAGCTTTTGGAGGACCTGCTTTTGTTCAGGGCTCCAAGTATGAGGATCTAAAAAAACACTGGAACGAATGCCCATCGAACGCAAACCGCTTAAAACCTCATTCAAAAAGCCTTCGTTCGTTACTAAATCCCAGCCAGCATTTGAAGTGAGCACTTCCGGTGGATCTGGCACTAAGGTGGCTTGATCTGGCCGCGCGTCCTTAACCAACTGCAGGAAGTCGTCGGAAGGATAGCCCTCAATGTTGAACTCAACTTTTTGCGATCGTTCGGAGTTAATTTTTTTTAAAAGAGTTTGAAGATCAAACACGTCATGTGTTCGTATGTGCCGCCCGTCAGGGCGCGGATGTATTGTAATTCCATGAACGCCCATCTCAATTGCGAGCTTTGCAAAAAAGCACACATTGGGTTGGTCGCCCCCACGGGCATTACGTAGGGTCGCGATCTTATTCAAGTTCACACTCAGCTTAGTTTGATCAATCATGGCCGATTGTTTAGTCGATTGGCCCGCTTCTGACAAGTTCGTTCGCAATACGCGAAAGCAGTAGGCTTGGGCTTGTTTCAATCAGAAGTTGTTCCCAAAAGCTTTTTGCTACAAAGCCAAGCTTTATTTGCTCCTCTGCTTGGGCAATCAGAGAATCAAAAAATCCATCAGAGTTCAAAAGACCGATGGGTTTTGAATGCAGTCCAATCTGTTTCCAAGTGATGATCTCATAAAATTCATCGAGGGTTCCAAATCCTCCGGGGAGCGCAATGAATGCATCAGCCAGTTCAGCCATCTTCATTTTTCTTTCATGCATCGAAGAAACAATATGTACGGCATGAAGATCTTTCATTGGAGGTTCTTTTGCAAAGAGAAAATCAGGCACAATGCCGATCACTCGCCCTTTATTTTCAAGGGCAGCTTTTGCAAGAAGGCCCATAAGTCCCTGAGAAGACCCTCCATAGATCAGTTGAATTTTATGTTCGGCAAACAGCTTTCCAAGCTCACTCGCAGCTTGCTGGTGCCGAGAATTGTTACCCAGAGAAGATCCGCAGAAGACACATATAGATTTCATACGATGAGCATAGAACATTTTCCAAGAATTGGGGCGGGACTTTTCTTCACTTTGATGGGCTGCGGGGACGGTGTATAGGCTTAAAGCTCGCTGCAAACTTACTGGAGGATTTTTTATGTCTTTGAACCAAGCTATAAAATCGAGATCAGCCTCGCTATCTGCCTTGCGATCAACGCTCCTTGTTGTGGCCTTAGTTTTTCAATCGGCTGGACTGATCAGGGCACAAGAAAGTTCGCCCATGCCCGAACAAGAAAAAAAGAGCGAGACGACTGCCCCCCGAGCAATTTACAAGCTCCCCTTTCCTGAAAATCACAGCAAAGTGATTGATCAGGCGGCGGCACTCGGTGCGCCGATGCTGGCTCTCCACAAAGCTCTCAAAGAAGCGGAAAGCTCGTCTTATAAAAAGAAGGATGTGGTCTCTCTTTTTGATCTTTCTCAGCATGCCAGCAAAAAAAGATACTATACGATAGATCTGAAAGCTGGAGTGGTCTTGGCCTATCATGCGTCCCACGGCAAAGGTAACGGAGGACATGAAAAGGCGACTTCTTTCCGAGGTTTTAATGAAACAGGCTCAAACAAAACTCCCCTCGGGCCGCTCAAGACAGGTGGAGCGGGCTATCCTTATGATGGCTACGAATATGTCAAAGACGAGGTCACAGGAAAAAGCTATTCTGGCCAAATGATCTTAGATGTTATCGGTACAAAAAAATACAACAGCAATATTCACCGAGAAGGCATCTGGGTAGTCATCCACACGAAATGGTACACAACAGAAGGTTATAGAAAAACCAATAATGGTGTGCTTGGCCGAAGCCTTGGCTGCATCGTCTTTGATCCGGCTTATAACAACAAAATCATTAGCAGAACTCAAGGCGGTTCCTTGATCTATATCACCGTCGGAAATGATTCGATTGAGAAGTATCTCTAAAAATCTTGTTTGCGGAGGCCTCGGCTGAGGAGGCCTTTCAGCGAAGCAGCTGATAAAATCAAACCGGCTGAAACTCCAAAAATTAATGAAGTGAAGCTCCTGCGGAAAGAAGCCGTGGAGCTAATTGCCAAAAGCAAAGTGAAGCCCAGAGCGCTGATTCCCCAAATTGCCATCAACTGAAGAGGAACAACCAACAAGGTAGCTCCACCTGCACCAACAGCATAAAGTGGTAAAAAATCTTTCGAAAGGAATTGAACCGGATGGCGGCGGGCTACCTTGCCTGCGGCTTCGCCGTATTCATAGACGTCTTTCAATGAACTTAAAAGTGTACTTTTTTGAATGTGAAAAACTTTAGGTCTCTCGACTTCAAAAAGTTTTCCGCCCAAACTTCGAATCAATAAAGACAAAGCCATGTCTCCACCGATGCGATCATAGCCCTTCGGAAAGCCGCCAAGATCCCGAATGTTTTTGGTCTTTAAAAACAGCTGGGAGTTGGGAATTAATTTGACGGTTCTATAGGTCACAGATGTTTTTAGCTGGGGATAAAGTTGCTTAAAACCTTGAACGATCGATTGAATGGGGTCCTTGCTTTTTTGAATGGAAGGACCACCCCATGCCCAGACGTTGGGATCGTGCTTAAGGACCTTCATCCACTTCGAGCTATACTCCACCCAGCGGGCCGTAACACAACAGCTGGGATCCAGAAAAGTGATCCAGTCTGTTTTGCAATAGTCCAGGGCGCTTTGTCGAGCCGCTGATAAAGACCGATCTTTCTGAAAAATAAATTGGAACTTAAGATTCGGGAATTCGCTGGGTAAAGAAAGCAAAGACTCAGAAAACACTGAGGCCGAAGCGTTGTCGACGATCAGTACCGGCCAGGAGACTGAGTCCCGGGCAAAGCTACGCGAAAGACTTTTTAAAAGTCTTCGAAGTTCAGCGGCCTTGTTCTGAACCACAATTGTAATTGTTGTGGAGTCGTTGAGTGGTGTCAGTGGATAGCCCCTCTATTCTCTGACTGTTTAGATCATCATCGAGGATGCAAACATCAAAGGCAAGAAGGACGGCGAGTTCTGTCTCTGATTTTTAGGATCAATTGGAAGGAGAGGAATTTATCCCCTCAGCCTCATTATGCAGCAAGGTCGAAAAAAGCCCTGTGGCAGTAAAGCCAGGCAATCGACTTTCCAATGTTTTGCAAAAACTCCTAGAGTCGCCGCTATATCTAGAAAAATCAAAATAGACTGATTCTAGAGGTTGGCCCTGCAGCTGATTCGCTAAGTCCTCTGCACTGACAATGGAGATGGGTTGCAGCAGCAGATGGAGTGGAAATTTCGATTGATGAACTAAATCGCGCCAGCAATGAAGATCCGGCTCGAAACCATGAGCGACCAAAATTTCCTCGATGCGCAGCGCAGCTGGAAGTTCAGGAACAGCTTGGGTGGTCTCGCTCCAATTGGTCTGTAGGAGGAGTTTGAATTTCCAGTCTTCGACTGAAATTCCAGCTTCACTCAGCTCGCTGAGAAAATGATGTTTATTAAAAAGGAGCCCAACTTGTGATGATGATTTGAATTGCAGAATCTTATCAGCCAGGGTCCGACCCGTTTCATCAGGAAGGATTTTTTCAATTCGCATATAACATTTATTGCTTTAAAAAAATCGGGAAGCAACAAATTGTTTTTTAATTTGAATTTTAATTTATCAATTCAGATTTTTAGTTTTTTTAAAGTGTTTTCATCAAAGGGTAAGAACTGATCATCGTTAGAGTCATAAAAAAAGACTTCTGCTTGTGCAATATCGAACCACCAACCGTGAATTTGCAAAGTCCCGTTCGCTACTCTTTCTGCAACCATTGGATAAGTTTTTAAATTTCCAACTTGTTGAAGGACGTTGATCTTTGACAATCGATTGTGTCGTTCCAGACCTATTTCAGAAAAACGATCGGACTGATTCAAGGTATGAAGTGCGGGCTCGGCATGGGCCAACCAAGACCGCAAATGCGGAGGTTCCAATTTTTCACGACCCGCACAAACTGCGTGCATGGCTCCGCACTCAGAATGTCCGCAAATGATGATGTCTTTTACTTTTAGGTTCAGAATTGCGAATTCCAATGCCGCAAGTTCGGACTCATCGCTGATGGAAACCCCTAAAAGACCGCTCGGCGGAACCATATTGCCTACATTCCGAACGACGAAAAGATCTCCAGGATCTGTGGAAGCAAAAACATTCACAGCCACACGGCTGTCCGAACAAGCAATAAATAAAACATCGGGCCGCTGGCCCAAGGCTAACTTTGCAAAGGTGTCTTTATAAGAAGGATGCTTTTTCTGTTTGAATTCGATGATTCCCTGAATCAGCTTTTTCACAAGTAGTTCATCTTTCTGGTTTTGAATCTATTTCGAATAAAGAGAGTTGGGCAACCCTGTGTGTTCGGGCTCCACATCAAAATCAAAACCGCCACCAGAGAATGTTTCATTTTTCAAAGTGAAGTGCCACCATTCTTTTTTATAGTTATTGAAATAGGGCCCCATGGCTTCTAGCAATAACTCGCGATTTTTAAGAGCTTCACCAGAAATTAATCTTGAATTTGTCTGAGCTTGAGTTCCGAAAAAATCCACAATGCTTCCCATGTCCAAGGCGAAGATTTGCGAACTTTCGCCGGCTCCTGAGACCTCCACTATCGTCACATCTACCGAAGAGCCCCGACTGTGGTTGGAGTGGGCTGCGATGTAACCGTGTTTAACTAAGTTCTGTTTGCGTGTGTGGGGATAAAAGTGAGCTTTCGTTTTTTGATCAGAGGAATCTTTCAGCCAGTCCAAAAAATGCTTCACAGCTTTTTTGGGGCGGTAACAATCTCGGACCAGCAAGCGAAGTTTGCGATTTCCTTTTCTCTGGCCCAAGCCCTTCAGACGGTCTGAGGCAAGTTTTAACTTTTCCGCTGTTTCGTGAGTCAGCAAACAAAGATTTGCTTTATAGCCATCGATTTTTTCGCCCACAAAGTTAAAGTCTGAAAAGTACATGAGGTCCACCAGAATTGAGGGATCCACATCGTTAACATTCGTGAAATATTCTCGTCGAATTTGTTCTTCAGATCGAGGGCCTGTATTGCCATCGACTGTGAGTCCAAAGACCAGCTGAGCTGAGCCTAGACCAATGCCGAGGATTAGGTTGGCCATGATAAAAAAGGATCGAATGAACTGCATCTGGATCGAATCTCCCCCGCTACATGAGGATTAATTCAGCAATCTGGGGGCCATTGCTTCCTTTATTGTCAGTGCCAAACAAATGGGATTCGGGGGCTTAAATCTCAATTTGAGACACTGATGCTTGATCAGTCATTATCAAAATGCGACAGCTGTTGAATGAATGAAATCTCCAAATTACAGACAAAGACGGTTTGGAGCAGAACTGGAGTTCGACGCCCACCCCGGCAGCGTATGATTCGATCTTCTTTGCTCCGAGCAGCCTTAGCCGCGATTTCGCTGAGCGCCGTACTTATCACAATCTATTTTATGCGGGCTTAGATCCTGAGGACTCTCGTTGACAAAAAGAGGGATTGTCCCTTAACCTCTGCCCTTAGTGTTCAGAAGTAGCTCAGTCGGTAGAGCAAGCGGCTGTTAACCGCTGGGTCGGGGGTTCGAGTCCCTCCTTCTGAGCCAATCTTTCTGGTAACAGTTCCCTTTTTGTCACGCTCTGCGGCTGCAGCATAATGATCGCTTCACTCATCCGTCCTTTTGCAATTTTTGGTTTGGTTCTTCTCACTTCATGGAACTATTTCATGACTTTTTTCACCTTGATTTGAGGACGCGACCTCACCTCGAGAGAGGGTTCGCATTTCCACTTTTTCTGCCTTAAAAACCATTTTCAAATAGTCCACCACCGCCTGTGGATTCATTTTTTCACCACAAGAAAAAATGTCCACAGAGGCGCACCTGTGTTCAGGCCATGAATGTATTGCTATGTGGGATTCTGCAATCACAACCACTCCGCTGATCCCGTGAGGATTAAATTCATGAAAGACATCAGCAACAATTGTCGCCTGTCAATTTTGGCGGCCTCTAGCATCGAAGCGCGAATGAGCTCCTTGTCGCTAATAGTTTTCACACAGCAATCATAAAACTCCGCCAGAACTTGCTTCCCCAAAATTATTTTCTTCAACTTGTCCCAAGCCTTTCTGGAAAAAAAACTTTCTGCCAGTTCGCATCTGAATCTTTCAATTTCCAAATAAATCCATCAAGAACATAGTGAGTCGCCTGTGGCAAAGTTAGCAGCGGCACCAGCCAAGCTAAAGTGTCTTTCGCCTTAATTTCTGGTAAAAAGCCAAGAAATCCGAAAATCTCAAGATGTTCACGCCAAACAAAGTTTGCCCAAAGACCTTCTTCTAAATAGCCAAAGAAGAGGAGCACGGCAAGAAACAGGGGCGCCGAGAATTTTGAGAAAAACAATGTGTATGTAAAGCGTCCAAGAATGAGAGGGGAATTGGCCCGACTTTTTTGTTTTTCACCATACAGCCACACCAATGCGAGATAGGGGATTCCATGAGAGACAACGTTTGTGATCGTAAAGGCCAAATCACCGTTGAAATGAACTATGCCAACGTACCAAGCCCCAGCGCTTCCCACAAGGATGGCGTTTTTTGGTAAATTGATCGGCAGCCCTTTCTGCGAATTCCTAACTTCATTGAAGAAATACAGACCGAGAATGAAAAGGTATGCTGCGCCCATAATCTGAGAGGCGATTGGGGGCAGGCCCACGAAAAAATCTCCGTCGATAAACCAGTGAAAATTTCTTGGCTGGTGGCTATGCCAATACACTAACGGATACAGAGTCGCGAAATAAATTGCAAGGGCAGCTAACCACTGGTCTTTTTTGTCTTGGGTTTCTTCGCGAGTATAAAGCCGCAAAAAGCCATATTGCTGGCGTATAAAGTGAAAGACCGCGACATAAGCAAGGACTCGCCAGAACAACATGTTGTGAATGGAATAAAGACCGACTCCCACAAGCCAGACGGCAATGGGAATCAGAGTCAGCAAAGCTCTGTTCTCTTGGAGCTCATTTGAGTTAAAGTAGGTTCGAAAAAGAGTGCTGTAGACATGGGAAACGTCAATTCCGAGAATAAAAACCAGCCAGGCCCAAAGCGGGAGAGTTTCGGTTTGTTCGAAAGTATCGGAAAAGACGACAACCAAAAGAACAGAAAAAAAAGCCGGCAGCAGAATAAAGGATAAATCAAATAGGGGACTCTTCAGCCAGGGTTTACTAAAAGTCATGAGGGTCGACTGCCCTTGCTGAGAATTCTTTTGGCAGCCTCGACACCTTGATACTGGGCCTCCTCAAAAACTGAAATGCCACTCATGTCTGTGTGTGCGAATTCGATCGAACCAAAGGGTTTTGAAAGCTCTTTTCGTTTTTCGCTCCACAGAAAGTCTATACCGGGACTAACCATTCCATGCCCCCAAACCCAAATATCGACATGCAAGATTAATTTGGAAACTCCGGAGTGCATTTTTTCAAGATCAGGAATAATTATTTCCAACCAATCCAGATAGGACTTTCGATAAGCCGCCCTGCGCTCCTCGGTCGGTGTCTTTTCGTCCAGGGGTAAATAGTAGGTAATTAGAGTTTCTTTTTGATTTATTTTCAAATCCTGGTGATTGGCCACAATATAGCCGAGAGATTTACTGTAGTAGCTCACATTATCCCAAGCCATTTGGGCGCCTGAGGACTGAGGGCGATCTTTCAAAGAAATATTCGCAACAACCCAAGGCGCGTAATCGATCGATTCCAAGGCCTTGATTGCTCCTGGCGCGCTATCGCTTGAATAGCCCTGGATCACTTTGCTAGCCACAAATCTTGGTCCACAAAAAACTACATTTTTTGCGATATAGCGTGTGCAGGAGTTATCTACTGTGTTCAGGGTGTCGACCAAGGTTCCCGAAGGCGAACTTTCAATAGAAAACACCAAAGTATTTTTTTCGACATGTTTGCCGACAAGCGCATTCAATTGTGAGACGAGATAGCCATTCCCCTCAGGCCAGGTCAATACCGACTGAGAATCCGCATTGGCAGCTAAGCCTGCCCGGGAGGCAAAATAATGAAGACCTGCCCAGGCGGATACTTTTGTATGAGGCATTCCATAGTCATCTCTGCAGCAGTAGTTTACATACCAGTTGAGATAGGGAGAATTCCAACTCTTTGAGTCCATAAAGTCAGCCATTGAGAGCCGATCAAGTGCCAAGTACTCCGGATCCTGGGAGCTCAGATTTAAAGGGATTGTAAAAAGAGGTTTTCCATCGACGCCAGTCTTTTTTTTCAGGCTTTCAACAAAGGCAAAAAACTCTTCGTATTGGAGTTTGTCTTTGTTTTGAATTCCATGCTGAGGAATAAGGCCGTCCTGCCATTCCCCTTGAAAAAACAATCGTTCATGAGAATCCGCACAGAGGAAAAATTCATTGAATACCGGTAGCTGCTTTTCGTAACCTTGAATGATGCCGATCTCTTCAAAAAAGGCTCTCACATACTCAGCGTCGGGGCCTGGTAAGGGCACGTAATGTGCCCCCCAGGGATATTTACTGATTTGATTTTCCCCACTGGCCGAGTTTCCGCCAAGCATTTCATCCATTTCAAATAGCAGGAAGTCCTTAAAATTATTTTTCTGAAACCACCATGCAGCGGAAAGTCCAGCCACACCCCCACCAACGATAACTGTATCAATTGATTTCGTCACAAGTGGCTCGGCAGTAACACCAGTCCTGAGTAGGTGGCCAACTTTTAAATTGGCGCCGACGATCCCCCCTGGAAAGGAGTACTTTTTTGGAATAAAAAAACGGCGGTAGCTCCAAATTCCTGCGGAAATTGCGGGGGCCCCAAAACCGAAAGCAAGACCAAAAGTTTTCAAAGCACTTCTTCTAGAAAATGCAATCTTACTAATGGACATAGTCGGCCCACTCTTGCTCAAAATGGCGGACCAGTATTTGATTGTTGAGCTTATTGATTTCAGTGGAGTCAAACATCATATCTTGTGGGAAAACTAAAAAAGTCTGAGCAAGCTCGACCGTCACGAACTTTAAGCCTTCAGGATACTTTTGGGGAAGTTGAAAATCCTCATTCGAAATCAAAATATAGCCCCAGTCACCAAAAGCGGGGACATAGACATGATAAGGAGTCGTTTTAAAACCCACGGACTTCAGCGTGCTATTGACACACCAAAAAGATTTCTTCGCCACGTAGGGCGAGGTGCTTTGAATGGCGCCCACACCCTTTTCAGCGAGGGCAGTCTTAAGCACTCGATAAAAGGAGTTCGTGTAAAGCTTTCCCACGGAGAAATTGCTAGGATCGGGAAAGTCGACGGCAATGAAATCAAATTTTTGTGTATTGCTCTTAATCCAAAGAAAAGCGTCGTCGTTAATAACCCTGACTTTTGGTGAAGACAAAGCATTCGAGTTCAATTTGGATAGAGCTTCGTGCTTGGTGAACAAATCCGTCATTTCAGAATCCAAGTCGACCAGGACTATTTCTTCAATCGAAGGATATTTTAAAATCTCCCGGACTGCCAAGCCATCCCCGCCCCCAAGAACTAAGGCGGTTTTGGGGTTCTTCAGCGAGGCAAGCCCAACATGCACCAGGGCTTCATGATATCGGTACTCGTCTTTCGAGCTAAACTGCAGATTGCCATTCAGAAAAAGTCTAAAATCATCCGTCGACTTTGTAAGCACGATCCTTTGGTATTTCGACGACTTTGAATAGATCACCTTGTCTTGATAACTTGCGGCTTCTGCAAAGCTCAGTATCCGATCGGAATAGACAAAACCCATAGCCAGGGAAATTAAAACAGCAAAGGCAGTTCCGCGAAGCAGCCGAACCCAAGGGATCTCGTCCTTAAAAAGATAAAGGGCCCAAATGCCGACAAGCACATTAAAAATACCGAACATAAAGGCAGAACGGACCAAACCCAAGTGGGGCACTAGTACCAGAGGAAAGAGCAAAGAGGCCAGCAGCGCGCCCACGTAGTCAAAAGTAAACACTTTTGAAACCAAATCCTTGAATTCAAAGTGGGACTGAAGGATCCGCATTAGAATTGGGATTTCAAAGCCCACCAAAGTTCCGGTGATCGAGACCAAACTATAGAGCAGAATCCGAAACGAAGATACATACTCGAAGGAGACAAACAAAATAGCAGCGGAGAACCCACCAATAAGGCCAATCAATAATTCGACCTGAATAAAAAGTCCGATCAAATTTTTATTCACATATTTCGAAAGATAGGAACCTATCCCCATCGAAAAAAGATAGACCCCAATCACAGTTGAAAACTGAGTCACTGAATCGCCCAGCAAATAGCTGGCGAGGGCTCCGGCTATTAATTCATAGACTAGGCCGCAGGTTGCAATGACAAAAACAGAGAAAAGAAGAACGTAAGACATCGTCGTGAAAGGCTTAGCTATGGATCGCGGCTGCGATGATCTGTGCAATTCCCAACGTCATTGCTGCAGTCGTGATCGCCAGAGCAATGTTTTGTTCTTCTACGATTTCCTTCCAAAGATTTCCGGGTGTCAGCTTGTCAAAAATGATAAATGAAAAAGCCAGCACAACAATCCCGATTCCAGAAAACACGATGGCAGCGACAATGTACTTGAAGTTGATGAGCTGCTGAAGTGGTTCGACCATTTTAAATTCCTCCTGTTTTATTTATGATATGCATTCTGTCCCTGAGGACCCCATTTTCCAGATTTCACTGAATCCGTGATTGTCCAGCCCGTGTAGTTGGCATAAACAAAGACCAAGCAAATAGCAGTGCCATAAATGATAAAAGCCTTTTTCATTAATGTTCATCCTGATGCTGATAGTAGGGTGAAAAATCACTCTTTGACCATCGATCCATTTCAAAACTCCGGCTGCGCCACCACGCAAACAATGGGTAGATGGAAATCAGCACGAGTGCCAACAAAAAATTGGACCAAGTAATGACACTTCTTTTAATCACCAGCTTGTAGTAGATATTTGAATATTGTCCACTCTTTGCGGAAAGGTTGAGATGATACTTTCCGCCGGGAATGGAGGAAAGTACGCGACTACTTTGCTGGCTGCCTTCAGACCAAGAACCTTCACTATCTCGGCCAGAATAATACTCTACACCTTGCTCAAATTCGATGGTTTCACCATTATCATCATTTACTAAGTCGCCCTCCACCTCGATCCAATCATTCTGAATTGGAGCGCTAAGAATAATTTCAAGGTTCGAAGTGCCCTGGCTGAGTTCGAACTGCGGAGAAACTTTGATTTTTTCAATATCGGACGGACCGAATTCGAATTGATCGGAATAGACCGTTTGATTTTTGGCCATCACCATAAATGCAAGTTGCAGCATTACTATTGTTCCCAAGAACAGGCCCCAGTATTTGCCGACTTCTTTTATATTGTGAGTCGCTGTCGAAGGTTGATTTGGAGCTACACCCGCTTGCCTTGGCATCGGCTGAACAATCTGAAAGGCTGACTTTACCGTATCGGCTTCAACATACTCACCGAGCGACCAATTGACTTCATTGGCACTTCTTTCCGAGGATAAAATCTCTGGCGGTGATACATAGTCGTCGACCTCGACAGTTTCGCCCTGTTTCACTTGCCAGTAGAATTCACCGATCACGTAGGAAACTATGGCGGAGCCTTTATGGAACAAATGATAGCTTTTGTTTAAATGAGTGACTTCTTTAGATTGAAGCTTCGTCGGCTTAGTTTTTGTGGTGATGACATAGTTCCAATGGCCATCAAATTCTGTGAGCCAGCGAAAGCCTTTCAGCGGATTGAAAAGTAAATACTCGCTCCAGACGAAAACGCCCGAGCCATCTTTTCGCTCCATGTAGCCGATAACTTCCCAAAGAGCGCCATGAAGTTTGCCTCGCTGCCCGAGTGGGATGACCTGGGCTCGTTTGCCCTGTTTGGCTGCCTTTTCCAATATCTGAAAGTTTTCATTTGAAGAATCAATAATTGCAGCGCAGGAGCCACAAACAGCTGTCACGGATTGGCCAGCGGCCCTCAGCGAAATGCCAGCGCCGCAGGAGGGACAGTTAAAAACTTTTAAAGCCGGTGCTGGCGCACTTTTTATTCTGGGCTCATTACCAGCCATCGATTTCCCTTAAATTCATCAAGTTGAGATTTTCAAAGTCGACATAGCTTCCGAAAAAAAGTCTATTTCCTTCGGCAGAGTAATCTATGTTGCCGTAGCGTTCATTTTCGCCGACCAAATCCACACTTGTTGATTTTCTTCCCTTGATGCTCTTCACAGGCAGTTCGCCCTGGCTCCCGACGCAAGTCACTTCACGGATGTCTTCAAGGGTGTATTCATTTCCCATGAGTCTAATTGTTGAATCAATTCTTAGCTGAGCTAAAACAGGAAACTGCGGGGGATCACTGATTTGAAAGCTCACCAGATAAAACCCTTGAGCATCAGCCAACCAGCCATCTTTCCCATTATCGAAGTGCAGGTACCATTCATTCCAGGCCCCGTCTTCCCAGCTGATGCGCTGTCGTCCAATAATTTCAAATCTAGAATTTTCAAAACGGCCAGTCGTACCTAGCATTAAGGGACTCATATCCTGCGGAAGGGCGCTCATTTTGCCGAGGCTTTCGATATTTAGATCGTGACGAACTAGGGTCGAGCTGCAGAAAGAGCAGACTCCAAAAACAGAAGAGCGAGATTTAAAAATAACTTCAGCGCCGCAAGCGGGACAAGAAAGCTTCATGACTTAGGTCACTTTTTTAAGAAGCTCTGATTTTTTCGCTTCGAATTCCTGCTGACTGATAATGCCTTTTTTCATCATTTCATGGAGCTTATTTATTGTATCCATTGGATCCTCGGAATTTGGCGACGAGCCACTCATTCCTGCCATGGCTTGGCTCATGGCAATTCCTACACCGAGGCCAGCGCCGGCTCCCGCAGCGCCGCCCTCATTCTTTGCTGCAATGGAAATGCTGTCAGCTGCTTGAAACTGGGCATAGTTTTTCAAATCACCCACCATTTTCATCGAAGCCATTTTATCAAGGTGTCCTTGAAGTTCCTCAGGCAGCGAGACGCTTTGAACAAAGAAAGACTCTAGACTCAGTCCATAACCAGAAAACAATTCAAGCAGTGCGCCCTTGAGTGTGCTGGAAAACTCCAGCTGGTTCGCGGCCATATCAATAAAGCTGACGTCGAGCTTTCCCAAAAAAGAAGCGAGGTGAGTCAAGATAGCGGATCGAAGCTGACCTTCGAGTTCTTGAACCGTGTAAACCTCTTTTGTGCCGCTGACTTTGTTAAAAAATGTTTTTGGATTCCTGATTTTATAAGAATAAGTGCCATGAGCTCGAATTCGCAGAGGCCCAAACTGTTTGTCTTTAATGACAATTGCGTTGGGCGTACCCCATCTTTGATCCAGCTGATCTCGAGTCGAGAAAAAATAAAGGTCAGACTTGAATGGTGACTGAAAACCTTTGTCCCAATTCTTAAGATTTGTTAGGACAGGCAGGCTGCTGGTGGCAAGCGTGTGCATGCCAGCTTCAAATAGGTCGGCGATCTGTCCTTCATTGATAAAAAGGGCCAACTGAGAGTCCCGAACCGTCAGCTGGGCACCATTCTGAATCTCTCGGTCAGTCATAGGAAATCGATAAGAAAGAACTCCGGCCTGGTCGTCATTCCATTCAATGACATCGATAAACTGTTTTTTAAAAATGTCAAAAAGACCCATGAAGTGTCCCCTTCGCTTGCTCATTCGGCTATAAGAAGTTATTATGCTAATTAGAAAATTTCCAAGGGGCCAGCTAAAGATCGGGCGTCATCATCTTGCGTCGTGCCGATCGCCATTTAAATTTTCAGGAGTCCAATGTCTGAATCCAATTTGCCGATTCAAAGAAAAAATACTTCGCCGATCGGTTCGCAGTTGCGAGTCAATCGAGCCTTAATGGCAGGCGGAATGCTTTCGATTGCGGGTGCAACCGGTGTTTTTATTCTCACCGAATACCTCATCCTCAGTTTTTTGCTTGGGTTTGCAGCTCTCGCTTTTCTTGGTGTCAGACAACTGGTTAACAAGTCCTTAGCAATCACAGCGGAGGGAAGTCAGAATCAGCTCGTCTCGACTCAGCATCGACTTGAACAGATTAAGAAAGAGGTCGGAAAAAGTAAGTTTCTAGAAGGCCTTGAAACTGAAGGTATGCAGGTGGGAAACCAGGCCGAGCGATTGCTTCAGCAATACAAAAGCCTCCATAAATTACTCGGTCAAAAATTTGAAACCTCCGAAATGACCTATTCTCGCTATCTCGGAAGCATCGACTCCACTTGTCTTTCCATCGGTGAAAACTTACTTCATGCAAAGAATTTACTGGAGCAGCTAAGTCTCAATTCTAAAAGTAGAAATGGTCAAGTGCAGAGTCAGGTCACTGATTTACTGACATTCATTGATGAGGCTCTTCTGGAGCTCGCCAATCTGTTCACTTCAATCAACGAAATTACGACCAAAGAAAAACATCGGGATCAATTGCAACAGTCAATGCTTCAAATTAAAGAGCTTGCTGAGCGTGCAAAAATTTATTCAAAGCACTGAGAAAGGCTAAAAATATGTCGACAAAAGAAACTGTGACTCTGGAAAAAGAGAAACTTAAAATTCCCACCCTTGCTGAAATCAAAAACGAAATGATAACTCCTTCCGCATCGACACCGGACCTTGCTGCCGGTGATGAAAAAAATCTGGATGGACTGGCCGGCGACTTCGTTGAAAAACTTTTAAATTTTAGCGCTGAGGATATTGAACAGCAGCAAACAAGAAAAAATTCAGTTGAACAAATGGGTTTCGAAATTCAAAAGCGAGCCGCTAAGCAAAGCGAGATGCTGAGGCAGCCAGTAAAAAATCTATCTCAAAAAGCGGACGATGGTGGGGATGTTGCAAATGCCCTGATTAGCTTAAAAGTCAAAGTTGAAGAGCTGGATCCTGCTCAGTTCAACTTCGAGCCCGGATGGTTTTCGCGTGCTTTAGGGCAAATCCCGGGTGTTGGGACTCCCATTAAAAGATATTTTTCAAAATTTGAATCCGCCCAAACCGTGATTGGTGCAATCACGAGCTCACTTGAAAATGGGAGGGATCAGCTCCTCAGAGACAATCTAACTTTGCAAGAAGATCAAAAGCAGATGCGTGAAACCTCAAAAAAACTTGAACAAGCCATAAAGCTCGGTCAGCTGATGGACACGAAGATTCAGTACAAATTAGAACGAGAAATTCCAAAGGAAGATCCGAAGAATCGCTTCGTTGCAGAGGAGTTGTTGTTCCCATTGAGGCAAAGAATTATCGATCTGCAGCAGCAGCTAGCGGTTAGTCAGCAAGGTGTCATTGCCACAGAAATTATCATGAGAAACAATAAAGAACTTTCAAGGGGGGTCAATAGGGCACTGAATGTGACCGTAACTGCCCTGGAAACCGCAGCGACGGTAGCGCTTGCCTTGGCCAACCAAAAAATTGTTCTGGATAAGGTCAACTCGGTTAGCAAAACCACTTCGGATTTGATTGCTGGCACCGCGGCCAGACTAAAAACTCAGGGGACGGAAATTCACAAGCAAGCGACCTCTGCGCAGTTGGATCTGAATTCTTTGAAATCCGCTTTTGCCGATCTGAAAACTGCGATGGATGATGTCTCCACATTTCGGTTGAATGCCTTGCCTCAAATGGCGAACACAATCTTGGAACTCGATAAAATTTCTGCAGACGCCGAAAAGTCGATCGCTAAAATGGAAGAGGGCAATAAATCAAAACCCCTAATTAAACTTGAAGTAGGGTAACAGTTCCCTTTTTGATCGGCACTGCGACAAAGAGTTGTGCGGCTCCGAACTGAGCCGCACAATTGGGTTGCTAGTTACGCGCGACTTGTCTTTTCAAGACTCTTGTCGTCTCGTTTTGCATCTGTGCGCTTATCCATGTTCTTTGTTGCCAGACATGTGAACTCATTTTTTAGTGACCAGAGGATCGAAAGTCCCTTTGAATTTGCTGCCACAGGCGGTCAATTGAATCGATCCATGCTATTGAAGCCTCAACGCGCTCTATTTTGAATTCAAGAGTGTGTTTATAAGCCCGCTGAGAACTGCTCTTGCCGCGCACACTTGGATAGGGTGCAAATTGAACTCGAGCACAGCCTCATTCGAACTAAGATTTAGCATATCAGGCGCTTTGTTTTGCTTAATAACAATACTTGCTTGCTCCCGATTGAGACTATTCGAATTGAGCATTGAATTGAGGTTGGCGCGAATCGACGCGGGTCGATGGGAGTAAAGCTCTACCAGGCTCACGAAAGGAGCATTCATCGCGCGAAAAATATGAATATCTTGATGAATGATACGAGCTGAATTTTCATCAAAACCAATGAGCTCCTTGCAGGCCTTAGCTTCTTTTTGGGCCGCGAAGAGTTCATTATTAAATCCTTTTACAATACCATTATTAAACTTTGTTGTTCGTTGATAAAAATCTGGAGTCTTTAAAAAAATGGTCGACGGATCTGAGGGGGGTCTCGGATTCATGATCGTTGAAATCTGAATAAATTTGCCATTCTCATGTGGAGTATTATCCGTGTGCAGAGACAATGCGATATCTGCTTTTATCTGATCAATCAGAAACATTCGCAGTGGAAGGTTCTCATAAGCCAAAAAAGTACTTGATACTTCTTGGTTGAACTGAAGCGTATCTTTAGAATCAGTTACTAGGCCACCGACATCATGCAGTCCTCTGCGGGTCAATAAAACACGTTCAGCTGAAAAACCATAGCAAGAAATCAGCACCTGCCTGACCAGTTGGGCAATGATATAAACATCTTTTCCTTCCCGATATCCACATTGCGGCTTTCCTTTTTCATCATCTTCTTCGAAACAAATGTTTCGTTGATCGCTGGAAAACTGACCTCCCAGATGCCCAGGATCAAGAAGTATCCACTTATTTTGTATTTGATTCATATTGTCTTTGTGACTGAGTTTTGGAAACTGAGAACAATCTAAATTGAAAAGTTCTGAAGTACTTTGAATTTCAGAAAGATACTTCCTTGGGTTCTCAAAAAATGCTTTGTAAGATGCCGGAGCCTGATTCTGCCAGAGAGTGATGTTCTTTGTGAGGCTCTTCAAATTCTTTAAATTACCGAAACGTTGTTCGCTTTTGGCAAAAGTTTTGTCCGCTTTCCCGAGTTCAATCATTTTTTCTGTGAGCGCCACATCGCTAAAGTAGGCCGCGACTCGATTTCTAACAGCTTCTTGGGCCACTGGGTAACCCTTAAGAAGCCTGTCTTTCAAGAGCTTCAGATCATCTAAAATAGCAGAAGGATCACTCAACTGTTCGCTCGGTGGATTCAGAGGTTGTGTGTGAATTACAGTGAGTAAGTTCATCTTATAGAGTTCGCGATCGATATCTACCGCAAACCACTTTAGCCCGTTAGAAGTATAGCCAAGGCTCTTAAATAATTCTTTTAACTTCGAGTTTAATAAGGCAAGACTTTCGCTTTCACCTTCTGTGCTATTGGTTCCTGATTCCAATTTTGCTTTGAGCAGATGTAAGTCTTGCCGGATCGGCTCTGCCAACCCTTGCCAATCGCCAATTCTAACTAGCTGTTTGGAAGGAGTTCGAACTTCTTTTGCGATCTTAAGTTTGTTCTCAATCGCATCAAATTTTCCTGTTAATTCATTAATAGCTCCGGTTAACTTTAAGCTTATTTTCTTAGGATCAAGCTGAAAGACCGTGAACTTTTCATTCTGAATCGAAGAAATTTCTGCAGTTAACTGATCGGCCTTCGCAGATTCGCGAAATTTGTTTTCAGTTGAATCCGATAGGACAGGGTCTTTTTCTAGATCATTGACGATGGACTCAAATTTTAAAATCGGAGCCGCCACCAACCACGACAGTGGGAAAAAGCATAAAATTGAGACAAGCGACCAGTTTCTAGACGTCATATTCAATCTCCAAGGCTCCTCAGAGGATTCAGTGAATACAAATCTAGTTTTGCAAATCCAGGGCCCTCAGAAGCAACCTATTTTGTCTGATACAGCTTCAGGGCCTTGTGAAATTCTTGAGAATTTGTGAAGAAGGCTTCGCCTGGAGGCTTGTCAAAGCTCTGGCCTTCACCGGTCAGATAGACTGTGACCCTCCTACTATTCTTTGGATCGACAGCCTTTTGCAAATAGTCAGCGAGTTGAGCTTGAGTGATGGATTTCAAATGCTCAATCACATGCAAGCGTCTGGTGGAAAGAAGGCTCCATCCGGCCCGGGGGCCCCCACCAACCAAGCTTGATGAGTTTCAGGAAAGCTCGTCATCCATTCACGACTTTGAGTTCGCACAGCCATTCACGGACTGGAATCATCTGTCCAAGCGGCAAAGCTTTACCCACAGCAATGCAATTTCTTGCAAAAAATCAAAAAGTGAATCGATCTCTTGCCTCAGATCCGGGAATTCCACAGAATTTCAGATTAAGGTGGCTCAACCAACGTCGAAAATGGCGCAGCGACACTGGTCGCCAGGGCCGACAGTCCCGGCGCAAGTCCTTGGCTCAAGTGTGCTTGGGGCCTTGCTATCGGACTCACTTGGCTTTTCCTGAGCGGAAAATACCGGGATCTTGACCGAGCATGACCAAGCTTGAAACAAGTATACGTCAAAAGTTTTGACATCAGGTACTGCCTGCGACTTGTGGTAATTTAGGGCCTCCTGAATGGGAGCTCTAAAATGAAAAAACAGCTGATCTATCTTGTCCTTGTTGTGTTGAGTTTTGCGTCCACAACAAAGATCCACGCTGCGAGCTTTGAAAAAGTTCCCGTTCAGGTCAATGAGTTTAAACTCGAATTTTTCAAAGAAATCTATTTTTGGATATCTCGACTTGTGACTGACACATCTTTGACCCAAGTCCGCTTTCCAAAAGACGAGTGCTCTGCGAGTCTAGAATTAAGTCAACTCCATGGACCGCAGCACGAACTGCACCCCATCGGACAAAGTTGTTTAGACGCTTCTGCTCCAGCGTCTCGATTTCTGAGAGTGAAAGCAGAGGTTCCAGACATCAACTCCACTCTTTCGGTGAAAGGCCAGCTGGAACTTATCGCCTCACCCTTGGTTCGCACTGATTTTCCAAATGCGCTCCTGACAACAGAAACTAAATCTTTAGCACAAACAATTATTTCAAAAATTTACTACAAAGAGATATCAACTGGTCTCAAAGACTCCCTGAAGCGACTTAAGACTGACCGTCTCAATGGCTCTGACACCGAAAAGGTTGAGAAGCTGAGGAATCAGGCTGAGCTTGAATTGAATGAGCAACTGACCAACCTTAAGAAGATTTTTGCCGTTAACAAGAAAGACAAAAGCACTCTGAATCTTCCAATTCCAGAGCTGAACTTGAAGGAAAGAGAATTTCTGACGATGTTTCTGAGCGCCTTTATGTGGCGAGCCCGAGGCGGAGGTCTTTATCTGAAAGACAAATCTGCAATGTTTGCGACGCAAAAACTTCGAGTTCGATATGTCTACAATGCCTATCAAACTCTGGTGGAACTCAATGGTTGGGGCCAGCAAAAGACTGAGGTTGGACTTTCAATGATGAGAAGAATAATCAGTGGGTGGGGGAATGGCCATGATTTGGGAACTCATGATGGAGATCGGGCAGGCGATTTTAAAGCCCTAGCAGAGAGAGGACCCTACCAAACTGCAGGTATTTCTGAACTCATGAAGAGCCACAAAATTGACTCCGGCCCCTGGGACTTTAGCGGGACCCATTTGGCCTCTTGCTATGTTTTCGGCTGGGACTTAATGAACATAAAAAATGCTCAGGGAAAGTTTCGCAAACGATTGATCTGGGGAAATGATTTGTTTAGTCGAAAACCATTTGCCGGAATCACCAGTGGCCCTGCTACTTGGGCAGAACTGTGTTGGGGAGCCGCAATGGGACTTGGTATCTCGAAGTCCCTTTTGGATCTTTGAGGGGCGAACTTGCGCCTCCCACGCCCTTCTTTTAAGTCAGCAAAGAGCTCAAAGAAGATATTAATAAAGGCGGCAAGTAGCCGCCTCAAATGGCCAGCAGGCAAGTACCTGCCTCGGTCGATGATCCCATCAATCAATGAAACACTTGGCCTTCGATTGGTATGTCACCGATTTTCCGTTTTTCTGAACATATGTTCTGATCAAGTCACCGTCTGCATTCAGCTCGAATGTTCCGCCTAGCAGCTTCCCCTTCGCGGAAATCACCCTTCCATCTCCTCCTTCCTTTGCGATCTCCACCCGGTCTGAGCGTCTCTCGAACTCCTTCTCCATTGTTATTCCGTCTTCCGCAAAAGCGGCTACGTGAGTAATCATCGCAAAATTTGCCTCACCCGGCTCTATGCTTCGAGGCACCCAGCCGCCGAAATCCAGCTGGAGTTTCCCGTTCGGCCAATAAGTTTTGCAAAGAAACCCTCCCGTTGCCTGAGCGGACTCGACCGCAACGAGAGCCATCGCCAATGCTACAAAGTTCCTTATCACTTTTGTCATAGATTTTCCCCCTGGTAATCTTTGGTTTAGTTCAATGCAAGCTGGATGCCCTCAGTGCGAGGGGACGCGACCGCAATCTGAGAGGATATGGGGAGATCGAATGTTTCACTCTAAGGCAGTGGCGTGCCTGGCCAACAATACCGTTCAGTTAACAGCCGACTGAATTGTTGACATCCCAGCTAGAGCTGAAAACGAGAAGTATCCCCTGGGCAGAGCCATTTGTCTCCGGTGGGAACCTACCCCGGGGGTTAAGCCTCTGGGGTGCCGTTCGGTAACCTAAGAATGCAGGAGGCAAATTTAAATAGGATCCTGTTTGATCGAATGGATCGTTTGGAGTGTTAGTTCGACTTTGTAAGGAGTCCTTCAATAATGGCTCGTGCTGAACTGCCCTCAGAGCCAGCCTATTTCGTCTGATACAGCTTCAGGGCCTTGTGAAATTCTTGAGAATTTGTGAAGAAGGCTTCGCCTGGAGGCTTGTCAAAGCTCTGACCTTCCCCAGTCAGATAGACCGTGACCCTCCTGCTATTCTTTGGATCGACAGCCCTTTGCAAATAGTCAGCGAGTTGAGCTTGAGTGATGGATTTCAAATGCTCAATCACACGCAAGCGTCTGGAAAGATCTCCGCGATTGAGTTTAAGGGTTGTCAGTAACTTCGAAAATTGCTCTGCAGGGTTGCTATCGTCTTTGCTGAGGGACTCGATAATGCCCGCCTTGAGCGCTTCAAACTTTTCCGAGGGAATGTCCCTCATTTGCTGAATTATTTCCGGCAACCATTCGAGAATGATGCTTCGAAGCTCCGCGGGGTTTTTATTGGATTGAATAAGAAGGTTGAGCCTCGCGATTCCAGGAGACGCGCCGATGCCGGCGCTGGCAATATAGCCCAAAGTTCGTTTTGTTCGCATTTCCTCGTAGAAGGCGGGAGACAAGAAAGCATTCAGCAGATTCCCGAAAGCACTGCTCAGTTCGGTCCGTTTGCCAAGGTGGAAGGAGATTGCAATTGCATTGTTTTGACTCGAGGTTTTTACGTGCATGGATGCAATATTTCCCATCGGCTGCACGAAATCTATAACACGTCTTCCAGCTTCGGCTGAAGTTGGGACCTTCAGATCGGAGAGAACTTTTTGAAACACTAGGGCCGCTTGATCTTTAGAAATGTTTCCGTAAGCCAATCCAACTGCTCCGCGCTTAAAAGGAAGTTTGAGACCGTATGTCAAAACTTCTTCTGGGCGAATGCTTTCGATCTCTGAGAGGCGAGTGAGGGAATCAAGCGATCCTACAGAAACGAGCTCCGACAAAGAGACCTCTGCGGTTTCAGCAGCCTCTAAGCCTTGTAGGGTAGATTTTGCGTTTATTTTGGCGTCCTCGATGGCGCGAAGAACTTCATTTCTTGAGGGCTTGAGCCGAGTGAGCTTCCGAATAAAATCCTCAACATATTTTGGAAATAGATTCGGATATCCTAAAAATTCCAATTCAAACGAATGCGATGAGTGCGCGATCTTGCCATCATAGCCAGCAACAGTAGTGAGTGAAGCCATTCGGCCTATGGCCTCCCCTAAAGCGGCAAGATAGATGCCACGAAGGACCCTTTCCCTTTTTGTAGAAGCTGCTGCAGTCATCGGGATTTCGATTTTCAGTCGAGCTTTAGAGCTGGGAAATGTGCCCAGCGATTGCCAAAGGGTTCCCTGTGCGTTTTTAAATACAGGCTTCAAGTCTTTACTGAACTTGGAAGAAAGAGAAACGGACTTAGGAATGAAAGTATTCTCTGGTGGCAAAGCAAAACCTTGAGCAAGGTTTTTGGAGTTCAATGCAGTCGCCCTCAGATCCTTTAATAATGAGGAATCCTTGAGACTTGTTTCGGTGTATTCAAAATCATAGCGATCCGATTGGATTTTGCCCTTGAAATTTTTCGAACCGATAGCAAGGGTCATTTTCTCAGGGCTCAATTGCTCAATAATTTTTTGAAACAACTGAGGATCATACTGAGTGTAGCGGTGAATTTTTGTGCCAAGGTCCGCTGCACCTCCATAAAGGTTCATTGCTTTAGAGAGTTCACTCGCGCCTTCACCACCGGAGCCAGTGGGGGTACCATAATAGTAATTGAAATCAGCAATCAAAGCAGTTTCTAAAAAGAAGCGTTCACTCAAGCTTTGATTTTGAATTTTTCTAATTTGAGAAAAAATTGCCTTCACCACTTCCTCATACTTTTGTAAACCAAGCTCCGTGAGATCTGCGTCGATCCCTAAACTGGTGCCGTAGTTACTTTCGAATGAGGAAATGCTCAGGTCGGTCACCAAGCCTGCTTCTTTGAGGGCAAAAATGAGGGATCCATCTCCGTAATATTTCATTAGCTTCGTAAATAGGGAAGTTGGACCAGAGGACCAATGTTGAAATGTAGGATTCAAATTAAACTGAAGGGTCAGGACCCTCTTATCTTCAGCAATTGAATATTCCAGAAGCCTAGGAAGTGCGCCCTCGAGGTCGACTTGGGCTGAAGACAGAGGCAACTTTTGATCTGTCTTTTTCACGTTTGAAAAGGTGGATCGAACGAGGGCCTCTTGCTCAGCCAGAGGAAGGGATGAGATCACAGCCACTTTCATCAGCTGCGCAACGTAGTACTTGTTAAAAAATTCTAGTGCGACTTCTCGTGTTGTCGATTTCAGGGATTCTGCGTCGCCTTGAAAAGCGTTTTGATAAGGATGGGCTGGGTCCGAAAGAAGCTGCCTCAAATAGTAATATCTGCGATTTGTGGATTGTCGATTTTTTTGGTATTCTGAATCAACATTTTTTAGTTCCGAGGCCATCAGTGCTTCATTGAAAGTTGGAGCCACGAAAAATTGTGCCAGGCGATCCATTCCTTCTTGAATGGCCGAATTATTAATTTCCAATTGATAGTTGGTGTTGCTAGCTGAGGTGTAGGCATTGGACCAACCGCCATTCCCTTGTGCGAAGGCATCGTATTCGCCAGCTGTTGGATATTTTTCGGAGCCCAGAAAGAGTAAATGCTCCACATAGTGAGCAAGTCCTCGATGGTCTGGAGGATTGGCATTCGAACCCACTGCGACGTCAACGGAGATTCCGGTTTTCGCTGCTTTGGGATCTTCGACCAGAAGCACCTCGATGCTGTTTTCGAGCTTCACAATTTTTGATTTATGATTCTTTTCAAGAACTGGTATTTGAGGGAAGCTTGGTCTTTGCAGCTTCTTTGCGAAATCGGCTGCCCGAGTCGCTAGGAGCCCTTCGCCTGTCAATTGTGCTCGTTCTGTCGAGGATCCTGCTTTGTCTCCGCAGCCAACCAGCAGCAGCGCTAACACTAAAGAAAATAAAGTATCCAAAGTTTTTTTTGGAAATGCTTTTATTGGTGATTTTGTGATCTTCGCTTTCACGGAAGGCCTCCATTTGCTGCTGCGGAGGGAGTTTATGCAGGAGTAACGCCAGGACCTAAACTCGCGTGCTGAAGACCTCGTTGCAACTGCGAAGGCTCTGATGGCAATCTTTTAAACAGCAGCTCGAAATTGGCGGCAAATATGGGCCCTTGGCAGCGAGCCCATTGTCAAAAAACTGAATGTGTGAGAACTGAAACTGATTTTTCCTGGGCGTAAGCCTCAATTACTTTATAGGAATGACTCGTCCCAAAGGTCCGTAGATTCCAGCACCATAAATATTTCTATAGCCAAAAATAACATTCACTTCGCGGCCTTTCATTGGGCTCGTCGCATTGAGAGCCGAATAGGATGTAAGTAAACCAATCGGATTTCCACAGTAATTGTACCATTCTGTGGCGCGCTCAATACAGCGAGCTCCATCGATGTGCCCGCCGGGATCTGAATCTGCAAACCACTGATTGATCGGCATTTTAAGATTATTATGGCAGGGACCTCCAAGGCTGATGTAGCAAGTTAAACCACCAGGACCAGCAGCCTGAGCCACCTCTACACCGAGTGAAAGGGCAAGGACCGCGACAGCAAGTTTTAGGATTTGTTGGATTTTCATGTTTACCTCTTTGTTTAGGGTTGTTCAGTTGTTCTCTGAATCTAGAATCTCACCCTTCAAGAGGCTGTTGCGCTGACATCTCTGCGCTGATTTGTATCTCAACGAGACCGCAATGTTTCGAAACGAAACAATAGAGTTGGATAAAGGGTTTGGTGAGATCTTTTGACCAGAAAAAAGAGTCAAATTGCGGCCACCGACCAACCCCTGGACATGGGGATAAGTGCGAAGACCCAGAAGGTTTGGGCATCGCTTTCGCAATACCAACAGTAGATATTTGATTTAATGTCCTTGGGTAAGGCGAGGCTCCTCAATGAAAGTGAGATCGATATGGAAAGCAATTTCTTGAAGCTCCGACTTCCTCCAGTTTTGACTGCGGGTCTTCTTGGGATTCTTTTGGTTAGCCAATTCCTCTTTGGCTCTGTCGCAGCCTCGGCCCCGCTCTGCATTGATATATTTAAGCCGAAAGCTACATCCTCTGTCGGACTTGGCTTAGGAGCCTCCTTCAACCGATTGGTGAGTCGGAATTTTCTGCTCACTCAAAACGCAAAGTTTTTGCCCGCAGAAGCATGTGGTGGAACATGCAATTCAGTGACGGCAACAAATTCGATGATGGCACTCGCCGAGGCAATTAAGCCGGGCTCTGTCTTGTCGAGAGGCCTGAGAATGGGTTTGTTTCGCGCCTCAGGCCAGGCTTTAGCTCGCAGAATTCTGCAGGACTTACTGGCGACGCTTCGAAAAAAACACAATCACGATGGGACCCGAGGAGCTACTCACGAGCAAATTGCAAAAGTGTATAGAGAAGTGTTTGAACGGCATTTTGGCACCTTATCAGTTCCGGTTCACTTTAGATCGATCGGCCCTAAGATGCTTCAATCGGTTCAGGTCGGAGCGAACACTTTGCTTCACGGTACTATTACCCATACAAACATGAAAGGGCGACGCCACGCCGTGGTTATTCACGAGATTAAGCCGACTCCTGAGGAATTCAGAAAAGGGCGTGATGGGGAACTTACTTTTGTCATTAGCGATCCTCACAATCCCAATCAGCTGAAGGAAATTCATGTGTTTGAATCTAGTTCTCGCATGGTCTCTAGCGATGGCTATGAGTTTGTCGAGGGGCTGGCGATCAATTTTGGAACGGTTACTAAAGCGAAGGAGTGGACTGCCGGCGATCTTCTGAATGTGCTCAATGGGGAGTATTCAAAACGAGTCAACATCACTCTGATTGATGGAACAGTTTTGCACGAAGTGAAACTGCTGCAGCCTCACAGCGACAAGGACACCTGGTTCGATATTGCGCAAAGATTTTATCTGTTGGACACATTCGATATCAATCAGATCGCTCAGATCCAAACACTGGAATGACCAAAGTGTTGGACTAAAGAAATGTGGTAGGGAGTGAGGGACTCGAACCCCCGATCCGCCGGTTATGAGCCGGCTGCTTTAACCAACTAAGCTAACTCCCCAAGATAATCTTTAGCTGTCGACGAATGCTTTTAGTTTGTTCGATCGCGATGGGTGCCTGAGCTTTCGCAGCGCCTTTGCCTCGATCTGTCGAATCCGTTCTCGAGTGACGTTAAAATCTTGTCCCACTTCTTCCAAAGTGTGATCGGATTCTTCACCGATTCCAAAACGCATTCGCAAAACTTTTTCTTCTCTGGGAGTCAAAGTGGAAAGCACTCGGCGCGTTTGTTCTGCCAAGTTCAAGTTCACAATGGCCTCTGCAGGATTGATCACTTTTTTGTCTTCGATAAAATCGCCCAAGTGTGAGTCTTCTTCTTCACCGACGGGAGTTTCCAAAGAAATGGGCTCCTTCGCGATCTTAAGAACCTTTCGCACCTTATCCACGGGCATATCCATACGAACGGCGATTTCTTCAGGTAGCGGCTCACGGCCCAGTTCCTGAATTAAATAGCGTGAAGTTCGAACGAGTTTGTTGATGGTCTCGATCATGTGCACAGGAATTCGAATCGTTCGGGCCTGATCTGCAATGGCTCGTGTGATCGCCTGGCGAATCCACCAAGTGGCATAAGTGGAAAATTTATAACCCCGTCGATATTCAAATTTATCAACGGCTTTCATGAGTCCGATATTGCCTTCTTGAATCAAATCCAAGAACTGAAGTCCCCGGTTGGTGTATTTCTTCGCAATGGAAACAACCAGACGAAGATTCGCCTCTACAAGCTCAGATTTCGCAGCGTCAGCTTCTTTTTCACCTTTCCAGATGGCGGTGTAAGTCTCACTGATCCAGCGATAGTTCATCTGCGTTTCGCTGTATAAGCGTGTCAGGCGCTTATCTGCATCTTGAGCATTCAGAGCATAGGTGCGAACCCGGCTAAAATTAAGGCCCGTTTCGCGAATCATTTTCTGAAGTTCTTTTTCGTTCGATTCAATGACCTTCAATTTTTCCATCAAAGTAGGGACGTCTTTGGAGAAAGTTCTTTCCGTGCCGTCTTTGATTCTTCGTTTTAAAGTATTCAAGCGGTTCACCAAGTTTCGGAACTTGATGACTACCCGATTGATCGTCTTTCGATTGAAGTTGATGCTTTCGAAATTCGACATGAGGGCCAAATTCAATTCGCCCATTTCGCGCATGGTTTTTTCCCGCGCAGCAGGGGTGGAGTTTTCGTCTCGCATGACTGCAAAATGGCCAGCTGCCTTTTTCTGGTACTCGGTCACTTTGCCAATTAGCTGATGAATCTTATCGATGTATTCTTTTTCATCGTACTGTGTGTCTTCATCTTCCAAACCGCGGAAGATTGATTTTACCTTAATGCGGCCTTCATCCAACCGCTTTCCTAAATTTACGATTTCAACAGTTCCAATGGGTGACATCAAAATGGCGCGTACGATTTCTCGTTCCCCTTTTTCGATCCGTCTTGCGATCTCCACTTCCCCTTCGCGAGTCAGCAAAGAGACAGAACCCATCTTGCGCAAGTACATCCGAACAGGATCGTTGCCTTTGACCTCTTCGGCGTCGGCAGTTTCTTCTTCGTCGGCTTCTTCGTCTTCTTTGTCTGGGTCAGCTAAGAAAGATTCTTTGTCATCGTCTTTGCCGGCTTCGGCCAAGTCAGAAATACTGACGCCAGCAATTTCCAACGCATGCATGAAAGCATCCAATACCGAGGCAGCGACGATTTCTTGGGGCAAGGATTCATTGATCTCTTCGATCGTGAGGTTGCCTTTTTCTTTGCCAAGCTTAATGAGCCGAGCGGTCTCATCTTTGATGAGAGCTTCTTGCTCAGCGATGCTTAGCATGTCTCTGTCTCCAGGCCTGTTTGTACTCATAGATTTTCCTCGGATTGGGTTTTGCGAACATAATTTGGATCAGACATTAATTTTCTGCGATCAAGATGAATGGATTGAAGCTCCTGCAATAACTCCGGAGACGAGCCCGAACGAAGTTGGAGCTGAATCTCTTTGGCTCTGGCGGCTAAATTTTCATCACGAAATTTGCGCACGCAATCCATCCACAACTTCTCATACTCCATCATCAAATTCGCATCATCGAAAACCGAATCATCTTCGGAATCACCTTTCGTCAGCGTGTCCTGCGCCGACCTTCGTAAGGAGGCCGGCAAGATGAGGGCTTCTGATTGATCGACAAATGTCATCAGCAGACCGGTCAATTTATCAAATTTTTCAGGGGCTTGTCTATAGATGCGGAGGGACCGTGCGATAAGATCTTGAATTCCGGGATGGGGAATTTCCCTCAGCCACGGGGCGTCCACCAAACGCTGAAAAAGTGTTTGATTCTCAAGAGATAATGCGATGAGTAATTTTAGATAGGAAGGTGCAGAGGCGATTTTCACCTTCTCGTCTGCAGAAAAAAGTTCGTCTTTAGGAATTTCTTTGGAAAAATCTTTTTTTGGCTCGGAACCTGCAGGCTTGGAATTTCCCTGAGCCACGAGGTTTTTTAGCCACTTTGGTTCCACGCCTAGACGAAAGATCAGCTCCTTTTCATAGAGGTCTTTGAGGCGCGAATCGGGAATCGCTTGCAGAGTTTGCGCAGTTTCTTCCGCGAGCTTCAATTTTTCCGCTGGATCACCACGGAACTGATTCAGCTGATTGTGTAGCACCAAAAAAAACAAGTCCTTCGCTTCATGAATCAAATTTTTTAAAGCATCAGGGCCTGACTTGCGGACAAAATCATCGGGGTCTTGTCCGTCAGGTAAAGTGATTCCCTTTGGTCGAAGTCCCGCACTCAGTAGGATCGGCAATGCTTTTTCTGCAGCGTTGATTCCTGCTGAATCGCCGTCAAACAGCACCACGACATTGTTCGTCATTCGCTTCAGCATCTGCGCCTGTTCGAGGGTGAGGGCCGTTCCCATACTGGCGACGACGTTACGGATTCCAGCCTGATACAATGAAACTAAATCCATATAGCCTTCGACAATGACAGCGCAATCTTCGGAGCGAATGTATTTTCCAGTGATAAACAGGCCGTACAAAGTTTTTCGCTTAGAGAAAAGAAAATGTTCTGGGCTGTTCAGGTATTTGGGTTCACCCTCTTGAATGATGCGTCCACCGAATGCGATCACTTCGCCTTTGAAATTATGGACAGGGAACATGAGGCGGTCGCGAAAAAAATCGTAGTGCCCAGATTTTCCTTCGCGGGCACGAATGAGTCTGCCTTCTTCGGCTAAGCTGAAGGGAAGTTCTTGGCGACTTAAATCTTGAACCAGCGAGTCCCATTCGGCCGGAGCATAACCGATCTGAAAAGTTTCAGCGGTCTCGTTGGAAATTCCCCTGCGTTTCACATAAACACGCACCGGAGCTGCCTCACTTTGAGTTTTCAAAGTGCCGCGATAAAGATTTTTGGCGCGCTCGTAAATCTGCAAAAGCTGTTTTCGCTTGGTCGTACGAGCTTGTTCTTCGGTGGAAAGTTGCTGATCGGAAATTGGCAAAGGAATATTCGCCCGATCAGCGAGGTACTCGAGTGCTTGAACATAAGTCAGGCCATTAAAGTCCCGCAGAAAAGTGATCAGGTTGCCTTTTTTGTGGCAGCCAAAGCAATAGTAAACTTGTTTCGATTCCGAGACTGAAAATGAAGGCGTTTTTTCTGGATGTTCGGGAAAAGGACAACGACCCATAAACCCGCTGCTGGAAGATTTCAGCTGCGTGTGCTGGGAAATGATATCCACAATGTTATTGGCATCCAGCACGCGCTCAATAAATTCCTCGCTAAAACGAGGGCTAAAGCGCGGGCTGCCATCACCAGATGATTCTCGCATTAAAAATTCAACTCAAGTTGCTGGGCTGAGAATGGATTTGATGATTTCGCTGACAAGCTTGTTATCGGCAGCGCCTTGAGTTTTGGCCATCACGGCTTTCATGACCACGCCCATATCCTTCACAGCTTTAGCGCCGGTTTCAGTGATGGTGGCCCTTACGATATTTTCCAGCTGTTCTTTGGTCATCTGAGGTGGCAAAAATTCTTCAAGAACTTTCAGCTCCTCAGATTCTTTATCAACTAAGTCTTGGCGTTTCGCCGTAAGAAATTGTTCGATGGATTCTTTTCTTTGCTTTACTAGTTTCTTAATGACGCCCAGAACATCATCTGAAGAAATGGGCTCTGGTCGCAGTTCGATTTCACGGTTTTTGATAGCCGATTGAAGACCGCGGATGGTGTCCAGCCGAACTTGGTCTTTCGCCCTCATTGCCGCCTTCATTTCGTTCATAATTTTTTCTCGGACTTCCATGGGGGGGCCTCCTGTGTGGGTCATCTGTAAAGGCTTGTAATAATTCAAAGGCTAGTCATAAAAAAGAAGGCAGAAAAATCTGCCTTCTTAAGAATCAAATTTGATAAGCAACAACTATTCCATTGCGCCTTTTTTCAATTTCTTGATCGCTCGCTTACGGGCAGCGATGGACTTCTTCTTCATTCGCACGCTTTCTTTTTCGAAATGTTCGCGCTTTTTTACTTCAGAAAGAATTCCTGATTTTTCGCATGATTTTTTGAAACGTCGAAAAGCAGCTTCAAAGCCTTCGCCATCTCGCACTCTTACAAATGCCATGTAGTAATCACCTGCCCTTCGAATGGAATCCCAAGTTCGTAGCACAGGGCAATTAAAAATGACAAGGATTGATCGAAGACCGAGACTGGGAAAGTGAAACCAGCAAATCGAGCCTCTAAAAGCATTCCGGCCTCTGAGCCTCCCATCGAAGAAGCCGAGCGCCATATTTATTGGATGCGAAAGGCTCTGGCTATGGCGAAAGAAGCTGCGGTTATGGGCGAAGTTCCCGTCGCAAGCCTTCTCGTATCTGATCGCGAGTCGCTTAGGATTTCTTCTGCCCACAACCGGCGTGAGGCGCTCACCAATCCATTGGCGCACGCTGAAATATTAAGCATACATCGCGCCTCTCAGGCCCTTCAAAATTGGCGTCTGGAAGACTTGACCCTCTATGTCACTTTGGAGCCCTGTTTGATGTGCGCCGGGGCCATTCTTCAATCAAGAATTAAAAGGGTGGTGTTTGCCGCAAGGGACGAAAAGGCGGGTGCAGTGCGCAGTCTTTATGAGTTGTTCGATGATCAAAGGCTGAACCACCAAGTGGAGGTCGTTGAGGGAGTTCTTGCGGCAGAGTCCCAAGCGCTTCTTAAAACATTTTTCAAAGAATTGCGGGTGTTGAAAAAACACAAAGGAAAAGCTTAGCTCTGATTCGATTTGGAAAATCGTGGGTGAAGGCAAGAATTTGTGTGGTTGAGTTTCGCTCGGGAAATTCAGCTCGGTAAACTAAACTGCTCTGTGAAATGATAACTTACAGGCTAATGCCGTTCGGTTAAGGGAGTAATTTCCTTAACCGAGTCTGAATGAGCTACTTAATAAGTGATTGATTTTTATTTTTGCAGATGGAAACTAAATGGGGCGTGTACTAAACCCACACGCGCGAAAATTTAACTTTGGAGCTTCAAATGACACGCACGCGTTACAACACCCCACATTATTGTCCCTTCATTTCCGATTAAATTCAAACGATCTCACGCCGTGCAAGAGAATTTTCTTTCTCGCGGGCGCAAGTTTTCTCCTCAAAGATTATTTTTTTCCGTCCT
>Ga0247844_1001738_pt1 | contig 38404 bp, 36 predicted proteins | sample LaCtaG_FD_192421 | JGI IMG/M metagenome (GOLD analysis project Ga0247844, IMG submission 192421) | Freshwater microbial communities from meromictic Lake La Cruz, Castile-La Mancha, Spain - LaCruzMarch201714.5m_1 | ecosystem: Environmental > Aquatic > Freshwater > Lake | place: Spain: Castile-La... | reverse complement strand
TATGTGGCCGCCTGCTCGGAATTCCGATAAGCGGGAACGCGTGAGGATTTCGAGGCTACTGCGGGGATGGTCGGGGTGGGTGCGCGGGACGGGGGCGATGCTCCTTCTCACGGCGTTTTGCCCTTCCGTTTTTGCGCAGGCGGTTGACGGCGGCCAGATGCGCCCGGTGGCCGATATGTTCCAGCCGCTGTCCCGCCCGGCCGAGATGATCCACGAGTCCGCCGTCCTGGTCCTCGCGATTACGGCAGGGATTTTTGTGGTGGTAACGGCGATGCTGGTTTTTGTGGTTTGGAAGTTCCGCCGCAAGGGGGACGAGGATGATTTGAAAGAGCCGCCGCAGATCTACGGGAGCACGCACATCGAGCTGGCCTGGACGGTGATCCCGATCCTGATCACGTTTGTGCTGATCCTCGTGACGAGCCGGACGATCGGGGAGATCCAAAACGCGAAGATGCCCGAGGATGCGCTGAAGGTGCGCCTGGTCGGCCACCAGTGGTGGTGGGAGGTTCACTACCCGGATCTCGGGATCGTGACGGCCAACGAGATCCATGTTCCGGTGAGCAGCCGGAACGGGAAGAGCCGGCCCACGCAGATCATTTTGGAGTCCGCCGACGTGATCCACAGCTTCTGGGTTCCGCAGCTGGCGGGGAAGACGGATCTGGTTCCGAACCGGGCGAACCGGACATGGATCGAGCCGTTTGCGACGGGCACATTTTTCGGGAACTGTGCGGAGTATTGCGGGACGCAGCATGCGAACATGCTCCTGCGGGTGATTGTTCAGGAGCCGGAAGACTTTGAAAAGTGGGTGGCCAACATGCGGCAGGCCCCGGTCACGCCGGAGTCGGGGCTGGCCGCCCAGGGGCACCGCGATTTTTATGCCAACGCCTGCGTCAACTGCCATGCGGTGGATGGAACGATTGCCGAAGGGGTCTTCGGCCCCGACCTGACCAAGCTGATGACCCGCCAGACGATCGGAGCGGGCGTCGCCGACCTCACGCCCGAGAACCTGCGCGCTTGGGTGCGGGATCCGCAGGACATGAAGGTCGGCTGCCTGATGCCCGACATGAAGCTCCTCGACAGCGAGGTGGACTCGATCACCGCCTACCTTCTCACGCTGAAATGAATCCCGACACCTACGACCCCGACTTCCGAATCCCGGCCCCCGAGCGCATCGGCGAAGAGCGGGGGTCCCTCACGCATGTCATCCAGGAGATGGTCTTCACGGTGGACCACAAAAAGCTGGGCCTGATGTATATCGGCTCGGGGCTGCTCTTCTTTGTGATTGCCGGGATCATGGCGGCGCTGATCCGGATCCAGCTGGCGGTGCCGCGCAACGACTTTTTGGAGCCTGATGTCTTCAACCGGTTTTTCACGATGCACGGCACGGCGATGGTGTTTCTGGTGGGGATGCCGATCATCTTCGGCTTTGCGAACTACCTGGTGCCTCTGATGATCGGGGCGCGGGACATGGCGTTTCCGAGGCTGAACGCGTTCGGGTTCTGGGTGTTCTTTTTCAGCGGGCTTCTGCTCTACTTCAGCTACCTGGGGGCCCCGGGGCTGTATGCGGCGGGGTCGGCGCCCGACGTCGGCTGGTTCGCGTATTCCCCGCTCACCGCAAAAGCCTTCTCCCGGGGCCACAGCACCGACTACTGGACGCTCTCCCTGCTCATGGGGGGGATCGGCAGCATCGCGACCTCAATCAACATCATCGTCACGACGCTCTGCCTGCGCTGCAAGGGGATGATCCTCGGCCGCATGCCCCTCTTCGTCTGGCTCTTTCTTGTGGTGGCATTCCTGGTGATCATCGCGGTGCCCCCGCTTTCGGCCTGCCAGATCATGCTGATCCTCGACCGGTTTGCCGGCGCCAAGTTCTTTGACACGCAGGCCGGCGGCTCGGCGGTTCTCTGGCAGCACTTCTTCTGGATCTTCGGCCACCCCGAGGTTTACATCCTGATCCTTCCGGGCTTTGCCATCGCCTCCGAGGTGATCCCGGTCTTCTCGCGCAAGCCGATCTTCGGGTATCCGATCATGGTGGCGGCAAGCGTCATGATCGCATTCATCAGCCTGGGCGTGTGGGCGCACCACATGTTTTCGGTCGGGATGACCTCGATCGGAAACACGTTTTTCGCGATCTCGACCCTGCTGGTGGCGATTCCGACGGGCATCAAGATCTTCAACTGGATCGGGACGATGTATGGAGGCAAGCTTCGCTTCGAGCTTCCGATGCTGTTCTGCCTCGCCTTTCTTTTTCAGTTTTTGATTGCGGGGCTGACCGGGGTGATGCTGGCGATCGCGCCGTTTGACTGGCAGCTGACCGACTCGTATTTTGTGGTGGCGCACTTCCACTACGTGCTGATCGGCGGGCTGCTCTTCACGATCTTTGCCGGGATTTACTACTGGTATCCGAAGGCCCTGGGGCGGATGCCGGACTTCCGGCTGGGGCTCCTGCACTTCATCCTGTTCACGGTCGGCTTCCACATCACGTTTTTCCCGCAGCACATCGCCGGGTTCCTGGGAATGCCCCGGCGCATCTACACGTATGACACCGGGCGGGGCTGGGATATCTGGAACCTGATCTCATCGATCGGTGTGATCTTCCAGGCGGCGGGCATCCTGTTTTTTGTGATCAACCTGATCTACTCCTACATCTGGGGGAAGAAGGCCGGGGACGACCCCTGGGACGCCTGGTCGCTCGAGTGGGCGACGTCCTCCCCGCCGCCCTCCTACAACTTTGAAACCCTTCCCGAGGTGCGCAGCCGCCGGCCGCTTTGGGATTTGAAACACCCGGACGATCCGGACTGGAAATACGAATGACCGCCGCACAAACGACCGACTGGAAGCTGCCCTCGACCCGCAAGGTCGCCATGATCACGCTGATCCTCACGGAGTCCGCGCTGTTCACGATCTTTCTGGTCGCCTACCTGTTCTACATGGGGAAAAGCCTGAACCCGCCGTATCCGTCGCAGGTTCTTGAGTTTCCGCTTCTGGCCACGATCGCCCTGCTCTCCAGCAGCGTCACGATCGTGATCTCGGAGCGGGCGCTGCACGCGGGCAAGAAGGGGGCCTTTCACCTGTGGTGGGCGATCACCGTCGTGCTGGGGGCGTATTTCCTGTGGTTCACGGCGATGGAGTGGAAGCATCTCATCTTCGAAAAAGACCTCACGCTCGCGACGAACGTCTTCGGCACCACCTTCTACTCGCTGGTCGGCCTGCACGCGAGCCACGTCATCATCGGGCTCTTCCTGCTGACCCTCGTTTTGGTGCTCAGCCTGCTGGGGAAGGTGCCTGCCGACCACACCGAACACCTCGAAATGATCTCGTGGTATTGGCACTTTGTGGACGCCATCTGGATTGTCGTCGTGACCGTCGTTTACATCATCAGCATCCGATATTGACCATGGACGAAGACCCAAAAAAAATTGAGCTTCCGGCGCCGACCGGCTGGCCGATCGTCTGTGCGTTCGGGCTGGTGCTGGCGTTTGCCGGGCTGGTGACCGACCTGATGGTGACCGGCGTGGGCCTGGTGACCGGCCTGGTGGGTGCGCTGGGGTGGTTCCGCGATGTCTTCCCTCACCCCAAGCATGAATACGTGGAGTTGGTGCCCCTGGCGGAGCGGGCGGATCCGGTGAAGCGCTCGCAGCGCAAGGTTGAGCACATGGCCTTTGGAGAGAGCGGCCACCGCCTGCGCCTGCCGATTGCCGTGCACCCCTACCTTTCCGGGGTCAAGGGGGGGCTCGCCGGGGGCTTGGTGATGGCGTTCCTCGCGTGCGCCTGGGGGTTCTTCCGCTACAACAGCATCTGGTATCCGGTGAACCTGCTGGCCGCAGCCGGCCTGCCGGGGCTGGCGGAATCCGGGGTGGAAACGCTGTGCCAGTTCAGTGCGGCCGGGCTCGTGGTGGGGCTGATCACGCACCTGTCGATTTCGATTCTTGTCGGGCTCCTCTACGTGGTGATTCTCCCGATGCTTCCCGCGCACTTCGAGTGGTTCTGGGGCGGCATGGTCACCCCGATCATCTGGACCGCCCTGGTCGCCGCATCGCTCCGCCTGGTGAACCCCACGCTCGCCCAGCACGTGGACTGGCCGTGGTTTATTTTCTGTCAGATCGCCTTCGGCATGGTGGGGGGGTATGTCGTCTTCAAGTCCGAGAAGGTGGCGACGATCCAGAGCCTGCCGCTGGCGGCCAAACTCGGGGTGGAGGCCCAGCACGAAGAGCCATGATCCGCCACGCCCACCTCCTCGTTTTTCTGGCCTTGGCGGCCTGCGACCGGATCCCCGGCCAGCCCAGCCCGGAGTCGCGCTGGAAGCCGGCCACGGCGGTGACCAGCTTCGACGTTCTCTACCGCGAGAACTGCTCAGGGTGCCATGGGGCCAACGGTGTCGTGGCGGCCTCGATCGCCATGGACAACCCGACCTACTTCTCGGTGGTGCCCCGCGAGGCCTTGCGGACGGCCATCGCGAAGGGTGTTCCGGGGACGGCGATGCCGCCGTTCTCCGTGGCGGAGGGAGGAAACCTCACGGATGAGCAGCTCGAGATCCTGGTCAACGGGATTCTTTCCAAGAAGCCGGCCGGGACGGAGGGAATGCCCCCCTACGCCGCACCGTTGGGCAACGTGGCCGACGGGCAGGCGGCCTTTGCGGTCGCCTGCGCTTCGTGCCATGGCACCTCCGGAGCCGGCGGAGAGACCGCCGGATCTGTCATCGATCCCGATTACCTCGCGCTTGTCACAGACCAATACCTCCGCACGATTGTGATCGCGGGCCGGCCGGACCTCGGGTGCCCGGATTTTGCAGGCCGGATCCCCGGGCGCGCGATGACCAGCGAGGAGGTCTCGGGAGTGACCGCCTGGCTGGTCTCCAACCGGAAAGACGAATTTGGACGCCCGCTGGTGCCGGCGGCTCCGCATCTGCCATGAACGACGAACACAAACCCTGTGCCTGTGAGCCAAAGAAGCCCGATCGCCGGGGTTTCATGCTGTGGGTTGGCTTTGCCCTCAACGGGCTGGCCGGTGCCATGATCGGCATCCCGCTCCTCGGCTACGTGCTCTCCGCCTTTTTCAAGCCCAACCCCCTGGAGTGGATTTCTCTGGGACCGGTGGATCAGTTTCCCGAGGGGCAGACCCGGTTCGCGAGCTACGAGAACCCGAACCACCGCGAGTGGGATGGCGATACCGCTCACATCCCCTGCTGGGTGCGCCGCATCCGGGACAACGACTTCCAGGTCTTCGCCATCAACTGCACGCACCTCGGCTGCCCGGTCCGGTGGTTTGAGGAGTCCAAGCTCTTCATGTGCCCGTGCCATGGCGGGGCGTTTTACCAGGATGGCGGGCACGCGGCCGGTCCCCCTCCCCGCGGGCTCTACACGTATGAGCTGAAAGTGGAGAACGACACGCTCTGGATCAAGGGCGGCAGCCTTCCAAACCTCTCGAACCCGAACATATGAACAAGCTCCTCCAGATTGCGCAAGGCGTGTTCCTCTGGGTCGATGACCGGCTTCACATCGCAAAGATTTACGAGTCGACCGCCGGGCACCATGTGCCGAAGAGCTCGGGGAGCTGGTTCTACGTGTTCGGCAGCGCGACGCTGCTCTGCTTCATGATCCAGCTGGCCACCGGGATCCTGCTTGCGCTCGTGTATGTGCCCTCCGCCGCCGAGGCCTACACCACGCTCGAGTATCTCACGTTCCAGCAGCCGCTGGGCTGGTTCCTGCGGGCCGTCCACTTCTGGGGCTCCAACTTCATGGTGGGAATCATGATGCTGCACATGACCCAGGTGTTCCTGTTCGGAGCCTACAAATACCCGCGCGAGATCACGTGGCTGACCGGGCTGGTCCTGATGGTGCTCACGCTCGGTCTCGCGTTCACCGGCCAGGTGATGCGCTTTGACGAGGACGCCTACTGGGGCCTCGGGATCGGCGCCGCGATCATGGGCCGCGTGCCCTTCATCGGCGGGCAGCTGGTCAATATGATGCTCGGCGGCCCGATCATCGCCTCCGAGACGCTCTCCAGGTTTTTTGCGCTGCATGTTTTCGTGCTCCCCGGCAGCGTGATCGCGCTGGTGAGCATCCACCTGCGCATGGTCCTCACCAAGGGGATCAACGAGTATCCCCAGCCCGGCATGCTCGTGCGCAAGGAGACCTACGACAAGGAATATGCGGCCATCCTCAAAAAGGAGGGCGTCCCGTTTTTCCCGAAGGCCATCAGCAAGGACCTCATCGCCGCATCGGTTGTCATTTTCGGCATCCTCGCCTGCGCGCTTGTCTTCGGGCCCAAGGGGCCGACCGGTCCTCCGGATCCCGTCCAGATCGACACCCTGCCCCGACCGGACTTTTTCTTCCTCTGGATCTTCGCGATTGCGGCGCTGATGCCGGACTGGATGGAGACTCCCGCGTTGCTGGGCGGGCCGGTGATCATCGGGGCGATCCTCGTGGCCCTTCCCTTCTTCAACGGGACCGGCGAGAAGAGCTGGCGCCGCCGTCCCGTGGCGGTCATGACCGTGATTTTGACCTACGTCGCGCTCGGGGTGCTGACCTACCTTGGCCAGACGTCCCCGTGGTCGCCGGACATGGGGGCGTGGAAAGGGGCCGACACGCCTCCGGAGTTCGTCAAAGGGCGTTCCCCGCTCGAACTGCAGGGGCTGCTTGTCGTGCAGTCCATGCAGTGCCGGAACTGCCATGCCATCGATGGAATCGGCGGACACCGCGGGCCGGACCTCAGCGATGTCGGCATGCGGCTCACCGACGCCCAGCTGGTGCGGCAGGTGATCCAGGGCGGCGGCAACATGCCGGCCTACGGAAAAAACCTCTCGCCCGCTCAGGTCGATGCCGTCGTCGCCTACATGGTCACCCTCCGCCCGGAGGGCGTCACCCCCGCCAGGGATTCGTCCCAGCCCGGACGGCCGCCGATGGAGTAGTGCCGTGGCAGCTGCTTTCGCGCAGCTGGTTTTCGGCGTTGAACGCGGGGCGGATCCCGCCGAAGATGTCCCACGACGATGATCCACCTGACCCACCTTACGCGGACATTTGCCTCGGGCAGCGGGGAGGTGCGCGCGCTCGACGACGTGTCGCTGGATATCGCAGACGGGGAGTTTGTGACGGTGACCGGGCCGAGCGGCTGTGGCAAGAGCACGCTCCTGAACCTTCTGGGCGGGCTGGACAGGCCGACGTCGGGGGAGATCGTCGTGGACGGGCTTCCCCTCCACGCGGCCGGCGAGCGCGAGCTCACCGCCTACCGCCGGCGCACGCTCGGGATCGTCTTCCAATTTTTCAATTTGCTGCCGGCGATGACGGTGCGCGAGAACGTCGAGCTGCCCCTGCTGCTGCGCGGGGATTCGTCGCGGAAGGCGGCCCCCCGGGTTGCTGAGATGCTGGATCTCGTGGGGCTGGGCGGGAGGGCCGGGCATTTTCCCCACCAGCTCAGCGGAGGGGAAATGCAGCGCACGGCGATCGCACGGGCGCTTGCCGGCGGGCCGCGCCTCCTCCTCGCCGACGAGCCCACCGGCAACCTCGACAGCGCCAATGCCGACCGCGTCTGCGAAACACTCACAAAGATTGCTTCCCAAAAAATTGCCGTGTTGGTTATTGTGACCCACAGCGAACCCGTGGCCGCACTGGCCCCGGACCGCATTCACATGCTCGATGGAAAAATCGTCCAACACTCACGCCACCGCCCTCACGGCGGATGATCCCCGCCTCCAGCGCTTTTCGCTCTTTGCGGGGCTCTCCTCCGGCGAGCTCTCCGCCCTGCTCCAGCTCACCGACATCGAGGAGTGCGCGGCTGGCGAGCGCATCGTCCGGATCGGCGACCCGGGCCTCTGCCTCTACGTCCTGATCGAGGGGAGCGCCCGCGTCTCCGTCGGTCCGGACGGTGCCGAAATCGAGCTGGCCCGCATCGAGAGCGGCGATTTTTTTGGTGAGGTGGCGCTGGTGGACGACGGCCCTCGCTCGGCCAATGTGACGGCCGTGACCCCCTGCACGCTGCTGCGGATCACCCGGATGACGATCGGGGTGCTTGGCGGGCTTCAGCCGGGTGCGGCGATTCAAATCCTTGGAGCCATCGGGCGCTCGCTGGTTGCACGGCTCCGGGCCAGCAACCAAAAATACCTCGACGTCCTCCTCCGCTGCGAAGACCCTGCCTGACCTGTTTCATCATCATCGTGGAAAAACAACGCACCCTCGCATCCTCCGCCACCCTCACCGGCAGCGCCCTTCACACGGGTGAAAATGTCACCCTGACCATCCTGCCGGCTCCCGCAGGCCACGGGTTCAAGTTCCAGCGGGTGGACCTCGCCGATGAGCCGGTTGTCGAGGCCGCGGCGGCCCACGTGAAAACCGTCGAGCGCGCGACCACGCTCGTCCAGGGAATGGTGAAGATCCACACGGTCGAGCACGTGCTCTCTGCGCTGACCGGGCTCGGCGTGGACAACGCGCTGATCCAGATGGACGCCAACGAGCCCCCGATCGGGGACGGCAGCGCCGCCGCCTACGCCAGCATGATTTTGAAAGCCGGGATCGTCGAGCAGGACGCCCCGCGGGCGATCCTGGAGGTGGCCGAGCCCCTCACCGTTGAATCCAACGGATCGATGATCGTGATCCTTCCGGATTCCAAGTTCCGGATCTCCTGCACGCAGGCCGGGCCGGAGGGGCGGTTCACGCAGTTCCTCTCCGCCGAGATCACTCCGGAGTTTTACGAGAAGGAGATCGCGCCGGCGCGCACCTTCGTTTTCTACGAGGACGTCAAGCCGCTCATGGACAAGGGGCTCATCAAGGGGGGCAGCCTGGAAAATGCGATTGTGGCCCGCGGCGAGAGCGTGCTGAGCAAGGAACCCCTCCGGTTTCCCGATGAGTTTGTCCGGCACAAAATCCTCGACATCATCGGTGATCTCTCGCTCTGCGGGCGCCGTTTGCGCGGGCATGTCATCGCGATCAAGCCGGGGCATGGGATCAATACCGAGGCCGCCAAAAAGCTGGCTGCCCGCCTTGCCGAAGTTGCCGCCACCGCCCCGCGCCCGGTTCCGGCCGGAACGGGCGCCATGGATATCAACGAGGTGATGCGCACCCTGCCCCACCGCTTCCCGTTCCTCATGGTGGACCGGATCATCGAGTTCGGGGGCGAGACGAAGGCGACCGGGGTCAAGGCGGTCACCATCAACGAGCCCTTCTTCCAAGGCCACTTCCCGGGGCATCCGGTGATGCCCGGCGTCCTCCAGCTCGAGGCCATGGCGCAGGTCGCCAGCATCGTGATGATGAAAAAGACCGAGAACTCCGGAAAGATCGGCTACTTTATGAGTGCCGACGAGGTGAAATTCCGCAAGCCGGTGATGCCCGGGGATACGCTGTTCATCGAGTGCGAGCTCACGAGCGTGAAAAAGCGGCTGGGCAAGGCCGACTGCCGGTGCCTGGTCAACGGCGAGGTTGTCTCCGAGGGGAAGCTTCTTTTCGGGCTGGTGGACAAATGACGCGCATCCATCCCAGTGCCGCCATTGATCCCGGCGCCGCGATCGGGGAGGGGACCGAGATCGGGCCGTTCTGCCACATCGGCCCCGGCGTCGAGATCGGGGAAAACTGTCTGCTGATCGGCCACGTCACGGTTTTCGGGCCGGCCAAGATCGGGGCCGACAACACGTTCTACCCCTACTGCTCGATTGGCCAGCGGTCGCAGGATCTGAAGTATGCCGGCGAGCCGACCCACCTCGAGATCGGCTCGCACAACGCGTTCCGCGAGTTCTGCACCGTGAACCGCGGCACCCTGCCGGGCACGACCACGCGCATCGGGCACCACGGGAATTTTCTGGCCTACTCGCATGTGGCCCACGACTGCACGGTCGGCGACCACGTGATCTTTTCCAACAACGGAACGATCGCGGGGCACGTGCTGGTCGAGGACCACGCGGTCATCGGCGGGCTGTCCGGCGTCCACCAGTTCTGCCGGATCGGGCGCCATGCGATCATCGGGGGCTGCACGAAGATTGTTCAGGACGTCCCGCCCTACATGATTGCGGACGGCAACCCGGCCGAGATCCGCGGGGTCAACCAGGTCGGCCTCGAGCGGCGCGGGTTTGCGGCTGCGGACGTGCGCGCGCTCCGCGAGGCCTACCGGTTCCTCTACCGCGCGAACCTCAATGTCAAGCAGGCCTGCGAGCGGATCACCGCCGAACTCCCCCCCTCCGAGGTCCGCGACCACCTCGTCGCCTTTATCGAAGCCTCCCAGCGGGGGATCGTCCGGTAGCCCGCATGCTGACGATCAAGGACCTCAAGAAAAGCCATGGCGGGCGCGTCCTTTTTGAAGACGCGTGCCTCCAGGTCAATTACGGCGAGCGCACGGCCCTCGTCGGCCCGAATGGGGCCGGCAAATCGACGCTCTTTTCGCTGGTCCTGAAGTCCGACGAGCCCGACGCGGGGAGCGTGCAGCGCGACGAGTGGACGATGCTCGGGTATCTTCCCCAAGAGGGCGAGGCGGTGGGCGACGAGTCGGCCCTCGACATCGCGACCGGCCGCGCGGGCGAGATCCCGGCCCTCGAAAAACGGCTTGCCGGGCTGGAGGCGCAGGGGGTCGTCGATGGCCCGGAATACCTGGAGGCCCACGCCAAGCACGAGGCGCTCTCGAACCCCCACGTGGATGCGAAGGCCCGCAAGATGCTCAAAGGCCTCGGCTACCGTGAGGAGGACTTCGATCGCCCCGCCAAGGAGCTGAGCGGGGGGTGGGTGATGCGCGCCCACCTGGCCCGGCTGCTTGTGATGGAGCCCGACCTCCTCCTCCTCGACGAGCCCACGAACCACCTCGACCTTCTCTCGCTGCTGTGGCTTCAAAAATACCTCGCCAACTACCCGGGCGCCGTCCTTTTGATCTCCCACGACCTGGAGTTCATGGATTCGCTGGTCGAAAAGGTCTTCGAGATCAACAACCGGAAGATCGTGACCTATGCCGGGAATTACTCGGCCGCCATGCGCCAGCGCGAAGCCAACTACGAGCAGCAGGCCGCCGCATTTAAAAACCAGCAGAAAGAAATTGCCGCCCTCCAGGAGTTTGCCGACCGCTTCCGCTCGGTCTCCTCGAAGGCCGCCCAGGCGCAGAGCAAGCTCAAGCAGATCGAGCGCATGGATAAGGTCGAGCGCCCCGAGCCGCCCCGCAAGCCGTTCCGCTTTCGCATCCCGCAGCCGCCGCGCGGGGGCCAGCGCGCCATCAGCCTCGAGGGCGTGTCGATGTCCTACGGGGCCCACCCCGTCTACCAGGGGCTCGACCTCCTCATCGAGCGCGGCGAGCGCACCGCCCTCGTCGGCCCCAACGGCGCCGGAAAATCCACCCTCCTCAAAATCCTCGCCGCCACGGTCCCGATCCAGAAGGGCGCCCGCCTCGAGGGCCACAACTCTAAGATCGGCTACTTCAGCCAGCACCGGTCCGCAATGCTCGACCCGAACAACTCGGTGATCGACGAGGTGCTCGCGAGCAACGGCACGCTGCGCGAGGAGGACGCCCGCGCGATCCTCGGCTCGTTCCTCTTCCGCAAGGACGATATCCACAAGCGGACGTCCGTCCTCAGCGGAGGCGAAAAGACCCGGCTCAACCTGATCAAGTTCCTTGTCGATCCGCCCAACCTCCTCCTCATGGACGAGCCGACCACCCACCTCGACATCCTCACCGTCGAGTCCCTCGTCCTCGCGCTGGAGGCCTACGAGGGCACGCTCGTCTTCATCTCCCACGACGTCCACTTCATCCGCAAGCTCGCCAACCGGATCCTCCATATCAACGCCGGCACCGTCACCTCCTACGCCGGCAACTACGACTACTTCCTCGAAAAATCCGGCCTGCTCGGCTCCGAACGCTTCGCCCTCACGGCCTGAAGAGCAGAAACTCCCGCCCGCCCTGGGCCGGGCCATTCAGAAACGCCTCCAGACGACTGCATTGACAGGGCCCGTGGAATTTCGCTAGGTTCAGGGTCGCTGGTTCTTGAGGGAAATCCATCCCCGGGGCCGGCCCGCCCGCCCCGTCGCAACCATCCATCGATTCCTTTCCTCAATGAAAATCCTCGTCACCGGCGGAGCCGGATTCCTCGGCTCGCATCTCTGCGAGCGCCTCCTCGATGCTGGAAATGAAGTGGCCTGCCTGGACAACTTCTTCACGGGCCGGAAGAAAAATGTTTCGCACCTGCTCTCGAACCCGGGGTTTGAGCTGATCCGCCACGACGTGATCGACCCGTTCAAGATTGAGGTCGACCAGATCTACAACCTGGCTTGCCCGGCCTCGCCGCCGCATTACCAATACAACCCGATCAAGACGACGAAGACCTCCGTGATGGGAGCGATCAACTGCCTCGGGCTGGCCAAGAGGGTTAAGGCCCGCGTGTTTCAGGCCTCGACTTCCGAGGTCTATGGCGACCCGGAGGTCCACCCCCAGCCGGAAGGCTACTGGGGCCACGTGAACCCGATCGGCCTGCGATCCTGCTATGACGAGGGAAAGCGCTGTGCCGAGACCCTGTTTTTTGACTACCACCGGGAAAACGGTGTGGACATCCGCGTGATCCGGATCTTCAACACCTACGGGCCCCGCATGCTCCCCAACGACGGGCGCGTCGTCTCAAATTTTATCGTGCAGGCCCTCCAGGGGCAGGACCTCACGGTCTACGGCGAGGGAAGCCAGACCCGGTCGTTCTGCTACGTGGACGACCTCGTGGAGGGGTTCATCCGCTTCATGGCTCAGACCGAGACGGTCGGCCCCATGAACCTCGGAAACCCCGGGGAGTTCACGATGCTCGAACTCGCTGAAATCGTCCTCAAAAAAGTCGGCGGCAAGTCCCGGATCACCCACAAGCCGCTTCCAGCCGATGACCCTAAGCAGCGGCGGCCCGACATCTCGCTCGCCAAAAAGTGCCTCGGCTGGGAGCCCGCCGTCCCCCTCGAGGAGGGGATCGAGCGGACGATCCGCCACTTTCGCAGCGAACTCAACATCCAACCCTGAATCCTATGAAAATCTGCTGTCTCGGCGCCGGCTATGTCGGTGGACCCACCATGGCGATGATCGCGGCCAAGTGCCCCGACATCCAAGTCACCGTCGTCGACCCCAATGCCGAGCGCATCGCGGAGTGGAACTCCATGGCCCTCCCGGTCTACGAGCCCGGCCTCGATGACCTCGTCCAGCTCACCCGCGGGAAAAACCTGTTTTTCTCGACCGATGTCGATGCCGGCATCCGCGAGTCCGATATCATTTTTGTGAGTGTGGGAACTCCCACCAAGAAGCAGGGGATCGGGGCCGGGCGCGCCGCGGACCTCAAATACGTCGAGGCGGCGGCGCGCCAGATTGCAGCCGTGGCCGAGGGGCCCAAGATCATCGTGGAGAAGAGCACGATCCCGGTGAAGACGGCCGAGGCGATCACGACGATCCTCCAGGCGAACTCGAAGTCCGGCCAGTTCGAGGTTCTCTCCAACCCGGAGTTTCTTGCCGAGGGGACAGCGGTTGAGGACCTGACATGCCCGGACCGCGTTCTGATTGGCGGCGAGCAGACCCCCGGCGGGCTTGCGGCCATCGAGACCCTCGCCGCGATCTACGCGCGCTGGGTTCCCCGCGACCGGATTCTCACCACGAACCTCTGGTCGTCGGAGCTCTCAAAGCTCGTCGCCAACGCCTTCCTCGCGCAGCGGATCTCCTCGATCAACACGATCTCAGCCCTCTGCGAGGTCACCGGGGCCGATGTCGATGAGGTGGCCAACGCCATCGGCAAGGACTCGCGCATCGGGCCGAAATTTCTGAAGGCCTCCGTGGGCTTCGGCGGCTCCTGCTTCCAGAAGGACATCCTCAACCTGGCCTACCTCTGCGGCCATTTCAACCTGCCGGAAGTCTCGGCCTACTGGGACAGCGTGGTCAAAATCAACGACTGGCAGAAGCACCGGTTCGCCGAGCGCATCGTCCGCGAGCTCTTCAACACGGTAACGGGCAAGCGCATCGCCGTCCTCGGCTTCGCCTTTAAGAAAGACACCAACGACACGCGCGAAACCGCCGCCATCGCGGTCTGCCAGGACCTGCTCGCCGAGGGGGCGAACGTCATCGTTTACGATCCGAAGGTGCGTGCGGAGGACATCCGGCTCGATGTGACGGGCTGCGCGAGCGGCCATCCGAACCTTCATGTGGCATCATCGGCCGAGGAGGCGGCTGAGGGGGCCCACGCGATCGCCATCCTCACCGAGTGGGATGCCTTCAAAGCCATCGATTTTGCAAAGCTTTACGCGCAGATGCCCAAGCCGGCCTGCATCTTCGATGGACGGAACATCCTTCCGCACGCTGCGCTTCGCGAGCTCGGATTCCGGGTGTTCCCCATCGGTAAGGCTGCCCTCCGGTCCGCCTGAACCGTATCCGCAAACCTGCGCGGGAGCGCTGGGCCTGGGAGATTAGACATTTCCCAGCGGCAAGGAATGCCCACAACGGACCGCTTCAGGGCCTATTTTTCAGGGGCCTGAAGCCCGATGATCCGGCCGGCATATCCGGTCATTTCCAAATAGCCTGTGCCGCGAAGTGCACGGCCTTCCCGGTTTCCGGCGGCCTGGACGGTCCCCTCCCAGTAGGCAAACGGCTGGGCGGCCAGCTCCTGGCGGTCCATCCTTGCACCAACCTTCAGCTCGAGAGCGAGTTTGGGGATGGCGAGGCGCCAGCCGACGGGATACTTTCCCCCTGTCTCGGGACTCACCCACCAGTCCACCGGCTCCAACGCGAAGTCCTGGTTTTCGATGGGGATGGCCGATCCGTCACCGCGGACGAATGTCCCGCCGGAGTGCGTGTCGCGGCCGCCATCCGTCCGGATCTGGAAGAGCATGAGGTCGGTTCCATCGTCGAGCTGAAGGCTGAACCAGTCCCAGCCCCTCTGGTGCGGCGCCAGCTGGTTTGTCGCCCACTCGTGGTCGAACCAGCTGGACCCCTCGACCTCAAATGACTCTCCTCCCACGGAAACCGTTCCTCTCGTAGCCAGCCGGCTCAGCGAGTAGTAGTGGGAGGCCCGCCCCTCGCCCTCGGCTTTCTGGCTGACCCCGTTTTTTCCATGGATGACCGGAGGCTTGGAGGACTCCAGCCAGAGGTCCACGGCAACATCTGCTTCGGACGCCCTCAGCCGGAATGTGTGAGGACCGGTCCTCTCGCACGACCAGTCCCCGATCCAGGCCAGGCGCTCCCCCTCCCCAAACCCGGCCTCGCCAAACACCCCGCGCGAAACCTCCTGAAAATGGTGAAACCGCCCGCCCGCCAGGTCCGTCAGCGCAAAATGGGCAAATGGCAGGTCGTCGATGACAAACCGGCTGGCGGCCGCAGGGCTGCCCGGAGGCCGGATGCCCTGGCGGAAAAAGGTGAGCTGGTAACCGAACTCACGCCCTCCCTTCGCGCGCAGGTTGCCCGTGAAATACCACCACTCGGTCTGAAACTCCCCATGGCTCGCATGGTCGCGCGGAAACTCATAGCTCCAACCCGGCTGGGACGCCCGCCAGCCCTCCGCAAAACCGGCCCCGCAAAAAACCAGGCTGAGCCCGAGCGCAACGCCAAGGGCCCCTGCAAACCCGCCCCTGTAGGGCATGCGACGCGCGCGCCCACCCACCTCAAAAATCTTCTTCCGCATTCCCATACCCACCACCAGTCCGCCCCCCTGAGGAATTGTCAACCTTTCCTGCACCCGGGGCTCCCCCAAACGAATTGGGCCGCCTCCGCTTCGCGCGGCTTCCCCTTGCTCCAGGGGATTCCCTCCGGGAGATCTTCCCTTCAGGGGGCTGGGCCCGGCTTTTTTGCTTGGGCGCCATCCCCTGCCACGGTATGCCTGTGGCCCGATGAAAAGGATCCGCATCACCCACCTCACCGAGTATTTTTATCGTGAGAGCGTGCAGTTTGGCGTGCACCGGGCGCTGATGCGTCCGCGGGAGGGATACGATCTCCATATTGTGGCGGGGCGCCTGCTCATCACCCCCAACTCCACCGTCCGCTGGCTGCGCGACCTCAATGGCAACTCGGTGGCCGTCATCACGTTTAACGAGCCCTCCCATCACCTGCGCATCTTCAGCGAGGTGGATGTCGATCTCTTTGACGACGAGCTCATCGAATGCCATGTCGATGCGGAGGCGAAGTCCTTTCCTTTTGAATACCCGGCGAGCGAGCAGCTCGGGCTCGTCCCGTTCCGGCTTCCGTCCTATCCGCTCGACGAGCTCCTGCTCAAACAATGGCTCCTCCACCTCTACCAGCCCGGGCAGCTGGTCGATACCCTCGGTCTCCTCCGGGACCTCAACACCCGGATCTACGAGGCGTTCCAATACCTCCACCGGGATGATCCCGGCGTGCAGTCCCCTGCGGAAACCATCTCCAAAGGATCCGGGTCCTGCCGCGACTACGCTGTCCTGATGATGGAGGCCGCACGGCATTGGGGGATGGCAGCGCAATTTGTCACCGGCTACATCCAGATGGCGGACGGCCAGCACGGCGCGACCCATGCCTGGACGGAGATCTACCTGCCGGGAGTTGGCTGGCAGGGGTTCGATCCCACGAACAACAAGCTCGCGGGCGATGAGCACATCTCGGTCGCCGTCGCCCCGCACCCGGCCCAGGCCTCCCCGCTCTCCGGATCATGGACCGGCCCGTCGGGCGCCTTTCAAAGCCTTCAGGTCTCGGTCCAGGTCGTGGCCGCCTAGCCCCCCCGCATCCGCCGCCTCATGAATCCCGATCTCGCCATCGTCCTCGGTCTCCTGGCCGCAGCGATCGCCATGTTCGCCCTGAACAAGCCCCGCATGGATGCCGTCGGGCTGATCATGCTGGCCGTGCTTCCGCTGACGGGCGTCATTTCTGTGAATGAAACGATCGCCGGGTTCAGCGACCCGAGCATCGTGCTCCTCGGGGCCCTCTTCGTCATCGGGGAGGGGCTCGTCCGCACCGGGGTCGCACGCCAGCTGGGCGACTGGCTCATCCGGACGGCCGGAAAAAACCACGCCTCGCTCATCACCCTCCTGATGGTGTCGGTGGCCTTCCTCGGGGCCTTCATGAGCTCGACGGGCGTTGTCGCGATCTTCATCCCTGTCGCCTTGCGCATCGCTCAAAGCACGGGAACGGCTCCTGCCAAGCTCATGATGCCGATTTCTGTCGCGGCCCTGATCAGCGGGATGATGACCCTGGTTGCCACCGCGCCGAACCTCGTCATCAACAGCGAGCTCATCCGCAGCGGATCCGCAGGGTTCGCGTTCTTCAGCTTCACGCCCTTCGGCATTCCGATCCTGATCCTGGGGGTCCTCTATATGCTCGTTGCCGGGAGGTGGCTGGGAACGAAGGGCCTGCCGGCGGGCGCGGCCGACCGCAGGGTAAGCCTCCAGGATTGGATCGAAAAATACGATCTGGCCGCGCGCGAGTTCCGCGTCCGGGTTCTGCCGGGTTCTCCTCTCGCAGGCCGGACGCTTGAGGATATCAAACTCCCGCAGGGTTCCGGGGTCAACGTGGTTGCCATCGAGCGCAAGGGAAGGCTTTCCCCGCAGGTTTTCGTTCCCACAGGCCGGACGGAGCTCCTGCCGGAGGATGTCCTCCTGGTGGATGTGTTCTCGCCCGATTTTGATATTCATGCCGCCTGCCGGAGCCAGTTGCTGGAGGAGCTTCCGCTCTCCGGCGTGTATTTCAGCGACCGGTCCCAGGAGATCGGCATGGCCGAGGTGATGGTCGCGGCGGATTCCAGCCTGGTCGGAAAAACCGTCCCCGACTCGGAGTTCCGCAGCCGCCGCCACCTCACGGTCCTGGGCCTGCGCCGCGGAAAGCGGCCGATCGAAGGAGGCCACCTCGGCGAGCCGCTCCGCGTGGGCGACACCCTTCTGGTGATCGGGGCGTGGGAGGACATCGGCCAGCTGCAGTCGGATGCGTCCGAGGTGGTCGTTCTCAGCCTTCCTGCCGAGGAGGCCGAGGTTCTCTCAGCTCCCGGAAAATCCCTGGCAGCCGTCCTCTGCCTCGTCGTGATGGTGGGCCTGATGGTCAGCGGGGTCGTCCCCAACGTTCAGGCCGCCTTGATTGCCTGCCTGCTGATGGGGGCATTCCGCTGCATCGACCTCGACAGCGCCTACCGCTCGATTCACTGGAAGAGCCTGATCCTCATCGTCGGCATGCTCCCGTTTTCGATCGCCCTCCAAAAGACCGGAGGCGTCGACCTCGCGGCCAGCGGGCTCATGGCCGTCACCAGCGGCTTCGGGCAATACGGAGTGATGGCGTCCCTTTTTGCCATCACCGCCATCCTTGGCCTCTTCATCTCGAACACCGCGACGGCCGTCCTCATGGCCCCTGTCGCCCTGGCCATCGCGGCGGACCTCAACGCCTCGCCCTACCCGTTTGCCATGATCGTCGCGCTCGCGGCCTCAACCGCCTTCATGACCCCGATCTCCTCGCCGGTGAACACGCTTGTGGTCGGCCCGGGAAACTACGGCTTCGGCGACTTCGTGAAAATCGGCGTGCCGCTGGCTATCGGCGTCATGATCCTCAGCGTGCTCCTGGTCCCGCTCATCCTCCCGCTGCACCCGTAAAAACAGGCTGCTCTAGCGGAGCAACTCCGCCAGGTCCTCCACGTCCGGCATCGCCGCCTCGGAGTCGAGCAGGCCGGAGATGAGGGCCCGCTTTTTTTCCTGCATCGCGATGACCCGGTGCTCGACGGTGTCGCGCGCGATGAGCTTGATCGAGGTGACCACGCGCTCCTGCCCGATCCGGTGCGCCCGGTCGGTCGCCTGTGCCTCGACCGCCGGATTCCACCACGGGTCGAAGTGGATCACGGTGTCGGCAGCCGTCAGGTTGAGCCCGGTGCCGCCGGCTTTCAGGCTGATCAGGAAAACCGGGATCCCCGGGTCGGCCTGGAATCTCCCGACCGTTCCGGCCCGGTCTTTCGTCGAGCCGTCGAGCCGGCAATAGGCGAATCCGGCCTCGTCGAGCGCGGGCCCGATCAGGTCGAGCATCGAGGTGAACTGGCTGAAGACCAGGACGCGATGCCCTCCATCCACGGCCTCGCCCACCAGCTCCCGGAGCGCATCGAGCTTGGCGGAGGCTCCCTCTTTTGCGCCCAGCAGGCGCAGGTCGCAGCACGCCTGGCGCAGGCGCAGGAGGGCGGTGAGAACCCGCATGCGCCCCGCCCCTCCCGATGAACGCAGGGCATCGACCTCGGCGCGCGCGGCCACCTGCAGCTGCGTGTAGGCCGACTTCTGCGCGGGCGTCAGCTCGACCTCGACGATCTGCTCCAGCTTCGCCGGGAGGTCGGGCAGGAGGTCGGCCTTGCGGCGCCGCAGGATCCACGGGCGGACGCGGCGGTTCAGGCGGTCCCAGAGCGGGCCCTGTGCGCCCTCGAGGAGCGGCTTCTCGTAGCGCTCCTGAAAATCCCGGCGCGGGCCGAGGTAGCCGGGCAGCACAAATTCCATCAGCGACCAGAGGTCCCGAAGCGAGTTCTCAAGCGGGGTTCCCGTCAGGATAAACCGGGCGCCCGCATCGATGACCGCCGCCGCCCTGGCATTTTGGCTGTCCGGGTTTTTGATGTGCTGCGCCTCGTCAAGGATCACGGTCGCAAACCGGATCCCCCGGTAGCGCTCCGCATCCCGGCGGATGAGCGCATAGCTGGTGACCACCAGGTCGGATTCCTTGATCCGGGCAAACAGGCTTGCGCGGCCGCCGCCCTCGATTCCGAGCACGCGAAGCTGCGGGGTGAACGCCGCGGCCTCGCGCTGCCAGTTCCAAACCAGCGAGGAGGGGCAGACGACGAGGTGCGGACCGGGCCGCACCTCGAGCATCGCCAGGGCCTGGATGGTCTTGCCCAACCCCATCTCGTCGGCCAGAAGGCCCCCGAGCCCGCGGCCCGCCAGCCAAAGCATCCACCGCGCCCCCGCAGCCTGATACGGCCTGAGGCGCGCGGAGACCGGACCGAGGGGAAGCTCCGGAGGCTTTGTCCCGGCGCCTGGCGCACCGGTCCAGCCCGCGATGCTTTCCTCCAGGTAGGCGCGCTGCGCCGGACGAACCCGATAGGCCCCGCGCGCCTGCTCCGGATCGCAATCCCGAAGCACCTCCTCAAGATCCGCCGCCAGCCCCGCATCCGGCACCGCAATCCGCCCGTCCTTGAGCCGCACCTGAGGGCGACCGCTGCGCAGCAGCTGCGCGACATCCTGCGGCGAGAGCATGGCCTCGCTTCCGGCAGTGAAATGCACGTGAAAATCCAGCCAGCCGTCATCCTTTTCCCGGATCGCGAAATGCGGCTCGATGCGCACGATATCTTTTGTCACGTGCGCAAAGCGCTCTCCCTCGAGGACGTCCCACTTCGCCTTCAGGCGGGGAAGGGACGATGCAAAAAAGCGCACGGTCGCGTCCTCCCCGCGAAGGACCGCTTTTCCGCGCGCATCCTCAAACCCGTTGGCCATCAGCTCGCGAAGCGCCTCCCCTTCGGCGGCGGGATTGGCCACCCCTGCCACGCTGTAGTCAAAGGAGATTTCTGCCTCCAGGTGCCGAAGGGAGCCCTCCAATGTCAGCCGCACGCGCGGCAGCTCGCCGGTCGTCTCCGCGCGGGAAACCGGTGGCCGCGGGGGGGGCTCCGCCGGGTGCGGGCGCTTCGCGCCCGGCTTCAGCACCTCAAGACCGACCGCCACCGCATGCGCGCAAATCACGCCGCGCACCCGCGCCTCCCGGCACGGGCAAAGGTTCTCCACGTCGATCGCATTGCGCAGCCGCAAACCGGAAAAATACGATTTGCCATCCGAGGTCAGCTTCCCCCTCAGCACCGGCGGGTCATACGCCGCCTCCGAGACGCGCCCGGCCGCGTGAATCGCCCGCGCCTCCTTGAATGCCGGCCACCCACAGAGCGAAACAAGAAATTTTTCCGTGAGGTCCACGCGCGGAACCGTGCGCAAGACTCCGGCCGGTGTCAAGCGGGGGGGCGGCGGGCGCTTGAGCGCCGGGCTCCAAGGACCGCGCCCTGCTTTTTTTCGCAGGCAGCGAAAGCGTCATTGATTTTGCGGGGCGGAGCAGTTATGCGGAGGCGGGAATTTTTTGACATGTCCACCACTGCGGCCCTCCGCCATACCTTCTCTCTGCGACTGCTTGCCGCCGGCCTCGCGGCGGCGCTTCTTCCCGCCCTTGGTCAGCTCTCCCTCGCCCAGCAGGCCGGTCCCGCACGCGTCAAGAAGCAGAAGCCCGCCGCCGAGCTGCTCAAAAAGCAATCCCCTCCCAAAGTCATCCCCCGCGTGCTCGAACAGGCCACGCCGGAAAATGTGAGCGTCTATATCTCGCTCTCCAAGCAGCGCGCCTACCTGCGGGTTGGCGAGGAGGTGGGCATCGACACACCGGTCTCCACCGGCAAGCGCGCCGGGATGACCCCGAAGGGGAGTCTCCTCGTTGTGGAGAAGGATGCCGACCACCGCTCCAGCCTCTACGGAGATTTTGTCAACAAGAGCGGCCAGGTCGTGCGGGCCGGCGTGAGCACGCGCATCGACTCCGCACCCAGCGGCACCACCTATCGCGGGGCCCCCATGCGCTGGTTCATGCGATTCGGAGAGAACCTCAAGAGCCATCGGGCGGAGGGGATGCACACCGGGCACCTCCCGGGCTACCCCGCTTCCCACGGGTGCGTCCGCCTCCCCGACGAGATTGCGAAGCTGATTTACGAGAAGGTTTCTCTGGGTACGCCTGTCACGATCGGCGACTGAAAAAGGGCCGCCGGGAGGGCGAACCGCCGCTACTTGCGGGCTCCGTAGGCGTTGTTGCGGTCAACCAGGAACAGGTCGGCTCCCCGGCGCTGGAGGACAAACGTGTTGTTGTCCCCATGCTTCGTCCAGGGGCCCGGCGGCACGTCCCGCGCCTCAACAAATTTCCAGTCGGTCACGTCTTTGCTGCTCATGCCGAGGTAATCCCGGACCGCCGGCGAGATATCGAGGCCGGCTCCCTGGTTCAGGTTCGGGAGGGGGCGGGCATTCCCGAAGACATACTGCCAGTGGTCGGTGCGGAACGGGCCGCAGTCCTCCCATTGGGCGTAGGCAATGCGGCCTCTGTGTCGGATCGCGACCCACCGGCCTTTGCAGACCGACTTGCCGGGCCGCTCAAATGCCTGCTTGAACCAAGGGATGGCCTTCCGGGATTCCGGCTTCGTCGTGCCGCGAGTGACGTCGTTGTAGGGGAGTGCCACGTAGAATGGGTTCTGGCGGGGGACGAAGCCTTTCGGGACAAAGTTGCGGCGGGCGGCCGGGTCGGGGTTGTCGTATCCTCCGAAGTTTGATGCCCACGAGGCGTCCCAGGAGCTCTTGCAGTTGGGGACCGGGTTGTTGGCGGTCGGGCGCTCCCCAACCCAGAAAACGGTTGTGACGATCCGCGTCTTCCACGGGTAGCGGTTGAAGCCGGAGCGGAAGTTCGTGGGGGTGACCACCTGGGGCTCGACCTTCAAAATCTCGTTCTGCCGGAGAAGCATCGCGTAGCTTTCGAACTCCGGCGAATTTCCTGCGCGCGCCGACCCGCCCCAGAGGAGGGCGGTTGCCATGGCCAGAGGAACGATGCGGGAACAGGTCATCATCAGGTCGGGAAGGTGAGTATCCCCCCGATTCTCCCATTCCGCAAAGGAAAAATTCCTGTCCTGCCGCCTGCGGTCCGATCATCGCAACCGGTGGCATGGGCATCCTGCCCATGTCTTACTGGATTGGTTTTCGCATGGGCAAGATGCCAATGCGACGGTCCGGTGGAGACTGTTTGTCGATTTCCAGTGAGCGCCCAGCTTGGCGGCATGGTGGCGATCGGGCGGTTGGAATCCTGATCGGCCTGTGCTATCGTCGGCCTTCGCAATTTCCAAACCATGTCGCCCGACCTTCTCGCCCGCTTCCATGCCGCCGCGGCAGCCTCCTACCAAAACGGTTGCCGCGATGCGGCGGCCATCCTCCCCGGGGCGGATCTCGCCGCTCTGCGCGCCGCCGGCATCCCGGCTCAGGTCCTCCTTGACTACGCCGAAGATTTTTCCCGCTCCGGCACCCCCACCTGCGAGGACTTTGTCGCGGTCTGCGAAATCCGGCACGACGTGTTTCTCCATCGGCTTGGGGCCCGCTGGCCACTGGCTGTTGTCCCGGAAAGCGCCCTCCCCCTGCGCGAAACCGAGCTCGAGGGCATCCCCTGGCTGCCCCGCATCTTTGCCAAAGCCCGCTGCTTTCTTGAGGGATCCCTCTGCCCGGAGGTGATGTATGGGTGCAGCGGGGACAGGCGGTTTCTGGCGGACCATCACCTCACACTCCCCGGATTTCTCGCCCTCGTGCGCGACGCCCCGGATCCCGCCGCCGTGCTCGCGGCCGTCCGCCAGCAAAAAACTTGAGGCTTGCCGGGCGCGTCTCCTGCGGGCACAAGGGCGGCATGGCCAGATCATTCAAGGACCTTACGCCCAGCGAGCTGCTCGCTCTCGCCATCTCTCTGGAGGAGGACGACGCTCGGATCTACGGGGATTTTGAGTCCCGCCTCAAAGCCACTTACCCGTCGACGGCGGACCTGCTCGAAAAGATGCGGAACGAGGAGCGCGGGCACGCCGCCCGGCTCATGGAAATGCACCGCCAGCGCTACGGGGACCACATCCCGTTCATCCAGCGCCAGGACGTCAAAGGGTTCATCCGCAGGAAGCCGCTCTGGCTTGCCCGCACGCTGACCCTCCAGCAGGTCCGCGAGACCGTCGAGGTCATGGAGGAGGAATCGATGCGGTTCTACCAGTCGGCCGCCAAGCTCACCACCGACCTCGAGGTGCGAGCGCTTCTCGATGAGCTCGCCGCCGTCGAGGAGGAGCACGAGAATCTGGCGGCCGGAATGCAGGAAACCCTCGAAGCTTCGGGAGAAAAAGCCTCCGAGGACGAGGCGGCCCGCCGGCTGTTCGTCCTCCAGGTCATCCAGCCCGGGCTGGCCGGCCTCATGGACGGTTCGGTCTCCACCCTCGCCCCGGTCTTTGCGGCGGCCTACGCCACGGGGGCCAGCCGCGACGCCTTCCTGGTCGGCCTGGCCGCCTCGGTGGGCGCCGGCATCAGCATGGGGTTTGCGGAGGCGCTTTCGGATGACGGGGTGATCAGCGGCCGCGGGCACCCCTGGGCGCGCGGGATCGTCTGCGGGCTGATGACCACGCTCGGCGGCATCGGACACACCCTGCCGTTTCTCATAGCGGATTTTCACCTGGCCATGATGGTCGCCGTCGCAGTCGTCGCCGTCGAACTCGCAGTGATCTCGTGGATCCGCCACAAATATATGGATACCCCGCTTCTCGCTGCCGCCTTCCAGGTGGTTGTCGGCGGAGTCCTCGTATTTATCACGGGCATCCTGATCGGCTCCGCATAGGCCACCCAACCGCCCGGGCTACGGTCATTCGGAACCGGAAAAAAAGGCGTCCGCGATGGCCGCGCGGCTGGTTTTTCCGCGCGAGTTCACCGGGATTGCAGGCGCGAACGCCATGCGGCGGGGGATCTTCCATGCCGGAAGGGCCTCCGCGCAGTGGCGGCGGATCTCGCTCGTCGCCGCCTCCCCGACAATCAGGGCGCAAATCTCCTGCCCGCGCGCGGGGTCGTCCACCCCGCACACAACGGCATCCTCCACGCCGGCGCAGGTTTTGATCACGCCCTCGACCTCCCCGGGGCTGACCTTGCGCCCGGCGATGTTGAGAATGTCGCTCTCGCGGCCGACAATCCGGAACCCCTCCGCTTCGCGCACCAGAAGATCAGATGGCTCGAACAGGCCCGCCGGCGTGCGGACCCCGACGGCCGGCGAGCGGACCAGAATCTTTGAGGGGCCGGCTCCGCACGAGATCGTCACGCCACGCAGGGGCTGGCCAACGAACCCCGGCGCCGTCGGGAGCCCATCCGAGGCGTCGTAGCAGATCCCGCCGCACTCGGACGCCCCGTAAAACGAGTGGATCTTCCGGCCGAAGCGATCGTGGAAGGCCTTGCCCAGCCCTGGATCCAATGGGGCTCCCGCGGAGATGCAGAGACGAAGGGATTCCGGCAGCCCATCGCACGCCAGAAGCGAACGGAAAATCGCCGGGACCGCAGGAAGCACGCTCGCACGCGCGGATGCCAGGCCGGACTGGATCGCCCGCGGAAGCGGGTCCGTGGAAACGACCATCGGAATCCCGCACGCGATCAGCGGGGTGACCAGGTTGCTGAACCCGTAGGAGTGCGCAAAGGAAATGACCCCAAAATTGCGGTCCTCCCTGCCCAGCCCCATGGTCGCGCACACCTGATCCGCATCCGCCAGAAGCTGCGCCGCCGTGAAGGCGATCGGCTCAGGCTCCGCCACCGTCCCGGAGGTCAGCTTGTAAAGGTCGATTCCGGAGGCGGACTTCGCAGGGCAACCGGTGGACTGGAAAACCGGAGCGCCCCCGCAAACCCGCACCCGAACCGTGATTCCCAGCCGGATGGCAAGGCGCTCGAACACCGGCTCCGGCAGCTCGGGCTCGCAGAGGCATGCCGCCCGTCCGGCCTGCCAGCAGGCCAGGAGGAGCGCAGGAAAGGAAGCATGGTTGCCGGTCTGCAAGGCGACGGCCCCCATGCCCCGGCAAAGCTCCCCGCGATGCTCCACCGCCTCGGAGGACACATCGCCCCATGTCCGCAGGGTTTCTCCGGACGCCGCAAAAACCGCCGGCCCCTCGCGGCGGCCCTCCTCCTCCCAACGCCGCAAAACCGGGTTGCTCATTTCTTTGTTGCCATCCTCCACATTCGCGGTATTCTGACCGACTTTTCAAGAATGAAGCCAGAAATTCATCCCAACTACAGCGAGACCGTCATCCTTTGTGCCTGCGGCGCGGCCTACCGCACGCGCTCGACCCGCGAGAATATCAAGATCGGCATTTGCGCGGCCTGCCACCCGTTCTTCACCGGCGAGCAAAAGTTCGTCGATACGGCCGGGCGCGTCGACAAGTTCAAGCGCCGCTACGGAACGGTGCGCGCCCCGCGCCTCGTCAAAACCAAGAAGGCCGCCTAGACTTTCCCCACCAAAAAACGAACGGTGAACGCACCTGGTGCGTTCGCCGTTTTTTGTTGCCGCTCCCATGGATTTTGAACCGCTCGTTGCCCGCAAGCGCGCCCGCTTTGAAGAGCTGGAGCGCGAGATGGCTTCCTCCGGGCTCTTCGACAACGCGCAGCGGGCCCGGGAGGTCCTGCGCGAGCACGCGGCAACGAAGGCGCTCGTCGAGACGTGGGAGCGGCTGGTCCGCGCGCGCCGCGAGCTCGCGGAGAACCTGGAGTTTGCAGCGGGCAGCGACAAGGAGATGGCGGAGCTCGCCGCGCTCGAAGTCCCCGCCCTCGAGGCCGAAATTCCTGCCCTGGAGCGCGCGGTTCAGGTCGCCCTGCTCCCGCCCGAACCCGATGAGGACCGCGACGCGATCGTCGAGATCCGCGCCGGGACCGGCGGCACCGAGGCCGCGCTTTTCGCCGCCGACCTCTACCGCATGTATGCCCGCTATGCCGATGCTATCGGCCTCAAAGTCGAGGAGATGGATTCCAGCCCGGCCGACCTCGGCGGCTTCCGGGAGATGGTTTTCCGTGTCTCCGGCACCTCGGTCTTCCGGCGCCTCCGCTACGAGAGCGGCGTCCACCGGGTCCAGCGCGTCCCGGCCACCGAAGCGCAGGGCCGCATCCACACCTCGACCGCCACCGTGGCCGTGCTCCCCGAAGCCGAGGAGGTCGACCTCCAGATCAAGCCCGAAGAGCTCCGGATCGAGGTCTGCCGCGCCGGCGGCCCCGGCGGCCAGGGCGTCAACACCACCGACTCCGCCGTCCAGGTCCTCCACATCCCCACCGGCCGGATCGTCCGCTGCCAGGACGGGCGCAGCCAGCAGCAAAACAAGGAGCGCGCCCTCCAGATCATGCGTTCCCGCCTCCTCGAGGACAAGCGCCGCGAGGAGGAGGAAAAATACTCCGCCCACCGGAAGAGCCTCATCGGCGGCGGCGGACGCGAGGAGAAAATCCGCACCTACAATTTCGCCGAAAACCGCGTGACCGACCACCGCATCAAGCTTTCGCTCTACAGCCTGGACCGGTTCCTGAACGGGGACATCGGCGAGATGGTCGAGGCCCTCCAGGCCAGCGACATCGAAGAGCGCCTGCGCCAGGCGGGGATCTCCGCGTAGCCGGCCCCCGTTGTTCGTTCTGTCTAATTTCCTCTTCCGGGTTTAAGGATAGCTTTCATGAAAACCGCTCCCACCCTCGGGCCAACCTCCGCAGGCATCCCGGAGAACCTCCGCTCCCCCAAGCCCGCCGCCGGGCTGACCAAGCGCGCGGTCGCCGCAAGCGCCGCAAAGCCCACCCCGGAATTCTCCTTCCGCCTGAAGCCGAAGGATGTGGCGCGCCACCTCGCGCGCTTCGTCATCGGGCAGGCCGAGGCCAAAAAAGTGCTTTCCGTCGCGCTCTGCGACCACTTCCAGCACGTGCGGCTCTCCCTGGCTGGCGACGACGCCCCCTTTTACCAGAAGCAAAACGTGCTGCTCATCGGCCCCACCGGGGTCGGGAAAACCCACCTCATCCGCTCGGCGGCCGACCTGATCGGCGTCCCGTTCGTCAAGGCCGACGCAACAAAGTTCAGCGAGACCGGCTACGTCGGGGGGGATGTGGACGACCTCGTGCGCGACCTTGTGCGGAGGACCGGCGGCGACGTCAAGCGCGCCTCCCACGGGATCATCTACCTTGACGAGGTGGACAAGCTGGCCACGCGCTCGGAGGGCGGCGGGCGGGACGTCTCGGGGCGCGGAGTGCAGACCAACCTCCTCAAGCTGATGGAGGACGGGGACGTGCCGCTGATTTCCCCCAACGACGTCAACGCGCAGATGCAGGCGGCGATGTCGGCGGCCCGCGGCCACAGCTCCGCTGCCCCCGACACGATCTCCACCCGCCACATCCTCTTTATCGCCAGCGGCGCGTTTTCCGGCATGGAGGAGATCATCGCCGCGCGCGCGGGCCAGCGCGCCCGCTCGCTCTCCGCCGCCACGACCGCCGACCTCATCACCTACGGCCTCGAGCCCGAGTTCATCGGCCGGCTGCCCGTCCGCGTCGCCTGCCACGCGCTGGACGAGGACGACCTGTTTCACGTCCTGCGCCGGAGCGAGAGCAGCCTGACCCACCAGTATGTCCGCGCGTTTGCCGCCTACGGGATCGCGCTCACCTTCGAGGATGGCGCGCTCCGCGCCCTGGCCGCCAGGGCCCGCTCCGAGCAGACCGGCGCCCGCGGGCTCATGACCGTCATGGAGCAGCTCTTCCGGGATTTCAAGTTCTCCCTGCCATCCAGCCGCGTGCGACGCCTCGCCGTCACCGCCGCCATGGTCGCCGATCCCGCCGCCGCCCTGCGCTCCGCCCTCGCAAAAAATCGCCGGCCCGGCAAAAAAACTTCCTGTTGACAGGAGGTAGGTGAAATCCTATCAAACGCTCATGATCGCTCATGAGCGCCACCAGAAAATCCTCGCTGTCCTTGAGCGGCGTCGGCGGGTGGGATCGGCGGACCTGCAGGGCCTGACGGGGGCCTCCGCGGCGACGCTGCGCCGCGATCTGGACTTTCTGGAGGGGCAGGACCTGGTTGTCCGGATCCACGGGGCGGTCCTCCACCCCTCCCTCGCGGCGGCCGAGCCCAGCCTGCTCCAGAAATCGCGGTCGGCCGTCGAGGCGAAGCGGCGGATTGCTGCCCTTGCCGCGGGGCTGGTTCCCCGGGGGGCAACGGTCTTTGTCGATAGCGGGACGACCTGCGCGGAGGCCGCCCGCCTGCTGCGGGTGCGCGCCGACCTCACGCTCATCACGAACTCGCTCCCCGTCCTTGCGGGGCACGAGCACTTTGCCGCCAGGCTGATCGCGATCGGCGGCGAGCGGCGGCCGCTGAGCGGCGCGCTGGTCGGCAGCCTGGCCTGCGCGGGGATGGGCGGCATGAAGGCCGACCTCGCGCTCATCGGTGCCTCCGGGCTCGATCCCGAATCCGGCCCCGGCACGACCGAGCTTCTGGAGCGCGAGATCAAGGCCTCCTGGATCAAAAATGCGCGGCGGGCGGTTCTCCTGTGCGACGCCGGCAAGTGGGCCTCCGCCGCGGCTGTCGGCTTTGCCGGATGGCCGGAGATCTCCGACCTCGTCACCGACCGCAGGCCACCGAAGGGTTTTCGCCCAAGGACAACGAAAGTGCACCTCTCATGAAACGACTCGACCAGAAAATTGCCAACATCCACGCCGGATCCACCTCGCCCAGGGACTTCATCATCGCCGATGCCAAGGACGCCGACATGGCCTTCGGGATCACCGCCCCCGGCCCGCAGAGCGGATCGTGCCGCCACGCCTACAACGAATCCGAGGGCTGCTGGAAGACGCTTGACCAGTATCTCGAGCAGATCCGCGCCGTTGTGGAACAGGACATCGTGGACATCATGCTCCTCTCCGCCTCGAACCTCGAGCGGCTCGCCATGCAGGAAAATCTCTTCGTCCACTCGGCCATCACGCCGGCCGCCCGCGCGAACGACACGTCCGACGTCTGGGCGGTGCGCGGGGGGAAATACCCGACCGACCACCCCTCGCGCTCCTTCCGGACCGCCAATATCTGCCACATCAAATACGGCCGGATCACCGAGGACTGCACGCAGCCCTTCACGGGGGCCGATCTCGGGCTCTACTCGATCACGTTCACCAACAACATCGACTGGGATTACAAGGCGCTCAGCGACTTCCACGACTTCCGCCTCGAGGCGGAGCGCAAGCATTTCCGCTACTTTCTGGAGGTCTTCAACCCGAACGTGAACCCGGGAATCCCGGACAAGAAGGTCGCCGGCTTTCTCAACGACCACATCATCCGCACCCTGGCGGGGGTGACCCAGGCCGGCCGCCCCGTGTTCCTGAAAATCCCCTACAACGGCCCCGGCCCCCTCGAGGAGCTGGTCTCCTACGATCCCAGGCTGATTGTTGGCATCCTGGGCGGAAGCTCCGGCACCACCCTGGACGCGTTCCAGCTCATCCATGACGCCAGGAAACACGGCGCCCGCGTGGCCCTCTTCGGCAGAAAAATCAACCTCTCCGAGCACCCTCTCGCATTCATCGAGCTGCTGCGCCGGATCGTGGACGGCGAGATCCCGCCGGTGGAAGCGGTCAAGGTGTATCACGGCGTCCTCCAGAAATCCGGGATCCGCCCGCAGCGGCCCCTCCAGCAGGACCTGCAGCTGACCGCCAACAAGATGAGCTACAAATAAAGCGATGAGCCAAGCCAACACCCTCCCGCAGCCCTCCCGATGAAAAGAAGCCGGATCAACGAAATCCTCCGCGAGGCGGCCGCGTGCTTCGAGCGCCACGGGTGGGCGCTGCCTCCGAACCCCCGCTGGGATGTCACCGACTTCGGGCTTGGCGATTTTGACGGAAACGGGCTGGTGCTGGTCAACCTCGCCGAGGAGCCGGAGTATTGCGAGAAGCTCATGTATGCGCGCAACGGCCAGAAGACCCCCCTCCACACGCACGCCAAAAAAAAGGAGGACATCATCTGCCGCCACGGGTCCCTCGTCCTCGAGCTCTGGGACGGACGCCCCGAGACGACCGCGCGCGGAACAAAATTCTCTGTGCGTGTGAACGGGGATGCCAGGGAGCTTCGCAGCGGTGAGACCCTCGCGCTCGCGGCCGGCGAGCGCATCACGCTCACGCCGGGGATTTACCATGCCTTCTGGGCGGAGGGTCCGGACTGCATCATCGGGGAAGTCTCGACCGCAAATGACGACGCCCACGACAACTTTTTTGTGAGCCCGGACATCGGACGATTCCCCCAGGTCGAGGAGGACGAGGCGGCGATGGTCAAACTTCTGAGCGACCCGCTTTGAGTGCGGACCTTTCCCATCTCGCTGCGGTGATCGAGGCCGCCTCCATACCCGATTGCCGGGTGGTGACCGGCTTCGACGGGTTTGTTGACGAGATGATCTCGCTCGTGGGCGAGCGCCGGTCGCTCGAGGACTTCACCCCCGTGCCCGACATCGCCACCTTCGGGAGGCTGGTTTCCGCCGCCGCCGGCCACAGCAGCCTGCGGGAAATTGTCGTCAATGATGTTCACCCCGGCGGGTGTGCTGTGAACCTTGCGGACGGCCTGTCCAGCCTGGGCGTCCGGGTCGATTGCTTCGCCACCCTCGGGGACCCCCCGCACCCCGCCTTCCGCGATGTCGCCGCGAAATGCCGCGGATTTCACTCCTGGGGGAAAGAGCCCGGCCGGACGCTTGCCTTCGAATTTTCCGATGGCAAGCTGATGTTCAGCGCGGTGCGGCAGCTCTCTGATTTCACCCCGGAGGCGGTTCGCGGCTGCCTGGCGGACGGTGCGTTTTCCGACGCCTGCGCGGGCGCCCACGTCATCGCTCTCACCGACTGGACGCTCTATCCGCATATGACGGGGGTCTGGCGGATGCTGCAGGAGGAGGTGTTTTCCCGGCTTCCCCAGAGGCCCGAATTTCTGATCGATTTGGTGGACCCCTCCAGCCGCTCCGCTGCGGACATCCTGGAGATGGCCTCGGCATTGAGCGACTTCGAGCAGGCCGGACCGCTGACCCTCGGGCTCAATGGCAATGAGGCCAACATCCTTTGCAGGCTGCACGCGCTCGACACCGTCGCCTCCGGGGGCTCGCCCGAGGAGACGCTGGCCCAGGCTCAGGCCCTGCGCGAAAGGCTTGGCATCACGAGGGTCCTCATCCACCGGATCGCTTTTGCCGTATCCGCTGACGGGGACGGCGGCCTCGTGCAGGCGGGGCCGTTTTGTCAGAACCCGAAGAAGAGCACCGGGGCAGGAGACCGGTTCAATGCCGGGGTCTCCCTCGCGCTGGCGCTCGGGCTGGGCGCCGCCGATGGCCTCGCGCTCGGCTGCGCCGTCTCGGGCTTCTTTGTCCGGAATGCCCGCAGCGCAAGCCGCCCCGAGCTGGTGCAATTCCTCCGCGCGTGGTGCGCGGGAACCATCTTATGAGCCGCCACCCCCTCCATTCGCTGGGCGACCGGATCTCCGGGGAAGTCGCCACCGGATCAACCCTCCGCAAGCTCTACTCCACGGATGCCTCGGAGTATCAGGAAATGCCCCTCGGGGTCGCCTTTCCCAAAACCGAGGCCGACGTGCGGGAAATCATCCTCTTCGCCAAGCAGCACAAAATCGGCATCATTCCCCGCACGGCGGGCACCTCGCTCGCCGGTCAGGTCGTCGGCAGCGGCCTCGTGGTCGACCTCTCGCGCCACTTCAACCGGATACTCGGGATTTCCCCCGGCACCCGGCGCGCGCGGGTCCAGCCCGGGGTGGTCCGCAACGTGCTCAATCACGAGCTTGCCGGCCACGGGCTCTTCTTCGGCCCGGAAACCTCGACGGCGAACCGGGCGATGATCGGCGGGATGGTGGGCAACAATTCCTGCGGCTCCAACTCGATTGTTTATGGGAGCACGCGCGACCACCTGGTCTCGGCGCGGGGGATCTTGAGCGACGGCAGCGAGGTGGTTCTCCGCGCGCTGTCGGCAGACGAGTTTGCGGCGAAGTGCGCCGGTGGGGAGCACCTCGAAAACCGGATCTACCGCTCGGTCCGCGACCTTCTCTCCAGCCCCGCCAACCGCTCCCTCATCTCAGAAAATTTCCCGCGGAAATCCATCCCGCGCAGGAATACCGGTTATGCTCTGGACCTGCTGATGGATGCGGATGTCTTCGACGCCCGCTCGGACCAGCCGTTCAACTTCTGCAAGCTGATTGCCGGATCCGAGGGCACCCTGTTCTTCGGGCTGGAGTTCGAGCTGGCCTGCGACCCGCTCCCGCCGGCCCATGCTGCACTCGTCTGCGGACATTTTGAAACGGTGGACGAGGCGCTGCGCGCGAACCTCGTGGCCATCACCTTCGGGCCCTCGGCCTGCGAGCTGATCGACCGGCACATCCTCGACTGCACCCGCGCAAATCTCTCCCAGGCGCGGAACCGCTCGTTTGTCGTCGGCGACCCCGGGGCCGTCCTCGTCGTCGAGATCCGGCGGGACGCGGAGGGCCCGATGGAGGAGGCGGTCCGCGGCCTCAAGGCCGCCTGGGAGGCGGCGGGGCTGGGCTACGCCGCTCCGGTCCTGCGCGGCGAGGAATCCAACAAGGTTTGGGAGCTGCGCCGCGCCGGGCAGGGGCTCATGAGCAATGTCGCGGGGGATGCCAAACCCCGCGAGGTCGTTGAGGATACGGCCGTTGACGTCCAGGACCTCCCGGCCTACATCGCGGAATTCGATGCCCTCCTCAAAACGAAATACGGAATTGCGTGCGTCTACTACGCGCACGCGGGCTCGGGGGAGCTGCATACGCGCCCGCTCTTCGATCTCAAAACCAGGGAGGGCCTTGCCACCTTCCGGGGCGTCGCCACCGACATCGCCTGCCTCGTGAAAAAATACCGCGGCTCGCTGAGCGGGGAGCACGGGGACGGCCGCCTGCGCGGAGAGTTTATCCCGCTCATGGTCGGCAGCGCATGCTACGCGATGATGCGGGAGGTCAAGGCGGCCTTCGATCCGGACAACGTCTTCAACCCGGGAAAAATTGTGGACACCCCGCCGATGGATACCCACCTGCGGCATGAGGCCGGGCACCCGACGCCGGAATACGAGACCTTCTTTGACTTCAGCGAGAGCCAGGGGGTCGTGCGCGCTGCGGAAAAATGCAACGGCTCCGGGGACTGCCGGAAATCCCACCTCGCCGGAGGCACGATGTGCCCGAGCTACATGGCCACGCGCGAGGAAAAGCACACGACCCGCGCGCGGGCCAATATCCTGCGCCACATCCTCAACCACCCGGCAGACGCCTCGAACCCCTTCGACAGCTCCGAGATCAAGGAGGTCATGGACCTTTGCCTCTCCTGCAAGGCCTGCAGGAGCGAGTGCCCGTCCAGCGTGGATATCGCCAGGCTCAAGGCCGAGTTCCTCCAGCATTACTACGACTCCTACGGCGTTCCGCTCCGCTCGCGCCTCGTGGCCGGATTCTCCGGCGCCGCCCGGATCGCCTCCCTCTTCCCCGCCCTTTACAACGCCCTCTTCCAGACCCCGTGGATCCGAAGAACCTTCAACACGGTGGTGGGATTCCACCCCGAGCGCACCCTGCCTCCCATCAACCGGATGCCCCTGCGCTGCTGGTTCCAGCGCCGGCAGCCGCTTCCCGCCAAGGCCTCCCCGCGCGGACGGATCCACCTCTTCTGCGACGAGTTTACGAACTACAACGACCTCGAGGCCGGCATCGCGACGGTCGAGCTCCTCGAGCTTCTGGGCTACGAGGTCGCCATCCCAGCCCATGCCGAGAGCGGGCGCGCCTCGCTCTCCAAGGGCCTCGTCCGCCAGGCCAAAAAATTCGCGGAATCCAACGTGCGCACCCTCGAGGGCATCATCTCCGAAAGGGAGCCCCTGATCGGCATCGAGCCCTCCGCGATCCTTGGCTTCCGCGATGAATACCCCGCGCTCGTCAGCTCCGGGCTGCGCGGGGCGGCGCGCGCCCTGGCCCCGAACTGCCTCCTCCTCGATGAGTTCATCGCCCGCGAGGCGGATGCCGGCCGGATCTCCTCCGCCCTCTTCACCGATGCCTCCCGCACGGTCCACCTCCACGGGCACTGCCACCAGAAGGCGCTCGCATCGCTCGACCCCACGATCCGGATGCTCTCGCTGCCCAGGAACTACACCCTCAAAATCATCCCGTCGGGATGCTGCGGAATGGCCGGATCCTTCGGCTACGAGTCCGAGCACTTCGATATCTCGATGAAGGTCGGGGAGCTCGTCCTCTTCCCCGCCGTCCGAAAGGCCGGGGACGACTCCCTCATTGCCGCGGCCGGAACAAGCTGCCGCCACCAGATCCACGACGGCACGGGACGCAAAGCCCTCCACCCCGCTCAAATCCTGCGCGCCGCCCTGGCCTGAAAACAAAGAATCGTTCTCCGGCAGGGGAGGGGGCCTTTACAGGATGTGAGGCCGATGCTGAGGAGCCGTCAAAAAATTCAGGTGGCAAGATGGCGCAGGAGTTTTGGCCTCTGGCAAGGCGCGACGAAGCTGTGGCCGGATTCACGGCCCTCCTCCTCAGGGACCTGTTCCGGCGTTTGGCGTGACGGGCACAGGGAAACCTGATACCCACCCTGCAATGCTCAACGGCGACATCCGCTCCAAAATCGACGCCCTCTGGAATGCTTTCTGGACCGGTGGCATCTCCAACCCCCTCGAAGTCGCCCACCGGCCTCCGCGCGAAATCCTCGCCTCGCTTGCCGGCTTGGAAAAGGAAATCGCCCTCGGTATGAAAGAGCTGGAGGAAATGTTGAAATGAAAATCAAAGAAGTCCTCGCCGCCATCAACGAAATGCAACGAGACGGCATCATCGCGCGGTATGCCATCGGCGAGGCCGTCGGCGCGACTTGTTACCTGGAGCCTGTCTCCACGCTGGATGTGGACATCTTCGTCGCCTTCCACCCCGAGCCGGGCCGCACCATCGTCAGCCCGCAGCCGATTTTTGATTACCTCACCCGGCGTGGAGCCACCGTGGACGGCGAATACCTCGTCATCGCCGGCTGGCCTGTGCAATTCCTCCCGCCCACCGGTCCGCTCGGCGAGGAGGCGCTCGCCGAAGCCGTCCCCATCGACCTCGAAGGCGAGCCTGCCCGCGTCTTCACCGCCGAGCACCTCGCAGCCCTCGCCCTCCAGACAGGCCGGGCCAAGGACAAATCCCGCCTCCTGCAATTCGTCGAGTCCGGCACGCTCGATGCCGACCGCTTCGACGCCATCCTCGAGCGCCACAGCCTGCGGGAAAAATGGCTCACCTTCGAGCGGCAATTCCTCAAGCCATGACCTTCGAGATCCGCGAAATCCTCAAGAGCAAGCAGGCCCTCCGGCAACGCCTCGCCGCACTCCCCCTCACGGAAAAATTCCGCATGCTGGACGTGCTTCGCGAGCGATCTCTCGCCTTCGCTGCAAACCGCAAAGCCGCGAAGCATCCGCGCCCATGAGCCTCGTCCCCGCGCATTGCCCGCCAGGTGAAATCCTCAAAGCCCTCGGCCGACTGGAGACGGAGATTCAGCAGGGCCTGAAGGAATTGGAGGGGATGCTGAAATGAGGAAGCCGCCGGCCAAATCCAAATTGGTGGGCAAGCCCATCTCCTTCGCCACCCCGGAGGAAGCGACCGCCGCTCTCTTTGACCGGGTGGCGTCCATCCTCGACGAAGCCCGATCCAGCGCGGCCCGCGCCGTCAATAGCCGGATGGTCCTGGCCTATTGGCTGATCGGACGCGAGATCGTGCAGGGGTTGCAAGGCGGGGAATCCAAAGCCTCCTACGGGAAAGCTGTAATCAACGGGCTCTCCGCACGCCTCACCGAGCGATACGGCGATGGATTTTCCCCGACGAATTTGCGGTATTTTCGGATCTTTTATTCCACCTACGCGGACGGGGTCACAGCAATTCGTCACGCAGCGCGTGACGAATCCACCCCGGTGCCTCCTCGAACTCCTGCGCCTGAGACGACCATGATTCATCACGCATCGCGTGATGAATCCGCTCCGGCATTTCACCCCAGCCTTTCGTGGACCCATTACCGTGCTCTCATGCAGGTGGAAAAGCCCGACGCCCGCGAGTTTTACGAGAAGGAGTCCGTTGCCGCCGGATGGAACACGCGCGAACTCGAACGCCAGATCGCGAGCCTCTACTACGAACGCCTTCTGGCCAGCCGGGACAAAAAAGGCATGGTGCTGGAGAAGCGGGGGAAACACGCATTCGACCCCGCCAGCATCCTGAAATCCTCCGCCGTGCTGGAGTTCCTTGGCCTGCCGGACAGCCAGCGCCTGCACGAGTCCGAGCTCGAACAGGCCATCATGGACAACCTCCAGACGTTTCTCCTGGAAATGGGTCGCGGGTTCAGCTTCGTCGCCCGCCAGAAGCACGTCGTCTTCGAGGATGACGAGTTTTATGTCGATCTCGTCTTCTACAATTTCCTTCTCAAGTGCTTCGTCCTGGTCGATCTCAAGATCGGCAAGCTCACCCACCAGGACATCGGCCAGATGGACAGCTACGTCCGTCTTTACGAGGATCTTCACAAAGTCGAAGGCGACAACCCCACCATCGGCCTCATCCTCTGCTCCCAAAAAAATGAGACCGTCGCCCGTTACTCGGTCCTCAAGGAAAGCCGCCAGCTCTTCGCCACCAAATACCGCCTGCACCTCCCCACGGAAGACGAATTGGCGCGGGAATTGAAACGGGAGATCCTCGCGATCCATGAGGCGGCCATCGAAAAGGGAGGGCGGATAAAGTGAATTCGGAATGTGGAATGCGGAAGGCGGAATGGAAGGCCGTCACGCTCGGCGACATCATGGCCACGAAGTCCGGCTCGGTTGACCCTTCAAAGTTCACCGAGGAAGTCTTCGACCTCTACAGCATTCCGGCCTTCGACCGTGGCGAACCGGAAATCGTCGCTGGCAGTGAAATCGGTTCAGCCAAACAGGTAGTTGAACCCGGAGACGTTCTGCTCTCGAAAATTGTTCCGCATATCCGCCGCTCTTGGGTTGTAGGCAAAGAGCGCGGTCGTCGAATCATCGCGTCCGGTGAATGGATTGTCTTCCGCAACGAACGCGCCAGTCCCGATTACCTGCGGCAAGTTTTGGTTGGCGACCCGTTCCACACGCAGTTCATGAACACGGTTGCGGGCGTTGGAGGTTCATTGCTTCGCGCTCGACCGGCTCACGTTGCGAGAATTGTAATCCCCCTGCCGCCGCTGGCGGAGCAGCGGCAGATCGCGGAGGTGCTGGACCGGGCGGAGGAGTTGCGGGCCAAGCGCCGCGCCGCCCTCGCCCAGTTCGACTCCCTCACCCAATCCCTCTTCCTCGACATCTTCGGCGACCCCGCGACCAACCCGAAACGCTGGCCGGTTCGACGACTCGGCGACCTGATTGTCGATGGCCCGCAAAACGGACTCTACAAGCCATCCTCTGACTATGGAAGCGGCACGCCGATTCTCCGCATCGACGCATTCTACGATGGCGCTGTCACTGACATTTCCACCCTGAAGCGAGTGCGGCTTTCCGCAGCGGAGAAAAGTGGATTCCGCCTCACGGAAAACGACGTGGTTATCAATCGGGTCAACAGCTTGGAGTATCTCGGGAAATGCGCGCTCATTCCAAAGTTGCCTGAAGCAACCGTCTTCGAGTCCAACATGATGAGGATGCGCTTTGACTCGAAGACGACCCATCCCCGGTTCATCGTCCAGTTCCTCCAGTCGGGTTTCGCCAAGAGCCAAATTCAAATGCGCGCAAAGCACGCTGTGAATCAGGCAAGCATCAACCAGCAAGACGTAAGCGGTTTCCGAACGACCGTTCCCCCCATCTCATTGCAGCGTGAATTCGCTCGCCGCGTGACGGCGGTGGAGGCGCTGAAGACGGCGCAGCGCGCGTCGCTGGCGGAGCTGGACGCGCTCTTCGCCACCCTCCAGCACCGGGCGTTCCGGGGGGAGTTGTAATTTCTCAAATTATTTGCG
>Ga0247844_1001734_pt1 | contig 38466 bp, 33 predicted proteins | sample LaCtaG_FD_192421 | JGI IMG/M metagenome (GOLD analysis project Ga0247844, IMG submission 192421) | Freshwater microbial communities from meromictic Lake La Cruz, Castile-La Mancha, Spain - LaCruzMarch201714.5m_1 | ecosystem: Environmental > Aquatic > Freshwater > Lake | place: Spain: Castile-La... | reverse complement strand
GATGCCGGTTGAAATTTCAGGTGCCACGATTAATAATAAGTTGTGGCACTTTTTAATATCATTAAAAAAGTAACTTGTTATTTTTTTGAATTTGAATAAAGTCTTCATTCTTTCTTAATGCCTTATCTCATATATCAATACTCATGAATATGAACTACCAAGATCTATAAAAAATATAAAAATGAACAAATAACGGTTAAAACTGTCTAAATTAAGATTTAAGTAATGGAAAATAATTCTGTTAGCTTTAAAATAAACTTAACGAATCAATTATTTTGTTCCATAAAACTTGGGACACTAAAAACTAATAAAAAAAAGGATCTTTATGAAAAAAGTTTTATTAACTCTATCTTTAACATTAATGGCAACAATTGCCTCAGCTAATGAGTGTGCAAAAAAAGGGTGTACCGTTAGTTGTGATAATGCTTTTGATAGTGCTTCAGATGCATCATATGAACTAACTTATAAAATGAATGCACCATTACAAACTGCTTCTAATGCCATTTTAACTAATCGTATTTCTAGCCCATCACAATCAAGAAATGTTCATTTAAGTGATGAACAAGCAGTAAATGGAATATATGGCCAATTATTGTTTGATGTTGGTGGTGGTCAAGTTTTAAAATTTGAATGTTCAAATTCCTATTAATCTCTTTATTAATAATAGTCATTTTTAGATATTAATATTCCTAGGGCAGATAAAGATTTTTTCTGCCCTAGCATATTTAAATTTATTATTATTTACTAAATAATTTAAAAGATTAATCCAGAGGAGCCCCGTGCCTCATGGTATTAATGGCAGCGGATCTCTCTATATATAAATAATTTTTAAAATTTCTAGCGTGTCTTGCTCCAATGATTTTCGGCAATCCTCTCTTTAAATCTAAATTATTCAGTACTGTTTTAAAGGGTTCATCCTTAATTAGCTCTACATAACATATATCAGTATTTTCTAATGCAATTTTCAAAGTTTGATTATCGAGATTGTTTTCCTGAAGGAGGAGATCCACTTTTATTCCAAGATTTAGGGCAAGCGTCTGAAGATCTCTTGCTTCTGAAGATAATATTCCATTTTGTGAATAGATTAATAGATTTGAAATCTTTTGAGTAAAAAGTGGATAGGATTTTTGTCCAGGAATTTCTTGATAGTGATGCACTTCAATGGCAACTTGATCAACTATTTTTTCGCCAAAAGATCCAAGATAATTTTTACCTCCGGCCTTAGGTCCTGTTCCTGAAAATTTATATCCTCCAAAGGGTTCAATTCCCACTCTTGCTCCAGTATTAGGACGATTGACATATAAATTTCCTGCTTCAGCTCTATTTAAGAAATCTTCTATTTCATCCTGGGATTGAGAATAAAGTCCTCCAGTTAAAGCATAGCTAGTGGAATTAAAAACATGAATAGCTTCATCCAATGTTTTATAAAATACACAGTGAATGATTGGAGCAAATAATTCTTTTTGAGAAAAACTTTCTGGGTTGAGTGCTCTATGGAGTGGAATTTCTAAAATAAGTGGACCAACTAGTCCAGGAACATTTTCAGAGACATTATTTATTTGCAATCTATTAACGTGTACTGTTCCGCCATATTTTTTAGCTTCTTCAATACATTCATTAGCGACATTTAAAACACGTGACTTTTCCTCATCACTAATAAGTGGATTAATATAGGTAGAAAACTGATCAGCTTTTCCTAATACTAATGATTCCGCTGCTTCCTTAAATCGATGCAAAAAAACCATTTTAATTTTTTCATGAACAATGATTCGTGAACTGGCCGAACACTTTTGACCTGCATGGGCAAAACAGGAATAAAGTAGGCCTGAAATTGTTTCATCAAGCTCTGCATTTTCAGTGACAATAACCGCATTTTTTCCTCCCATTTCTGTGATCACGGGAATTTTTGCAGCTAACTTTTTATAAAGCATTTCGCCAACATTTTTAGAACCTGTAAAAACTAGACCCTTTAAATAGGATAAATTTGTAATAAATGTTCCCGTTGTTTCGCCAGCCCCTACAAAATGAAGAAGTTGTTCCTTCGAAATACCAGAAGCATAAAGTTGTTGAACCATCATTTCTGCTATGAGGGGTGTTTGTTCTGCAGATTTTAAAATAACTTTATTACCCATAAGAAGTGGTGCCACCACCATGCCGCAGGGTATCGCAAGAGGAAAATTCCAGGGAGTAATAGCAGCAACTACACCTAGTGGTTTAATATCCTCATCACTGTTAATCAATCTTAAAACTTCGCGCACATAAAATTGGCAAAAATCAATTGCTTCATCAATTTCAACCATCACTTCAGAAAGTATTTTTTTTGATTCCAACATCATTAGTGCTGCAAATTCATTTTTTAGAGCTTCAAGCCGGTGGGAAAAAACGAGAACTGAAGTGACTCTTTGAAAAAGGGTATTCCTATCTTCTCGAAAATTTTCTTGAAAGGAATATTTTGTTAATAGATTTTCCATTTCTGTCAAAGAAAGTTCACTCTCTTCAAATTGGGAATTTCTCAATTTAGCAGCTAAAATTGTTTCCTCAAATTTTTTAAAATGATTTTTTTTATAACCTCTAAATGGGGAATGTGAAAAAAATCGAGAGCTCACTTCTTTTTCCTGACCCTGATTAAAATAATTCTGTCTTTGAGAAAAATTTTTCATCATTTTTTCAAGAACCTCATCTGGATAATAATTTAAATCAATTTTCTGATGGGTTCTCATCATATTAAGTACACCCACTTGAGAAGAATTTTCCATAATTCGTCTCACCAAATAGGACATTCCAACAAGTAAATCTCCTACGGGCATATAATTGCGAGTTGGCCAACCCATTTTGCAGAGGGCCTGAGAAAGTGCTTCGTAGGTTTGATGCAAACATTGATGCTCAATTACTGGGGACTCGGGATATAATTCGCTTCTAGCTGCTTCGGCCCAGGCATGATCTAAAAAATTATGTGATCCAATAGTGAGTTGCAAAAATGGTGTTTGTAAAATAGTAATAATGTGTTGTCGAAAACAACAATCAGTTTCAATTTTATTTAAAAATTGTGGTGCTTCATATTCATGGGCCCTTGCTTCAACAGTTTCAGCATCCCAGTATGCCCCCTTAACAAGTCGAATGGGCATGAGAATATTTCGCGACTTTGCAAAATTTGCAATTTCTTGAAGATGAAGAAGCGAATCACGAAGATAAGCTTGTACCACAATTCCAACGTTTGCAAAATCCTTTAATTCATCGTCCTCTATTAATAACTTTTTTGTAATATTCCAAACTAAATCCCTATAGGAATAATGTTCTGCATCGATATTAATAAAAACAGATTCTTTTTTCGCTTCTACTAAAATGCGTTTTAATCTTGGAGCAATTAATTCATAGGCATAATTAAAGGCATAGGGTTTTAACTGATAACCTAGGGCGGTGACTTTTATGCTTACATGGGCCTTTAAAATGGAGGCTTTATTAACTTCTCCCACTTTATAATATTTTTTTAACCCTCGAATAAGTGATAAAACTTTCAAACAATAATGATCAGCTTCAGTGGGAGAAATGACTAGCTCTCCCAGTTGATCAAGGGTTGCTTCCCTCCCTGTCATAGATAATTCTTTGATTGCCCCCTCGGATTCTTCAATATTCATTCCCGCAATAAATCTACTGGCCATGGCACCAGTTAATTTTCTAATCATAAAACTTAAAGGTAGAGACGGAATGATGGAACTTATTTTGTGAGTCATATTAAATATTAAAAAAACATAATATGGCAATCTTTCCCTATTAGCTGCCCTATTATCTGTAGCACCTTCAAGTTTTGACTTTTGATAATCCTCACATAATCTACGCAAAGCCTCTTGAAAGAGTTTTTTCACTTCAACCCCAGAGCTGTCATGCTCCAAACAGGGAAGTAAGGCCAAAAATTTTAAAAGGTGTCGTCTCAAAATTGAAAATTGTGCCACTAAATTTAACCCAAAATTACTCAAGAATTCAAAAAAACTAGGGACGTATTCACTGATATAGCTTCTCAATTTTGTAGCTGTAAGTTCAGCTAGTGGTTTTATTTTTTCTCTATGGGAAGGACTTAATTGCGGATTTTTTGCCGAGCTTAATTCCCACTCAAAGGTGGTAGTTGTGACAATTTTTGAAAGATCATCTAGTTTTTTAATGTCACTACAAAACTGCACAAAACTATTATCTAAATCAAATTGACTTAAATGCCATTTTTTTAAAAATTGAAGAATTAAAAGTTCGGTACTCATTTTTTGTGACGTAATAAAGAGTGAACAATGTTCATTTTCCTTAAGGAAAAAAAACTGTAATTGATGTGTATCCACATCCACGGCCTGTTGATAGAAATTTAAACCTAGAGCAAAACAGTTTTCTAAAAATTTCTCCCAAGGAATTTTCCACTGTTCCAATAAATGGTCGGCACTTTCACTTCGCTTTTTCTCAGAAATATGTAAGTTTGATCTAAAGGGAAAAAGATAATTTGAAAAATAAAAATGAACTTTTTCTTTACCTATAATCCAACTGCCTTCAACCCATTTTGGCCTTAAATCTAAATTTAATTCCTGCTTAGGTGATTGAGAAGATTCAAAGGTGGAGGTATGATGAATTGTATCCATGGTAAATTCCCTAAAGGTCATTTTTTGATATAATGTAATTGCTATCTTTGTTGAGGATTATAACCCATGATTTCCTTCTTGAAACTACTTATACTTCTTGGAATTCTCATATATTTTCCATTCCTCCTTAAAAATACTCTATACGCCCAAAATGGGGCATCAATTCCTCTTCCTAATAATTACACTCTGGAAGATCTAAAAGTTTTACATAATCAGGGAGATTTTAAGGAATATTTAAAATTTGCTAAAACTATTCGCCCAGTACAACGAAATGCCCTCTGGAATAAAATGACTTTTGAAATGACTCTCGCATACTTGCAATCAATGGCAAAATCTCCTGAGAATTTAACGGAACTTGGCCTTCAAGAAATTGAAGGAATTGCTTCCTGGCCAACAAATGCCAATAATTCGGCCATAAAAGAAAAACTCCTGGAACTTCAATATTTTTATCTAAGTAAAAAAATGCCCGAGGCCATTAGTGTAAGCGACGGCGATTTTACTATTCTACTAGAAAGAATAAAATCCTTTTCCCTTCAAAAAACAATCCCCACAACACTTGCCTATCAATTTGCTAAAAATATTGAAACTTTTAATCCAGGAAGTGAATCTCGAATAGAGGCGATTAAAGGACTTTTTTCATCACAGGAAAACTGGATGCTCCTTTTACTCTCACATCTTTTTTTATCCCCAAGTTCAGATATCTACTGCAAGGATCCACTGCCTTGGAAATATGGTTGGATCAGTTTGAAAAAATTTGCCCTGGATTTAAAACGCCAGGATCAGGAACAATTTGATCTAAAATTAAAAACTAGAATGAACTGGAGTTGTTGGTTATCCCTTCGTCCCAATGTTTTAAATATTATTTTAAATAAAAACTTAGAGCTTCAAAGTGATCCCACGAATAAGGTTGTGGCCTTTCATCTCCTCTCTATGGATAAAACTCTTCCGCCTGAAACACAATCATTAGTCCAGGTACTATATCTTTTAAATAATCCCGTTAAATCTGATCTCTTTAATCAAGCCTATGAAAATTTAAATCAACTTGCCTTTAATCCTGAAATGAGAGCACAGGTTTTAAATTTGTTAAAAGAAATTGATCCTCTTCCTGATGATTTATTTATAATCGAAGATGTGGGAAAATTTGAAGATGTTTTAAAGCAAATAAACATTAAGTTTCCCGAATATATCCATTTATATTTAAAAACCTGTGGCGATTATTTATCTGGAACCCCATTTTTGCGAGGAAATCCAACGGTGAATTGCCTTCCTCTCTGTAAAAGGTTGACTCATAATAAATCAACCATTACAGGATTAAAGGAATTCATTAGAGTTAAAACATTATTTAAAGATAAATGCCTCTAAACTGTATTTTGAGTCTACACTTTGAGGGCAAACTTTAATTCGCCATCAATCCAATCAAGAACTGCTGATCCCTCTGGGAGATTTCCCTCTAATATTTTCTTTGAAAGTGGGCGAGAAACTAATTTACTAAAAACAGCGTTTAGTGGTCTTGCCCCAAAATGAGGATCGTAACCTCGCTCGCAAAGTACATCGATAAAATGCTCCGCCAATTTTATTTTGAGATTTTTTGTTCTTAATCTCTCATTAAGAAAGACACATTCTTTTTCTACTAAATTTCTCATGACGTTTTTATTTAGTGGCAAATAGGTTAAGATCGCATCAATTCTTCCAAGAACTTCTGGCTTAAAATCTAAGTGTGGATCCTTAGAATTTGATGTCATAATCACAATGGTATTTTTAAAATTAATCACTCGTCCCTTATTATCAGTTAGCCTTCCTTCATCTAGTATTTGCAATAAGATATCGGCAAAATCTCGATGGGACTTTTCAATTTCATCAAATAAAATAATGGAATAGGGATTTTTTCTCACAGCTTCAGTTAAAACACCTCCATCTTCGTGTCCCACATAACCAGGAGGTGAACCGATGAGTTTTGCCACGGAATGTTTTTCTGAATACTCACTTAAATCAAGACGAATAATTTTTGATTCATCCTCAAACAAACAGGTAGCAAGTGCTTTTGCCGTTTCTGTTTTTCCAACTCCAGTTGGTCCCAATAATAAAAATGAACCCATGGGCCTATTGGGATGGGATAATCCTGCATGACCTGTCATTAAAATTTCCGCCATCTCTTGAAGGGCCACTTCCTGCCCATAGACACGAGACTTTAAAAATTCTTCTAAATTTAAAAGGTGATCCTGTTTTGTTTTAAGTATTTTTTCAATTGGAATGCCCGTTTGACGCGCAATCACTTGGGCCACATGATCTCTGCCAAGAATCCATGAATGCTGAAAAGTTTCTAGCTTTGCCCGAATTTCTGGTATGAGAGAATATTTTAATTTGCCAGCTTCTTCATATTGTTGATTTCTCTCTGCCCTTTCTAGTTCTATATTATATTTTTCTAATTTATTTTTTAAATCACTCATTAATTTAAGACCCTCAACTTCCTTGCTCCATTTTATTTTCCCCTTATCAAATTGAATTTGTAATTTAGCAATATCACTTAAAATATCTTTATTATCTTTTTCCACCTGGGCCAAAATATTTTTTGATCGAATTTCTGATTGTAGTTCCACTAAATCTGAAGGCATTGCCTCGGCCGATAATTTTAGTGAGGATGCTGCTTCATCTAAAAGATCAATGGCCTTATCTGGTAAATTTTTATCCGTTATATATTGATCTGATAATATGACAGCTCCATAAACTGCCTCATCTGAAATCGTGATTCCATGATGAATTTCTAATTTTTCCTTTACTCCCATTAAAATCTCAATGGAGTCTTCCTTTGAAGGAGTTTCCACTGGTACAGCTCGAAAACGACGTTCTAAGGCCGCATCTCCTAAAATATATTTATGAAATTCTTCAGGAGTTGTTGCCCCAATACAGTGAAGTTCTCCGCGAGCAAGAGCAGGCTTTAAAAGATTTGCTGCGTCCATGGCCCCATCAGTACGACCTGCACCAACTAGTTGATGGATCTCATCAATAAATAAAATACTCTCACCACTTTTTTCCTTAATAAATTTTAATAATTTTTGAATTCGCTCTTCAAATTCTCCTCGAAATTTAGTTCCGGCCATGAGTGCTCCCATATCTAGGGAATAAACTTCCTTCCCTTTTAAGACATCGGGCACTTTATTTTGAATAATTTGATAGGCTAGTCCTTCAACAATCGCCGTTTTACCAACGCCTGCGGCACCCACTAAAATGGGATTATTCTTATTACGTCTTCCTAATATCTCCATGACTGCGCGAATTTCTTTTGTTCTACCAATGACCGGATCAAGTTTCCCTTTGATTGCCAGTTGATTAAGATTGATTAAAAAATCTGGAACTTCTTGAGAATTAGCATCCTGTAATTTATTAAAGTCTAAGGAAATATGGGGAAATATTTTGGTTAAAAATTTTAGTAAATCTTTTTCAGAAATTTCAGACCTACCATCCTTTGCCATTTCAGCATTTGCATAGGTTAACCACTTTGATAAATCACTACTCATTTTTAGTTGATCTAAACTGAGAGGTTCTTTTAAACTAGGTTTTTTCCTCAAAACCTCAAGAATTTTTGCTTCTTCTTCTTGAAAAATTCTCGATAAAAAACTAGATTTATTGCGGATTAACCCTAGTAAAAGATGTTCACTAAAAAGTTCAGAATGTTTCATCTCCTGGGCTTCGCTTTGAGCAATACTAAAAGATCCTATGATAATGCTATCAAATTGGTACATATAACCCCCCTTATCTCTATTATTATCTATTCCCTTATTAAGCTGGAGTAGGAGTGAGCACTGTCAAGGGATGATTAAGCTTATGCCACACAAATACTTGACCACTTTTATTGGCAAGACCTACTGAGCAAATCCTTCAGCTTAGAAGTTGAAATCTAAATGTATGATTTAATTATAATATCTTCTTATGGGGAAAATTATGAAAAATGGGACAACTAAAAGTATTGCCTTTGCCTTATTATTTTTTCTTAATCCAATATTCATTCTTAGTGGACTTACACAAACCACCACTCAAACACCCTATGAGATATATTTGGCAGAATCCATTGAAAGTAGTGGTTATCCCACATTCATTCAATTTTTTACTGATCAATGTAAAGTTGCCCCAGCTCCAGCGACAAGTAATGATAGTGGAGACTACGACGATGAGATAGAAAATGAACAGGACGATTCAGGCCCAGAACCCTTTGTAGAAAATGGTATTGATTGGACATGTACAGCAAAACTTATACTCACCAAAGGAAAACCACCCACTAATGGCGGTCCTGGAGAATTAAAATTAAGTTTAGATAAACTTGTTGGGTCTTCTCTTACGACTCTCAAATACTGTCAAAGTGAAAGCGAGTGTTTGCAAGCTGATCCCAATGGCGCTCTGTCCTGTTTACCTGCTGAAAATGTAGACTTATTTTCTTCGGAAAAACAATCTCTCTTTAATACTCTTGAAGATGTTGCTTCGGAACTAAGCCTACCCATTTTCTTTTTTGAAAAAAAACATGCCCCTAATCAAATGAGCTGTGAATATAATTATCAGTGTGATTCCTATTTTTGTAAAAAAGCGACTCCAACTGCTTCTACAGGATTTTGTGATTTAAAAAAAATCTGCCGCAAGGGAAGGTCCCAGGAAAAAGTAAGAGATGGACTTGCCAAATGTGAAGAGCCCTTAGAACTTAGCTCAAGTGGCTTTATTTGCAGAGATCAGGTTTTACTTTCTGATTTAGGAACTTTTTACCAGGAAATAAAAAAAGAATTAGAAGGACACCAGTGTGGAGTTATTAGTGAATATGCCAGCAAAAATTTAGCTAAACTTGTATTAGAACAAAGATCCTACGAATTGCTATTTGAACTCACCCAGGAAATTTATAAAAATAATAGTTGGTTTAATGGCAAAAAAAATTACACAAAACTTGTCACTGAAGTAAAAAACAGAGTGACCTCATTAAAAAAAGCGGAAAGAAAAGCAATTGTAGAAGAATGGAATAAAACCTATCAAGAATTCATGGGCAATTTTTACGACTTAATTAAGGCCAATGATGAGTCAAGAAAATCCATTCAGTTTTTTGATTTAAAAATGATTGAAGAAGAAATGAAAAAATCGAGAGTTGATGGTGCAAGTCTTATTAGAGTTTACGAAGAATGGATTAAATTGCAGCAAAAATTTTATCAACTATTAACCGATGATGTTATTGGACCATCTGAAGCGCCACTTTTTCAAATGATTGGACAACTTTTTGATACAAATGCTGGAGATAAATCCGCACCTTTATTTAATGGAGATAACGACAAAAAAAATAAAAAAAGATTTGGTTTAAGCATGCAATTTACCAAATTTAAAGATTACAAAGATACCATATTAGAAAACCAATATATAAATAAAGAATTACTTAATATTATTGAACCAAACCTCTTTACCGATGAACTTCTCTCAAATGGAAAAGCAAGATTTCTTGACATGCCCATGCCGCCGGAATGGATTAACTTTTTCAAACAGCACGATAATGATAATAGAATTAGATATAGAGATGGAAATCGCAGATTTCGAGTAAGAGTACCCACTGGTGCAGGACAAAAAATCGTCTTTGATGGTTTAGGCGCACTATGGAATCAAGCAGTACTCAATTATTATACGGAAAAAGCCTCTGGAAAACCTGACAACTATCTGATTGATCCTGAACTTAACATTTACGCTGGGTGTATCAAACAAATTTTATCACCTGTCACTACCTCAGGAACTAATGGCGCTAAACCAGAGCTTCCTGAATTTTATAAAAGTTTTTGTACGAGAGATATAAATGGAAATAAAATAATTGAGCCTAATGAAGAAATCACTAAAATCACTATTAATAGTATTGTAAAAAATATTTTTAGCTTAAGTATTCTCTACGGATTTAATAAACACGATCGCCTCTATTGGAGTTATGGATTTCCCGATGCCACACTGGCCTTCGATGAAAAACTTGATTCTTCTAAAACTGATAAATTTTTTAAACCAAATGGTGGAGCAAGAGGCAAAGTTCTCACTCGTGCCTATGAAGAATATTATATTATAAAAAGATTATATAAAATTCTTTATACAACTACTATTCCGCGCCAACTCAATTGTGTAAAAAGTTCAACTACACAGTTTAATCAAAGCTCCATTATCAATAATGACAATGGCTCTAATCGTACCAATGATTTAGGAACCACAACAAATAGTTCTAATGGAAATAGTAATGGAGGAATTAATAGTAGTTCTACAAATACAGGCGGAGCAAATACAGGCGGAGCAAATAATGGTGGAAATTCTAGTGGAAATAACAATGATCAAATGGTGTTATCAGGTGGGAGCACAGGAGGCAACGCTAAATCCTATTCTAATAATCCTTACAAGGATCAATTAGGGCTTGGATCAAATCTAGGTAGTAACTCTAATCAAGAAAATGCTGGACTTACTAGCTCCAGAGAATCGGGATCATCTAAAAATCAAAATGAAGAAAAGGTGAATACATTAGGAAATCGTTATGCAATTATTGATAGAACAAAAAATGGACCAAATAATGCCTCAGGCGATAAGATTGGAGGTAATAAAAACACCAACTATGGTTATGGTGGAGCAGCAGGCTACGGAGGAAGTTCTAACAATGGGAATTCAACACTTTCTAATGATGAAAAAAGAAAAGTTCAATCGGTTTTAAACAATAATCAACAGGTGGAAGTGAATGAAGATTCCATCTTTAGCGTGATCTCTGGCAGATATAGTAAAACAGGATTTAAAAGACTTTTTTCCGAAGAGGATTTAAGTGCAACTCCATCGACGAAAAGATCGGGAAACTTTCAGCGTTTTGCGCCACAGTAAAATTTTCTGCAGTAATAATTGCCGATGATCACGCTGATTTGATAGTATAACCTTGAAACATTTTCTCAATCCTACTTCAAGGTTATTTTCCCATGAGCAATCAGGACTTAAAACAGACGATCAAAAAATTTGCCGAAAAATCTCTCCTTCCCTTTCAAGATGATGATGAACAAAAGGGCATTTTTCGAAAAGAAATTTTTGAAGAATTAGGAAATCTTGGTCTTACGGGATTAACAACTGAAGAAAAATACGGTGGTGCTGGGCTAGATTATCAAACCCTTTGTTTTGTTCTCCAGGAACTAGCGCGCTACTCGGTATCCTATGCAGTCACTCTCAGTGTTTCTCACATGGTTCAATCCATGATTCAACAATTCGGTACAGATGCTCAGAAAATAACATATCTTCCACCTCTAGCATCTGGAAAAGAAATTGGTGCTTTTTCACTTTCTGAATCCCACGCAGGATCCGACGCTGCCTCTCTAAAAACCAGGGCAACAAAAGTGAAGGATGGCTACGAACTTCAGGGACAAAAAATGTGGGTAACTTCTGGAGGCATTGCTTCCACTTACCTGGTCATGGCCCAAACGCCTAATCCTGAATTCATGAAAGATAGAAATCCCATTTCAGCGTTTATTATAGAAGATAAAACGCCAGGCTTTACCCAGGGAAAAGCTGAAAAAAAAATGGGTTGGAAATGCTCACCTACTCGCGAATTACTCTTTGAAAAATGTTTTATCCCAAAACAACAATTGCTTGGATCAACCGAAGGAATGGGTTTAAAAATGGCCCTAGCTGCCCTTGAACGTGGACGTTTTACCATTGCCTCCATAGCTCTGGGACTTGCTCTCGAAGCCTTTGATCAATCGCTCAAATACGCTAAAGAACGCCAACAATTTGGGACAAAAATTTTTGATTTTCAAGGGCTGCAATTTCTCCTAGCTGAAGATGCTACTTCCATTGCTTCTGCCAAAACTCTCGTGGAAAAAGCGGCACAACTCTACGATGAAAAAAAACCAAGCCTCCTGCTTTCAGCAATGGCAAAAATGCGAGCAACAGACATGGCCATGACCATTACTACTAATGCAGTCCAAATCCTCGGCGGCGTTGGCTTTACTCAAGAATACCCACTGGAAAGAATGATGAGAGATGCTAAAGGTCTACAAATTGTGGAAGGAACTAATCAAATACAAAAAATGGTTATTAGTCGAGAACTACAAAAATTTCAACTTTCAGACATATTATAATATTACAATAAAAAGATGTAAAAACATGAATCCTCAAATAACATTAAGCAACATAAATTTTACCACATCTTTTGATTTTTCAAAAAATGAAATAAAAAAAACTCTTGAACTTCATTCTCATTTTGGTTTTTCAAAGTTAGGTAATCTTCAAAATGAAATTCCACTTGCCCAAAAGACTGCACTAAAATTCCAACACCTAACTAACTTTGTTCATGTAGGAATGGGAGGAAGCGCTCTAGGTCCTGAGGTTCTACTACAAAGTCTTGCTCACACCTCCATGAGAAATAATGGTTTTCAAAAAACTTTTACCTTTCTTAAAAATCTCGATCCTCTGGAGCTAAAAAATTTTTTTCATTTTACCAAACTTGAAAACACCCTCTTTTTCATTGTTTCAAAATCTGGCGAAACCCTAGAGACTCATACTCTGCTCACCATATTGATAGAAAAATTGCAAAACCATTATAGACAAATGACACCAGAACTATCACTAAAAAACATATTACAAAAACATTTTGTTTTTTGCACTGATCCAGAAAAAGGAACACTTCGCCAATTATCTAAAAAATACGACATTGATTGTTTTACTATTCCACCCAATCTTGGCGGACGTTTTAGCGTTCTCTCCCCAGTGAGTTTTTTGCCCTTATGTTTTTTTCAGCTTGATCCTATTGAACTGATGAAAGGAGCTGAGAATATGCAGGCATCACTCCTTGGAAATAAAAATATTTTCTTTGAAGAATTGGCCAAATCAATTGTAGAATTTGCCCTTTATCATCAGTTAACTCAAACCCTCATGATGCCATACTCTACATATTTAAAAACCTTTACAGATTGGTTCGTTCAACTTTGGGCGGAAAGCCTTGGTAAAAAACAACTTGATACACATATCCCACAGGGCCTAACACCTATTGCTTCCTATGGGCCCGCTGACCAACACTCTCAACTACAACTCTTTTTAGCTGGACCTAAGAAAAACTTTACTTTTTTTCTCAGTGTTCAAAATGATCAAATAGATTTTGTACTACCTACAAATAGTGAATTACAGGAATTTAAAAGTCTCACTGAGTTAAATAATCTCAACCTAGAATATATTGTGGAAACCCAATTAATTGGGGTAATGGAAGGTTTTAGAGCGGCACAACTTCCCTATGTACACCTTCAATTAAAACAGTTAAATCTTGAAACTTTTGGTGAACTTTTTTATTTTTTTGAATCACTGACTGCTTCCGTTGGTCATCTATTAAATGTAAACCCTTTTGATCAACCTGAGGTAGAAATCATCAAAAAACAAACTCAAAAAATGTTGATGAGATAAATTGATCTCTGCTTGCTGTGGAGAAGAGTCACCGTTAAACTTTAAGTAAGATGAGTAATGATAATTCAAATTCAACGATTATATTTAGCCGTGAAGAGGCAAATAAATTAAATAATCCAGCTGACCTAGTAATTAGAAATGCCTGTCTCCTCGGGCTAGAGGGCAGTGTTTCAGGGCAAATTTTTGATCTTCCCTCTGGCATTAGTACCTTTGGCCGAAATCCTGAAAATACTTTTACTATTGAAGCTGAAGGAATTTCCCGCAGGCATTTTCTCATTGAAGTAACAGAAAATAATAACGAAACAACCGTACACATTAAAGATCTTGGTTCAAGTAATGGAACCTATGTCAGTGAAAAAAAAGTGAATTCTCAACTCTCTAACATATTACAAAAAAATGATAAGATTACTGCTGGTAAAGTTGCCTTTCGTTTTATCCCTAAGGGTGATCCCGATAGACTGGCCTATGATAAACTGGCCATGGCCGCTCATATTGATAAATTAACCGAAAGTTTTAATAAGGCCTACTTTTTAGAGCATTTAGAAACTGAAATTAAAAAAAGTAGTCGCAGCGGTCAACCCTTAACTCTCATCGTACTAGATTTAGATTTTTTTAAAAAACTTAATGATACCTATGGCCATCACGCAGGAGATTTTGTTTTAAGAGAACTGTCTCTTCTTGTCAAAAAACAGGGCCTAAGAGATGGAGATATTTTTGCTCGTTATGGCGGGGAAGAGTTTGTCATCTTACTTCCTAAAACAAATTTAAAACAGGGCCATGAAATCGCTGAAAGAATAAGAAAATTAATTGAAACCCATCATTTTAATTACGAAGGTAAGAAATTAACCGTCACAAGCTCCCTGGGACTTGCTGATTTTAGGCCAGGTGTAGTTAACGGAACTGATCTCTTTAAAAGGGCAGATAAAGCAGTTTACCAGTCTAAGGAAAAAGGTCGAAATCAAACGAATTTTTTTCGGGACTAATGATTCCACAATTAGGTATCTTCATATCCATGAATATGGATCAACAATCAGAATTTAAGACAAAAACTACTGTTCCATCATCTATAGCCCTTCTACCTGAGCACCTCATTAATCAAATTAAAGCAGGTGAAGTTATTGAATCACCTTCGGCCCTTCTGAAAGAAATTTTAGAAAATGCTCTCGATGCGGGGGCAACTGAAATTAAATGTGAATTTTCCAAGGATTGTTTAAGTTATTTTAGTATTACTGATAATGGAAATGGAATTGCCAGCGAGGAACTGGCACTGGCCTTTGAAAGACACAGCACTTCTAAATTAGTTCATATTACAGATTTTCAATATTTAAATTCCTTTGGATTTCGTGGGGAAGCTCTTGCCAGTATAAAATCCGTGGCTCAAGTTTGGATGCGCTCAAAACAAAAAAATAAACCTGCCGCCATTATTGAATTTATAGATGGAAAACAAATTCACTTTCATCAGGAAGTAAATCTTGAACTTGATATTGAAAATGGCCAGGATCGTGGAACCACCATCATCGTGCAAAATCTCTATGCCACAGTTCCAGCAAGACTCCATTTTTTAAAATCTCAGCTTGTGGAAAAACAAAAATGTCTGAAAATACTGCATGGCATTTTGCTTGCTCACCCCCATTTAAAACTCTCCTATAAATGGGAAGATGAAGAAATTCACATTTTTTCTCCAAATGAAGATATCAACCGCTATAAAAAAATTTGGAAAATGAATGAGGATTCCATTTACATTATAGAAAAAGAATATGACCAATATCATCTGAAATTAACTATTGCCCACATGGGACCAACTAAAACAAAAACCACAACACAAAATCAGTTTTTGTCTTTAAATAAAAGAACCTTTCTTAATTCAAAAATTCATGGAATTTTGCAATCAAAAATATTTCCACTAGGTCCTTACCATATCTCGATTACTTGTCCTAGTTCCGATATTGACGTCAATGTTCATCCAGCAAAAACTGAAATTAAATTTTTAGAACCTGGCATTATTTTTTCACTTATAGCTCGTGCGGCAGAGGCACTTCCTGAAAATCTTTTTAAGAAATCAATAGATACTGCTCATCAAATCCCTGAAAATGAAAATATCTCAACTCAAAAATTATCTTCTTCATCCTTGGATACAGCATCAGTAAAACAAAAAAATAATTTTCTTTATGCTTTGCCGAACTTTGAGAACAATCAATACTTGCTCATCAAAAATGCTACCTTAAATATATTTTCATTAAGTAAATTTTGCTCACTTCTTTTTAAAAATCTTCTATTTGAAACAGAATCTGCAATCAATCTGATGCCACTCATGGTTGCTCTGCCTCTATCTAAAATAAAAAAAATGCCAAGTGAATATATAAAAAAGCTAGAACATATTTTTGCCATCGAATATTTCTCTGATGATGAAATATTAATTCATTCAATCCCTGAAAACTGGAATCATTTACCCTATTATTTCATTCTTCAATTTTATTTTTTAATTGAGCAACAAAAAATTTCAGTTGATGAAGTAATGGGCTTAGTTGATTCAATTAAATTAAAAGATTTATCAATTTCTGAATCATTATATTGTCAGGAAATTTCACAAAATTGCTGGGATGAAATTATTTTAAAAACCTTCAAACATTAAAATGCTACCAAATAAAAACATTATCAATTTAATTGGACCAACTGCCACTGGAAAATCGCAACTTGCCTGTGAGATTGCAAAAAAATATCATTTGCCGATCCTAAATGTGGATTCATTACTACTTTATAATGAATTAACTATCGGTGTGGCCAAACCAAGTATCGAGCAAAGGTCAGAAGTTCCTCACTATTTAATTGATGTCACATCTATAGCTCACCCCTTTACCGCCGCTGATTATGTGGAAATGGCCCTACCTCTTATTGAATCCCTCTGGGACCAACATCAAACCATAATGCTAGTTGGTGGTTCAGGATTTTATCTAAAAGCATTACTTGAAGGAATGTTTGAATCAAAAACAACACCTCCAGATATACTTCAAAAGTCTCAGTCGATTTTTGAAAAAGAAGGGATAGATTATTTTATAAATATATTACAAAATCATGATATAAAAAGTTTTCAATCCCTTCATGTAAACGATCATTACCGTATCCGCCGTGCCGTAGAACATTTTTGGACCACCGGTATTCCTTTTTCTAAAGAAAAGGAATTAATGCCTCTTCGTGAACCTCAATGGAAAAAACTTGGCTGGAATCTAACAAATCTCTACTTAGATTTTCCAAAGTTCGAACATGGAAAAATAATTGAACAAAGAACTAAAGGGATGCTAGAAAATGGGCTCATCGATGAAGTCAAAAATTTACTGCGAACATTTAGTGGAAAAGAAAAACCTCTTCAAAGTATTGGGTATAAAGAATGCCAAGAATTTTTAAATACAAATTCAACTATCCCAGATATCAAAACACTCCAGGAAAGAATTATTATAAGCACAAGACAGCTAGCAAAATCCCAGCGCACTTGGTTTGCTAAAATAGAAAAAATTCACCTTCCACCTGATGATATAAAACGTTGGAAAATTATAAACGATCTCTTTATTTCTTAATTTCTGTTACGCAGGCCTTAAGATTGGTATGTCCCACTTGTTTACTAAGAGCAATTCCGATCACTTTTCTATCTTTCAATAGAAAAATGCTTTTCGTCACACTGTCTCCAGATTTTACGGAGACAATAACTAAATCTTTATTTGCAGGTTCTTTAGCAGATGCATGAACTGTATAAAATTCCTGCATAAGTTGAGGAGATAATAAGGATTCCGGATCTACATTTGATAAATTTGAAGTAGAAATTGTTGGTAAGGACACTTTCTCTTCTTGGCCCAATACTAAAACACCTTTTTCATTAATTAGTGATATTCCTTGAGCTGCTGTTGAGTTTCCTCCAAATAATATTTCAAAAAAACGAATTTTCCCTAAAAAATTTGTAAGTGATCCAGAACTTGAGGATGAAAGTTTGCTAACAGTAATTTCTCTTCTTTCAACCTTATTCACAATATCAAAATCAAGGGGAGTTACTAGTTGGCAATCAATCACTTCGTTAACATTTCCAACAACCTTTCCACGAACAATTGAACTTGTGTCAGAAACAATTTCACTTTTAGCCTCTAATACCTCTAAAGGTACTTTTGGATCAACTACTACCGGGTTTTTTCCAGGCTGAGATTTCTTATCTGATCCCTTGCTGCAGGAAAAATTAAAAATGAGTAAGATCACCCATAGGACAGAAAGCACATAACCTTGTTTTTTCATTTTCATAACATCATCTTTTTGTAATATTTCTAAAAACCGATAGAATAATTTATTAAATCTCTATCTCCTATCGTCATTTTTTAAATAAAATTAAGACAAAAAAGCCCAAATTAGATCACCAATTTTTTTTGCATTTTTTCTAAAAACTCAATATTGATGAAAAAATCTTCCATTTTGAGAATAAAGTTTTAAACCCATGAATTTATCTCATTGATAAACCGAGCGTTTTACTAGGATAAAAAATATAACAAAGGATTTTTAAAGGTAAAACTTATTACTATTTTCGCACTATCATTAATTAATGATTTATTAAATTCTTTCAAATAGTCCTATTAATTGGCCCACTGAAATTTATTTTGGCCCTCCACCAATTCCCTTATTGAAACTAAATCCTTCACTAAAATTGATGCATCACTTAGAGGTACTTGAGTCATGGCATCGGAAAGTGCTGCAATTGGATTAGGATGAACTTCCATAAAAATGCCATCAGCTCCAGCAGCCACTGCTGCCTTTGCTAAATATGGAATCACTGAACGCGCGCCTCCACTAGACTTTCCAAGTCCACCTGGTTTTTGAGCTGAATGGGTGGCATCAAAAATCACTTTTACTCCAAAGGATTTCATGAGCTCAATCCCGGCCATATCCACAACTAATTGATTATAGCCAAAAGTATTTCCACGTTCGGTTAAATAAATTTTTTCCTTTGGTAAAAAAGTGATCACCTTATCCACCATATTTTTTGTATCCTGAGGCGAAATGAATTGTCCCTTTTTCATCTTTAAAATTCGGCCATATTTTTTTGCTGCCACTGCTCCACTAAGAAGCATATCTGTTTGTCGGCATAAAAAAGCTGGAATTTGTAGGACATCAACCACACTGGCAACCGCCTCGGCCTGATCGGGTAGATGAAAATCCGTAATCACTTTTAATCCCGTTTTTTCTCTCACTTTTTCTAAAATCCTTAAACCCTCTTCAAGTCCTGGACCTCTATAGGAATCAATAGATGATCTATTGGCCTTATCAAAACTTCCCTTAAAATAAATTTCAATTTTATCTTCAAGACTAGTTAAATTTTTTTGCAAATGCTCAGCCACTTGCAAACACATGTCTAAACTTTCCAACATGCAGGGTCCAAGAAAAAAAGGCATTTTATTTTTCATCACATGATTCACAGATTTGCTCCTCAAAATATTAAATTATTTTTTTGATCTTTCATAACTCACTTTTAAAAAGTGGGAAAACAGGGGATGGGCCTTAAAGGGCTTTGATTTAAATTCAGGATGAAACTGGCACCCAATAAAAAAGGGATGATCCTTTATTTCTGCCATTTCCACTAATTGCAATTCACTATTTTTTCCTGAAATAACTAAACCATTTTTTTCAAATTCCTTAAGATATTTATTATTCACTTCTAATCTATGTCGGTGTCTTTCTGAAATTTTTGTTTCACCATAAATTTTATAAGCAAGACTTCCTGGCTCAATATCACAATCATAACTTCCAAGCCTCATGGTTGCTCCCTTACTCATGGACCTATGTTGTCCCTGCATATAATGCACGATAGGCGTTCCACTTTCACTAAATTCCTCTGATGTTGCATCTGCAATTTTTAAAACATTTCTAGCAAATTCAATGAGGGCCAGTTGCAATCCTAAACAAATTCCAAAAAAAGGAATCTTCTTTTTACGAGCAAATTCTATTGCCTGAATTTTCCCTTCAGTTCCACGTTCACCAAATCCTCCTGGAATTAAAATCCCATCCACTTTTCCAAGTACACTTTCAAGACTTTGATTTTTTTCTTCGAAAACTTTAGCATCCACATAGACAATATTTAATTTTAATTGATTAGCAAGGGAGGCATGTTTTAGTGCCTCACTTAATGACTTATAGGATTCAACTAAATCCATATATTTTCCCACCACGGCAATTTTCACTTCTCCAATGGGATTTTCAGAATTAAAAATGACTTTTTCTAAATCTCGCATGTCAGGCCCTGGAGCCCAAATCCCAAGAAGTTCAATAATTTTTTCATCTAATCTTTGTTTATGAAAAGAAATGGGAACTTTATAAATGAGGTCCTGATCTCGCGATTCAAAAACATTTTCTTTCGGTACATTACAAAAAAGCGATATTTTGGCCTTAATATCTAAATCAATTTCTCTATCGGCCCTACAAATAATCAGTTGTGGGAATAGTCCAAGTGATCTCAATTCTTTTACAGAATGTTGTGCTGGTTTTGATTTTAATTCTCCAGCAGCATTAATATAAGGTACGAGCACTAAATGAACAAAAAGAACATTTTGCTGTCCCACGTCCCCTGCAAATTGCCTTATGGCCTCCAAAAATGGAAGGGATTCAATATCACCCACAGTGCCGCCAATTTCAGCTATTAATAAATCTGAATCATCTGCCGCTTCTAGGATCCTTCGTTTAATTTCATCAGTAATATGTGGTACAACTTGAACAGTATTTCCTAGATATTTTCCTTCTCTTTCATTTTCAATAACCTGCAAATAAATTCTTCCTGTGGTGAAATTATTAGATTTTTTTAATATAAGGGAAGTAAATCTTTCATAATGTCCTAAATCTAAATCTGTCTCCGCTCCATCATCAGTGACAAATACTTCTCCATGCTCAATGGGACTCATTGTTCCTGGATCCACATTGATATAGGGATCCATCTTTAACATATTTAATTTGATGCCTCTCCTTTCAAGAAGGGATGCAATACTGGCAGCTGCAAGCCCTTTACCTAGAGAACTAGTCACTCCTCCAGTAATAAAAATAAATTTTTTAATTTTTTGACTGGCCATAATTTTTCCTAGGATAACTTTATTAATTTTAATATTTGAGAAACTTTTTCTAAATCCTCATGAGTATCAACTCCTCTAATTTCCCACTTTCCATCAACCATTTTTGCTCCAATAGAAATGCCGTTCTCAATTGCCCTTAGTTGTTCTAATGATTCTGCAAGTTCAAGAGGCGATTGAGGCAAAGTAACAAATTTTTCAAGTACTTGAGGCAAGTAGCTATAAACACCCACATGCTGAAACCATTTCATGGAAAAATCTTGATCCATTTTATGTTGATAGTATGGAATGGGAGATCTCGAAAAATAATGACAGGTACCATTACTTTCCTGCAAGGCAATTTTTACGGTACTAGAATTATAAAAAGCCTCTCTATCTCCCATTTTTATCTTGTAAAGTGTCGTTATATCAAAGAATGATTTTTCATGAAATGCTGCCAGATCCTCCACTAATTTTGCCCTTAAAAGTGGTTCATCACCCTGTACATTGATGACAAGAGAATAACAATCTCTAGCACTTTTCAATAATCTTTTATAGGCAATGGCAATTCTCTCTGTTCCCGTTGGTACATCATCAGTTACCATAAGGACCTTACCCTTAATTTCTTCAATCACATTCCCAATTTCTTCAGAATCAGTGACTACAAAAACATCAAAGTCCTCCTTTGGAAGCTCTCTCATATTTTCATAAACCCATTGAATCATCGCCTTCCCTTGAATGAGCTGCAGAGGTTTTCTAGGTAATCTTGTGGAGTTCATTCGAGCGGGAATGAGAATACATTTTTTCATTTTCATGGGGTGATTCCTACTTTTATCATAATGAAACTTTAATTTAATGACTATTTTCTACTCTGCAAATTATTAAACATTATGTTACTGTAACCTCACTACAGGAGAAATAATCATGACTTCATCAACATCCACAGCGAAAACTATTTATGCTTTTACCACTACAAATAATAAGGGAGAGGAAGTTCCACTCTCAAGATTCGAAGGAAAAGTTCTGCTCATCGTTAATACAGCCTCTAAATGTGGCTTTACCAATCAATACAAGGGACTCCAGGAACTTTATACGAAATATCAACCATTAGGATTAGAAATTTTAGCTTTTCCCTGCAATCAATTCGGCAAACAGGAACCTGGTGACGACAATGATATTAAACAATTCTGCGAAATGAATTATCAAACCACCTTTCCACTTTTTAGCAAGATTGATGTCAATGGAGATGATACCCATCCACTCTTTCAATTTTTAAAAGAATCGCAACCAGGTATTTTAGGAACGGAAATGATCAAATGGAATTTCACAAAATTTCTCGTTGATCGAGGAGGTATACCGATAAAAAGATACGCTCCTCAAGATACTCCAGAAAGTTTGCAATCTGATATTGAAAATGCTCTTCAAAAAGCCTGATCCTTTTGATTTGGTTTTTTTTAATGAGTCTTAAAGTATAATGTTCTCATGGGACAGTCCAATTTCTCTAATATACTTTATAGCTTTTTTTTTCTTGTATCATGCTTTTTTCATTTTACTCTAAATGCCGAAACTGATCCCCTTGATACGCCTTCAACTGATGAATCTCCAGCTATTCCCAAAGAAGCTCTCGGACTTCCTGCTTTAGATTCTCAAGTATCTAATCCTATAAACAATCAACCAACACCCGAAGTCACACCTACTCAAAAACAAACGGAAAATCTCCTCGATCCCTTCGCTCCTAAAAGTATTGAAATTATCCCTGAAAAATCAACAAATGGTGCTACTACTCCAACAACTAAAGATAGAATTACCGATGAATTATTAAATGATGATGATAGTTCATTCAAAGAAGCTCCTCTTAAAATTAAAGATCTCGATCCTTCAACAATTCCGCCAAAAGCAAAACTTCCAGAACTTTCTACTGAGAGCATTGATCAAAAAGTAAATAGTGATGTAAGTTCAGAGGAAATAATTCAAACTTCAGAATCCCTAAATGAAAAACCTAAAATTGAAGAAATGGAACAAAAAAATGAAGCATCAGAACCAACTCCAAATCTGCCTACTAAGGATCGTGCTGAAGTTATATTAGAAAATAATAATATAAACAAAGACAATACTAAAGATCAAAATAGTGATAAAAAAAATAGTCCAACTGATTTAGAGCCCTGGGAAGACCCAAGACTACCTATTACTGCTGAATGCAGGGCCTTCCTCCACCTTCTTAAGAAAAAAAACCTCCTCATTTTAAAAACCGAAGGTGCTATTTCGAAAATTGATGACACACTAGTTAAATTACAAAGCAAATCGGCGGTTAAAAATCAAACTGAAATTGATCGTCTAACAGTTCTAAAATCTAACTTTAGTAAACGAAAAAAAACTTTTCTTTTTGAAAAAAATCAACAAGAAGAAAAGATCATACGTAGAGGCTGTCCAGGAGTGAGTAGATGAAATCATGCCTAAAAAATATACCCACTACCTTTTTCATTTTTTTTTTATTACTTTCCTGTTCTCATGAAAAACATCGAGCCAGATTTGATCATCTGAGTCTCAATAAACATTTTCAAGTACATCAAATGAATCTGATTATTCTTTATGATCATCAACTAAACCATTTTTTTGAAGAACCTATTTTTGAAAATAAATTAAAAAACTTTCTAACTGAACTTAATGAAAGTTTTCAATCACGAATTGCCCTTGCTCCACTTGACGATGTACCAAAATATTTTCTAACAAATGACATAACCGATCTTCCAGAAGAGTACTCCCCCCATTTTTATAAAATAGAAAATATAAAACTTGAACATTTACAAAAGCGATATAACCCAGAAGTTCCGATTTTTTCTAATATTATTAAAATTAAACAGAGACTCACCGAAAAAAAGTTTTTTAATCCCAATAATGATTTCATCACACTTATTTTTTCCACAAGAGATGACAGACACTTTGAAAAAAACGAAGCAGGACAAAAAACACAAAACTTATTTTCTGTCGATCTAAAAGCCCTATCTGAAAAATCAAAAAGTGATCAATACATCCTTCTTTTTTCTGCCAAATCTAACTGTAATCCGAACTTAGAAACAACTCTTAATCTCATTCAAGGAGCGCAGGTTATTAACCGTCATTATTTATTACAAAAATCACATTGGACAAATGATTGGGGATCAGTGGATCTCTGTAAAATGAATCTTGAAGATCTTTTTCAGAAATTTAAAAAATTTCTGAAAAATCGCAAAGAATTTTGAGCAAAAATACTATTGCCTTATTTAATTTCGCTAATCACATATTGCTGTGATTGAAATAGAGATTTTTCGTTACTCACATATTGTTTTGCAGCACTTATTGATTCAAAAACCCCTAAGCTAACGCGGTACCAAGTGCCCTTGTTGGCCAATTCTGCTTCCTTAATCAAAGGGCGATAGCCTCTGCCCAAAAAACCCTCTGCAAAATTTTTTGCTTCTGGTAAGGTTTTATAGGAACCTAATTGAATCGTAAATTTTCCTATATATGATTGATCTGGTTTCAAAAATGAAGGATCTTCTTTTTTTTCTTCAACAACTGGAGCAACTTCAGCAAGAGGCGGACTCTCCGCACTCGAAGCAATTTCAGGCAAAGCTCCAACACTGGAACCTGCATTAGAAGTCACTTCCTCTTTTCCCCTATCGGCCATATCTTTAATATTAATTTTTTCAAATTCTGATTGAAGCTTTTTAAAAGTTTCTTCATCCATATCTTTACTAGAATTTTTTGAAACATCAGATGAACTTTCTGTTGCGTCGGTATAATGTCCGTTAGGATCATTGCTCGAAAGGTGATCTTTAAAAACATCGCTTTCTTCTATCTTTTTGTCGGCCGATTCTTCCTGTGTACCTTTAAATTCTGTTTTATCTGAAGATTCTTTTTTAGTGGAATGATCCCCTAAAAAGAAATCTGCCTGATTTTTGCCAAACTTCATCCCTAGTACAAAAGCAGTAACTGCCATAAATAAAAAAAAGAAAAATAATAGAAATAGTTCTTTTCTATCAAAAATGTAAACTTTGGATTGTCTTGAATGTTCCATATCACTTTATTCTAATTGAAATTATTAAATCATGTCACTTTTGAAAAAAAAATTTTCTCTTTTTCTTTTTATTTGTCGACTAGGTTGATCGGACATACTTTAGCCCAGGGAGAAAATAATGAAAAAAATATTAATAAAAAACAAATCCGCAGGACAAAGCTTAATGGAATATATGATCTTAACTGCTTTAGTAGGTTTACTCTGTTTAACCACGGTTAAAAGTTTTGGTGAAGTCATCAAACAGCGAATTGATCACATTAAATCCAAACTTGTAGAAGTCATTCGGATTTAAAAATGATTTTTCTACAATCTCTATTTGGCCTTGCCACGGCAAGCATTATAATTGCCCTTCTTATCCCCCAAATTAATCGGATCAAATGTCTTTGGGAAAACCTACATTATAGACATGAAAAATCAATTGAATCAAAAATACAGTTTTATCAATCACCCATTAAACCTATTTCAAAAGAATGCAATCTCATCATAAACAAATCAGGATTTACCACCCCTTTTTATATTTTTTTTACCATGGTTTTTATCTACATTTTTTTTGAAACTTCCTACCATATTCTCAAATACAGACAAAGAATTTTACATCGCGAAGAAGTGATTTCCTGTATGGCCTATTTTGAAAAAAAGGCACAAAACTTCTACCAACAAATGGAAAAGCTAAATTCACTCATTCCCCCTATTTATGCTTCTGAACTTGCTGCAAAAAACGCTGGGCTTGCCCCACTTGCAGTGAGTCTCATGAGCTCTCGTCTCCTACTCGAGCAGGGACAAAATATTCTACTAAGTAAATTTTTACTTTTTAAAAAGAAACCCTTCCCATGCATAGAACTTCCCTGGAATTTTAGTTTGGGTTATGAAATGACCTTTACTATTTTAAAAAGAAACCCTCTAACCCATGCCCTTGTAAAAAAACTCACTATTCCAAAACAATTTTTTTTTTTAAAAAAACATTCCGCCTATCTCTCACTTCGTTGGCTTAAAAATACCATGACCTACTCGAGACAATATCGAGAATTGCAATGAAAACCATCAAAAATGGGTTTATTGAACTCGAAATGATTTTTTTTATTTTTTTATTTTTATCCATCACTCTATGCATTTTTCAAATTCACCAATCCTTTTGGAAAGAAACTCAAAACAAAGTTATTCAATGGAGAAATTCATTTTTTCTTCCAATGCAAAAACCTGGGAGAGCTCAAAAATGAAAACAATTCTTACTACATTTATAGAGCAGATTAAACTCACTGCACTTCAAACAAAAAAAACTAAAAATCAATTACCAGAATTAAAAAATAAAAAACATTTTGTCCAAGTTGGAATTTCAACTCTCATTTCCATATTACTACTTCAGCTCTATCTTAAATCCTGCACTCCTTCGCAAGAAATAGAGGAAAATCTAGGTTGGAAAAAAATTGATATCTTTATAAAAGGAAACATCCATTTTAAAAACGGCGATAAAATTTTTATTTATAATCAAAATCAAAAACTCATCATTAATAGGGCCATTTTTATCAAAGAAGAAGATCCTCATTCTAAAACAAATGACTGGGATAAGGATCCATTGCAAAGTAACTTAAATTTAAAAAACCTTGTCACCATTGCCACTCCAGAAGAAAACTTCCAACACTGGGAAGAATTATCAAACTCACAAAATAATCCTTTGCTTCTCTTGCCACAGAATACTTTTCTGAAACAAAAATCACGTCCAATTATTAAAAGAAGGAATCTTCAATATGAATTCAATTATTAAAGGGGAAAGGCTGCTACAAAATCTAAAAATTATTTTGTACTATCTCATTTTTTTAATTCTCCCCATAAAAACTGCGCAACCACTTTCAGCAGTAAAACTATATTACCAAGGAGAACATTATTTAAATGCCATTATTATCAAAAAAATGTTTATGGATCAGGGAATTCCATCTGAATTTATCAAACTAGAGCAAAAAAAATTACCCTGTTTAGAGGAAAGTAAAACTGAAATCCTAATAGGTCTCTGCTTGGATGATGCACAGAATTTAGAAATAATAGATTTTAAAAAGGTATTATTCTTTGATCAAATCGGTCCCTTTTTAAAGGGGGACCGATGATGAAATTCATGAATAGAAATAAAAAATTATCTTCAGAGAAATATTACTTTTTTGTCACTTTTTTTGCCACTTTCTTAGGGGCTACTTTAGGAGCTGCTTTAGAAGCTTTCGACAAACTTGCTACAGTTTTAGCAGCAGCACTTTGTTTTTTTACAACAGTACTACCCTCTAAATGGATAGGAAATTTCGGTGTCGTTCCCTTGTTTCTGTTTGCAGCTTTCCTTTTCTTTCCAGCTTTTTTTACCTTGTTTTTTCTAACGATTGTCGTAATTTTTGTATTTGAGACCATGAATGCCCTACCTCTTTCAAAATGGTATTTTTCCTATCTAGTTATCTTAATAACATTTCTCCATTTAGGCCAGTTTAACTCACAACTCTTTGCGAAAGAAATTGAAACAATTATTCTTGCAAAGGGTGAACAAAGAGAATTGCCCCTAGCACAACTAAAAAAATATTCCCTTGGAAATAAGGAAATTTTAAGCACAAAGTTTATTGCCCAATCCAAAACATTTTTCTTAAAGGGAAAATCCATAGGCATAACTGATCTCATCATTTGGGATAACAAAATGAAAAAAAAATTCATTGTTTATGTGGTTTCTAAAAAGGAGCAACTTGAACATGCCCAATGGATAGAACTTTTTAAAAATTCCCATATCGAAGCTGAATTTCAAGCAAACTTCCTCCATCTCAAGGGTATTATTTCAACAAAAGAGGAGTGGAATATTATTACAAAACTCATCCATAGAGATAAAGCTCCCACAATACTTAAAATGAAAATCCAACCAAAGCTCAAAAAATCATTGCTTACAGAAGTTTATCTCCTGCTAGAAAAAAAAGGTCTTTCAGAATTTAGTTGTAATATTATTGAAATACCATTCGTGGATTGTTTTATAAATGAACAGGATTTTAATGCGGAATTTGTCAAACAGATGGATGAACAAAATTACCTATGGAGGTGGAATAAAAGAAAAATTTCTTCCTTTAATAAAAATTTTCAAATTAAATTAAAAATTTTTTCACTTGAAAGTCAAAAAAATGAAGTTTGGCAAATGGGAATTGAAAAAATAATTGGCAGCTTAAAAGAATTTTTCAATCTCGGACCCTGGGAACTCATGAAAAGAAACCAAACCATATTTAAAAATAACCATATTCACTTTAATGTTTTAGCAGAACCTCACTTCAATATGAACAGCGAAACAAAGGCGGAATTTCAAGTTGGTAGTGAAATCCCTTATCTAAATCCCACAAGTGAATCTAGAAATGAAACAAAATGGAAATTTGCTGGATTAAAGATTTCACTCTCCTTAAATCAAAGAGGGAAAGATTATTTCATGCACTATCAGACCGAACTTACTCGACCAGGAGAAAATTCATCTGACATTCAAGGAAGTCAGCAAAGTGCAACTGTGGTTATTAATCCAAAAAGAGAAATGATTCTATTTGAAATTGGTCTTCAGGCCATGACAAGTAATACTGAAAATTTACCTTTCTGGGAAAAAATCCCTCTCTTAAAAAAACTTTTTTCCAGTCAACTCAAAGGTCAAAGTTATAAAAAAATTGTTGGCCTTATTCAAATGTCTGAAGAGAAATAACCATGACTTTATTCCAATTAGAAAAAAATCAGTCTTTAATTTGGCTTGAATCGGAACTTCAATTAGGTAGAATTCCAACAACAGAAGAATTTTTAGAAAGCCTTGGACAAGATTCAATCCTAAGAGCAGAACTTATCGTTTGGTTTAAACATTTAATTCATATTGAATTCTTAGCTCCCTACATCAATGATTCACTACAAGAAATTCACGTTCACAATTGCCAAGAAATAACTATAAAATATGCCACTGAGATTCAAACCATTTCCCTTAGTCTCACGAATGAAGAAATCAATTATTGCTGGAAAGTTTTGGCCTTAAATGCCAAAGTGTCCTGGAATTACAAAAATCCCTTTTCCAGCTTTTTATCTCTTATTAATACACACCCTGTAAGACTTTCCTTACAGCATCCCTCACTAGATCCAAGCAATAAAACAAAAGCATTTATACGATTCCATTCCTTAAAAAACATATTAAGTATTAATGATTTTATCTCTAATAAATCTACAAATAATAACTTAGAAAACTACCTGATTAGTCAAATCAAAGAAAAAAAAAATATACTCATTTGCGGATCTACTAACTCTGGTAAAACGACACTTTTAAAATTATTACTTACAGAAACCCCTAAGTCAGAGCATCTCTTGATTATTGAAGATACTCCTGAAATTTTCATTGATCATCCAAAACTAACACACTGGCAGGGCGTACCTTTTTTAGAAGAACATTCACAGCAGGAAAGATCAATGCCAGCACTTTGTTCCTACGTATTAAGGGCCTCACCAGACAGACTTATTTTGGGAGAAATTAGAGGTGCAGAAATTGTTCCACTATTACTGCTTTTGAATACTGGACATCGGGGGCTTTTAACAACAGTACATGCAAGTTCAGCAGTGGATGGAATACATAGACTTGCACTTCTTTTTTCTCTTTTCGAAAAAGGAGGAAAATCACTGGATTATCAATCAGTCATGAAATTTCTCTGCAAACAAATTCAACTTGTCATCTATCTTAAAAATCAAAAGATTGAGGAAATAATTGAAGTCATTGGGGCTGATCAAGGCCAATGCATCTACGAGCAAATAAGTCTTGATCACTCCAATTAACAAAAAAATTATCTAGTTAGTTTTTTATAGGAAATTCGCTTAGGAATAAGTAGATCTTCTCCCTTTCGTTTCATTAGATCAGCAAGATAGTCAGAAAAATTTCCCTCAAACCACTGCACTTGACTGTCACCTTCAAAGGCCAATATATGGGTAGCTAAACGATCTAAAAAATAACGATCGTGGGATATAATTACTGCACAACCTGGAAAATCTTCCAAGGCCTCTTCTAAAGCTCGCATGGTATTAACATCTAAATCATTTGTGGGCTCATCTAATAATAAAACGTTTCCTTCGCTTTTTAATACTTTTGCTAGATGTACTCTATTTCGCTCTCCACCAGAAAGTTCTTTCACTTTTTTACTATGATCATCACCAGCAAAATTAAATTTTGATAAATAGGCACGTACATTGACATCTTTACCACCAAGCTTCATCACTTCATGGCCTTCGCTTACTTCCTCTAATAATGTTTTATCGCCGTCCATAGACCTGGTTTGATCCACGTAAGCAAGCTTTACAGTATCAGCAACAAAAAATTCACCTGAATCAGGTTTTAGCTCCCCAGTAATCATTTTAAAAAGAGTGGATTTTCCTGCTCCGTTTGGTCCAATAACTCCAACAATTCCTCCGGCCGGCAATTTGAAATTTAAATGTTCGAATAAAAGCCTATCCTCAAAGGCCTTTGAAATATCAATTGCTTCCAATACTTTTTCTCCAAGTCTTGGACCACTAGGAATAAAAAGTTCATTTACTTCAGTTCTTTTATCCTTAGAAACTTCCAACATCTTATCGTAATTGGCCATTCTTGCTTTGCTTTTAGCTTGTCTTGCCTTTGGCGATGAACGAATCCATTCTAATTCCTTAGCAAGAGATTTTTGTCTTTTCCCTTCCTGTTTTTCTTCGATAGCTAAACGCTTACTTTTTTGCTCGAGCCAAGATGAATAATTTCCTTCCCAGGGAATGCCATGACCACGATCAAGTTCCAAAATCCAACCTGCAACATTATCTAAAAAATATCTATCGTGGGTAACGGCAATAACAGTTCCCTTATAGGCCTGTAAATGGCGCTCTAGCCAGTAAACTGATTCTGCATCTAAATGGTTGGTGGGCTCATCTAAAAGTAAAACATCTGGAGCAAGTAAAAGGAGTTTGCACATGGCCACTCTTCTTTTTTCTCCACCTGATAAAACTGAAATTTTTTGATCAGGAGGTGGACACCTCAATGCATCCATGGCCAAATCTAATCTTGAATCCAAATCCCATGCATTAGAAGAATCTAATTTATCCTGAAGATCTCCCTGCTTTTCTAACAGTATATTCATTTCATCATCAGTTATATTTTCCGCCATTTTATTGCCAATATCTTCGTATTCCTTGAGTAAAGCAACCGTGCTGGCCACTCCCTGCTGTACCACTTCTTTTACGGTTAACTCAGGATCAAGCTGTGGCTCCTGTTCTAAAAGTCCTACACTAAACCCTTTTGAAAAAACCACATCTCCAATTATATCGGTATCAATACCGGCAATAATTTTTAGAAGTGATGATTTTCCCGAGCCATTAAGTCCCAAAACTCCTATTTTTGCTCCATAGAAAAAGGAGAGATAAATATCTTTTAAAACCTGTTTGCGTCCAGGATAAACCTTGCTCACGCGATTCATGGAAAAAATAATTTTGTTATTCATAATATATTGCTCCAATATGATACCTATTAAAGATCTTTAAGTAGGTCTTGAATTAATCCATAAACGACACTTAAAAAATTGATCATCATAAATATTGTTAAGAATAGAAATTTAAACCTCTCTATCTTCCCTTTGTAAATCTCTAAATCCATATCCCAATGAAACCACAACTCCTGGGCAAGCACTTCAAGTTCATCCCTAATACTAACGCCCCACTTCTGCCTTTTAGAAACTATATCTAAAAATGCTTCCCACCACCTTATTAAATGCTCACTTTTGCCTAGGTTTAGCTGTCCTGAATCGATTTTTAAAGGTCTTTCTAGTTGAGACTGAATAAAACATTTATAAAAAATAGGTAAAATAAGTTTATAGGGCCCAGAACTAAGTACCTGTTGTTTTTCTAGCTGATAAAAAAAAAGCGTGGGACCTAAAAGAGAGACAACCAAAATAAAAAGGATCCTTCCAAAAGTTAAATGAAAACCTGAGAGCGAAAAAAGAAATATAAGAAAAAATGACAGTATTTGCGCCAGTAAAAATTGTCCCAAGGACTGCCTAAAAATAAAGCGCAGTTTATTTTCAGCACTAATTTCTTTTAAAACAACACTTCTTAATTGTTGCAATGGAACCTTAATTGTAAGACCAAATTTTTGTCTATGCTCTAGAAGCATTTCAATAAGCGGCACGTAAAAACGAAAATTTGGCATCTTGGGATGCTGAATTTGGCCACTAAGATCCTGTTTTAAAATGAGTGTTGAAAGAATTTGAGGAAGTTCAGTTGTCAAAATAGACATGTTCAAAAGCCAAAATTTTTTTCCTCTGCGATGTAGATCCCTTAGTAAAAAAAAGAGAAATAATCCCAGAATACTACTAACCAAAGAAATGCCATTAATGATACTGTGACTCATAAAACTAACCTTAGATATTTGTGCAAACTTATACTGAAATTTATGAGCATTAGTCCTGAAAACTCACCAACAAGCAAAAGTATTCCTTCAATTGAGGTGGCCAATATCACTGTTGATATAGTTGATATAAATGCTGAAAAATCGAATTGGAAAAATCTGCTACTTAATTTTGATCCTTTTGATTCTACACAAATTTTAAAATCCGAATGGTCTAAACTTCTTAAAAAGGAACATTTGTTACACCTGTTTCCAGATGATCCCTACCTTCTAACTCAAAAAATCCTCGAAATTAATGAAAAATTTAACCGTGAAAATTAATGATTTAAAAACCTATTCCATTTCCCAATTACATCCTGGAACGGTTAAACATCTTGAAAAGGGTCATCCTTGGATTACCCTTGATAAAATTTCAGAAAAATTTCCCACAAATTGTTTTTTTTTAAATTATCAAGGCACTCTTTTTTTACATGATCCAATGAATAAAAAAATTCGGGGACGGTTCTGGGGAAAAACGAAGGATCTTAAACTTAATGTTGAGCTTGATTTTGAATCTGAACTAAAAAAAAGAATAGAACTCTCTTTAAAAAAGCGAGATCAATTTCACTTTAAGAGGCAACACTATTATTTAGTTTTTGGAGAAGCAGACCTTTTGCCAGGCATTCATATTATAAAATTAGATAATCATTATATCATTCTTAGCTACACCCATTTTTGGTTCCAATTTAAAAAACATTTTATAGAAGCACTTCCAAATGAAAATATTTGGTGGCAGGATCGGGAAGTACAGGCCTCCAAACAAACACCTCCACTGCTTTGGAATAAACTAACACAATCATTTCTCCCATCCACAATCACTTTTCCCATCCTAGAAAATAACTGCAAGATGAATGTGTATCTAGGGCAAAGATATGACACAGGAATATATACGGACATGGCCTCCATCCGCCAAAAATTATTTTCTAATCCTGATTTTTCAATTGGAAAAACCTTTCTCAATCTTTTTAGTTACACCGGAATTTTTAGTATTTGTGCCCTAAAATCTGGAGCACTAAAAGCCACTTCCATTGATCTATCAAAATGGGCCAATATAGAGGAACAAAATAATTCCCAGTTAAATGATATTGATCCTAAAACTCATCAAGTTATTAATGGTGATATCTTTCAAGGACTACAAACCTTAAAAAAACAGGCACAAATTTTTGACTGTATTATTTTGGATCCACCATCAAGTTTCACGGTTAAGCAAAAAAGAGTGAGTATCATTGAATTATATGGAAAAATTTTAAGGGAAATCCTTCCACTAACAAAAAAACAAACTCTCCTTTATTGTTTTCTCAATCATCACTCCACTACTGAGAGAAAATTTCTAGAACTTATTCAACATGAATTAAAATTGGCAAGAGTAAGCGCAACTTTACAAATACTAAAAGTGCTTGATGAGGATTGTCCAACACTGCCCTATTTCCCAGAAGGTAATTACCTTAAGTGTGTAGTCATTACCTTTTAAATATTTCATAATATTTTCATATGATTCGAGTAAACCAATTAAACCAACAATTTACTACCTATAAAAAAGAACCAGGCTTTAGAGGTTCAGTAAAGGCCCTTTTTAAAAGGGAATTTGAAACAAAATTTGCCCTACAAAATATTTCCTTTTCTATTAAGCCTGGAGAACTTGTTGGCCTTATTGGAGCTAATGGTGCGGGTAAAACCACCCTTGTCAAAATTCTCTCTGGCATTGTCACACCAACCTCGGGCTCTGTGGATGTTCTAGGATTTAAACCCCAGGAGCGAAATGATTTATACCGCTCTCAGCTTGCACTCATCATGGGACAAAAAGCGCAATTATGGTGGGACCTACCTGCCCTGGATAGTTTTCTCCTTTTAAAAGAAATTTATCAAATATCTGATGCCAAATATAATTCTAATATCGTTTTACTTTCTGAAATGCTGCAAATAAAAAATCTCCTCAACGTACAAGTTCGAAGACTAAGTCTCGGGGAAAGAATGAAAGTGGAGCTCATGGCATCCCTTTTACATAATCCTTCCGTGATTTTTTTAGATGAACCAACAATTGGTTTAGATTTTGCCTCTCAAAAGGCGGTGAGAGAATTTTTACGTTTTTATCAAAAGGAATTTTCTCCCATTGTTATTTTGACCTCCCATTACATGAAAGATATCGAAGAATTATGTGAACGAGTCATGCTTCTACACGAAGGAAAACTAGTTTACGATGGAAATATTGCAGGATTAAAAACTGAAGAAACCGAGAAAAAAAATGCATTATGTTATTATAATAAAACAAAAATAGCAGATCAGAATGAATGGATTAATATTTGTTTAAAATTTCATATCCACATTGAAATTACTAAGTGGGAAAACCAGGAACTTTGTTTTACTTTTCCAAAAAGTTCCCTCTCAAAATTAGTCCCACTTTTGTTTGAACATTTTGACATTGAAGACTTTGCGATTAAAGACACTGACATCGGTGAATTGATTAATGCCAGACTCTATTTTTCATCAACTAGTACGATGATATGAAAAAGCAAAAAAAATATTTTTTAAATGCTATAGATCTTGTCGCCTTTAACATGGAATTAAAAAAAATTTTAAGTTACCCACTTGAATTTTGGGCCAATACCCTAGGGTTAATCCTTGTTAATATTCTGATTCCCTACTGCATCTGGCAGGCCATTTTTAAAGCACGTAATATTACTGAAATGTATAATCTTTCCTTTAATCAATTTATTTTTTATTTTCTTTGCTGCTACTTTGTCTCCGCTTCAGTATTAGGGGCCATGAGTAAAGGTAGTATTTCTCAAGAAATTTATCAGGGTAATATTAATAAATTTATCATTTATCCCATTCAGTATTTAAGATTTAAATTTTTCAATTCACTGGCCTATTCATTTATCATATTGATTGAATTAATCATCACCATTTGCGTTCATAAACTGATCTTTGGTAACCAGATTACAATATTGGCCTTCATCGAATTTTTACCTACTCTCATCCTATCCACTACTATTGGATTTCTCCTCGTGGCCAACCTGGAATTACTGTCATTTTGGGTTGATAGTGTGTGGAATCTTCAAGTCATTCTTAGACTTTTTATCCAAATGGGAGGAGGATTATTTTTACCACTTTTTTTAATGAGTGAGTCCATTAGACATTTTTTGTATTTTACACCTTTTCCCTATCTCATCTATTACCCCATTGGTATTTTAACCAAATTTTATTCTGTTATCCCTCTACATCATCTACTTATTATTCAATTATTTTGGATAGGATTTCTTTTACTGCTGGCACAAAGTCTCTGGAAAAAGGGACTGAAACAATATAGTGGGATTGGAATTTAAAAAATGAAAAGATACATCATTTTATACACCCACTTTCTTCGCTTTTCATTTAGTAAGGCCCTGCACTTTAGGGTAGATTTTTTTTTTCGTTTTATCATGGACATGATTTACTACGCAGTTCTGCTTTATTTTTACGACGTGATTTATGAGCAGGCACCCAATTTTGGAGGGTGGTCAAAGGAACAAATCCGCCTTTTTCTCGCCTCCTATTTTTTAATTGATGCACTGGATATGAGTATATTTGCCAACAACCTTTGGATGTTTCCAGTCAATGTTAATAAGGGAGATCTCGATATTCATTTAACCCGTCCCATAAACTCTCTCTTTTTTTTAAGCACCAAGGAATTTGCAGCAAGTTCCTTTTTAAATATTCTATTTACTTTAAGTTTTACTATATATGCCTTTCATTTAATTCCACAAAAAGTTACTTTTGCAGCGACAGTACTTTTTGCCCTTCTCATTCTTAACGGACTATTTCTATTTTATATCATTCACCTACTCTTTCTTTTGCCAGTCTTTTGGACCCAGGGAACAAGGGGCTTTGAAGAACTCTATCATGTTTCGACAAAGTTATTACAAAACCCCGAACAAATTTATGCAAGTCCCCTGCGATTTGTCTTAAAATTTTTCATCCCGCTTGCGCTCATTAATTCTGTACCTGTTCAATTATTATTTGATTTTCAATGGAAAAATTTAGGAGTACTAATCTTAATCAGTCTCATTTGTTACACTGCTGTCTTAAAATTGTGGAAGCTGTCCCTTCAAAAATATCAATCAGCTTCCTCATAGAGTAAAGACGTGATAAATTCATTTTGAAATGACACATTTTTAAAAGGTTTAAATTTCATGAAAGGCCCTAAGAGTATTTATTTTGGAATTCTCATCCTAGTCCTTGCCCTAGGCATTTTGTGGTATACTAGTCGAAATAAAAATGATTCTGACACTGATAATACTTCCTCAACAAAAATTTCTATGGATCAAACTCCAATTGAAAAAAATATCAAACAGCAGCCAAAAACTGCTAACACGGAAGAAGAAATTGTCAATTTTGTTGATACCACTGAAAAGCAAAAGGAATTTACAAAAAAAATTACGGAATTAAATACTCTCACCCTTGGTTGCCAGAAGGATGTGGAAAATTTATTCCCGCTTCAGACATTAGATGATCCTAGTAAAAAATATAAATCTGCTGAAGAATTTAAAAATGCCTTGAATAAATTTTATTCCATAGTGGGAAAAAAAATTGAAAAAAGTGCTGATCTAGTTAATTTCTTAGAAACTGTACCAGAGGCAGAATTGCCAAGTGACAGGCTTTTTAATCAACTCTCCACCGTGGAAGACTGTGGTGATTTTGAAGAGGAGGCCATTCTTGATCAGGCCATGACAACGGCCGAAGAACTGGGCTGGCCCATGGATCAAAAAAAAGAATTAACAAGTGCTATTTTGCAAAACTTTAAACAACAACTTAATATGCCTATTGGTTTTCACCAACTTTCCACAAAATTTGAGATCGTCAAATCTCTTGTTGAAGATGGATTTCTACCTGCTAAATTTTCCCAGGAAATGGCGGCCATGGAGCAGGCAATTGACGCAGCAGAAAATGAATTTCGCCTTTCACTCCCGGCCGATCTCGCAGAAAAAAAACCAAGTTTAAGAGACATTGTGGATATCAAAAATGGCGAAAAAGATATCACTGAAAAACTTAAACCCCAGCTCAATGATATTATTTCAAACTATGAATCTGGTTTATAAATTATCCATACTTTTACTAAATTAACCTCATCTTATCTGGACTAAAATCATGAAATTACAAAGACATCATTATTTAATTTCTGCACTGGTGTTAGGAGCACTTTGCGGAATTATTGCCCATAATCAGGTGGACAAAACCTCCATTGCTTTTATACAAGAACATTTTCTGCAACCCATTGGACAACTTTTTTTACGTCTCGTTTTTATGGTGGTTGTTCCCATGGTTTTTTGCGGACTTTTTTTAGGAGTTTACCAGTTAAGCGTTGGACAACAGTCTAAAAGTAATCTTGGAAAAGTAGCACGTAAAACCCTTCTCTTTACACTCATGACTTCCACGGCTTCAGTCATTATTGGAATCTCACTCGTAACTCTATTCCAACCAGGTAAGGGACTAGTTCTCCCAGAGGAATTTATCAATATACAAAAGGCAAATGAACAAGTTCAAAAAATTTCATCTAATGCCTCTCAATCAAAATCCTTTTCCCAGGCCATCATTGAAATTGTTCCAAAAAATCCTATTGAAGCTGCAACCAAGGCCCTCGATGGTGAAATGATTTCTCTCATGTTTTTTGCTCTGATCCTAGGTATTGCTTTTTGCCAGATTTATCCAAGAAATTCCATCTCAGAATCTGAAAAGAACCAACCTATCTTTATTGAACTCCTTGAACAAATTTATAATGCCAGTATGAGAGTCATGGAATATGCCATGAAAATTTCTCCCATGGCAGTTTTTGCTCTCATTTTTGGATCAACATTAAAATTTGGGAGTGGACTACTTGTTTCTCTACTTTATTATGTAGGGGTCGTCTTAATTGGATTACTCATT
>Ga0247844_1001731_pt1 | contig 38495 bp, 37 predicted proteins | sample LaCtaG_FD_192421 | JGI IMG/M metagenome (GOLD analysis project Ga0247844, IMG submission 192421) | Freshwater microbial communities from meromictic Lake La Cruz, Castile-La Mancha, Spain - LaCruzMarch201714.5m_1 | ecosystem: Environmental > Aquatic > Freshwater > Lake | place: Spain: Castile-La... | reverse complement strand
CGCCGGCCGGCAGCCTGCCCGATCCCCTGCGCCTGTTTGGGCTCAGCAGCCTGGCGCCGATCCAGGTGCAGCTGCTGCAGGCCCTGAGCGTGCACACAAATGTGGACCTCTACCTGCTCACCCCCTGCCGCGACCTGTGGCAGCGCTGCACCAGCCGCCGCCAACTGCTCAGCGATGCGATCGCGCTGCAGCAGCCCCTTGATGGTGACTGGCTACTGCAGGCCCCTGGCCTGGAGGCCCGCTTCGGCCGACTCGGCGGCGAGTTTCAGCAGTTGCTCGAAGGCAGCGGCGAGAGCCTCCAGGGCCAGTGGCAGGAAAAGGATTTGTTTGTGGCCCCAGCCAGCAGCCATCGGGGCCAGGGGCCAGCGCCCCTGCTGCATCAGCTGCAGCAACAACTGGCGGATCCGGCTGCCCAACCCCTGCTGCAGCGGGCACCGGCAGAAAGCTCCCTGGAGTTCCACCGCTGTCCCGGCCCCCTGCGCCAGGTGCAGGTCGTGCGGGACCGCATCCTGCAGCTGCTGGCCGCCGATCTCACGCTCCAGCCCCGCGATGTGCTGGTGATGACGCCTCAGGTGGATGGCCTAGCGCCTTTGGTGGCGGCCGTATTTGGCGATCAAGAGGCCACTGGGGTGCCCCTCAATTGGCGCCTCACCGACCGCAGCCAGCAGAGCGAAGCCAGCCTCAGCCGCAGCTTGCTGGAGCTGCTGCGGCTGGCGGGGGAACGGCTCACCGCCTCCGCCCTGGAAACCCTGCTGGAGAGTCCGGCGCTGCAGGGGCATTTCCAGCTCAGTGGTGTCGAGATGGCGGCCCTGCATCCCCTGCTGCAGCAGGGGGGCTTCCACTGGGGCCTCGATGCAGAGGAGCGCGGCGGCCTGGGCAGCGGCAGCCTCAGCTGGGTGATCGATCGGCTGCTATTAGGCCTGGTGCTGCCCTGCGACCCCGGCCTGGCCCCGGCCGCCACCGCCCCCCTGGCAAGTGGCGAGAGCATCGAACTGTTGGGCCGCTGGCTGCACCTACTCAACCGGCTGCGCCACTGGCTGGTGGAACTGCGGCGACCCCGCTCTTGCCTGGCCTGGAACACCTGCCTGCGGGCCCTGCTGAGCGACCTGTTCGGCGACGGCGACCAGGCTGGCGGGAGTGGCCAGGACTGGGAGCTGCCCCTGGTGCTAACCGCCATTGACGACTGGCAGGAGGCCGCCGCCGGCTGCAACCTGGAGCTGGCCGCACCCGTGGTGGCTGCCGTGCTCGATGAGCGCCTGGCTGCGGATTCGGGCCGGTTTGGCCACCGCAGCGGCGCCCTCACCATCAGCGCCCTCGAGCCGATGCGGGCGATTCCCCACCGAGTGATCGTGCTGATGGGCCTGGATGCAAACGCCTATCCCCGTCAGAGCAAGCGGCCCGGCTTCCACCTGCTGGAGCAGCAGCGCCACCTCGGCGATCCAAACCCGGCCGACCAGGACCGCTACGTGCTGCTGGAGGCCCTGCTCTCAGCCCGCGACCATCTGCTGGTGACCTGGAGCAGCCGCGACCCCCGCAGCGGCGAAAAGCTGCCACCGGCCACACCGGTACGCCAGTGGCTCGAGTGGCTGCAGGGGCAGCTGCCTTGTGGCGGTAGCGAACTGGTGATTAGTCACCCTGCCAACCCCCTCGACCGGGCCAATTTCCAAGCCAGCGGCGAGCGGCCGCCCGGCAGCTGCGACGAGCGTCTGCTGAAGGCCCGTGAGCTGCTCGATCAACCACGCCAGCAGAGCGGAGCACCGCAACCGCCCCGGCCCCTGGCGGCCAGCGACCCCCCTAGCGCTCCTCCGGCCCAGCCCAGCGATACCTATGGGGATCTGCGCGACTGGCTGCTTGCCCCCCAGGCCAGCTGGCTGACTGAATTGGGGCTAAGGCCGCGGGAATGGGCCGACAGCCTCGACGACCTCGAGCCCCTCAGCCTCGATGAGCGCGGGCGGGCGCTGCTGCTGCGCCAGGCCCTCGAAAGCCCCAGCGAAGCAGCCCTCGATGAGCCCGCCGGCTGGCTGGCTCGCCATCGCGGCCAGGGCTTGCTGCCTCCCCAGGCAGCAGGCGAACTGGAGGCCAGCGGGCTCAGCCAGCGCTGGCGCAGCCTGCACGCCAGCCTCGAGGCCCTGGGCCCCGAGCGCCGCCAGCTGGCCCTCTGGCAAAACTGCCAGCAGGAGCTGCAGTGGCGGGGGAGTTCGGTGCTCGTGCTGCACACCGCCCGACCGCGCAATCGCCAACGGCTGGAGCTGTGGCTGGCGCTGCTGCTGGCCGCCGCCGCCGACCAAGGGCCGCTGGATGGGGTGCTGGTGGCCCGGGGTGCCAAGGACTTCGGCGTGCAGTTGCGGCTGCAGGCGCCCCAGGTAGATAGCGCCCGGGCCGAACTACTGCGGCTGCTGGAGTTGCGCCAGCAATGGCGCCAGAGCTGCTGGCCGGTGCCACCGGAAACCGGCTGGGCCCTGCTCGATAAGGGTGAAGCACGGGCGATCGAAACCTGGGAAGGCGGTTTTCAGCGGCGCGGCGAGCGGCTTGATCCGGAGCAGGCCCTGTGTTTCGGATCTGAACTCAGCGGCGCCGCCCTGTTGGCCAGCGGTGAGCTAGCCGCCCGGGCTGAGGAGCTGCTTGGTCCCCTGCGGGAGCAGTTGATATGAACCTGTCTGCCGGCAGCGATCAGGCTTTGGCATCTGAACAAGCCCTGCCACTCCCACAACCATTTGAGGCCAATGCCTTTCCCCTGGATCCCGGGCTGCGGCTGCTGGAGGCCAGCGCCGGCACCGGCAAAACCTTCGCCCTGGCCCAGTTGGTGCTGCGCTACGTGGCCGAGGCCGAACTGGGGCTGCGCCAGCTGCTGGTGGTGACCTTTACCGAGGCCGCCGCCGCCGAACTGCGCGATCGCATCGGCCAGCGCCTGCAGCGGGCCCTGGCAGGCCTGGAAAATCCAGATCTGGAGCCGCCCGATCCCACCCTGGCCGCCTGGCTGGAGCAGCAACGACCGCGGGCCGAAAAGTTGCGGGCCCGGTTGCTGCTGGCCCTAGAGGAACTAGACGCCGCCGACATCACCACCATCCACGGTTTCTGCCGCCGCACCCTGCAGCGCCACGCCCTGGAAGCGGGCCTGCCACCGGAGCTGCAGCTCGAAACCGACAAGGGCACCCTGGTGCGCCAGGTGGCACACGACTACTGGCAACAGCAGGTGCTGCCCCTGCCAAGCCACCTGCTAGCCGGGCTGCAGCAACAGGTTGGCGGCCCCGAAACCCTCGAGGGCCTGTTGCGGCAGCTAGATGGCGATCCAGCCCTAGGCCTGGATTCCCTGCCGGCAACCCTGCGGACCGACGCCCCCTTGGCGCCCCAGCTCGAGGCCCTATGGAACGAGGCGTGGCACAACTTCCAGCAGCTCTGGGCCAGCCACGGCCAAGCCCTGGAAGCCGGCTTTTGTGCCGCCGCCAGCCAATGGCGCGGCCAGGGCTTCAAAACCACCAGCCCCTACGTTCCCAAACCCACCAAGGACCGCTGCGCTCTAGTGCGGGGCTGGATCGCTGCCCAGCCCATCGGCGGCGACTACGGCGCCACGGCAGGCAGCCAGGGCGGAGGCCAGGGCCTGCTGCGCGATTACTTCCACCCCGGCGCCTTTCTCAAAGTTGCCCGCAGCCTCGAACCTGGCGATGGGAAAGGCCCCGGCCCCTCCCTGCCCGAACGCCCCTTGCAGGAGGCGATCGCCCAGGTTTTGGATGGGCCGGCCGAAGCCCTAGTGCTGCACGCCTGCCACTGGGGTCGGGCCGAACTGGGCCGGCGGCGGCGCCAGAGCGGAAGGCTGGGTTTCGCCCAACTGCTGGAGGGTCTTGATCCAGGCGAGCAGGCCAGTACCCCCCTGCTAGAGGCGGTGGGAGCCCGCTATGCCGTTGCCCTAATTGATGAATTCCAGGACACCGATCCGATCCAGTGGCGCATCCTGTCGCGGGCCTTCCAGCCTGAGCGGCACCGACTGGTGATGGTGGGTGATCCCAAGCAGGCGATCTATCGCTTCCGCGGCGGCGACCTGCGCACTTATCTGCTGGCCCGTCAGGCCGCCGCCAGCTTCGGCGGCATCAGCAGCCTCCGCGTCAACTACCGCTCCAGCGAGGCCCTGGTCGCCGGCCTCAACGGCCTGATGGGGCCGGGGCTGCGCCGCAGCGACCTGGCCGTACCAGCGGTGCGGCCCCAGGCGACCGACACCAAACTGCTCCTACCCGCCGGCCAGAGCCCCCTGCAGCTGCTCTGGCTCGGCGGCAGCCGCCTGGCTGGTGAGAAACCACCCAGCCGCAGCGCCCTGGAACGGCAACTTCCCGACCAGATCGCCTGCTTCAGCGCCGAATTGCTCAACCAGGGGCTGATGCAACAGCGGGGCGAGCAGCGCCAACCCCTAGGCCCCAACGACCTATGTGTGCTGGTGGGCACCCACCGTCAGGCTGAAGCGCAGCGCGCCGCCCTCGATCGCTGCTGCATAGCCAGCAAGCTAGTGAGCCAGGGGGATGTGTTTGAAAGCGCCGGCGCCTCGGCACTGCAACGGTTACTCGATGCCCTGGCCGAACCCGGCCGATCCCAGCGCCTGCGGCTGCTGGCCGCCTCTCCCCTGCTGGGCTGGAGCGCCCAGCAAATCGCCTCCGCGAGCCCCGAAGCCTGGAGCAACCTGGCTGCGCGCCTAGCCCAGCTGGCCGTTGAGCTACCCCGCCGCGGCCTGCTTGGGGTGCTGGCGAGCCTGCTGGAGCAAAAGGGGCTGGCCCAGCTATCCCTCGGCGGCCGGCTGCTGGCGGATTTGCAGCAGTGCGGTGAATTGGTGGCCGTGCGGCTCCATGCCGACCAATTGGGTCCCGCAGCGGCAGCCGACTGGCTGCGGCGTCTGCGGCTCGATCCCGACCGGGACATCCCCGACGCCCACCAGCCCCACAGCGACGTGGTGGATGAGGCCGTATCGGTGCTGACGGTGCACCGCAGCAAAGGCCTGGAATATCCAGTGGTTATCTGTCCCTACCTTTGGCAGGTTGGCGCTGAGAGCCGCAGCGGCCAGTCCATCGGCGTGCGCTGGCACCCGGGCGGCCCTGAAGGCGGGCAGCCCGAAGCCGTGCTCGACCTGCACCTGAACAACAACTGGGGCCCGGGCCAGGGCGCCAGCCAGCAGCAGCTTGGGGCCGAGCTGCAGGAGCGGGAGCGACTTGCCTATGTCGCAGCCACCCGGGCCAAGCTGCTGCTGGTGCTGGCCTGGGGCCCGGCCTTGGGCCAGCAGGGCAACCCGCTGCATCCCTGGCTGTTTGACCAGGAGCAGCCCCCCGCAAGCGACCACGACCCCTACATCGGCCGCAGTGATGCGGAGTGGCGCGAGCGGCTGGAGCAAGCAATCGCCCGCCGCCAGCTGCCCCTCACCCTGGTGCAGCCCCCCGCCAGCGGCCAGCGCAGCCAGCTGAAACCAGGCCCGGCAGCTGCTGGCCTATCCCTGCAGCGAGGCCCCGTACCCAGCCATGGCTTCGACAGCAGCTGGGGCCGCAGCAGCTACACCAGCTGGACCCAGGGCAGCCACAGCGCCGCCCCCGCAGCCGTGGAGGAGGGCCGCGAAACCGATGCCCTGGTAACCGAACTCGAGGCATTGGCATCACCCGGCGCCTGGCCCCAGGACAGCCCTCTGGCCCCCTTCCCCCGGGGCGCCCAGGCCGGCGACTGCCTGCACCGCATCCTTGAGCAGCTCGACTACTGCCAACCCTTGGCAGCCCAGGCCGAGCTGGTGGGCCGCGAGCTGCAGCGGGCCGGTATCGCTGCGCAGCACGGCGAAGCGGTGCTAGTTGGGCTGGAGCAGCTGCGGCACACGCCCCTGGGCGGCCCCTGCAACGACTTCAGCTTGGCCCAGCTTGAGCGCGGTGCCCGCCTCAATGAGATGAACTTCGATCTGCCCCTCGGCCTGGTGCGCACCCCAGACCTGGCACGCCCCTTTGCCGACCATCCTGAAGGGTGGTTTGGCAGCGCCTACGGAGAGCAGCTTGCCCAGCTGAAAGTGGAAAGCCGGGGCTTTCTCACCGGCTCGATCGACCTGGTATTTCGACAGGGCGAGCGCTGGTGGGTGGCCGACTGGAAGAGCAACTGGCTGGGCGAGCGCGACGACCAGGGGCAGCCGCTGCACTGCGGTCCACGCCACTACGGAGCAGCAGCCATGGCAGAGCTGATGGCCGCCAACCACTACCCCCTACAGGCCCACCTGTACCTGGTAGCCCTGCACCGCTACCTGCGCTGGCGCCTGCCCGGCTACCGACCCGAGCAGCACCTGGGCGGCTACGTCTACGTGTTCCTACGCGGGGTGCCCGGACCCACCACGGCCAGCGCTGTGCCCGGCATGTTTGTGGAGCAGCCGCCCTTGGCTCGCCTGCTCCAACTGGACCAGGCCCTGGGGGGCACTCCATGAGCGGCCCCACCCCCCTGGAGCAACCTCGCTGGCTCCAGACCCTGGCAGCGGCCCTGGCTGAAGCCCTGCCGCGGCTGCATGGCAGCAGCCCCGATCCATGGCTGGCGGAACTGATCACCAACCTGGCTGCCGCCCTGGCGGAGGGTCGCCTGGAAATCAGCCTGCCCAGCGCCGAACATCGTCGCGCCCTGGAGGCTTCACCCCTGGGCGCCGAGCCGGATGGTCCCCTGGTGCTGGAGGGCGACCGGCTGATGTGGCGCCGCTGGCAGCGCCAGCGCCAGCAGGTGCTGCAGGCACTGATCGAGCGGGCCCAGTTTCAGCTCCCCGATGCGAGTCCCGGCGCAAGCTGCAGCGAAGGGCTGGATCCGGACCAGCAGCGGGCCGTCACGGCGGTGCTGCAATACGGCCTGGTGCTGATTGAGGGCGGTCCGGGCACCGGCAAAACCAGCACCGTGGCTCGCATGTTGGCTGCGGTGTTAGCCCAGCAACCAGGCAGCCGCATTCAGCTAGCAGCCCCCACGGGCAAAGCGGCGAGTCGGCTGCGGGCAGCCCTAGCCAGCAGCAGCCTGCAACTTCCCTGCAGCACCCTGCACCGGCTGCTGGAGAGCCGCGGCGAGCGCTTCGGCCGCAACCGCCAGCACCCCCTTGCCCTCGACCTGCTGGTGGTGGATGAGGTGTCGATGGTGGATCTCCCCCTGATGCAGGCCCTGCTGGATGCCCTGCCCCCCAGTTGCCGGCTGGTGCTGGTGGGGGACGCGGCCCAGCTGCCACCGGTAGGCCCCGGGCCAGTGCTGCTGGAGCTGCAGGCACCCGAACGCCGCCAGGCCCTGGGCGGAGCCGCCATCGAGCTGCGCACCACCTACCGCAACAACGGGGCCATCGCTGCGGTAGCAGCGGCCCTACGGGAGGCTGAGCAGCCCCTCGAGGCCCTGCTCACACCGCTGGACTCTGATGCCAATCTGCGCTGGCTGCCGTCCAACCCACGCCAGCTGCCAGCAGAGCTGCTGCAGCGACTGCGGCAGCACCAGCACCAGCTACAGGAGTGCTGCCTGGCGGGCGATCTGGGTGATCCCGCCGTCACCGCCAGCCTGCTGGCGGGCCTGGATAACTACCTAGTGCTGACACCGCTGCGTCGGGGCCGCTGGGGGGTGGAGGCAATCCACCAGGCCCTGCTGGGGGAGGCGGCAGCCCGCTCGCCCCAGTATTGGCCAGTAGGCACCCCCGTGCTGTGCCGCCACAACCTCAGCGAACTGGGGCTCGCCAATGGCGACGTGGGGCTGGTGGTGGAAAGGGAAGGCAAGCGGGGGCGGGAACGCCGCCTGCTGTTTGCAAACCAGGGCGGTAGCGAGCCGCTCTGGATTCACCCGGCCCAGCTACCCGAGGCCGAGCCAGCCTTAGCCCTCACGGTGCACAAGGCCCAGGGCAGTGAGGCCGAAGAGGTGTGGGTGCTGATGCCCGACACCGGCCGACCCCAACAGCGCCTGCTCTACACAGCCCTGACCAGGGCCAGACGACGGGCCTGCCTGATCACCCCGTTGCGCGGCGCGCCGGCCGCTGTCAGTCTGAAATCGTGAACATCCCTGAGCCCCTAAGTCCCGCCAGCCGGGTGCAACGCCCCTGGGGCTGGTTTGAACAGCTGGCCAGCGGAGATCAATACCTGGTCAAACGCCTACTGATCCGCCACGGCCAACGGCTGAGCCTGCAGCGCCACCAACACCGCTGTGAGCACTGGGTGGTGGTGGCCGGCGACGGTGAACTGCAAGTGGGGGAGGAGGCCGTCACCGCAACGGCAGGCACCAGCGTCTTCATCCCCCAAGGGGCAATTCATCGGGCCCAAGGGGGTCTGGCGGATCTGGAGATCGTGGAGGTGCAGCGTGGTGGCTGGTTGAGCGAAGCCGACATCGAGCGCCTGGCGGATGACTTCGGCCGGAAGTGAAGCGGACCGGGAGGTGATAAAATTTATTTTCAGCCTTTTTCAAGGGCAGGGCAGTTTTGTTAATTGCGGGTCTGAACAACTGAACATCGGGTAAAGCAGTGCAGCTTCAGTTGCCCCGCAACGGCCCATCCGTTCAGTATTTCTAGGCTCAATTGGGTTTCTGCCGGCCTGCGTTCAAGGACTTCACCAAGCCCTGATTAACCAGGCCATTTGCATCCCGTGACCGAACACGCCAACGGCGGCAGCTTTGCTTGCTCCGTCGACATTGACGCGCCCGCCCAAACAACCGAAATCAACACATCCGAAAGCAACACAGCTGAGATCAACTCAGCCGCAATCAACTCGGCTCAAATCAACGCAGCTGAAATCAAGACAGAAGCAACCCCTGCCTCGGGCTTTGCCCGCTTCGGCTTTGCCCCAGAACTGCTGAAGGCCCTTGAAGCCATCGGCTATCTGGAGCCCTCACCAATTCAGAAGGCCGCCATCCCCGAGCTGATGCTCGGCCGCGACCTGGTGGGACAGGCCCAGACAGGCACCGGCAAAACCGCTGCCTTCGCCCTGCCAATGCTGGCGGCCCTCGATCCCGAGCAGCGCAAGCCCCAGGTGCTGGTGCTCGCCCCTACCCGGGAATTAGCGCTGCAGGTAGCCGAGGCCTTCAACAGCTATGCCAGCCACCTACCCGGTGTGCGCACCCTGGCGATCTACGGCGGCGCTGATTTCCGCGACCAGATCCATCAGCTCAAGCGCGGCGTTCAAATCGTGGTGGGCACCCCCGGCCGGGTGATGGACCACATGCGTCAAGGCACCCTCGATCTCTCCAGTCTTCGCGCCCTGGTGCTGGACGAAGCCGATGAAATGCTGCGCATGGGCTTCATCGATGATGTCGAATGGGTGCTCGAACAACTACCTGAGCAGCGTCAGGTAGTGCTGTTCTCTGCCACCATGCCGCCCGAAATCCGGCGCATATCGCAGAAATACCTCAACGCTCCAGCTGAGATCACGATCAAGCAAAAGGCCGCCGATGCCAGCCGCATTCGTCAGCGTTTCTTGATGGTGCATGCGCCCCACAAGCAAGCCGCCCTGGAGCGGGTACTGGAGGCAGAGACCAGTGAGGGTGTGATCATTTTTGCCCGTACCAAGGCGATCACGCTCACCGTGGCCGAATCGCTTGAACAGCACGGTTACGACGTTGCCGTGCTCAACGGCGACGTGCCCCAATCCCAGCGAGAGCGCACCATCGAGCGGCTTAAGAGCGGCCAGGTGGACGTGCTGGTTGCAACCGATGTGGCTGCCCGCGGGCTCGATGTGGATCGGATCAGCCTGGTCATCAACTACGACATCCCCTTCGATTCGGAGGCCTATGTCCACCGCATTGGCCGCACCGGTCGAGCTGGCCGCAGCGGAGACGCCATCCTGTTCCTGACCCCGAGGGAGCGCCGTTTCCTGGGCGGCATGGAGCGGGCCGTGGGCAAGCCGATCGAAGAGATGGAGGTACCAAGCAACGCCACCATCAATCAAAACCGGCTCGACCGGATGCGCACCAAGCTCACCAACTGCCTGCAAACCCCAGCCAGCAGCGAGCAGGAACGGGCCCTACTCAGCGAAATCCTGCAACGGGTAGGCCAGGAGCAGGGCTCCAGTCCTGAGCAGCTAGCCCTGGCAGCCCTAGAGCTGAGCCTGGTGGGCAAACCCCTGCTTTTGCAGGGCGAAGAGAACTTCCAGCAAGTGCGTCAGAACGGTCCTGGCCGCGATGGCGGTAGGGATGGCGGTAGGGATGGCGGTCGCGACTTCGGCCGGGACCGGGGAAGGGGCCGGGAAATGGGTCGGGAGGTTGGCCGTGATGTTGGTCGGGGAGCTCCCAGGGGCGAACGCCCCGTGGGTCCGCCAGAAGATCACATGGAGCGCTTCCGGGTGGAACTGGGCTGGCGCGACCGCATCAAACCCGGCAACATCGTGGGTGCCATTGCCAATGAGGCCGGTCTGAACGGGCGAGCCATCGGCCGTATCCAGATTTTCGACACCCACAGCACCGTGGACCTACCCAAGGGCATGCCCGAGGATGTTTTCCAGGGTCTGCGCCAACTTCGGGTGATGAACAAACCCCTGCAGCTTTCCAGGTTCCAGGGGTGAACTCCTCGGGCTTCCGCCCTTTTGCTCCATGAACCCCAGCCCCCCGCGCCCGGTCCTAATCGGACTGCTTTGCCTGGGGCTGGTGTCCTTGGTTCCAGCCAGCCGCTCTATCAGCGTCGCCGAGGTAGTGAAAGCCTTCTGCCTGTCGGCTTACCAGGCGGACTTGCAAAGGGAGGGCAAAGTTGCCCCAGCCGCCCAACTCGACCGCACCTGCGCCTGCGTTGGTGAGCGAGTTGCAAAGGGCAGCGACGTGGAGGAAGCCCATGACGCCTGCGGGCGGACCCTGGACCAGCGCTCCGTGAGCAAGCCCAGCACCTAGCGCCGGGCGATGATCCGCCCGGCCAAGCTCTTCAGGCGCAAAGACTGGTCACGCCTCCCACACTCAGGCTGGTCAAGTCGGTAATTGACAACCGCTCCACGGCGGCGATCAACGTCGATTGAACCTCTGCACTTTCGCAAGCAACCAGGCTCTGCAGCAGGTCAAAACGATCCTGGGTGGCAAGTTCGCCATCCTCACGCCAGGCGAGGCTCCAAGGCACAGGTGCTGTGATCATGGGTTTGCGTTGATCAGAGTTTGCTGACATTGGGACGACATCCGGGATCACCGGTTGAACCTCAGAGTCTCTTCAGAACCGCTTTACGGTTCTCCATGAAACGCCCCGCCAGTGCTAGCTAGGGGCCAGGCCACCCGGTATCATTTGCCGTGATTCAAAGGGTTCGGCCTCTTTTTTGGCACCCCTAGTTCCCACTAGGACCTCTAAGAACCGCAGCTTCGACCGAATCAGTTCCAGGATTTGCTCCATTAATGACTATCTACGTTGGCAATCTTTCGTTCCAAGCTGAACGCGAGGACTTGCTTGATCTCTTCGGCCAATACGGAGAGGTGCGCAAGTGCAGCCTGCCCCTCGACCGGGAAACCGGTCGCAAGCGCGGATTCGCTTTTGTCGAATTAGCCGACGATGCGGCCGAACAAAAGGCCATTGACGACCTTCAGGACGTCGAATGGATGGGGCGCATGATTCGTGTCAACAAAGCCACTCCCCGTGAAGGTGGCGGTGGCGGCGGCCGTGGGGGCTACGGCGGTGGCGGTGGCGGCGGCCGTGGGGGCTACGGCGGTGGCGGTGGCGGTGGCAATCGTGGTGGCGGTGGTGGTGGTGGATATGGCGGCGGCGGTGGATACGGCGGAGGCGGTGGCAATCGTGACGGTGGCGGATATGGCGGCGATAGCGGCAACCGCTGGTAAAACCAACCCATCAGCCTCTACTGCAAGCTCTCCAGCTCTGCACTGAGCTACCCAAGCCCTGCCGCGGAAGCTCCACGGCAGGGTTATTTTTTGCAGAGCGTCCAGCGGTGAAAGCCAGGCCTGCGTCAACAGCTTCATCAACTCGTTCGAGCCTGGCCACTCTGGGCAGCGGCAAGCCCCCATTTGTGAAAGGTTTGCTTGGTGCAATAGCTTTCAGGGGATGAGAACCCCTCCGGCCAAGCGGCCCCGCAAGCGGAGTAAACGCGGTGCCGTGCTCCTGGCGATTGGGGTCGGCATGGGCGGAGGCCTGTTGCTGGCGGGGCCCCTCTCCGAACTGCTCAGCGACACCGCCTCAGGAGCGAATAACGCCATTACCAATCCGTTCGCGGCCTGGAGCGGCATCACCACCCAAGACATCCTGCTGCTCGGCACCGATGTGGGTGGTGGCAACACCGATGTGATCGCCAGCCTGCGCGTGGATGGGGGCATCACCCGGATCACCCAGGTACCTCGGGACACCTACATCGAGGCAGAAGGCTACGGTCCCCACAAAATCAACTCCCTCTACAGCCTCGGGGGCACCGATCTACTCAAACGGGAATTGGCCCGCAAGTTGGGTCGACCGATCACCCATCACCTAGTGGTGAACTTGTCTGCGATCCGGCGCATGGCCGATGCCCTCGGCGGCATCGAGGTGGACGTGCCGAAACGCATGGCCTACACCGACAACAGTCAGGGCCTTTACATCGACTTGCAACCCGGCCTGCAAAATCTCAAAGGCCAAGACCTAGAAGGCTTCCTGCGCTTTCGCCACGATGAGATGGGCGACATCGGCCGACTGGAGCGCCAGCAAATAGCCCTACAGGCCCTGTTTCGCAAGCTCACCAGGCCAGAGCATCTGGTGCGCCTGCCAATCCTGCTTGCTTCAGCAGGTAAGGATCTGAAAACCGATCTGGGCCCCATGGAGCTGGGTGGCCTTATCACCGCCATGGGCACGACCCAGCTTGAAACCAAGCGACTGGGCGGACGGCCCTTCTATCGGGATGACATCAGCTATTGGGAAGCGGAGTGGCCCCAGCCGGTCCTGGATGGCTCCAACGAAGCTGAAAGCAGCGGCGATGGCCGCTATCGCTTCCTCTTCTGATCTGCTGCTGGGTCAATGTCTGGCCGCGACTCGCCATTGCTCCGCTGAGACAGGGTGATCAGGGCGAGCAGCAGTGCTACCCCCGCCAGCAAGGGGGTGGAGGCGGCCACGGTCACCCCGAGGGCAGCCGTAAACCATATCGAAGCCGCACTGGTGAGTCCACGCACCTCAGGCAGGCCCCTCTTGTCAGCCGTAGGGGGCACCAGGATCTCGCCCGCCCCCAGGAAGCCAATTCCGGTGGCGACCCCCTGCATGACGCGGCTGCGGGCCTGGGGGTCGTCACCGGCCGCCAGCACCATCAGACAGGCACTGAGGCCCACCAGCACATGTACCCGCAGGCGGTTGGGATGGCTGGTATTGCCATGGTGGGCTCGATTGATGCCCACAGCCAAACCACACAGCACCGCCAGGCCTAGGCGCAGCAGGACCTCCAGATCGGGAGTGAGCGCCGGCAGCCAGCTCATGACAGCCCCCTCATGACAGCCAAGCGCAAGGTGGCTGATCCCCATATGCTCTACCCAGCTCAGCGTTGCAGCAGACAGTGCAGAACCAGCTGCTGCGCAACAGCCTGAAGCTCTTTGTAGCTGTGCTCCTTACAGCCGCTATTGCCGCCTGGACCGAACGCATCCAATTTGCCTGGTACCCACTGTTAGCAGTGGTGATGGTTGTCGACGATAACGACGACCACACGCTCCAGGCCGCCAGCGGCCGCATCCTGGGCACCGTGGCGGGGGGCCTGATCACCTTCCTGGTGCACACAATCCTTGGCGGTTGGATCGGCGTCCTGGTGTCGATGCTGGTGATGATTCCTGTACTGCAGCTGTTGGGCTGGCAGAGCACCCTCAACACGGCCTCACTGGTCGCTGTGATGTTTCTGATGCTTCCCGGCCATACGGCACTGGGCTGGGACTACGTATTCAACCGCGCCCTCGACACGGTGGTGGGTTGCATTGTGGCGATCCTGGTGGGCCTGCTGTTCTGGCCGCAAAACAGCACCAGCGAACTCAATGCCGCCGATGGCCGCCTGCGTCGCTCTATGCAAAACCAGCTGCAGGCCTACAGCGACTGGCTGGCCCAAAGGCGATCCAGGCCCAATCCACTGGATACTGCCCCGCTCACCAACGACCTGCAACGGATCGAACAACTGGTCGCTCAGGAACGCAGCGGCCCTCGCCATCAGGCCCTGAAGCGCAGCGGCTGGGAGCAACGGCTGAGGCTGTGGCAGCTCGCCCACTTTCACTGGATCGCTTGGGAGCGGCTGATGGCCGGCCTGCCCGAGAAGCAGACCCTGCAGGCCGATCTGCTGCCGCTCGCGGTGGAGGAGCTGCAGCGGCAGCTCAGCGGAGAGCCCGGGCCGACCCCAGGGCGTGATCCCCAGCGATGGCAGCAGCTGGCCCAGCAGCTGCAGCTCCCACTGCTGCCGCTGCTGGCCCTCGCGGAGGAGGGGCGCCCGCTGCATGCCTGCCTGGGCGGGCTGAACCGGATGGCTCCGCTGTGATCAACCGCAACGGCCTGCGCACCGCCTTCACCGCAGGGCTCGGCAACGCTTTCGCCAGCTTGTCGGGGGTGGGGGATAGCCAATACGTGTCCCTGGCGGTGTTGGCTGTGTCCACCGGCACCTACGGCGGCGCGCTGGCCCTGGGCAGCCAGCGCCTGCTGGGCACGGCGCTCGGGTCGGTGCTGCTGCTGATCGGCTACGAGGGGTTGCGGGGCCTGCCGATGCCGCTGGCGCTCGCGCTCACCCTCGGCGCCCTGCGCCTGCTGGGCGGGCTGCTGAAGCTGCAGGTGGGCTACAAGGTGGGCGGCATCGTCATCGTGATGGGCTGGCTCGTCCACGAGGGCGGCCTGGCCGCCTGGATTCCGCTTCGCTTTTTCTGGACCTGTTTCGGCGTGCTGATCACGCTGCTGGCCCTGCGGCTGTTCTGGCCCGCCCGCGGACTCGACAGCAGCCTGGGCCAGTTCGCCACGCTGCTTGTTCAGTTGCAGAGCTGCTTCCGCGACCTGGCGGCGCGGGTGGATCCAGCCAGGTCGGGCCCGGTGGCCGATCCGGTGGGGATCGACCGCTACCGGGCCCTGCGCAACCAGCTGGTCGCAATCCGGCGGCAACGGCCAGCACTGCTGCAGGAGCTGGGTTCGCTGCCCGAGCGCCATCCGGCGACGCTGCTGATGGCCAACTTCGAAGCCACCGCTTCCCGCCTGATCACCTTGGTGGGCGGACTAGTGCGCGAGCCGCCATCCCTACAAGATCCCCAGCTGGTGGTGCAGTTGCACTGGGCCGAAGCGGAGTTGCTACAGGCCATGGCTGGCCAACTGGGCCAATGGGAACGGCAGATCCGTGGGCGCCGTGGGTTGCCAAAACCACCCGACACCGGGCTGCAGCTGCCGCGCAGCTGGCAGCAGTTGGGCCAGGAGCTCAACGATCCCACCGCCAACTCGGCTTCCCTGGAGCGGCTCGAGCGGATCGCCAGCCGGCTGATGCTCTGCCGCCAGGCCGAGCAGGCCATCAGCACGGCCGAAGCAAACTGGGCAGCAATCCTGGGCAGGGCCTAAACCCCGTCACCTGAATCCTGTCAATGGCCGTCCTCAGCCACCTGCTGCAACAGCGCCACGCCTTCTACCGCGGGCTGTTGGCGGTGGAGGTCTTGGCCATGGTAGGCCTGCGCGGCTTGCAGCAGGCCCCACGCCTGGAGAGCGTGGTGTACCTGGTGATCTCCGGTGTGGGGGTGCTGCTGGATTCCCCCCTGCTCCCCCACAACCGCCTCCGGCCAACGGCAAGCGACGCAATACCCCTAGCCCTAGGGCGCCGTTTCGAAAAAGTAGTGCTGCGAAGGCGGCAAATGGTGATCTACTGGACCCTGGCCCTAGGCATGGAGCTGGTCTGGCAGGTCGCACTAGAGATCAACCCCAGCATGGCCGTGCAGTTGAGCGTGCTCCATCTGGTGGTGTGGCTCAGCCTGATGCTGGTGGTGCTCTGGGGCCTAGTGAATGCCCTGGCCGAAGAACCGGTGTTCAACGGCGACCTGCTGATGGGAGCCGCGGCCGGGTATCTGCTGGTGGGCTTCACCGGCGGCATCGTGCTCAATTCGCTGCTCGTGCTCGACCAGGCGGCCTTCAACCTACCGGCCCATGGGCATGCCCTACCCGATGGCATCGGCCATGCACCCGCCATGCTGGGTGCCGCCTTCGCCAGCCTCACCACCATCAGCAGCCCGGTGCTGAAAAGCGGCAGCCTCACCAGCCTCACCGCCAGCGTGGGCATCACGATCGTGGGCCAGCTCTATGTGGCCATCCTGATTGCCGGGGTGCTGGGAAAACCCAGGGCGCTGGGCAATCAGAAGGCGGTGGACACGCCGAGCAAACCCGCTGCCGCCCCTGAAGCCGAACACCCCCGGGGCCAAAGAGCTGCTGGGCAAATCAAACTGCGCCGACCAAGGCGCTGATCTGCATCACCGTGGCAATGCGCAACCGCGTTCTGGCCCTGTTGTGGCTGGGGCTTATCCCCGCCCAGCTTGCCCCGGCTGCGATAGCTACCCCACTGCCAGCACCTCTTCCAGGCCAGCCGCGGCCAACCAAAAGCACCGAACTGATCGAGCGCAGCTGGCAGCGGCTGGATGCGGAGCTGCGGGCGCTCGATCGGCTGCTGCCTAGCGAGCCCGAGCCCCCTGTGGCCGACGTGCTCAGCACACCGGAGCTGCCCGCCAACCTGATCCGGGTCAACCAACCCGCCACCGGTCTGATTCAACCTGCCGACAAGGTGGCCGGTCCGCCCCTGGATCTACCCACCCCCCAGCAGCTTCAGGCTGGCGGCGTTGCCAGCCTCAGCCTGGAGCAGTCCCTGGCCATCGCCTTTGCCAACAGCGCCACCCTGCAGGCCCAACGCGAGCAGGTGGCTGCCGCCCTGGCCCGCGTCCAAGCCGCCATGGGCAGCTATTGGCCCACCATCAGCGCCTTTGCCACTGGTGGCTACGAGGGCAGCCGCAGCACCACCACCTCCAACAAGCCAAACGACAACCTGGGCTTTGGTCCGCTGTTTGACCCTGCAGGGCTGCTCAGCCCCTCCCCATCAGGCGGGGCACCCGTGCCCACAGCCGGCCCCTTCTATGTGCCCAACGGCGGTTCCGTGGCGGCCACCTCCGGGGAATGGGGCGTTGAGGGGGGCCTGCAGCTCAACTACGCCCTGCTCGACTTCGCCCGCACGTCCACTGCGAAAGCGTCCCGGGCCAGCCTGGAGCAGCAGCGCAACACCTATGCCAACCAGCTGCGCTCCCTGCAACTGCAGGTGAGTGAGGCCTATTACCAGCTCCAGCAGGACGAGCAGCTTGTGCGCGTCTACGACGCCAACCTGCGCAACGACCTGGTGATCCTGCAGGACACCCTCGAACTCAAGCAGGCCGGCCTGGTGCCCAGGCTCGATGTGCTGCGGCGCCGGGCAATTCAGGCCTCCGATGAAGAATCCCTGATCCAGGCCCTGGCGGATCGGGCAGTGGCTCGCCGCCAACTGGCGGTGCTGCTCAACCTGCCCGCCAGCGTGACCCCCAGCCCCAGCGACCCGATCGTGGTGCAGCCCCGCTGGCCCCTTGATCTGGAGGCCAGCCTGCTGGCGGCCTACCGGGGCAACCCCGAACTGGAGGCAATCCTGGCCACCCGCACGGCCCTGGTCCAGCAGAGCCAGGCGACCGCAGCAGGTCTGCTGCCAAAACTCTCGCTGTTTGCCAGCGGCGGTGGCAGCAGCTCCCAAACCAGCCTCGGCGACTTCACGCTTGGCGGGGGCGGCTGCTGCGGTTCCACCGCCTTGCCCCTGAGCACCACCAACGGCTGGGACTGGTCGGTGGGTTTGACCTTCACCTGGCTGCTGTTTGATGCCGGCACCACCGCTGGCCAGGCCCGGGCCCTGACCAAACAGGCCGCGGCCACAGCCCAGCAATACGCCGCCAGTCGCAACGACATCCGCCTGCGGATCGAGCAGGCCTTCTTCAACCACGAAGCCAGCCTGGCCAAGCTGAGTTCGGCCCGCCGAGGCGTGGCGGCTGCCCTGGAGGCCTTCCGTGACGTGCGGCTGCGCTATCTAACCGGCCTCGACAGCGAGCTCAATCTCTCCAACACCCAAGACCGCCTGATCAACAGCCTGGTGCGGCGGATCAACGCCACGGTGAACGTGAACATCACCTATGCGAAGTTGCTGAAGGAGCTGCTGCCGATGCCCCGGGATCCCAATCTGCCGATCCAGCCCCAGCTGCAGCTGCAACTCAGCAGCAGCCCCGCCACCCAACCTTGAACGGGCGACACCCCATGGCTGCCGCCCTGCCCTCCCTGAGCCCTATTTGGCGCAACAGTCTGCGGATCTGGCTGGCCAGCACCCTGACGATCGGGATCCTGTTTTGGTCAGGGCGCAACCAGCTGCTTCCCCTGGCTCTGGTGATGGCTGTGTTGTTCGTTAATGAGAATGACCTCACCCCCGCCCGCAGCATCGGCCAGCTGGTGGCCGGCGCCTTAATCGGCCTCCTCACGGCCATCGTGCTGCAAGAGATATCCACCAGCTGGGTGGTGCTGGGCCTGGCAATCCTGCTCACCGGCGTGCTGGTGAGCAGCCTGAGGCTGCTCAAAGGCCTGAGTACGGGGTATTTGAGCTGCTGGGCCGTGGAACTGATGCACCGCGGCAACCAGTTCAACTGGGCGATGATTTTTAACCTGGCCTTCGCGGCAGTGGTGGGCATCTTGATGGCGCAGATCGCCACCTGGGCCCTCTGGCCACGCCGCCCCCTGCAACAGCTCCCTGCCCTGGAAGCCCGGATCGCCAGTCAGCTCGAGGCGCAAATCCTGGCAATGCAGCAGTGGCTGGATAGCGGCGGTGAGCCCCCAGCTGCCCTGCGCTCCCAGGATCTGCTGCCGAGCATTCAGCTTTTGCAACAGCTCCGCGACCAAAACCAGGGCCTTCCCATGCCCTCCCACACCCAACACCAGCTGTCGCGCTGGGCCCAGGCCGGCAGCATCTGGCGACAGGTGTTACGCCAGTGGCTGCTGCTGGAGCCCCTGCTACGGCAGCTAGACACCCCCCTGCCGGCAGACAGCCCCCAGCCCCTGCTCCGCAGCGCCCTCGCCAGCCTCGCCGGGACCTTGCAAACCCAGCCCACCGCCGCTTCAGCGTCAACCCTCTCGAGCCAAGCTCAAGATTGGATGGAAGAAGCTGGGCGTCTGGTTTCCCCCCAGCCCCTACTGCTGGCCATCGGCCAGCAGTGCCAAGTGTTGAAACAGCTGCTCCACAGCCGGGCACTGCTCAGCGCGGGCCTGGCCCAGCTCTCGACTTCGGAGGGATGACCCGCCCTGCCCTGCGGGACACCCTGCGCCTCGCTGCCACTGTGACGGTGGTGAACGGCTTCGCCAATCTCACCGGCCTGCCCTTTGCGCTCTACGCCTCCCTGGCGGTGCTGAGCGTCACCGTGGGCAACTACGGCAACACCCTCGAGCTCGGCCGTCAGCGCTTGGTTGGCACCGCCATTGGCGCCATGGTGGTGTTCTTCGGCTACCGGGCCTGGGGGCATCTGCCCCTGGTGGTAGCCCTGCCGCTGGCCCTGCTGCTGGCCCGGCTGATCGCCGGCTCGTTGCGGCTCACGGTGGGCTATGCGGTCTGCTGCTTTGTGGTGGTGATGGGCTGGCTGACGCACGACCAGCAGCTCGACAGCTGGATCCCGCTGCGCTTGCTCTGGACCGCGTTCGGCATCCTGATGGCCCTGCTCAGCCTGCGCCTTTTCTGGCCTTCTCGGGCCCGGATCCAGCAGCGGGAGGGACTGCTGCAGCTGCTGGTGGATCTGGGGCACACCCTGCTGCAGGTGGTGCAGCACCCGCCGGAAGCGATCCAATCCCAGGTGCAACGGCGCCGCCAGCTAGGGCAGCAGATCCGTAGCCTGCGCACAAGCCTGCAAGGCCTGCGCGACCAACGCCAGGGCGCCCTGCTGGAACTGGGAACACTGGCGAGCGAGCATCCTGTGGCACGGATGTGGGCACTGCTGGACCAGGCCAGCGAGGCCCTGATCCTGGATCTCGACGAGCTGCGGCGCCTGCCGAATGCCGACTGGCTGGGCTGGGGTCTACAGGTCGACTACGACGCAGGCCTGGCTTTTGTGCAGGGTGTGGTCGAGCGTTTGCTGAGCTGGCAACAGCAGCTGAGCGATTCAAGCCAACTACAGCCACCGCCGAGCCAACCGCGTTCGACGCTGTCCTTAGAGGCCCTGCAGTCGCCCGAATCCAAGGCTGCCTACAGGCGGCTAAGTCCAGAGCAACTGCAACGGGTGGCCGCTCAGTTGATGGTGCTCAACCGCATGGATCACACCATGGAGAGCACCGAACGCCAATGGCGAGAGCTTGTGAGCTGAGCACTCAGGCGTTTGGCCGCGACGACCACCAGCGCTCGACGCGATAGAGCAGCACCACCAGCAGCACCACCAGCCAGAACCACAGCTCCGGCGGGTTGGCGTTGAACAGGATCAGCAGCAGCACCACCTCGCTGACCAGCCAGGGAAACTCCTGGCGCAGCAGGGGATTGCGGATCCGGGGAAGGGACGGCGACTTCACAGGGGAGCTCATGGAACGGTGTTGGGCTGGCGCAAGGAGGGCTGGTTCAAGCGCAGATCGATCCAAGGGGTGCGGAAGCCGCCGGTGAGGGAGCGGAGGCCCGGAATCACATAGCTGATCGGCGAGCGCCACTCCACGTATGCATGGGTCGACACCGTGAGTCCGTCGCGGATCGGGAACACGCCACTCCCCCCCGAGAGGGTCCAGCGGTAGCCGTCCACGCTGGAGGTATCCCGCTCCAGCTCGATTTCACTGCGCATCACCGGACCGTTCTTCGTCAGCGCCTGGGCCAGCTGCGCGTTGCCGGTGGTGGTGGAGATGTCGTCTTCGGTGGCGGGCAGGGTGAGCACCTGCGTCACCTTGCCCACGATGCCGCCGAAGCGGCCGCGCTGATTCCACTGCGGCACCACCTCCACGGGCAGCCCCAGCGGCAGGCGGCGGGCATCGGCGGGCGCGAAGTAGGACACCACCCGCAGCGGGCGGTCTTTAGCGCTGGGTTGTTCAGGCCGGCCGATCGTGCCCAGCCGCTGGCCGGTGCCCACGGTCTGGCCGGCGATCACCTGCAGATCCAACACCGTGCCGTTCCGGTCGGCATGCACCTTGCCGTCGTAGCCGATCTTGGCTTCGGTTACTTGGATCTGACGCTTGAGATCATCGATCTGATAGCGGCGCTGCAGGGACTGGGTCTCAATATTGAGCTTCACCTGCTGGTAGTTGGTCACCACATTCTTCTCGTTGATCTTCACGTCATCGAGATTCACGCTGGTGCTGGTGAGCCCCTGCTCCGCCGACACCACCTCAGAAGAAAGCGGAGCCACCACCTCGCGCTGGGCCAGCCAATCAAGGTTGCGCAGTTTGCTGGAGTACGTCGATTGCAACTCGCCATAGCGACGGCGATCGTCGGAAAACTTAGACAGAGACATATCCAGGGCCCGCTTTTCGGTGAGCAGACGCAGGGCATCGCGCTCGTCGAGCTGGGCGTTATGGCGCTCCAACTGACGCAGGTTGCCGCGCTGCTGGTCAAGCTGGCGCTCCAGCACCGGCAGATACAGCTGCATCAGCACCTGGCCGCGCGCCACCGGCTGCCCCTCCTTGACGAACAACTCCCGCACCTGGCCGCCGGCACGGGCGTTGAGGATGCCGGCGTTGTCGGGGTAGATCAACACGCCCATGCCTTCCACCTCAGTGGGCACGGGCCAGAACAGGGCCCACAGCACCAGCACACCGCCCACCCCCGCCAGGCTCACGCCCACCTGGTTGTGGTCGCTGAATCCGTTCCAGCGCGCCTGAAGCCGCTGCAGGGGGCCGCGGGGCGTGGGCGCTGCAGCGGTGGAGCTGGCCTGAGTCATGGCACCCAGCTTGCAGGATTAAATGGCACTTGTCAGTCCCAGCTGCTGCAGGCGCCGCATCGCCGCAGCTGCCGGCGCGCCCTCCAAGGCGAGGGCCTGGGCCAGCAGAGGCGCCAACACCGGCACCTGGCTGAACCCCGCACTAAAGCCAGTGAACATCCACAAATCCGGCACATCTGCCAGCGGACCCACCAGGGGCAACCCCTCGCTGCAGAAGGCCACGGCCGCCTGGCGCAGGCAACCAGGCAGCGCCGCTAGCGGTGCCCCCCAGGCTTGCGCCGCCAGCTCTTGGCGCAGTTGCCTTTCCACCTCCAGAGGCGGCGGCCCTGGGCCCAGCTCCAGGCCTGGTCGCACCAGGGTGTGCTGGCCAAGCAGGGCCCCTTCTGCCCAGGGCACCAACCCGCCATCCACCAGCCACTCCGGCTGGCTCAGGCCAGCGGCGCGCCGCTCCAGAGCGACCCGCCCAAAGCTGAGCGGCAGCCAGGCAGCCGCTCGGCCCAGTGGCGCCGGGAAGGAGCCCAGCTGCAGCGCCGCCGCCCAGCTGCTGCGCAAGCGCTGGGGCAGGGCCGGCCAGAGCTGGCGGCAGTGAGCACCTGCCGCCAGCACCAGCTGGGCAGCCGGCAGGCTGGAGCCGTCACTGAGGGTCAATTCCCAGCCTGCCCCAGCCTGCGGCTCCAAGCGCTCCACCCGGCCCGTTTTGCACCTCACTCCAGCCGCCGCCAGCGCTAGCGGCAAGCGCGCCGTCAGCACGGCGGAATCCACCTGGGCGAAGGGCAGCGGCCACCAGGCACTAAGGGGCCTCCAACCGGCGGCTGCCCCGTGCAAACGCAAGCGGCAGGGCCGCCAGCCCAGGTCACCATGGCGTTCTTGCAGGAGCCGCCAGCGCTTCGAGGCTCCTGCCGCCAAACGAGCTAAGGGGGTTTGAGCCAGGGGCCATCCCGGCAGAGCGCCATAACTGAGTTCTGAAGCGGAGCAAAGCCCATTAATGGCGGGGGAATCGACGACCGTCACCGACGCCCCCAGCTCCCGCAACGCCAAGGCCAACAGACCACCAGCCAACCCAGCGCCAACGATCACCACATCGGCGGGAGCCGAAACCGTCACACCAGCAGGGTGAAGGAGGTAACGACCTGATGGAACATGTCCTTCACCTTGGCCCAACGAATCTCGTTGGTGCTGGCCGCAAATGTGTATAGCCGGCCGCGATCGAGAACCACGGTTGCCAACTCGTGGCGGTCGCGGTCTTCGAGGTGCACGGCATATTCAAGGTCGTAGAAGGTGCGGGGACCTTCCTGCCGCTCCGACGCTTCCACCAGCTCAGCCTGGCGGCCACTGCCCTCAGGGGCAATCACCGTGCGGCGCAGCTGCTCGCCGACCGCCACGGCACTGCCGAGTTTTTCCAAATCATTGGTGGGGTTCACCTCCGAGATCACCAGGCTGAGGGTTTCATCGCTGTTGATCAGGTCGTGGAACACCACCTGGGGGCCGCCACTCACCTGCACCCGCGTCCAACCGGTGGGATAGAGGAAGGCATAGCGGCCATCGGGGCTCTGGAAACCATTGAGCCCGGCTGCCGCAGCACTGCAAGCAACCAGCAACCCCGCCAGCACCAAGGCAACCAAACGCGGCATAAAGGCGCGTAGGACAGCCCGATTGCAAAAACCAGCCTGATTGCAAAAAACAGCCATGGCTCAAGGCGCGTTGCGTGGCGCCATTCTGCTGGGCAGCCGAGCCCCCAGGCGTCAGCATGGGCTCCTGATCTCCAGTCTCCCCATGCCACGCCAATCCACCTGGGTGGACCGGCAGCAGCGTCGTCACGACTCCCGCTTCTTCCGCCTGCTGGACGGCTCCTTTCTGTTCCGCCTGGCCCTATCGGGTGCAGCGGCCATGGCGCTGCTGCTGGTGGTGAACAGCTACGCCACCTGCCGCAACAACCGATGGTCCCCGGGGTGCCTTTGGCGGGATGCGGAGGCCCTGATCAGCGTCGGCAATGTGGAATCGCTGAGCATCGTGACGGCCGCCTTCCTCTATGTGCTGGAGGCTCAAAAACGTCGCCAACGCGACAACATCGAGGCCTACGAGCTGCTGATGAACTGCAATGCCTCCGGCGTCAAATGGCTGGTGGGGCGTATTTCTGCTCTGGAAATCCTTAACAGCGCCGGGCTCCCAATCGACGGCCAGCAGCTAGCGGGCTTTGACCTACGCAATCTGCAGGCTGCCAACGGCCGCTGGCACAACGTCAACCTGGAAGGGAGCGTGCTGCGCCGAGCCAACCTGGCCGGCACCGATCTGAGCGGATCCAACCTGCGCGGTGCTGATCTGCGTGATGCCGACTTGCGCGGGGCGATCCTGGTTGGCGCAGATCTTGAGGGTGCCCTGCTGGAAGGGGCCCAACTTGATGGGGCAGAACTTGATGGAGCACAACTTGATAGGGCCAGCCTCGATAGCGGTGCGCCCAATCCCAGCTGATCGAGCTGGCTGCCTAAGTTCTGAGCAATTGCGGCGGACTGCTGAGCGGCTTTACCCGCCCCCTGGCCAGGCTGATCGACCAGTTCGAGCGCTTACCTGGCATTGGCCCCCGCACGGCCCAGCGGCTGGCTCTGCACCTTTTGCGCCAGCCTGAGGAGCAGGTTCGCAACTTCGCCGACGCCCTGCTGGCGGCCCGCAGCCAGGTGGGCCAGTGCAAGTGCTGCTTCCACCTCTCGGCCGAGCCGATCTGTGAGATCTGCCGCAACGAAGAGCGCGGCAACGGCCAGCTTTGTGTTGTGGCCGATTCCCGCGACCTACTGGCGATGGAGCGCACCCGGGAGTTCAAGGGGCATTACCACGTGCTCTGCGGCTTGATCTCACCAATGGATGGCATCGGCCCCGAGCTGCTGCAGATCCAGCCCCTGGTGAACCGGGTCGACAAGGAGTCCATCACTGAAGTGATCCTGGCGCTGACTCCGAGTGTGGAAGGGGACACCACCAGCCTCTATTTAGCCCGGCTGCTCAAACCATTCACCACCGTGAGCCGCATTGCCTACGGCTTGCCCGTCGGCAGCGAGCTGGAATACGCCGACGAGGTAACCCTGGCCCGGGCCTTTGAAGGTCGGCGCCAGGTGGAGTAAGCGCAAAGGTGGCCCTGTCATGACCAGCACGACCCGCTACAGCAGCATCACCCCGGCCGAACGGCTGCCCGAGTGGCTGCGGCGTCCGGTGGGCAATGCCTCAGCCCTGGAAAACGTGCAGGGATTGGTGAAGCAGCAACGGCTGCACACCATCTGCGAGGAGGGCCGCTGCCCCAACCGAGCAGAGTGCTACGCCGCTGGCACCGCCACCTTTTTGCTGGGAGGCCCGATCTGCACCCGCAGCTGCGCCTTCTGCCAGGTGGAGAAGGGCCAGGCCCCTGCCCCGCTCGATGCGGCCGAGGCGGTGCGGGTGGCCGAGGCAGTTGCCGCGCTCCAGCTCTCCTATGTGGTGCTCACGGCCGTGGCCCGCGACGACCTAGCCGACCACGGCGCCCATCTATTCACCACCGCCATGGCTGCGATCCGCCAGCGCACACCCGGAGTGGGCATTGAAGTGCTCACCCCCGACTTCTGGGGCGGCCATCGCAACGAACAGGAGGGGTTGGCGGCCCAACGCCAACGGCTGGCCGCAGTGCTGGCGGCGCAGCCCGCTTGCTTCAACCACAACCTTGAAACCGTGGAGCGCCTTCAGGGGGAGGTGCGCCGGGGCGCCACCTACCGCCGCTCCCTGGCCTTGTTGGCCGCTGCCCGCGAACTGGCGCCCGCCATCCCCACCAAGAGTGGGCTGATGCTGGGGCTGGGCGAAACCGAAGCCGAGGTGCTGCAGACGATGGGCGACCTGCGCAGGGTCGATTGCCAGCGCCTCACCCTGGGCCAATACCTGCGCCCATCCCTTGCCCACATTCCGGTGGCTCGCTACTGGACTCCAGAAGAATTTGATCAGCTGGGAGCCAGGGCCAGGGAGCTGGGGTTTGAGCAGGTGCGCAGCGGCCCGCTGGTGCGTAGCAGCTATCACGCAGCCCCTCAACCGACCAGCAATCGATAGGCGGCATCAAGGCGATGGAAGGCCGTCACCTCTCCCCCTAGATCGGGGTGGTGATTTTTAGCCAGTCGCCGGTAAGCCCGCCGGATCTCGGCAGGGCTGGCACCGGGCGCCAAGCCCAGTAGTGCTAGGGCTTGCTGGCGAGGATCAGCTGCGCTGGCGGTTGTGCCAGAGCTGTCTGGGCTGCGCCGCAGCAACTCCTCCACGACCCGCATTGGGGCCTCCTCCAGCCACTCCGAAGCGCGCGGACCATAGAGCGCAAAGGCCGCCCGCACAGCCCAACGCCAGCGGCAGTGAGGTCCCCGCAAGGCCTCAACCAGCTCAGAGCCCAGGCCGGGGCAGCGGCGGTTTAGCTCCTGTTCCAGCTCGAGTCGCGGATCCCACCACTGGCTGCGCAACTCCTCCACCAAACCCCGCAAGCCAGCGGGCGGCCCCAGGCGCAGCTCCTGCCAGCGGGGATGGGATGCCATGGCGGCTCCCCAGCGCTCCAGCCGCGCCGCGGTGATCCCGTGGGAAGCGGCGGAGGTGACGCGGCTGCGGGCCCGATTGGGTGACCAGGCTTGCTGGGGTGACCAGGAGTGCTGGTGCGACCAGGCGTGCTGGTCCAACTGCTGCCTCAGAGCCCGCACCTCCCGGCGCAGGCTCTCGTTTTCGGCCAGCAGCTCCTCCAGATTGGCCGTAACCGGAGGTGAGGTGGCAGAGGGACGCCAGTGGCGGGGATCAAAACCCATCCACCCCTACCTCAACCCAGGCCGCCATTGTTGCGGAGCGCGTAGATGCCAGCAGCGGCATACTTGCCCCAACGCCGCTCCAAGCCAGTGGCAAGCCCCATCTGGAGCCTGTAAGCGTTTGAGCAGCGCGGCACGATCCCCCAAACGCCTGCTGGCATCCCTACTGCTGCTGGCAAGTCATGGGCTGCTGCCGCATTCAGTTTTGGCCGAGCCGGCGCCAACAGCCAGCTGGCTCGACCTCGACTTCAACCTGCAGGCCCAGCCCCTGGCCAACCCCAGCGGTGGCGAGCGTCAAGGCGCCAGTTGGATGCAGCAACTCACCTTGGGTGCAACATTCAGCAGCGGGCTGGCCAAGGAGCCGCAGCAGTGGCAGGAGGCCGACCACTGGCGCACCAACCTGCAGCTGATGCTGTTCAGCGGTGATGCCAACTACGCAGAGAGCATCGGCGCCGCTTTCCCCCTGCAGAGCACGGCCCACCCCACCGGCCTCTGGCTCACCGAAGCCAGCGTGGAGCGCCAGCCAGGCCAAGGCGGTATCGGCATCAAGGCCGGGGTGTTCTCGCTCAATCCGGGTTTCGTCAGTGCACCGGTGCTTGATGCCTACGTGCACTCAGCCCTCAACGACACCCTCAACCTCAGTGTTGACGGGCTGCCAATCAACCCCTACACCGCCCCTGGCCTGCAGCTGAGTTGGCGACCGGAGCCCGCCGGCCGCTGGGGCGAATGGCACTACGGCGCCTTTCTGCTGGATCCCGAATACAGCCTGGCTTCCCTATTCGGCGTCAACCCCGACCAACAGCGCCTCAACGGCCACCTCCAGATTGTGCAGTGGCGCTATGAACGCCTACCGGGAGCGGCGGCGATGCAAAAGCCAATCCGCGCCGGCGACCAGCAAATCACTCGCCAGCTGCCACCACCCCTGCTACAGATCGCCAGCGGCTACGTGGACAACCGCAGCACAGGCAACCTGGATGGCGCCGCCATGGCCACCCTCACCATGGCGGCGCCGCTACCGCTGGGGCTCGACAACCGCTTCTGGCTGGGCGTAAACGCCGGCTTTGAGTGGGACACCAACCCCATACCCCTGTTTATCGGTGGGGGCTGGCTCAGTCAGGGGCTAGTGCCAGGCCGCCCCCTCGACGTGCTGGCCCTAGGGATCGGCAGCAGCCGCTTCAGCCCCAGCCTCTCGCCTGGCCAAAGCAGTGAAACCGTGCTCGAGCTCAACTACAGCTGGCTGGTGAACGCCAACCTCAGCCTTCAGCCGGTGCTGCAGCTGATCCTCAACCCCGATGGCAGCAACGTCGAACCGATCCTGGCGGCCGGCATCGGCTTGCAGCTGCAGTTTTGAAGCAGCTGCAAGCTGATGCCGGCTTGGAAGTTGATCAACCCAGCCCCAGCCGCCGTCCACTGCGGCGCAACACCTCTGTGCAATCGGCCCGCATCAACAGGCCAGCGCCTCCCCAGATCAGCCGGGGGGCCAGATCGGCAACACCGGCATCAAGCTCGCGCAGGGGGCTGAAGCCCAGCTGGCGGAAGTAGCGCACCAGGCGGCGGTGCTGGGCCTCGCAGTCGCGGATGGCCAGGATCGTGGCCTGGCGGCAGGGGGTTGCCTCCAGGGCCCAGGCAAAGGTGGCCGCCCAGATCAAGGGGCCTACGGCGGCCGTGTTCTCCCCCTGCACCCGCATGGTGTCGAGGCGCAGGCCTGCGGGGCGGGGCAGGGCCCAGCCTTTGATCTCACCCAGCAGCACCAACCTCTCCCCATCCCTGCGCGCCACCCCCAGCCGCAGGCTCCAGGCCAACCCAGCTGGCCGGCCCACCTGCAGGCGCAGCAAAAGACCTCGACTGCGGGCCTCCTGCTCCAGCTGCTCCAGACTCGGTGTTGGCAGAGGGCTGGGGTTGGGGCAGGTAAGTACCCCGGGGGAAGATCTGGACATCCACAACCGCCACGGCCTTGGCCAGTCTCAACCGTTACCCAACGGCCCTCCGTAGCGGGAGGCAGCTAATGTGGTCGCATATGTAGTGCTAAGCGTGCCAGAAGTAGTCGCAAGCCAGGTTTCGGTGCGAGATCTCAAAACCCATCTCTCCGAATGGCTGGCCCGCGCTCAATCTGGCGAGGTGGTGGAAGTCACCTCCCATCGCAAGCCCATCGCTCGCATCACGGCTCTGGACACAGCGGCTTCAGCCTCAACCAATCCGCTGCAGAAAGCGATTGATGCCGGCGTGATCAGCTGGAATGGCAAGAATCCTGTGATTCCACCACCCGTAAAGCTGAATGATGGCGGGCCACTGATGAGTGACATCGTGATCGAAGATCGCAGCTAGACACCGTGATCCTTTTTTGTGATACCTCTGCCCTTCTCAAGCTGTTCATCGACGAGCAGGGCAGCGACAGCATGATCGAGGCAAGCTCTTCATCAGAAGGAATCGCGGTCTGCAGGATCACCTGGGCTGAGTCAATGGCTGCCTTTGCCCGGCGCACTCGCTTCAAGGGTGCTAGCGAGTCTGGATTAGCCCAGGCTCGGTCCATGTTTGAGAAGGCTTGGCCTGACTTTGTGATCGCTGATGTCACCCAGCCGCTGGTTGAAAAAGCTGGAATGTACGCAGAAGCGTTCGCCCTGCGCGGCTACGACAGCGTGCAACTGGCTGCAGCCCATCAGCTGCATGTGCATTTTGCCCTTCCGCTGACCTTCGCCTGTTTCGACCGACGCCTCAACCAGGCCGCCAAACTCCTGCAGCTAGAGGTGATCCAGTGACGCAGGCGCCCAAAGTCACCGCAGCCAGGGCTCGGCTCGCAGCACGGCCCCCAGGGGCAAGGGCCCATACAGGTGAGGAAAGGACTCCCCGCCGCCGGCCTGTTCAAAACGCACCTCCAGAGCGGCGGCGGCCAGGCGCTGGGGATCAATCGTCAGGAGCAGCACCGCCCCGGCAGGCAGGTCGCCATAAAAGTGGGCCGCGGTGGCCTCCACCTGGTGGGCGTTGCTCAGGTGGATGAAGCCCACCTCCTCCAGGGAGCGCCCCCGGGTGGAGCGGCAATAGGCGCCAGCCGCCCGGGGCGCCTGCCATTCCTGCCGCAGCGCCAGGTGATACAGCAAGCCAGGTGAGCGCCAAGGGGTCCGCGCCGCCCAGGGAAACGCCTGCACGGCCGCCAGCTCCGTAGAAGCCAAAAACCGACCCAGCCAGGCCTGGAGCGCCGCCAACTGCGGCTCGGCGTCAAAGCCCGCCGGATCAACCAGGCGGAACTGGCGCACGAAGGGCAGCAGGGCCCAATCGGCCAGGCAAGGGCGATCGCCGAGCAGCCAGCCTCCTGCCCCAAGTTGCTCGTTCCAGCGGCGCAGGATCGTGAGGCCAGCAAGCCGGTTGGTGCTGGCTGGCTCCCCTGGATAGCGATCTGGGTATTTGAAGCGATCGAGATACTGCTTGAAGGGGCCGTCGTTGGCGGCGAGCAGTGAATCCATATCGGCCAGCTGGGCAGGGCTCCAGCCCGCCAACCAGCCGAGGGGGTCGCGGCGCTCCAGGGCCCAGCGCATGATTGCCAGGCTTTCATCCAGCACCTGAGCCCCCTGCACCAGCACTGGCACCGTGCCCTTGGCGGATGCCTCCAGCAGCTCTGGGGGCTTGGCCTTGAGGCTCACCTCGCGCAGCTCCAAGTCCTGGCCAGGCTGCAGGCCCGCGGCAGCTAAAGCCAGCCGCGCCCGGATCGCGTAGGGACAGCGGCGAAAGCTATACAAAATTGGCTGGTGATCAGCCAACGTGGCGCCCACCAAGGTGGTACTCACCCCGCTGGCGGGCCCGCTCCATCTGGCGCTGACGCTCGGCGAAACGCTGCCGATCAGCGTCGCTGAAGCGCTCGAGGCAGTGCCGGCAGCTCACCCCGGCCACGTAGCTGGCCAGCGCACGATCGGCAGGTGAAAGCGGCAGGCCGCAGGCATGGCAAACGCTGTGCTCACCGGGCTCGAGCTGGTGGTTGACGGCTACCCGCTTATCAAACACAAAGCACTCGCCACGCCAGCTACTAAGCGGCTCGGGGATCTCCTCGAGGTAGCGCAGGATGCCCCCCTCAAGGTGGTGCACCCCGGCAAAACCCTGCTGCTGCAGGTAGGCCGTGGCCTTCTCACAGCGAATGCCGCCGGTGCAGAACATCGCAATCGCCCGGGGCTGGCGCTGCTCAACCAGCGGCCTGAGCTCGCGCTCCACCCACTGGGGAAACTCGCGAAAAGTTGCGGTGCCCGGATCAATCGCACCCTCAAAGCTGCCGATCGCCACCTCGTAGGCGTTGCGGGTGTCAATCACCAGGGTGTCGGGGTCGGCGATCAAGGCATCCCACTGCCCAGGGGGCACGTGGGTGCCCACCTCCGAGGCCAGATAGGGACTCACCTGGGGCTCACCCATGGTCACGATCTCGCGCTTGAGCCGCACTTTGAGCCGGTGGAAAGCCTGAATTTCCGAGCGGCTGAACTTGGCTTCCAACCGCTCCAGGCCTGCCACCTGCCGCAGCCGAGCCAGCAGCGCCTGCACGCCAGCATCTGCTCCGGCAATCGTGCCATTTACCCCCTCAGCCGCCAGCAGGATCGTGCCGCTCACCCCCTCGGCTGCTGCCAGGTCGCCCAGCTCACGCTGCAGGTCTGGCAGGCCCTCAAGGGCGGCGAAGCGATAAAACGCCGCCACCAGCACACTCATCCGCCCACCTGCACGCCGGCGGCGGCCAGGAGCTCCCGATCGGCATCGACGGCTGGATTGGAGGTGGTGAGCAGGGTGTCGCCATAAAAAATTGAATCGGCCCCAGCGAGCAGGCAAAGAATCTGGGCTTCCCGACCCAGCTGCTCGCGGCCTGCACTGAGCCGCACCCGCGCCTGGGGCATCAAGATCCTGGCCGTGGCCACCATCCGCACCAGCTCTAGGGGGTCGACCGGCGGCAGATCTTCTAAGGGGGTGCCCTCCACCGCCACCAGGGCATTGATCGGCACACTCTCCGGGTGGGGATCCAGGTTGGCAAGCACCTGCAGCAGCCCGGCCCGGTCGGCGTCGGTTTCGCCCATGCCGATGATGCCGCCACAACAGAGGGTGATGCCGGAGCGCCGCACCCGGGCCAGGGTCTCCAGCCGCTCCTGGTAAGTGCGGGTGGTGATGATCCGGTCGTAGTGCTCGGGGCTGGTGTCGAGGTTGTGGTTGTAGGCGGTGAGACCGGCCTCAGCTAGGCGCTCGGCCTGGGAATCGCTCAGCATGCCGGCGGTCACACAGGCCTCCAGGCCCAGCTCGCGCACGCCGCGCACCATCTGCAGCATTGCCTCAAAGGGAGCGCCGTCGCGGATTTCACGCCAGGCCCAGCCCATGCAGAAGCGATGGGCCCCGGCTTGCTTGGCGGCCCGGGCCCGCTCCAGCACCGGCTCCACCTCCAGCTCCGGCCGGCCCGCCACATCGCTGCTGTTGTGCAGCGACTGGGGGCAGTAGGCGCAGTCCTCTTCGCAGCCGCCGGTCTTGACGCTGAGTAGGGAGGCCAGCTGCACGTGGTAGCCGGGGTTGGCGGCGCGGTGCACCTGCTGGGCCTGCCAAAGCAACTCCATCAGCGGCTGCTCCAACAGCGCCTGGATTTCAGAACGGGACCAGTCGTGACGCGTGATCAAGGCGAGTTCAGCAGGGTTCGACACCACCAAAGCGGCGCTGGCGGCCCTGATAGTCGAGCAGGGCCGCCAGCAGGGCCGCCTGATTGAAATCGGGCCAGAGCACATCGGTGATGTGGATTTCGGCGTAGGCGAGCTGCCAAAGCAGGAAATTGCTGATGCGCCTCTCGCCACTGGTGCGGATCAACAGATCCGGATCGCACTCACCAGCGGTGTGCAGCTCGGCGGCAAGCTGCTGCTCATCGATTGCGGCAGGATCTAGTTCCCCAGCCACGCAGCGCCGCGCCAGCCGCTGGGCAGCCCGCACCAGCTCGGCTCGGCCGCCGTAGTTGGTGCAAACGTTGAAGTGAATGCCCGTATTAGCTGCCGTGCGCTCGGTCGCATCAGCAATCAGACGCTTCAGACCCTCCGGCAGGGGCTCAAGGTCGCCAAGGAAGCGAATCCGCACCTGCTCCTGCTCCAGGGATTGAAGCTCGCGGGCCAGCACCCGCTCAAACAGGGCCATCAGAAAGCTCACCTCCTCGCCAGGGCGGCTCCAGTTTTCGGTGGAAAAGGCGTAGGCGGTGAGGGCGCCGATGCCCCAGTCGCTGCAGAGACGCAAGGTGCGCTTAAGGGCTTCAACCCCCTCCCGGTGGCCCATCACCCGGGGCAGGTTGCGCTGCTTTGCCCAGCGGCCATTGCCGTCCATGATCACGGCCACATGGACCGGCAGGCGCGCGGGATCGAGGCCAACCGGAACGGGCTGGGAGGCTTTCGCAGTGGTGGTCGCCAGGGCGCGACTCATCCGCGTGATTCCGGCGTGTCCTTCGCCACGCTACGCCCAACAGGCAAGGCCAGGGCCTGGCTGAGCAGGTCGTGCAGACGGCTACTGGTAATTGGCCGCTCCAGGCGGCCCTGACTCGCCAGCGACAGGGTGCCGGTTTCCTCCGACACAACGATCGCGAGGCACTGATCGAAGCGCTCGGTCAGCCCTAGAGCCGCCAGATGGCGGGTGCCATAGCGGTTGATGCCCTGACGGGATAGGGGCAGGATCACACCTGCAGCGACGATGCGGTTGGCCTTCACCAGCACGGCACCGTCGTGTAGTGGCGTGTCAGCGGCGAACAGGTTGAGCAGCAAATCCACCGACAGCTTGGCGTCGAGGCCAATGCCAGGATTCAAGAAGTCTTCGGGGCGCAGGTCGCTGCCCAGATCCACCACGATCAAGCCGCCGCGGCGGGCCTGGGAAAGACGGCCGGCAGCCTCACTCAGAACCGCCACCGATCCCGATCCCAGTTGATCTTGGCTGCGGCTGCCAAACAAAACTCCGATGCGGCCGGTGCCAAGCAGCTCCATCAGCCTGCGCAGCTCCCCCTGCCAGAGAATCGCCAGGGCGAGGCTGCAGGCCAGCACCAGGGCATCAACAAGCTTGCTGGTGAGTGGCAGGTTGGCGTAGCGCTGAACCACCCAGGCCAGGGCCACCAGCAACAAATAGCCCCTTAACAGCCAGAGGGTGCGGGCTTCGGTGACCCGGCCGAGCACAAGCACGCCCAAGCCGAAGGCAAATAGCAGATCAAGGAGCAAGCGCAAATCGATCAGCCGTAGCAACTCACCCAGTTGCGGCCCGATCACGCGTACTCCAGTCGACTAGCTCACCTTACCGATCGCAACCGAGTTGGCAAAACGTCGTAGCGCAGTAAGTCTTCCGGCTGCTCGCGGCGCTGCACCAAATCAGCGACCCCGTCGTGGACCAGCACCGCCGCTGGCCGAGGGATGCGGTTGTAGTTGGAGCTCATCGAGGCGTTGTATGCGCCGGTGGCAAACACAGCCAACACATCGCCACTGCCAGCTGGCGGCAGGGCCAGATCCTTAAGCAGCACGTCGCCAGATTCGCAGTGCTTACCAGCAACGGTGACCGTTTCGGTGGCCTCGGCCGTGGGGCGATCGGCCAACACCGCCGTGTATTGAGACTGGTAGGTGATCGGCCGGGGGTTGTCGCTCATGCCGCCGTCCACCGAGAGGTAGGTGCGGATGCCGGGGATGTCCTTGCGGCTGCCCACCTCGTAGAGGGTGACCCCGCCGCTGGCCACCAGGGAACGCCCCGGTTCACAAAGCAGACGGGGCAGCTCCAGCCCCCGCTCCTGACAGGCCGCCGCCACCGCCTCGGCCACGGTGCGCACCCACTCACTGATGCTCGGCGGATCGTCGCTGGTGGTGTAGCGAATACCCAGGCCACCGCCCACGTTGAGATCAACCACCGGGTGACCCAGGGAGCGGGCCAAGGCCAGGGCATCGGCCATCACGCCAGCTAGGTCGCGATGGGGCTGGAGCTCGAAAATCTGGGAGCCAATATGGGCGTGCAGTCCGGTGAGCTGGGCCCAGGAACAGGTCGCCAGGTGCTGCAGCACCGCTTCGAGCTGGTCGGGATCGAAACCAAACTTGCTGTCGAGGTGGCCGGTGCGGATGTACTCATGGGTGTGGCACTCAATACCCGGCGTAAACCGCAGCATCAGCTGCACCGGTCGCTGCAAGTCAGGGGCCAGGGCAGCCAGCAGCTCAAGATCGCGCCAGTTGTCAGCCACCACCGTGACGCCCTGCTCAGCTGCGAGAGCCAGCTCTTCGCGGCTCTTGTTGTTGCCGTGCAGCACGATGCGTTCCGCCGGCATGCCCCCCTGCAGGGCGGTGAGCAACTCGCCAGCAGAAACCGCATCAAGCCCCAGGCCTTCGGATGCCACCAGGGCAGTTATGGCCAAAGAGCTATTCGCCTTGGAGGCGTAGATGGCTAGGGCATGTCCTGGGTAGTACTCGGCGAGGGCTTCCCGGTAGGCCCGGCAGGTGCCCCGCAGGGTGGCTTCATCGAGCACATATAAAGGTGTGCCGTAATCGCGGGCCAGGTCGCTCAGCAGGCAGCCACCCACCACTAGGCGCCCCTCACTGTCGAGGGCAGTGGTGAGGGGGGTGAGATTGCGATTAGGACTATGGGGATCCCTATCGCGTTCAAAGGGATTCAGCAGCGCAACGGGCTCATGGGAGGTCAGCATGACTGTGGCCGCGCGGGTCAAGTGAGCATGAATGTAAGGAACTACTTGGCGGCGCTGCACCTGACAGCCCTGGCTCCTGAGCACCTGGAGGCCTGCTTAAACCTCGACCAGGCCAGCCTCGGCGGCCTGTGGAACCGCGCCCAGTGGCAGAGCGAGCTGGCGGAGCAGCGGCGCCCCGGGGTGGGTCTTTGGCAAGGGCAGCAGCTAATGGCCTTGGCTAGCGGTTGGCTGGTGGTAGATGAACTGCACATCACCGTGGTGGCGGTGGATCCCGAGCAGCGGCGCCGGGGCTTAGGCCAGCAGGTGCTGAAGGCCCTGCTGCTGGAGGCCGGGCAGCAGGGAGCCCTGCACGCCACCCTGGAAGTAAGCCCGGCAAACACTGCGGCAGTGGCCCTATACCGACGCCTGGGCTTCCGTGATGCAGGAGTGCGTCGCGGTTACTACCGCAATGGCGAAGACGCCCTGATCCAATGGCTGCGGTTAACTGACATGAATGATGCGTAGCCATGGTGTGGATAACCGGCTTTTCTTATTGCTAATGACCGGCAATTCAGCAATTTGCATTGTTGCCTTCGAACGCCTTAGAGCCAGCCACCGCAGGGGATCTGCCTTTGATGCGGCGTAAACCACACCTCACCTGTTAACCCTGGTAGCTTGGAAGCACTTGCACCAGGCCTAGGCCCATGTTCGAGCGGTTTACCGAGAAAGCCATCAAGGTGATCATGCTGGCCCAAGAGGAGGCCCGCCGCCTTGGCCACAACTTTGTGGGCACCGAACAGATTTTGCTTGGCCTGATCGGTGAAGGCACTGGCGTTGCCGCCAAGGTGCTGAAGTCGATGGGGGTGAACCTCAAGGATGCCCGCGTTGAGGTTGAAAAAATCATCGGCAGAGGCTCCGGCTTCGTCGCCGTGGAGATCCCTTTCACTCCTCGCGCCAAGCGAGTTCTGGAACTCTCCCTTGAAGAAGCTCGCCAGCTTGGTCACAACTACATCGGCACTGAGCACCTACTGCTTGGCTTGATCCGTGAGGGTGAGGGTGTAGCTGCTCGGGTCCTGGAAAACCTTGGCGTTGACCTAGCCAAGGTGCGCACCCAGGTGATCCGCATGCTGGGAGAAACAGCCGAAGTCGCCGCAGGTGGCGGCAGCGGCAAGGGCTCCACAAAAACACCAACCCTCGACGAGTTCGGCAGCAACCTCACCCAGCAGGCCGCCGATGGCAAGCTCGATCCGGTGGTGGGTCGTCAGAACGAAATTGAGCGGGTAATTCAAATATTGGGTCGTCGCACTAAGAATAATCCGGTCCTAATTGGCGAGCCTGGAGTAGGCAAAACAGCCATCGCCGAGGGCTTGGCTCAGCGGATCAATTCCGGTGATATTCCAGACATCCTCGAAGACAAGCGAGTCCTCACCCTGGACATCGGCCTGCTGGTGGCAGGCACCAAATATCGGGGTGAATTTGAGGAACGCCTCAAAAAAATCATGGAGGAAATTCGCAGCGCCGGCAACGTGATCCTCGTGATCGATGAGGTGCATACCTTGATTGGCGCAGGTGCAGCAGAAGGTGCAATCGATGCCGCAAACATCCTCAAGCCTGCCCTAGCCCGGGGCGAACTTCAGTGCATCGGTGCCACCACCCTTGATGAATACCGGAAACACATCGAGCGCGATGCGGCCTTGGAGCGTCGCTTCCAACCGGTCATGGTGGGCGAGCCTTCCGTTATCGACACGATTGAAATTCTGCGCGGTCTCAAGGATCGCTACGAAGCTCACCACCGCCTCAAAATCGCCGATGAGGCCCTGATTGCGGCAGCCACCCTGGGCGACCGCTACATCTCTGATCGCTTCCTCCCAGACAAGGCAATCGACCTGGTAGATGAAGCCGGCAGCCGAGTACGGCTGATGAATTCCAAGTTGCCGCCGGCGGCCAAGGAAGTCGATAAGCAGCTGCGCGCTGTCCAGAAAGACAAGGAACAGGCCGTGCGCGAGCAAGACTTCACCAAGGCTGGTGAGTTGCGCGATAAGGAAGTAGAGCTGCGTGAGCAGATTCGCTCGATCCTGCAGACCCGCAAAGATGAAGAGCCAGCATCCGAGGCCATGGCCGCTGAGGCCGGTAGTAGTGCACCCGTAGCGGTTTTTGAAGGCGCCGCCGAAGGCGATCGCACGCCCATGGTTACGGAGGAGGACATCGCCCACATCGTTGCCTCCTGGACTGGTGTGCCTGTTCAAAAGCTCACTGAAAGCGAGACAGCCAAGCTACTGAACATGGAGGAGACCCTCCACCAGCGTTTGATTGGCCAAGACGAAGCCGTTAAGGCCGTGTCCCGTGCCATCCGCCGGGCCCGAGTGGGGCTGAAAAATCCCAACCGCCCGATTGCCAGCTTCATCTTCTCCGGCCCCACCGGTGTTGGTAAAACCGAGCTCACCAAGTCGTTGGCGGCTTACTTCTTCGGCAGCGAAGAAGCCATGATCCGGCTTGACATGTCCGAATTCATGGAGCGCCACACGGTCAGCAAGCTGATCGGCTCCCCTCCCGGCTACGTGGGCTTCAATGAAGGTGGCCAGCTCACCGAGGCTGTGCGCCGTCGTCCCTACACCGTGGTGCTATTCGACGAGATCGAAAAAGCTCACCCTGATGTGTTCAACCTGCTGCTGCAGTTGCTCGAAGACGGTCGCCTGACCGATTCAAAGGGCCGCACGGTGGACTTTAAGAACACCCTCATAATCATGACCTCCAACATTGGTTCGAAGGTGATTGAAAAGGGCGGCGGCGGCCTTGGCTTTGAGTTCGGCGGTGGTGACGCGGATGAAACCAACTACAATCGCATTCGCTCGCTAGTCAATGAGGAGCTGAAGCAATACTTCCGCCCCGAATTCCTCAACCGCCTCGACGAAATCATTGTCTTCCGTCAGCTCAACCGCGAGGAAGTCAAAGACATTGCCGAGATCATGCTCAAAGAAGTGTTCGGCAGGATGTTGGAGAAGGGTATTTCCCTATCCGTTACTGAAGCCTTTAAGGAACGGCTGGTCGAGGAGGGCTACAACCCCTCCTACGGCGCCCGTCCTCTACGCAGAGCAGTGATGCGGCTGCTTGAAGATTCGCTGGCTGAGGAATTCCTCACCGGACGGATTGGCGATGGCGACTCCGCCCTGGTGGATGTCAATGAGGACAAGCAGGTATTTATCCGCAAGCAGGCAGCCCTGCCGGCCGAGCCGGAATTGGCTGCGGCTGGAGTTTGAGGGGATTCGGGTCTACCCCGTACCATCACTTGGGGATGAAAG
>Ga0247844_1001730_pt1 | contig 38541 bp, 61 predicted proteins | sample LaCtaG_FD_192421 | JGI IMG/M metagenome (GOLD analysis project Ga0247844, IMG submission 192421) | Freshwater microbial communities from meromictic Lake La Cruz, Castile-La Mancha, Spain - LaCruzMarch201714.5m_1 | ecosystem: Environmental > Aquatic > Freshwater > Lake | place: Spain: Castile-La... | reverse complement strand
ACCAATACCAACCAAGGCAAGTGGGATAAAATAAATCTTACAAAAATGGGCGGATCAAAGACTGTTAAGCAAGGTGTCAAGGCGGTAAAGAGTTGGCACAAGAGCAATCCTCATAGAAGTCAGGGAAGATAATGGCAAAAGCATTCTGGAATACCAAAGATCCTTCAGACAAGGATAAAAAATTAACATCATCTCAAAAGTCTGCGGCTAAGGCTAGAGCCAAAGCAGCAGGACGTCCTTATCCAAATTTAATCGATAATGCCGCAGTGGCAAAGAAGGCTAAAGCCAACAAGAAGAAATCTAAATGAAATTTTGTAATAAATGTAAAATAGAAAAATCTTTAGAAAGTTTTCATAAAGGAGATACAACTACTATATGTAAAGAATGTAAACGTCTTTATGATATTGAGTATCGTCCTATATGGAATAAAAAACCTTATAGCAGGATATCTAGGTATAAAAGCCATTTAAAAACCAGATACTCGCTTACTTTAGATGAACTAGTAACAATGTACGAGGCTCAGGGTGGAGGATGTGCTATTTGCAATAAGGCTCTTTCTAATCCAACAGATGAGCAAGGAGACAGATGGCAATCAAACATTGATCATGACCACAACTGCTGTCCTAGTAATACGACCTGTGGAAAGTGCACTAGAGGCCTATTATGTAGAGACTGCAACCTAATGTTAGGACATTCTAAGGACAACCTTACTACTCTTAAAAAGGCTGTAGAATATTTAGAACTAAACTCAAAGAAAGTGGGTATTGAAATTGTGTAGCACATGCGGCTGTATGAAGCCAAAAGACAAGCACGGCATGAAGACTCTGGCTGCTGCTAATAAGAAGTATGCCAAGAAGAAGACTGATAAGAAGAAGGACAAGAAATAATGGCCCTTAAGTGCACCATGAAGAACTGCAAGTGCAAGTGTTCCACTTGCCAGAAAGGTTAACTAATGAAGAAGTCACTAAGCCCTAAGCAGAAGAAAATTGCAGGAGCAGCAAAGCCTGTAGAGAAGATTACTGGCGCAGATTTTAAGGCGCTTAAAAAGAAGAAGAAAAAAGTAGTATAAAAAACAAAAGTTAGGCCCTCTAATTGAGGGCCTTTCTTATATCCTTGCTTTATCAGAACACCGCTGCGGTGCCTGACTACAGTTCCCACTGGTTGCGATAAAGGGGTTATTTATTATGGCTTATAAGCCTTGGTACGAACAAGTTGCTGAGATGAACAATCAGCAAGAACGTGAAGAGTTTATTCGGGGTGTGTTTGGATTCCGCCCTCAAGAAAAACGTCCCGCTATCGCATCGCTAATTGCAGGTACAACCGCAGCCTATCTTGCAGGGGCTGTCTACGTTGGCGCAAAAGCGAAAGCGAAGAAGAAGAAGTGACATACTTTAAAAAAGCCAGAGAATCTTTAAACAAAGCCAGTATGGAGACCACTCGCTTTATGGGTGCTCACCTACGCTCAGAGGCTAGAGCATCAGGCTGGCCAGATAATATTGTTAGAAGCCTTCATGTTCGTCACTCTGATGGCGCCTTTACTATTCATGGCAACCCAGATCACAAGGCAGAGATTTTAGATCTTGAGTATGGAACTCCTGAAACACAGCCAACTGCTGCAATGCGCCGCTTTAATAACCGTCAGCATGAGGCTGAGAAATTCTTGATGGCTCGTACTATGCGCCACATGGATGGCTACCTATGACATTCTTATTAGATGAAGATGAAGCACTTCGTAATCTTTTAAAGGAGATGACAGTAACAGATCAGAAGGCTTCTTCTGCTACCGTTAAAACAATTACTAACAAAGCATTGCTATCTAACGTAGTTACAATTACAACCTCAGCACCGCATGAGTTTGAGGTGGGAGATACTGTAACTATTGCTGGAGCATCTACTCCGTTTAATGGCACATACAACATTACTTTAATACCAAGTGATACTACTTTTAAATATGCAAAGACCAATGCCAACATTGCTAGCGTTGCATCGGGTGGAACTGCCACGCCAGGAACTACCCGAAAGGTAGGCGTATGGTTTGGACAACCTGATCAAGAAATTAGAGCACAGTCTTATCCATACATTACTATTGATATGATTGATATTGCCGAAGATTTTTCTCGTGCCATGAGAGGCAAGGTAAAGCCAGCGTACTTAACTAATCCATCTATTATTGGAGAAAGTACTGCTTTTGATGCTGATGAACATGATTGGGAAATTAACTATCCAATACCTGTAAACATTGATTATCAAGTTACTTCTTACTCTCGTCAACCACGTCATGACCGCCAAATTTTGGCGCAATTACTTTACTCAAAACTTCCCTTGAGGTTTGCTGTCCTAGATACAGGACCAAACACTGTGTTCGGCACTACTCGCCGCTTAGATGTTCTGGATATCTCTAAGAGAGACATTACAGAGCAAGGACGAAGATTATTCGTAAATGCAATAACAGTTCGTGTCTCAAGTGAGATTGCGGCTGAAACATATAAACAGATGTACAAAGTGTTGCAAATTAACGTCACAGGTACTGGTGGTAGTCAGATCATAGATCGATCTACCTTCACTACCATCGATTCGTACACTCAATCGGCACCATAAGGTCCCTTCCCCAAACTAGTTAGGAGAAAAAATGGCTTATAGCCGCCCAGGTGTTTACATCAGTGAACGCCTATTACCACCAGTGCTCCCAAGTGGAGTTACTGCAAATGCTGCTGGCGCAGTTGTTGCACCTTTTGCACAAGGCCCAGAAACAGTAACGCTTGTTAACTCTTGGTATGAATTTACTAAGTACTTTGGAGGCTACAACGCTTCCTATCCAGCCACCTTCCAAATTGGCGCTTTCTTTTCTAATGGTGGACGTGAACTGTATGTTCAACGTCTACTTGCTGCTAACGCTGTTGCAGCCTCTAGAAACTTAACAGATGGTGGCGGAGCAACTGCTGCAACTGTTACATCTAAGAATGCTGGAACAGATGGAAACAATCTTCGTGTTGTTCTTACTGCAGGTTCTGTAGCAAGCACTTACACCTTAACTCTTTACAAAGAGTCAGGTGTTGCTAATGACATTAACGATGATATTTTATTAGAGCGATATGAAAATATTGTTTTTGATGATTCAACATCAAGTGACTACGCACCAACTGTAATCAACATCATCTCTCCAAACATTTCAGTATCTGTTGCTGGTGGATATGCGGGTGCATCAATTTCTTTAGCAACCTATCCACTAACAAGTGGTTCAAATGGAACTGCTACCGCTTCAACTGATTACACCAACTATAAGGCTGGTGGATCTTCGGTGTTTGAGAGATACACATCTCTTGATCGTCCATTAGTACTCTTCCTACCTGTAGCAAATGCATTAGCATCTGGAACTGTAGCGGTATTTGATGCTGCAACATCTTGGGCAGAAGATAACAATGGCTTTGTTGTAATTGGAACTGACCCAGATTTAACAGTAGCAAATGCTGTTTCTTTTGCTGGATCTCTTACTGATACAAGTAACGCTGCTGTATACTTTCCAAACATCTACATCTCTGATCCACTAGGACGTAGTTCTGGAGCACTTCGTAAAATTGAACCTACAGGTTCGGTAGTAGGTCTTTACCTATCAACCGATGCAAGCCGTGGTGTATTTAAAGCACCTGCTGGAATTTCAACTCCAGTATTAGGAATTGTTTCTGTAGAAAGATCTTTTACATCTACAGAGTTAGACACAATGAATGCAAGCACATCTCCAGTAAATCCAATTCGCCAAATTCCTGGTGCTGGACTTTCTGTAATGGGTGCTCGTACATTAAAGCAAGATGGAACTGCAAACAAGTATGTAAACATGCGACGTTCTTTAATTTATATTCGCAAGAATCTAAAGAACTTAACAGAGTTTGCACTATTTGAAAACAATGACGAAAGATTGTGGGCCCGTATTAATACTAATATCGGTTCCTTCTTAAGTGAGTACCGCAACCAAGGTGGCCTTCGTGGAGCAACTCAAGCACAGGCATACTTTGTAAAATGCGATGCAGAGAACAACTCGGATGCAGATATTGCAAATGGCGAAGTTCACATTCAAGTTGGTGTTGCTCTTCAATACCCAGCAGAGTTCATCGTCATCGATCTCAGCCAAAAGACGCTGAACTAACCCGAAGGAGATAATAAATAAATGCCTACAATCATTAATAATCGGTCAAGTTTAATAACCGATCCATTACGTAACTTTAGATTTTTAGTTACGTTCAAACCTATCCCAACAGCAAGCACTGCAACCACAAATTTGGCTGCAGCAACTACCTTTGGGTTTACTTCAATCTCTGGAATGGCAGTTACTACTGACTCTATTCCTTACCGTGAAGGTGGATATAACACCACTGTTCACCAGATTCCAGGGCAAACAACATTTGCTCCTATTACATTACAACGTGGTGTAATTCTTGGAACTAATCAAAACTATGAGTGGATGAGAAATATGTTCGCTACAGTTCAAGGCGGAGGAAGCACTCGCACTAAAGAGCAAAACTTCCGTTGTAATCTGGAAGTTCAAGTACTCTCTCACCCAATTCCATCAGCAGGTGAAACTGCTCAAAACAGTCCAGCAACAACTGATCACGTAGCAATGCGTATTGAAGTTTATAACTGTTGGCCAACCGCTGTAGCATACTCAGACTTAAACGCTGGCGATAACGCTTTACTTGTTGAACAGATGACCTTGGTACATGAAGGTTTTAATATCAACTTTGCATCATCCCTAGCAACTAGCGCAGCAGCGTTCACCCCATAATCTAACAAAGGATAACAATGACGAACACCATTAGTGCAGCGGTTAATCCCGCATTAGCAAATCAAATGTTAAACAAGGCGTTGACTGAAACGCCACAAGCAAGAACACCTGAAATCGTATCTCCTTCAGATACAACTGTTGAACTTCCTGGCGGCTATATAAACGCCGCTGGGGAGGTCATCAGAACTGCAGAGGTACGTGAACTAACGGGTAAAGATGAAGAGGTTATTTCTAAAACCAATAACTTAGGTAAAGCAATCTTAACTATTTTACAATTAGGAACAGTTAAAATTGGCAATGAGCCAGCAACCGACAAGATACTTGATGAACTATTAGTTGGTGACAGAGATGCAATCTTGCTTGGCATTATTAAAGCCACCTTTGGAAATACTGCAAAACTTCCAATCTTTTCAGATGGCGAACAGAAATTTGTTGAGATTGATCTCAACACAGATATTAAGACTAAGGTTCTTGCAGACCCTATAAACGAACGTATGTTTACCGTAAAAGGTAAGTCCGTTGAGTACACCGTAAAACTGCCCAATGGAGTTGTTCAAAGAGAGATGGTTAACAATGCAGATAAAACCTCTGCAGAATTAAGCACCATTGTTCTTGAAAACACCTTAGTACGTATAGGAGAGAATCCTGTATACAGCAAGGCGCAAGTGCAAGCACTTAGCGTTGGTGACCGTAGAAAGATTATAGAAGAGATAAATAAACGAGCCCCTGGTCCACAATTTGAAAACATAGTTGTTACAGACCCCGACACAGGAAGTGAGGTAACGGTTCCTATTAATTTAGGCACCTTATTTCAGTTCTAATGTAATTAGTTACGAAAGACTATTCTCTGAGTGGTCTGCGTTATCTGAATACTATAAAGGATGGTCTTTATCTGAGATAAAAGGTTTATCTCGGAGAGAAAGAAGCAACTGGCTAGAGGTTGCTCTAGTGCGATATGAAAGGATGAATGGTGGCTAAAGATCCCGTATCGCAAATTAATAATGTAAATGCTGGTCTTGACCAGACAATTAAAAAAGTTACTACGCTTGAATCTCTTTCTAGAAAATTAGGTGGCATTGCCACAAAATCTTTAGATTCATTAACTCGCATAATGATGCCAAGTGTTGGCATGGGTCCTGGAATGGGACTTGGAACTGCCAACGCTCAGTTTAGTAATGGCGCAGGTGGTACACCTGCTACTGGTGCAACCAATGCAATGCCTTGGATTTATTCAAAGCCAGGTGCTGCGGGAGTTGCGGGAGTTCAATTTGGGTTAAGTGTTGCTGGCGGTATGTACAACGCAATGCCAGATCTTGGCATGACGATCTCTCGTGCTACTGGCTTCTTCCAGAGTTCACTTCGTACTGGTGGCGGAATGAATCGTGCTGGAGTTGCTGCCGCAACATTTGGTGCATTGGGTGGCGGAATTACTGGACTAGGTGAAGATGCTGCTGCTGCAGCAATGCTCTCTCAAGGCTATAACTTTATGCCAGGAACTGTTTCATTTACAAACAAAATGAAAGAGGTAGGCGGCGCTGCTCGTTACTTTGGAATGGCAAATGCTACGGCGGCTCAGGCTATCGGTGGAATGAGCACAGGAAGGATGGGCGCTCAACTCTATCAATATGGTATAAATACAACTGATCCAAATACAGGACAACCTGTTTCAATGGAAAAAGTTGCACAACAACTCTTTGATCGAATGACAATGGGTGGAAAAATAGACCCAACTGCAGAACAGATGGCAACAAATTTACGAGCAGGTTTTGGTTCTGTAGATATGCAGATGTTCTCTGCAGAACAACGAGCATTATTAGAACCAATGCTTATAAACATGGCTGCTGGTAAACCATTGGGCGATTTAGCAAACTTACCATTTAATCCTGACAATCCACAGAATGCACAGATGAAACTTGCTACATCTATGTCATCATTAATGGAGCGTGGCACAGAGCCAATGATTGCTGGCTTTGAATCAGCAGCAAATGCAGCGGCTGCATTAAATACACAATTAGAAAAACTGCCTGACGGATTCTTTAAAGCAAAAGGATTTGTGCAAGGACTTTCAAATACAAACGCAGCCTCAGCAATTAGTGGTGTAGTTGGAGGAGTTGCTGGTGCAGCAGGTACTTTGTTAGTAGCAAAAGGTGTTAGAAGTGTTTTAGGAGGAGCAGCCGCTAGAGCAGGTGCTGCTGCACTTGCAGGTGGTGCTGCGGCTACAACTGCTGCAGGCGGTGCTACTACCGCTGCTGTGGCTGGTGGTGCTACTACCGCTGTGGCTGGTGCAACTGCTGCAAAATTTGGAATAAAGGCCGCATTAAGATTTGTGCCGTATGTTGGTACTGCATTACTTGCTTATGAAGGATTAAAATTTTTAGGAAAGAGTATGTTTGGCACACCTGCTAATGCAGCGCAGACACCACAAACGGGAACGCAGATGACTTCTGGAATGGATCCTGAGTTATCGCAAACTTTACAAAATGCTGGGTTTAAAGGCGACGCATTAACAACTGCATACGGAGTTGTAAAGGCTGAATCAGGTGGCAGAGCAAATGCTTACAACCCAACTGGCATGGACGACTCTTATGGATTATTTCAAATTAATATGGAAAATAATGATCCAAGAAATCCTGGTATGGGAGATAGACGTAATGCCGATTACTTAAAAAAGTACAAGTCTATTGGTTACACAGGACCAGAAAGTTTAAAAGATCCATACATTAATGCACGAATTGCGTACGACATTTCTAAAGGTGGTACAAATTTTAAACCATGGACTACATATACTAGCGGCAAATACTTAGAACACACTAGTGGAGTTACATCTGCGAATGTTGGTAACAAGACAGTTAATATAACTGTTCAATTAGCCAACGCTTCAACCGCCGAGGCTAACCGATTGGCTAAACAGGTAAAAGAAATTTTGTTAAAGGATAAAGATCTTCAAGAAGTGGGAGGTAAATAATGCCTGGAGAAAATAGTAATCCATACAGATACACAAAAACTGTTGATCAAATTATTGAAGAGCGAACCGATGCTAAAAGAAATGCAGAAAATGCACGTATTAAGGCTGCGGCTGATAAACAAGCGGCTGAAAATAAAGCAAAAAAATCAAAACAAATATCTGCTGTTTCAAAAGAATTAACAAGTATTAGGGGTTTTGAAATTGTTTTGGAAAAAGAAATTACAGTGGCAGAAGCAACCCTTAAAGCAGCCGTAGGTAATGAAGCAATTGATGCCGCTATTGTAGCCCTTAATGCTTTAAGACAAAGACGTACTAATTTAAACACCAGAAAAACAAATGCTGTCAATCAATTAAAGATTCTTGTTGATCAAATTGATCAAACAAGAACTTTACAAATTAATATTTCTATTAAAGAAGCAGGCTTTAGCAAAGGAGATGCAAATAAAAAAGGTGGAAAAGTAAAACCTGCCGAAGGTGACGAAAAACCAAAACCACCAGCACAACAGGTCTTTACTGGATATAAATACAATGCTCCAATGGTTAGGTCAGAATACTTTACTGATAGATCACCGCAGACAAAGACCACTGTGCGTGGCGTTTCTGGTGCTGGAAATTTTTCTGACGCCAGAGATATGTTTGCAGGAACAGGGGTTGCAAAGGGCACTATGCAAATGCCATTTGATCTTACAAAGAGTGCGTCATGGAAAAATAAAACAGGAAGATATAAAGAAGACTCAACAATGTACGGCTTTAAATTTTTATACAATCCAACTGAAGTAAGCATGGGCTGGGGAATGTTAGAGATGGTAGATCCGAACATTATTATAAGTGGAGCAGCAGCAGGACTAGCCCCAGTTACTGGTGTTGGCTTATCTACAATTGATTTTACCTTGTTGTTAAACAGAATTAGTGACATGAATTTTTTAGATGAAAGCGGATTAGCACCAGGAGAAGACAATCCCTATCCAGGTTTTGATGACAAAAGTAGAGTAGAAGATTTAAAAACAATTTATAAAAAAGGAACTATGTATGACCTTGAGTATCTGTTTAAAGTGTTAAATGGACCAAGTGCTACTCATCAAACGATTTTAAATGGACAGAGTGCAGACTGGGGATTCTTAATTGGAACTCAAGTAGAGTTGTTTCTTGGAGACGGCTTACGATATTTAGTTAGAGTAAACGGTATAAATGTTAATCACACAATTTTTAATGATCGAATGGTTCCAGTTCTTTCACAGGTATCTATTTCCTGTGGAAGATACAACGATGTTGGGTACTCGACTGATGATCCTAGGAGCCAAGGATGATTTACTTAGATAGTAGATACGTTGATGGAACTTTGTTTAAGGCTTGGCATGCTGGTAAACAAGAATATCATTTAACAGTATTTAGAAATTATCCAACAACTTTACTTGGTTACTTTATCTATGAGTGGGTTGAAACTGATCGTCTAGATTTATTGGCTAAAAAATTTTTAGGAGACTCTTCTTTGTGGTGGAAAATACTTGACATAAATCCAGAGATTATAAATCCTCAAGTTCTTTCTGCTGGTACTCAACTTAGGATTCCAAATGCGTAATACGGGAACTCAAAGTAGACTTAGTAGTTATTATAGTGTGTCGTATCCTGACTTTCCATCTATTGAGATACAACCAAACGAAGTTGTATTGCACCAAGAGATGGGTAAGCACGACATCCTTGAACTGCGATACACCCTCTTAACTCCTTTTATTCTTAAAGCATTAAAGACTGGAACTCCAGTTCAACTTACTTGGAAAAACGATAAAGTATCTGGAAACTTTTTTGGCTATACCACAGTTGTGTCTTTGCCAATTAAATATCAAGATTATCAAGAGACTAAAATTCAATGTGTAGGAGCATCATATCCTTTAAAAGACTCAACGTTTAAAGTTTGGACTAATAAAACGGCTTCTCAAATAGCAATTGAACTTGCTAAAAAAGCAAAATTAAAACCAATGGTTACTCCACATAAAACAATCTTTACTCAACAATCTTTATCTGGAAAATCTTACTGGGAAAAATTAAACGAACTTGCAGAAACAATTGGTTATGGAATGCAGGTTTCTGGTACTGAATTACATTTTCATCCAATTGATAAAATGATTAATCAATTTATGACAACAATCCCCGTTCTATATTCAGATAATTCTTTTGTCTCTCCTTTTAATAACTTTAATGCGCCAACGTTAGATGCGTTTGAGGCTCGTATTGGTGACTATCTTGAGAATCCAAGTGAGTACAATAGAACTATAAACACAGTTATTGGAGTCGATCCTGTTACTGGAAAAGTATATTCATCAACAACTTCGCCAAACAAAGTTGGAAAATCAATAAGGACAACTACTAAAGATCCGTTATTTATAAAAAATAAAACAAGCATTGTAGTAAATAGCAGCGCCATGGCTAAGTCATTGTCTGAAGCAGCCTCTCATTTAGGAAGATTATCTATTCCAGGAAAAGGCAAGGCTCAAGGAGATCCAAGAATTGCTCCTTGGAGAACTGTTGAGATTCAAGGAACTCAAGGTGGGGGAGACGGATTTTGGGTTATAAAGAAAGCAATTCATTCTCTTTATATTTCTGGAGAATATGGGGTTGAGTTTGAATGTTGTACAGATGGTGTGGGGGGTAATAAGCCAAGTGCTTTTAGACCATCTTCTGCTGGCGCTGTTCCATACAGAAATATACAAAATGATATGATAGGTAATTCAAAAAATAAACCAAGTGTGACTACGTTGAACTCTAGTAAGACTCTGGTCTCACAAGGCGCATCAGGTTATAAAACAGCCCCTAGAAAATGGAAAGGTAACTAATGGCAACAAGTAGTTATCAGAAAGCAATTGCACTTCCCTTTTCTATTGATTCTTATGGAAAGGTAAGTTCAACCCAATCTCAATCTAAAATATGGTCTGATCGAGTTAAGTCTGTTTTAGCCACCTCTTTGAGAGAACGAGTAATGCGACCAAATTTTGGAACTTTAATTCCTTACACTTTGTTTAATTCAGAAACTGAAGCAACCGCTCAAATTCAATCAGAGGTTGAAAAAGCCTTTGCTCAACAGTTAGACTTACTGACTCTTCAACAAACAAATGTAACAAGTGACATTTATACAAGTACTTTAACCGTTGAAGTTATTTACGGGTTACCAAACGATGAGGTTACTAGCACACTCATTGGCTTGGTCTTCTCTCAAGGTGCTAACCCAATCTACGAGGAGTTACTATGACCGTTGCGCCCGCATCGAATATCCCTATTTCAATTGATTACACAGGAAGAGATTACTACTCACTTCGTGAAGAATTAATTGCCAGAATTCAAGATCGTATACCTGAATGGAATGCTTCTGACCCAGCAGATTTTGGTGTTGCCCTAGTAGAAGCCTTTGCATATATGGGAGACTTAGTCTCTTATTATATTGATCGAGTTGCTAATGAATCATATATTAGAACCGCAACACAAAGAGAAAGTTTATTAAACATTGCTTTAACTTATGGCTACACTCCAGCGGGCTATAGAAATGCAACAGTAGATTTAGTCTTCACTAACTCATCTGATGCTGAAGTAAATATACCTGCAGGGACGGTTGTGAGTGGTCAAGTAATTATTGATGACACTGTTGAAACAGTATATTTTACAACTGTTGCTGAGGCTGTAGTCGATGAAATTGTTGGAGAAAATCCTGGAGAATATACCGTTAGTGCTTTTGAAGGACGGTCTGTAACACTGGTTGCTGATGATACTACTGCATACGGAGAGTTAATTGGAACATCTATTGGAACTCCAGCAATGCGGTTTGTTCTTGGAGAGTCACCCGTAGTTGATGGTTCTGTAGAAGTATACGTTCAAGATGGAGATTTATTTTCTAAGTGGACGCAAGTTGAACATTTAATTGATTACTCAACTAATGACTTAGTTTATTCTTTGTTTATTGATGAAAACAATCTTGTTTACGTAACCTTTGGTGACGGTGTTTCGGGTGTAATTCCAACCAATGCTTCTGAAATTAGAGCGCTGTACACTGTTGGTGGTGGTGCTATTGGTAACATTGAGCCAGCGACTATAGATACAATTGAATATCTTCCTGGGTTATCAGAAGGCCAAACAACTGCAGTGCAAGGCGCTATAACAGTAACAAATGAAATTACCGCCCTTGGTGGTTCTAATCCTGAAACTAATGATCAAATTAGAGCATCAGCACCAGCCTCTCTTCGTTCTGGTAATAGAGCGGTAACACTAAAAGATTTTTCAGATCTTGCACTATCTGTTAGCGGAATTGGTAAAGCCAATGCAACCGCTGCAGTTTGGACTTCGGTTACACTGTATATAGCACCAAGTAGGTCTGCAACTGATACAGATATTGCTCCTGGCTTAGATGACAACGATGACCCGACCGCAGAGTTTGAAAGAATACAAGAAGACGTAGAAGAGTTTTTAACTGACAAGGTACTAATAGGGACAACAGTTACAGTTCAACCTCCTACTTATACCGATTTAATTTGTACTCTTGCTTATACAAAGACTGACCAGTATACAACTGCAGAGGTAGAAGAGAACATAAAGATTGCTATCTTAACTGGCTTTGGTTATGTAAATGCAACCTTTGCAGAAACTATTTATCCAAGAGATGTTGAGTTTATGGTGTTACAAGCACCTGGTGTAAAGACCGTAAATGTTACGGCTCTGCATTTAGCGGCTGGTTCTGGAGCCAATACTATGGTAGGAACTGCTGGACAAATCTGGCGTTTTCAAGAAGCAAATCTAAATATTGCCGCCATCTAATGAGTAACTTATCTGGAATATATAGGGGTATTGTAAAGAACAATACTGATCCCAAAAAACAAAACCGTTTAAAGATATCTATTCCTCAGTTAATTGGAACTCAAATTACTGATTGGGTAGATGCAGCCGAACCTGCTGGAATACGAACAGACCTCCCAGCAGTAGGTCAAGGTATTTGGGTTTCATTTATTGGTGGAAACATAAACTATCCAGTATGGCTTGGTGCGTTTGGTAAAAATAAAGGTAAGAATAAAAAGATCTTTATTAAACCCTTAGCAAATACAACCTCTCTAACAGGATTGTCGGCACATGTAATAACTGCTAAAAAGTCTGATGGAACTACAGAAGTAGATTTAACCGCTACCTTTATGGCTTTAGCAAATAAAGTAAAAAGTTTAGAAACACGTATGACAACGGCAGAAGGAAAGATAACTACTTTGGAAGGAAAGGTCTCTACCTTAGAAGGGAAGGTTTCTACCTTAGAGTCACAAATGACAGGAAAAGCCGCTACAGGACATAGCCATTAATAGTTAAGACAGTAAATAAGGGGCAAACAAGAGAAAATAGACCGTTAGGTCTGAGAGGAAATTAAGTGACAGCAGCATACCCATCATCGGTAAAGTCCTTTACTACAAAGGTTGATTTTAGCGATACCGTTCTTGCCGAGCATGTAAATAGCCTTCAAGAAGAGGTTAACGCTCTTCAAAATAACCTGGGCACTCTTATTAAGACAGGCTCTGGCTGGGTAGGAGAGTTTGACCTTGTCACCACTGCTTGGAATACTTTAAAAGATCGTCTTGCAAATATTGAATATGGCATAAAAGATATTTATGATGATTATGTTTCTGATGTGGGTGGTTCAGTAATTGTTTCATCTGCTATTGGAGTAAAGAGTCTAGTAGTAAGAGCAAGGGCTAGTCAGACCGCAAACCTAGTTGAGTTTCAAACTTCAGCATCTGCAGTTGTAACTAAAGTTCTTCCAGACGGTACTATACAGACACGGGGCAAGGAATTAGTACCAGTTATTTATGCAACAACCCAACCAACTGGAGCAGACTTTGCTGTTGGAACTATTTGGGTTGATTCATCTACTGACGTAGACGCAACAGTTATTACAACTGGTGGTTCATTAAACGACACCCTAATGTTAATGGGAGGTTAATGTGGCAAAGGCTTCGTACGTATGGAGTGGAAGCGAATGGGTTCCTGTTGCCTCAGCATTTCCTGCCGCTCACCAGAGAGGTATTGAGAACAGTGCAGCAACTACCTACACCCTTGATGTAAACGATACTGGTAAAGCAATTGTATTTTCAAGCAACAGTCCTGTAACTGTAACTATTCCAGATGACTCTACCTTTGAATTTGTAGTTGGACAAACCTTTATTATCATTCAAAATGGAACAGGAACTGTATCTGTAACTACAGAGGATGTAGCAAATCTATACTCTTCTGTTGCAACTGGCACAGTTGATTTAAATAGTCAATACTCAGTAGCAACTCTTATTAAAATTGATAGTGATGATTGGGTTATTTACGGCGATATAGTAAGTCCTTAAGGAGCAATAGGCTGTGGCTAGATATGGTATAAATTATTACGGTGCGTCGACTTACGGTGCGTTTGTTAAACTTGCTTTTTCTGTTGAGCCTATGTCTACATTGGTTCTGGACTTTACAAAAGTATTAGTTAAATGGCAAACCCCTCGTGGAGAATTTTCTAGAATCAGGTTACTTAGAAGTCAAGTTGGATTTCCAGAAACCGCAGAAGATGGCATCATTATTTTTGATGAGTTTGCTACAGAAGGAAATGTCTCCCGTGTAGAGTTTATTGATGGAGAAGACAACCCTTCGGATGTTCCATTAATTCCTGGAAGACAAACTTACTATCGAGTGTATTTATTTACTGATCAAAATGTTTGGAGAGTTGCAGGTTCTATTTCTGCAATTGTTCCGTCAAACCACAACGTACAAACATCTTTTATGAACAGTCTTCCAAGAGTATTTACAAGCATTGAACAAGGTTCTTTTGGCACAGTCGATACAACATCAGCCTTGTATAACTTTGTAGAGGGATTAACTTTTTCGCAAGAACAATTCTATACATTGCTTGACTTATTAAAACCAAGACATACAGGTATTGAAACCCCAGTAGAACTATTGCCAATAGAGGTGGCAAGTCTAGGGTTAACACCAGAGGCTGGACTTCCTACAAAAAATAGAAAGAGACTTGTACGAGAAGCAAACTATATGTATGCCCGTAAAGGAACACAACTTGCATTAGAAACATACTCCGAATCATTAACTGGATTTGAACCAACTATTACTGTTTCAGAAAACCTATTGTTAACTGTTCAAGACTCTACTTTTTATGGAGGAGTTGGAAATTGGATTGTTAGTAACGCAGTGCTAACATCTAGCACTGAACAAGTTCCTGACTCAAATACAAACCAAATTGACACAACAAAAACTGGAAAAGTAGTTGCATCAGCCGCAGGCAGTATGGCCTTGGGTTATGCAAACCCAACTGCAAAAACAGTAACTGGTTTACAAAGGAACGCAAGCACAACTGTTCTTCAAGTTGCTGTTGCAAACCACGGGTATTCAGTAGGGCAAACAGTTACTCTTTCAGGACTTAGCGCAGATTTTAATGGAACATATTCTATTACTACTGTTCCAGCAAGTAATCAGTTTAATGTAACAACGGTTGCAACTACCTCTTATAACGCTTCTGCTCTTAATGGTTCAGTTATTGCAGTTGTGGGGGGTGGCAATGTAATTACACAGGGTGTTCCAGTATTACCAAACACTGCGTACATTGTTTCTTGTAAATTAAAGTCTCCAGCAAGTGCAGGAAATATAACTTTATCAGTTACATTTTATGATAAAAATGGACAACCTACATCTGCAGCAAAAAGTTCTACTGCTGTTGCTGCTAATAATACGTGGAAGTCTGCAAGCAAAACTGCAACGTCTGATGCAGACTCTAGTTATGCAGGAATTTCAATTGATTACAGTGCTGCTGGTACTTACTACATAGATCAAGTTTGTATGCAAACAGGGGCTGCTATTGCTTATGATGAAGCACGTGCTGTTGATGTGTTTTTAAATCCGTTAAAAACAAACTATATTAAAAATCCATCATTTGAAGTTAACTCAAGTACATGGGCATTAAGTGGAGCAACCTTTACACAAGACGCAAGTGTTCCAACATACGGGTATTCAGGAGAGTACAGTGGTAAATTTGTAGTAACAAATCCGTGGAGCATTACCACTAACTATGAAATACCTGTTACTCCTGGAAAGTACTACACAGCCTCTGCATCAATAAAAGCATTGGCTGCTTTATCTGCAAATTTAAAAATTACATTTTATGACGATACTGATGCTGTTGTAGAGACTGTAACTCAATCAATCTCGGTAACTACATCCTTTGCAAACTTTACTCTAACTGGATTAACAGACTCTTCATCGGATGCCTCTTATGCCAAGGTATCTTTCTATGGAACCGCCGCTGGAACTATCTACCTTGATTTAATTCAATTTGAACAATCTCAAGTAGCCTCTGATTATTTTGACGGATCACTTCCTTCAGACTTTGGAGCGGTCTGGGAAGGAACTGATGATGCTTCTTATAGCCATTTGTATCTAAATAAACCTAAGAAGATTCCTAGGTTGGGTAAGACCATGAATGATTGGGTACCCCAGAATGCCTTCTGGAGAGTGCGTACTTATGACGGAGTGGAGTACACCACCACTACGGTGTAGGATCTTGGGCTATGACTACAGATATAGTTATCCCAGTACTACTCACAGGAATGGCAGTTACATACGTAATTGAATTTCTAGATCTATTTATCTCTGGTTTTATTACTAAGCCAACTCTAAATAAATACTTTGCACTACCGTTAAGTTTTTTAGGTCTTTGGGCGCAAATGGATTTGTATTATGATTTTTTTGTACTAGTTCCTGCTGCAACATTTGTTTCATTAGCAATTGGAATGTATCTTAATAGACCTGTAATGGTTAAGGCACCAAATCGGCTAACTCAACTCTAGGAGCACAATGAATATTGCTTTGGTATCTTTTCAAGACGTTTGTGTAGATGAGGGAGTGTTAGCGTTAGTAAATAAATACGGCAAAGATAAAGCATTAAAAGTATTTCTTCCAGTAACGGGAAGTGAAAATCATTTTGCTGAAAGTGTTATGGAGATATGTAAAGATCACTCTATAAAAGTAACCTGTTTTATTGCCAACGCAATGGACATAGACCACATACTTTTAAACGCAGACGACATTGTTATTACAGACAACCCAGTTAAAGAGGTAGTAAGACAAGTAACAGCCGAAGATACTTTGGGTATTGTTTGGGACGGGTCACCGCAGGCTCACTTTATTCTTAATGCCGTTGAAGATTTTGGTATTGAGATTTGGGATATTACTGAGGGTCTTGAGCCAATTGATGTTGAGTTCACAGATTCTCAGGAGGATGTCTACAAGGCTATGATGGATAGTATGGCGATATTTGTGGAACACATGGCTGACTACATAATGACATCTGTTCTAGATGTTTTGGCTGAGACTGTGGCTAAAAGGATTGATGATGACGATAAAGACATAATGCCCTTTAAAGAGGATGACCTATGAAAATCCCTTTAGAGGCTTTTTCTGAGGTTTTTACCGATTATCAGTTCCGACTACTAGTCACCATGTACCAGTTAGCGGGCTCCAAGGGTCGTTTTAAGACATCAGTAACAGAGTTGTGTAGACAGACCAACAAAAACTCAGACCGAACCGTTAGAACAGCCCTCAAGGCTCTAGAGAGCCATGGCTTTATAATTAGGATACCTGGAAAACGGGCTAACGGATTTAAAGGAATGGACACTTACGAATTGGTAGAAAATTACCGCACTACAAAAAAAGATGTTAAAAATTACCGCACTGAGAATTACCGCACCTCACATGACTATAAGTCACCTAGTAGTATGACTAATAAGTCATTAGTACCTAATAGTCTAGATAGTAATAAATTAAAAGATTCTGAATCCAAGGGGATTCTAATGAAAGAGATACGAGTACCTATGAGAGAATATCAAGATGATGGAGATAATCTGGCAGGCTTTGGGTTGGTCGAGCCCAAGGATGCGCCGCAGCCTAAGATCAGAAAATCCGATCCTAAAACTAGAGGACGACGAGCAGAGCATGAGTGGACCCCAATGGATGTCGCTGCAGAGTTTTCTTATCGTGTCGGGCGGAAGTATCCCTTACTCCCTGGAACAGTTAGCGTCAAACAACTTAGCGGAGCCCTTGCCAAATTTAGAAAACAATATGACACCAACGCTTTAATTGAGTTAGAGTTGCTTAGACTCTTTATGGCAGATGAACGAAATTTCCAAAACATTGGCGATGAAGCCCCAATGCTGTATAAGATGTTCCTTGCTTCTTTTGGCAAGAAGATGAATCAAGCCAGAGAAAATCTTGGTTTAAATAAAATTAACGCCCCAATTGATACAGCAGTTAAAATGGGAACGTTACAAGCAAGTGATGGACGTACTTTCCAGAACTCACTTTCTGGTAGAGCACAACTAGCACGATACGAAAAACGACTAAAGGAGAATGCAAATGGCTAAAAAAGTAGTAAAAACATTTAGTGCAAATCTAAATAAAAATCCTGAAAAGGGTGGCGCATGGATGGCTATTATCAGTGTAACAACTGAAGGCATAGATGGCACAGAAACATTAAACATGGCCGCATGGTCTAATGCTTCAGCAGGCAAGCGCTGGGTCAAGAGCCAAGTGCAAGCACTTACACCACGCAAGAGCGTGAAGATGATTGCAGGCGACGGTAAGGATGCAAAGGGCAAGCCAACATCTTTTGTTGGGGTTGTTACTTTTAAATCTGCCTAATGCTTGAGTTCAGTTTCTTTTGCCCTTCTTGTAAAGAGAAGGTTCACGGCATTGCAACTGAACGAGATAGCATGAATATGGATTTAAAATGTTACTCTTGTAATACCGATTGGGAAAAAGTAATAGTAGATAGGGGGGAATGATGAAGGATAGATTAGTTTATCCAACCGATAACAAAGCGCTTAGATTTTTTGGCGATGTGATGTTAACTATTGGTCAGTGGTTTATGAACATAGGAATTCGTTACGGCGGATTATATGAGTTTGAGGTTGAAGACTACGATGTATGACATCAATCAACTATCAGCCTTAAAGAAGCACTGGCTACTTCGTAACTCAAATATTCCACGTCGCTTCCTCGGCCTTGAGCCACAAGACCTTGTGGACAGAGCGGGATCCTTTCCTGACGAGGTGACTACGTGGATCGATGACTGTGTTACTGGCCAAATTATTAAGCAGGTTGGCCACATAGGAGTCAATGGTGTCGGTCTTCTATTTGATGGCGGACCTGGCATTGGTAAGACTACCCACGCAGTAGTTGCCGCTATGGAGTTTGTTAGAAGACTTCCAGACAATGATGCTGATGCTGCAAAAGTATTGGGCATGAGTGCATCTGACTTTGGTATTGGGGCTCGTCCCGTGTACTACATGACTTATCCAGAGTTCTTATCTAGAAAAAAATCAACCTTTGACTCCGACCTTGATGATAAAAAGCAGGCTGTCTATGAGATAGATGGCTTTCATGGCAGATCTAAATTTGATTGGTTAAATGTAAGAATTCTTGTAATTGATGATCTAGGAAAAGAATATGGTTCAAAGTACGATGACACATCCTTTGATGAGATACTTAGGCTTAGATATGACAAGGCTTTGCCAACAATTGTTACAACCAATGTAAGGTTAGAAAATTGGGAAGCAGAGTACAAGGAAGCAATGGCAAGTTTTGCTCATGAGGCTTTTGTTAGAGTTCCTATAGTCGGAGCAGATTTAAGAGCAGCACAATGAAAGGGATGAGCATGGAGAGTCCTTGGAGAACTGTGCAACTGTTTATATCTTCTCAGGCTGCTGGTGTCTTTGAGGTTGAGGTTGAAACTAAAACAAAACAGGTCAGGTGTAGTTGTCCTGTGTGGAAGAAAAACCTTTCGTGCAAGCACGTTGCTTTTGTAAATAATAAAATGGTTATGAATAAAGGACACTACTCAATACTTGTTCCAAGTGAAGTTCCAGAGGAGTTAGCCCAACAGGCAAACGTTGACCCAAAAACGTTTCGTGATTTTGTAGTTAGGTATGCTAAAGTCGAGGTACTATGAAAAACGGAGACATATCAAACGTCTCCTCTCCGCAAGTTGTATGTGTAACAGATGTAGTAATTAGTTTAGTAGAAGAAGTAACAGGAAAACTTTTTCTTACAAAAGTAAAACACAAATTAGGTGACATACAGTTAGAGGGGGCACACACACTTTGGAAATTATCTAACAACTACGGACTTTCACTTGAGTTGGCTGGTTATGCTGACCTAGGTTGGACAGATGAATTATTAGAAAAAGCCTTTGAAAAATTAGAACGGGAAATAGTTAACCCATTTAACTACTGGCAGTTATATGCTGACCCAGCAGAGTTACTTAGGAAGATTCCATACCGTGCTAATCTTCGAGGCGTAGTAGATATACCCAGCAGGGTAGCAAGATACGGATCAGCAGGAGTAGAACTAAAGAACTTGTAAGAGGGGCAACAGTGGCAGCGGATAACGAACACCGTTTACTTAGTAAGATAATACGAGACAGAGACATTGTCCCTGCACTTCAACGTGGCGTAAATGATTCTTGGTTTTTAGATGACGATAATCGTAAGGCTTGGTCTTTTGTTAGAAAACACTACGGAGAATACAGTGAAGTTCCAACCGCTGTAACAGTTAAAGATCATTACCCAAATTACAAAGTATTAGATGTACAAGACAACCTTGATTATTTATTGGATACGATGGTTGATTTCCGTCGTAGGTTACTTACTCGACAAGGATTAGAAACTGCCGTAGAACAACTACAAGGCAATGATCACAACGCCGCTCTCCTTGCTATGGAAGCAACTATAACTAAAGTAAATGAACAAGGTGTTCTTGGTACACATGAAATAGATTTAACTAAAAATACTGAACAACGTTACAAAGATTATCAAGCATTACAAAACGAAGAATTTTTAGGTATACCAACTGGGTTTTCAAAAATTGATGAAGCCACTGCAGGATTACAGGGTGGTCAATTAATAACCATCATTGCTCCACCTAAAACTGGTAAGTCTCAAATTGCTTTAAAGATGGCAGTCAATGTACATACACAGGGTTTTATTCCAATGTTCCAATCTTTTGAAATGAACAACCACGAACAACAACAACGCCACGATGCAATGAGAGCAAACATATCTCACGGTAGATTACGCCGTGGAAAACTATTACCAGCAGAAGAAGATCGGTACATTGATGTATTAAACAAGATGGAAACAGAACCTTCGTTTCATTTAATTGATGCTGTTAGTGGCATTACTGTCTCTGCTTTAGCCGCAAAAATAGAACAAACAAAGCCAGACATAGTATTTGTTGATGGTGTTTACCTTATGTTAGACGAGGTTAGTGGAGAGATGAATACCCCCCAAGCAATTACTAACGTAACTCGTTCTTTAAAAAGATTGGCTCAAAGAATTGATAAGCCTATAATTATTACTACACAAACTTTGTTATGGAAAATGCGGGCTGGAAAAGTTACTGCAGATTCAATTGGATACTCATCTTCTTTCTTCCAAGACTCTGATGTAATTTTAGGACTTGAACCAGTTGAAGAAGATGAAGACATTAGGTTACTTAAAATTGTTGCTAGTCGTAACTGTGGTCCTAGTGAAACCGCTTTAACTTGGCGTTGGGAAACTGGTTGTTTTCATGATGAAGAACAGATGCTGAAATGTAAGTTTTGTTCTGATTGGGGGCGTGTGTGATTGATGTAGAAAAGGTTTTATTATTTTTAGATTTATCACTGCATGCTCAACGAGGCACAGAAGTCAACGGCTTGTGTCCAATGCACAAACAACGTACTGGTAAAGAAGACAGAAGACCTTCGTGGTGGATTAATGTTGAAACTGGCGCCCACATATGTTTTTCTTGCGGCTATAAAGGAAACGTGTACACGTTAATTGCAGATGTAAAAGGAATTGATTATCACGATGCTAGAGATTACATCGATGATACTGCTGAAAAACCTATTGATTCTTTAATGAAAAGAATTAAGGAACTACCACAGTATGTACAAGCAGAACCAGAACAAATCCCCATGTCTGAGGCCCGTCTTGTTGTGTACACAGATGCTCCTGACATAGAGTTAAAGAAAAGATTTTTAAAACGAGAAGCAGTTGATACACACGGAGTTAGATGGGATACAAAAACTGAATCATGGATATTACCTATTAGAGATCCTGAAGACGGTTCGTTATGGGGTTGGCAAGAGAAGGGTGCTCGTGGTCGATTTTTTAAAAACCAACCAGTAGGAGTAAAAAAATCTAAAACAGTATTTGGAGTTCAAGTAATGGTTGAAACACAAGATTTAATTGTTGTTGAGTCTCCGTTAGATTCAGTGCGTCTTACGGGATTAGGTCACAATTCCATTTCAACTTTTGGTGCAATCATTGGTGAAGACCAAGCAAAAATTATGAGACGTGCTTCAAGAATTATTGCAGCCTTTGATAATGATAAGGCTGGTTACGTTGCTAATGAACAAATGAGAACTTTTTCTAAAAAATATGGAATGGAACTTTCTTATTTTAATTACGCAGGTATTGATGTAAAAGATGTAGGCGACATGGTGGAACAAGAGATTGAAAAAGGAATTGCAACTGCAAAAACATCTGTGTTAGGTAAGGCTGCTTACATATGATAGACCTTAGAGATAAAGAAAAACCTCTACACGTGTGTGCTTGTGGGTCAATACTTTGGAACGTAAAGGCTATGTTTGAAGATGGAGAAATATCTCTGTACATGTTAGATATGGAGTGTGCTTTGTGTGGAAATTTAGCCACCGCACCAACGCCAATAGATAATGTTTAAAGGAAATTTAAAACCGTATCAACCAGAGGCAGTAGACAAAATGGTTAATCGTAAAAAAATGCTTGTTGCTTATGAAATGGGTCTTGGAAAAACTTGTATGACAATTGCGGCAATAGAAAAACTAAGAGAGCAAGGTGAACTAGAGGGGTCTGTGCTTGTAGTTGCTTTATCAAGTTTAAAATATCAATGGGAAAAAGAAATACAAAAGTTTTCTAATGCAACCGTTACTGTTGTAGACGGTAGTAAATCAACAAGACTTTTGCAATATGACCGTGGATCTAAAAGCAATTACATAATTTGTAACTACGAGTCCTTGGTTAATGATTGGGACTCTATTAAAGACTTAAATCTTGGAGCCATAATCTGTGATGAAGCCACTGCAATTAAGGGGTTTAGATCTAAAAGATCAAAAGCAGTAAAAAAATTATCTGCAAATATTCCAATCCGTTTTGCCCTTACTGGAACACCGATAGAAAACGGTAGACCTGAAGAGGTTTATAGCATTATGCAATTTGTTGACCCAACACTTTTAGGTAGGTTTGATTTATTTGATCAAACATTTATTGTTCGTAATCATTTTGGTGGAGTCCAAAGATATAGAAACTTACCTATCTTTCATCAAAAAATGAAAAGCGCCTCTGTTCGTAAACTTCAAACAGACCCTGACGTTGCACCGTATTTACCAGACACTATTTATCGTGACCCAATACAAATAAACTTTGATAATAAAACTTCTGTTTTATATAACTTTATTGCTGACGAACTTAGTCAAGAACTATATGAAGCACAACAATTACTTGGGGCAAATTTTTCTTTAATGTCACACTACGGTCACGAAAGTAAACTAGGTAATTCTGCAGATATGTTACGTGGTTCTATTATGTCTAAAATAACTGCACTTAGAATGCTGTGTGATCACCCTAATTTATTAATTAATAGTGCTTTACTTTATGAAAAACAATTAGGAACAGGCAGTGCTTACATTTTTAGTTTAAAAGAACGAGGACTATTAGACGGAATAACTAAATCTTCCAAATTGCACGAGTTAAAGTCTTATGTATTAGATCATTTAGACACCGATCCTGAAGCAAAAGTTGTTGTCTTTACATCGTGGGTTGGAATGTTGGGGTTAATTCAAAATGAAATAGGAGGAACCCTTTACACAGGAGATATGAACGCAAAAGAAAAAGAAGCCAGTAAAGAAAAGTTTTTAACGGACCCAGAATGCCGTGTGTTTGTTTCATCTGACGCTGGTGGTTACGGAGTAGACCTTCCTATTGCAAATCTTTTAGTGAACTATGATTTGCCATGGTCTGCAGGACTATCTATACAAAGAAATGGGCGAATCAAAAGAGCGTCAAGCCGATGGCCAAGTATCATCATTCAAGATTTTATTGTTTTAAACTCTATTGAAGAAAGACAACATGAAATGCTCCAACAAAAAAATGCTGTGGCAGATGCTGTTATGGACGGTGAAGGCATAAATGCTAAGGGTGGAATTGACCTAACGGTAGGAAGTCTGATAAGTTTTCTACAGAAACAACGACCTTGAGGGGGATAACATGGCAAGAGTAAAAGACGAAGAACCAAGAGTACCTGCAGTAGATGATTTAGATGCTCAGGCTAAACAATATATATTTTTTAAAAAACAAGTTGAGTATTTTGAAACAGAATTAAAATCTTTGCGAGAAAAAATATTTGAAGTTGTTGATGCTAAGGGTGAAGTTGACGGAAGTGGTAATTTATTTGTTGAATTATCTACCGAAATAGACGGAGTAACTGTTTTACAAAAACAAAAAAGAGTATCTCGTAAAATTGACCCACAGATGGCTGACAATTTAATTGTATCTAAAGGTTTAGAAAACGAACTTTATAAAACTGTTCAAATGATTGATGAAGATGCTTTAATGGCTGCTTTGTATGAGGGGAAGTTAACTGAAGAAGAAGTTGATTTAATGTACCCACAAAAAATTGTTTGGGCTTTAATTTTAAATAAGAAGTAATCATGGCTGGACTACGTGGAGAAGATGAGATTCTAGAAGCGTTTGCTGATTTGGAATATATTCCAGGCTCTAAAAGAAAACGCCGTGATGAAGATCCAAAAGTTTCTCGCCGTAAAAACGGTGAGAGTAATGGTTGGGATGCAAACCCAATCATTAAAACCCTAGGTGGAAAAGAAACAGAGGTGTTTACAATCAGTGCTCTAGCACAAGCGTTGGAAAAAACCATTGTTACTGTTCGTCTATGGGAAAGGAAGGGCTACATACCAAAAGCGCCTTATCGACTTAGGTCTAAAACCTTAAAAGGGAATAAGACTGGAGGCAATAGGGTGTACACCAGGCCACTAATTGAATCTGCTATTGAAGAGTTTTCAAAACGTGGCTTATTAGAGTCCTCTCGTGTAGAGTGGGCTAACCAAGATGACCTAACAGAGGCTTTAGTAAGTCGTTGGAAGGAAATCACATTAACCGAGAGCCAGTAGATATTAAGTTGTACAGAGATACAACATACTCCGTGCCTCATTACCGAAAGAAGAAGAAATAAATGCCAATAACCAAACCAACCAATGATATTGCAGTAACGTCTGCAGATTATTTGGATGAAGATAGCGAAACTGCAGAACCAAAAATTGGTACTACAGTTCAACAAGGTTGGGAAGCAGCAGAGGCTCTCTTAACAGAGAACACTTCAGAGTTTCCAACAGAGTTTAAATTCTCTGAACAACCACAGTTAATTAAATTCCTTGAGGATCAACCGTTCCGTGTTTATGAACAACATTGGATTGAACGTCCTTCTGGAAAGAAATCATTTGTTGCGTTAGCAGAAAATGATCCGTTTACTGACATACTTGGAAGTAAACCTCGTTCACGTTTTGCGTTTAATGTTTTGGTGTTATCTGGAGAAGCACAGGGTGTGCAAATCCTTACAGCACCACCAACATTGGCACGTTTAATTAAAAAGTCTCATGAGGATGAGCGCAAAGGACCTCTGTCAAAAGAGTTCTGGGAAATTTCTCGTATGGGTACAGGGCCTACAACAAACTACACTATGGAGTTTGTTCGTGGTCGTGACCTTACCGAGGAATGGAAGTTGAACCTCGAAGAGGTTCAAGAACTAGTAGCAAGGGCTGTTCCATATACAGCCGACGTAATTCGAGAGACCCCTCGCTCCGAAATGTTAAAGATTGCTCGTTCCTTGGTTTAACCAAGATTCCAGTTGTAGTGGAGCCTGTTTATTTCCGTTTTCAGGCTCCATTACTTAATTTATAAGTGAGGGAAGAATGAACATCATTACAAATAAAGAACAATTAAAAGAACTTGTTGACTATTATTTAAAAGTAGATGCTTTTGCGTTTGATGTAGAAACAGTTGGAGATGACAGACTTCAACCAGTTATTAACGATGTTCTTTGGATTTCTTTATCTACTGAAGGACGAGTAGATGTAATTCCAATGGGACACCCTAATGGTGAGTTTTTACATTGGGATAAAGAACTATTGTTAAGTGGTAAAAGAAAATTTGATTTAGGTAAAACATTAATTGATACTGATTACTCTAAAAATAAAGCCAAATGGAAACCAGTATTTGATGTTTCACCTCAACAACTGTTGCCTGGAGAAGTGTTTCAAGAATTAAAACCATTGTTTTTTAGTGATAAATTAAAAATTGGTCATAATATTAAGTTTGATTTAAAATCAGTCGCTAAATATTATAGAGGTGTTGTTCCTTTAAAACCTTTTTTTGATACTTTAATGGCTGCTTTTATTATTGATAATCGAAACCGAACCAGTTTAAATTTAGCAGCCTGTGCAGAAAGAGAACTGTCTTTAAAAGTAGAAAAAGGAGTAGGCGCTGAGGTTGAAGCACATGCTTTTTCTGTTGTAGCAAATTACGCAGGCATTGATGCTGAAGTAACTTGGAATCTTTACAAAACGTTTTATCCAAAATTACAAAATGGTTTAAAAGATGTTTGGGAATTAGAGATGGCTTTAATACCAGCACTATGTGATATGGAATTAAGCGGGGCAACTATTGATGTTAAAAAACTTACATCTTTAAAAGACCAATTAGAAAAAGACATTGATTTAGCCAGGGCTAAGGCTTGGAAAATAACGGGAAAAACTTTTTCAATGAATTCAGTAAAAGAAAAACAAGAAGTGTTGTTTTCACCCGCACCTGAAGGACGTGGAATTAAACCAAATCTACGTGTAAAGGTAGCCCTTACTGCACGGGGCCAAGCAGTGGCAAACACTGATCCCGAAAATTTATCTATTAATCATTATTCGGTTTCTTCAGACGCTTTAGAATTTTACAGGTCAAAGGATGAGTTAGTTGATGCAATATTAGAGTATCAAGATTTAAATAAATTAATGACGACGTATGTTATGCCGTATCTTGGTGGAGAAGTTACTCGAACTACCATGGGTAAAGAAAAAGTTTTTGATAAAAAAAGTTTATTAATTAATGAAAAAGTACACACTAATTTTAAAGCACACGGAGCAGAAACAGGCAGATTCTCAAGCAGTGATCCTAATTTACAAAACATTCCAAGCGGTGGCCAATACGGAAAATTAATTAGAGATTTGTTTATTGCCCCACCTGGATACAAATTAATTGTTGCTGACTATTCTCAAATTGAACCCAGAATTATTGCTTCGTTTTCCAAAGATGCAATTATGATTAAGAATTATTTAGATGGAGAAGATATTTATACAACTATTGGTAATACAATGGGAGTAGACCGACAAGCAGGAAAAATTTTAGTTCTTTCTATTGCTTATGGGGTTGGGCCTGAAAAAATTGCAACAGAAATTGGATGCACTATTTCAGATGCAAAGAGTTTATTAAATAGATTTACAGAAAAATTTCACGACATATCTAAATACAAAGCAAGGGTTATAAGACAGTCTTTATCTAAAACACCTGTTCCGTATGTTTCTACCGTCTTAGGCCGCAGAAGGTACTTACCTGATTTAAAAAGTAAAGAAATAGGATTAAGAGCAAGGGCTGAAAGACAGGCTTTTAATACAGTAATCCAAGGTTCTGCTGCAGATTTAATGAAAATGGCAATTATTAGGGCCCATTCTTGTTTTATAACAGAACCAAACGCTAATGTAATTTTGACTGTGCATGATGAACTTGTTACAGTTGTTCCTGAAAACCTAGCAAATTTAGCAGCCGAAGCAATTAGAGACTCTATGGAGGGCGTAAAAATTCCAGCCATTACAGTTCCTTTAATTGCAGATGTAAAAATTGTAGATAAGTGGGGAGAAGCAAAATGAAAAGTTTATGTAAATTATTTGGTCACAAAATGTATAGCATCACTTGGGAAACAAACATTAGTGACTTTACTGTTCTATGTATACGTTGTGAAAAACGTTGGGAAAAACATTCACGATTGGGAATTGTTAATGAGTAATTCAGATTGGTGGTCTAAACAACTTGGAGCACAACCCCAGGCTCATCAAACACGTCCCGCAGATATGCCAATGCCACCTTCACAACAACCTATGACTAAATTTGAGCCACCAACTCCTCAACAACCAACTACCAAAGCACAAAGTGCAAAACAACTTCAAACTTGTCCAGACTGTGGATCTACTAACTATATGTCTGTGGCAAACGCAGCCCCAAGATGTTATGACTGCGGGTACCCCCTGTCTCAGTCTGGAAGTAAATTTGGTTCATTAACTGGTGCAAAAATTGAAGGAAACGTTAGGCAATCATTAGGAAATGACACACAAAACAATTACAATCCCCAAAATATTATTGGGAGAATAGAATAATGAATGATGAAGCAAAAAAAATCGTTGCTCAACTTAACAAAAAATTTGGTACTAATGTGGTCGTTATTGCTTCTGATATTAGGAGTGATTTGGTTCCTCGTATCACGTCTGGTTCAACAACATTGGATTACGTACTCGGAGGAGGATTCCCAGGAAACCAATGGAATGAATTAATTGGAGAACCTTCTCATGGAAAAACTGCTGTTGCGTTAAAAACCGTTGCTGCAAACCAAAAATTAAACCCTGATCACACAACCGTGTGGGTCGCCGCTGAACAGTGGGTTCCTGAATACGCAGAGATGTGTGGGGTAGACACTAAAAGAGTGATTGTAATTGAAACAAATGTTATGGAAGAGGCATATCAAGCAGTAATTGAATTTGCTGAATCTAAATCAGTAGATGCAATTGTTATTGATTCTTTACCAGCCTTATCTCCTGCTCCTGAAATGGAAAAAGACATGAATGAAATGACGGTTGGTAGAGGTGCATTACTTACCAACAAGTTTTTTCGTGTAGTTGGTTCTGCAATTAAAAGAAGTCTTGTAGAAGATGAGCGTCCTGTTTTAGGATTAATCATTAACCAATACCGAATGAAAATAGGCGTAATGCATGGCGACCCAAGAACAACTCCAGGCGGAGAAGGAAAAAACTATGCCTTCTTTACTCGTTGTGAAATTCGTAGAGATGAATGGATTGAAGTTGGCCCTAGCAGCAACAAGGTTCGTATTGGACAAAGAATTAAAGTTCGTACATTAAAAAATAAAACAGCACCACCACAAAGAGTTGCTTACTTTGATTTTTATTTTACAGAAGGTGGCCCGTGTTTACCAGGAGAGTATGATTTTGCAAAAGAAATTGCAGCATTAGCAGTAGTAAAAGGAATAATAGATCGTAAAGGTGGGTGGTATTACTATGGAGAAAGAAAATGGCAGGGAATTGAACCCGTCATTGATAGTATCCGTGGCGAAATTGATCTCAAGGAAGAATTACAAAAAGTTGTACTTAATTCCTCCGATGTACCGATGGCTGGAGATAATAACAATGATTGAAAATAAAAAATTTATTATTAATGATCAAGCATGGGCACACGAAATAGAAAAAGGCGTTGAAACTTATACTGACATGCTTTTTGAAGCAATTTGGGAAGGAGGAGATAATGAAATTACAGAAACTATTTCGGGAGAACCTTTCTGTGGTTGTTCTCCTTGTTTTTGGCGTGAAACATTTTTCTACATTGTCCCTCGTTTAATAGACGGTTACGAGAACGGCAAAGTAGAACTTGAAGACTAAAGGACAAAAAGAATCTCAGAAGCACGAGAAAAGAATTGCTAAAAAAGTTAGCGGTTCCCGTAACGCAGCCTCTGGGGCATTTTGGTCAAGAAAAGGCGACGTAAGATCAGCCGACCTGCTGATTGAACATAAGTGGACTGGTAAAAAACAGACTACGATAAAGTCTCTTGTCTTAAAGAAAATAGTAAGAGAGGCAATCCTAGAAGGAAGAATGCCAGTACTTGGCATCCATCTAGACGGGGAGAACTACGTGGTTCTTCTTGAAGACGACTTCATTGAAATGCTAGAGAAAGTCAAGGATGCCTAATACATGGACGAACCAGAGTATGCCTGGAGATACAAAGCAAAGTGTTCGGGACAAGACACCGACATCTTCTACCCTCCTCGTGATAAAGAGCAGTACAAAGACATTGCTGATAAGGCCAAAGCATTTTGTTTTGGTGAGACAAGAAAAAATCATTGTCCAGTACGTGCCGAATGTTTGTGGGACGCAGTCAAGAGAGACGAGCCTCATGGAATCTGGGGTGGATTAAGTCACAGAGAACGCAATGCTTTAATGCGTAAGTGGCAAAAGAAATACAAAAAGAAAATGTCCCTAAAAGATTTTATTTTCAGTACAGATAAGGAATACTAATGGCAACATCTAAGACAGAGTTACAGAAGTTCCTTGATACAAAGAAGGCTGATACTAGATTAATAGGTGAGATAGAGCGTCATTTAATGAGGCAGCCAGAGTCAGACCGACGTACTGATGTACTTCACCCATCAGAGATCATCAAGGCTGATTGGTGTCACAAGTATGCCTATTACTTATTAAATGGTGGTAAGGCAAAAAAAGAAAAACCTAATCTTAGACTTCAAAATATCTTTGATGAAGGCCACTTTATCCATGCTAAGTGGCAGAATCGATTAGCAGATATGGGAGTGCTATATGGAAAGTGGCACTGTGAAACAGACAATTTATCTGAGTGGGGAGTCAGTTCTGAAATAAATTCTGGCACTTCTGTCTTTGAATACAAGGAGGTTCCATTAGTACATGAGCCACTACGTATTCATGGCCATGCAGATGGTTGGGTCAAGGGCTTTGGAGATGATTGTTTAATAGAAATTAAATCTATTGGAGCAGGAACTATTAGATTTGAATCACCAGAGTTACTCTATGATGCAGATGGAGATCTTACAAAGGCTTGGAAAAATATTCGTCGCCCATTTAGAACTCACTTACTTCAAGGTCAGATGTACTTAGAGTTAGCCAAGAGACAATTTGGAGATGATGCTCCAAATGAAATGGTTTATATCTATGAGTTAAAAGCAGACCAAGATTATAAAGAGTTCACAATTAAGTCTGACTACTACGTTGTTGAAAGAATATTTAATGCTGCACAGAAGGTAATAGATGCAGTTGAGGCAGGTGTTTCACCTGCTTGTAACATTAATCCTGATGGATGTAAGTCTTGTAATGCGATTGGAAAAGCATGAGTGAAATAGATGTAATAATGAAAAAGGGCTTGGCTCTTCCTAAACCAGAGTATGAGCAGGCAACCCTTCCTCCCGATATAACAGCCTTGAGCAGTGAACAACTTGCAGAGATGTTTACTATACTAACTGGCTGGGCCGACTACATAGCCACACAGTTAGTTCAGGCTCAATTAAGTGAGCGTGAGGCTCAACGTGCCTTGGATATGGCTGAGAATTTTATGTTAATTAAACGTATGGGGTCAACCATTAAAGGCTCAACTGTGAGCCTAGCCAAGGCTCAAACTGCTACCGACCCAGAGATTATCCAATTAGGAGATACCTATGAGGAAAGGTATGCTTATCGCAAGATCTTAGAGATGATGCTCTCAAATCAGGAACGAGACATCACTCTAGTTTCGAGGGAAATAACACGGAGAACAAATGAGTCCCGAGGGGGACGGAAGGACACATATACAACATGAAAAAAATAAGCAAAATAATATCAATAGCACTTTTATTTACAGGAGTTTTTTTTAATCCTGCTAATGCAGATGATAATTATGAAGCAGCGCAAATAGCAAGCGTTTCTCGTAACCTTGTTTTAGACCAACTTCAACCAGCGGTTAATGCAGCAAGATTAGAGTACAAAAAAACTTGGGACGCAGATTTTACTAATCAAAAACACGAACCTAATTCAGCAGCATCTCAAGCCGAACAAAAATGGTTAACTTTACAAAGTAGTATGATTGCACAATCTAATGCAGCGTTTAATCAAGCGTACAATGCTGCATTACAAACACTACAAGTAACTTCAGCACCTACGGTAACTTCAGAACCTACGGTAACTTCAGCACCTACGGTAACTTCAGCACCTACGGTAACTTCAGAACCTACGGTAACTTCAGCACCTACGGTAACTTCAGCACCTACGGTAACTTCAGAACCTACGGTAACTTCAGCACCTACGGTTACAGAAACCAGCACAGTAACTTCAGCACCTACGGTTTCAGAAACCAGCACAGTAACTTCAGCACCTACGGTAACTTCAGAACCTACGGTAACTTCAGCACCTACAACAGTTAAAACAGTTATTCAAATTAAAATTGAACAACTTTTAATTAGGATTTATGCTTTGCTTAATAGATTGTCACTTTCTAATTAATAAAATATTTGTACTTGGGTTGGTATTGTTTACTGTACAAACACTACCAACTCAAGCAAATACCCCATTATCTATAGCGGTTATTGATAGTGGAATAAATACTTCTTTATTTAAAGATAACATTGTTTATGAAGTATGCCTTGTTTCTGAATTTACTTGTCCTAATGGTAAACAAAAAATGGAAGGAATAGGAGCGGCTAATACTCCTATCTCTACAAACAAAGTATTAAGTCATGGAACTGCTGTTATTTCGGCAATTCTACAAAGTAATCCCTCAGCCAAAATTGTTATGATTAGAATAGTCGGCATAGATTTTAAAGGAAATCCTGCAGATTATTATTTAGAAGATATAGATATGGCTTTAAGTTGGGTAGTAAAGAATCAAAAAAAACACAATATATCTGTAGTTAATATTTCTCAAGGAAATACCTTTGCTACTTGTAGAATTTCTGAAACTTTTAAAAAAGATGTGCAAACTTTAAAGAAAAGAAATGTTCCAGTAATAACACCTGCAGGCAACGATGGAAATAATAAACCTGTATTTTCTCCAGGATGTTGGAGAGAAACTATTTCTATTGGAGCAGTTAACTCTGTTGGAACTATCCAGTCTTATAGTAATGCACAGGGCAAAGTAGACTTTTATTTAAAAGACAACTACACTGTAACTACAATGGACGGATCTAAAAAAGATACATATGGAACATCAGTTGCAACAGCGTCTTTGTCTGCTTGGTGGGTATTAAATAAATTAAATTCAATACAAGAGACTTACGCATATTTAAAATCTGTGGAAAAACCAGTTAGTAATGATTTTGTGAAAGGAACCTATATTGAACTTGAACAATGAAACAATATTAGAAGAGGCACAAAGACTAATTACTGGAGATCGTAATAAATCTTACGATCACCCGTTAGATAATTTTAATCGCATTGCTAAAGGTTGGGAAGTAATTTTTGGCACAGATGTAACTGAAGAACAAGTTGGATTAGCAATGGCTTGGGTAAAAATTTGTCGTGAAGTACACCAACAAAAAAGAGACAACCTAGTTGATGGGGCGGGTTATCTAGGGACTGTGCAAATGGTCATAGATGAAAGAGAACTCCGTGCCAACAAAAGCGATTGATGGTCAGTTACCAAAAAACTGTACTGTAACTATAGGAATAGACCAGTCGTTAACTGGATTTGCTTTAACTGCTTTACAATTTAATGACCCAACAAAATATATTACTTGGGTTTACAAGTCTCCATACTTTGGAGTTGAAAGACTTGCTGATATTAGGCAATGGTTAATAGACCATTTTAATTACCTAGAAGAAAACAATAATACAATTATAGATATAGCAATGGAAGGTACTGTTCTTGCTAGTCATGCTGCCATTGTGTTGGGAGAATTATCTGCCACAGTTAGGTTAGCAATCTTTGATTACTTTGATGAAGGTGATCTAAGAAGGTACCCATTAAAAGTTCCACCTATGACCCTTAAGAAATTTGCAGCGGGTAAAGGAAATGCTAAAAAACAGGAGATGTTATTGCAAATATATAAGAGGTGGGGCATAGAGTTTAATGATGATAATGCCGCTGATTCTTACGCTCTTGCAAGGCTCTTAGGAAAAAACTTCTATAACGAAGTCGAGAAGGCAGTTGCCGAACAAATGAAAGATGTTAAATACAGGGACGCCCCAAGACTTTAGCCTTACCCTATGTTCTAGGAGCGGTGCATAAATTCGACTCAAAGGACTACTACATATGACAACTACACCTGAAATACCTATTTCTACTGAAGAACCTTTTTTAAGAGTAAGTGCAAGTTCAAATCCACAAAGCGTTGCGTCTGCAATTGCCCACGCCGTTTATGAAAAACATCAAGTTAAATTACGTGCTGTTGGTGCTGGAGCGGTAAACCAAGCAGTAAAAGCAATTGCTATATCTAGAGGCTATGTTGCTCCTAGAGGTTTAGATTTAACCTGCAAACCAGGATTTACCACTATTGAATCCCGTGACGGAGAAATTTCCGCCATTGTATTCGCCATTACAGCAAGTTAATTTAGTTCTATCCTTATACCTACATTAAGGAGTCACCATGGCAAATTGGACAGATATGGGTCATGCAATGCGCCGTCGCATGGGTATGCCTTCAAACCATCTAGAGTCAGCAGGTAGCAAAATGAAAAAAGATATGAGCCCAGATCAATACACACCTTCTGGAGCAAATGCAACAATTGGTAATGCAAGCGGAGCACCTTTGGTTGGTAAATTAATGCCAAAGAAAAACACCCAAGCATCAGAACCAATGTATGGCACAAAAGCAAATAGAAAAAATGTTCTTGTAAACTCTGTAGAAGCATCCGAACGTAACGGTGCTTCATATAAAATTACAACAACAATGCCTTGCATTGATCCTTGCTCAGGTTCAACAATGACAAACGCAAGAACTATTCCATCAGTATCTGGACGTCAGAATCCTAACTTCCAGGGCGGAATGGGTTCTTCTTACTAAAATGTCATTGTCGAATTCACAGTTCGGCAGTTCATTGGCAGCACAAACGCCAGACGCAACTCCGCCATTATCATTTAGCGCTTCTACAGCAGGTTCTGCTGCTCAAGCAACCGCATGGAGAAATAGAAGTCTTGGTGGCGATAGACCTTTATCATTATCTAAAAAAACCGCTGGTACAACTTTTAACTGGGATGACACATCTAGTGTATCTCCAGTCGTCCCCGCATCTCGTGGAGGGACAAATCCTAATGCTTAGTAACGAACAGTTTGCAGAGTTAGCAAGTATTCCAGGAGGTGGAGCCAGTCGTAGTTTTAAAACAAGTGAAACACCAAAGGGTCCTGGTGTAATGGTTTCAATTCCTGGTGCTGAAAAAATTACTAATGCTCCATACACAGCAGAACAAGCAAAAAGTTTTAAAGAAGAACATGCAGCAAAAGCAAAAGATGACGACTATCAAGGCGCATGGAATGTTAAAGGCAAAATATTTGCAGATATTAGTAAAAAGCACACAACACTTCCATCAGCACGTAAGGCTGGAGTGGAAAATAAACAAATTGCTGGTTATGACTTAGGCGGAACAGATGTTAGACGTCCACAAGGTGGCAACGTTTATTTTGGTCGTAAAGTTCCTGGTGTTGAATCTAATCCAGAGTTTGTAGCAAGTGCACACCGAACTGCAGAATACGAAAGAATGGAGTCAAAACCAAAGGCTCAGGATTTTGCAGAACAATCTCACATAAGTCGTGGAGCAACTCGTATGAATAGATTAGGGAACACCGTTCCTGTTTCAATAAATGAAGTATACTCAACTATTGCAAAAAATCGCCGAAATAGAGGTGTGTAATGGCTGGTGGAGTTAATAATTTTTCGGCATCACAAAATTGGCAATCATTAGGTGGTGGAGGTCTTTACGGTTATAACAATCAAGGTGGTGCAGGAACACCAATAGCCCGTTCATCAATTGATGCCTCTCGTATGGGTGTTGGTCGTATCCCGTCAGCAGAGTATCCAGATGGTTATCTGGGAACAATGCGATCTCGAAGAGATGATCGTTTATTAGATTCAATCAAAAACCGTGTTAATCAAAAGGCTTATCAAAGAGGCGTACACAAAGGTGAGCGTATTGAGCCATCTATGTACTATTGGCCAGAACAATTTGGCCCAATGATGGGTATTGAACGTCAAATGAAAGCAAAGTTAGTAAATATAAATGGCGCAGTCACATACATGATGCCACGAAGTGCACCACAGACCCAACTAACTCCTGCCCCACATTTAGTAAATGATGGTAAAACAAATACTGTGGCAAATCAACCAGGAGAAATTAACGCAAGACGTCAAGCAATGCTTGCATACCTAAGACCTGCGTGGGCTTAATATGGCTAATAATGTAGATGGCGTTTATGATTATACAAAGCCTTGGCGTGCACCTGTACAACCTGACAAGGTAGCCAAGAGGTACTCTTATCTAGGACCATGGGCGTCTAACCAAGAACGGTTGACTCAACAAGCCCTTATGGTTATGAACATACCTGGTAAAGATATTCAAGAAATGGTTCGCCCACCACTTCCACAGATTCAATTATTTCCAGAACGTTACGGGTATGGAGATCGCACTCAACCTGGAATAGATGACATAGTTACTATTGATAGAAATTACGCTGAACCAAGAGTATCCTGGTTCTCTGGCGGGGTTGCTGGTTATCAAGCAGCCGAACGAAATGCACTAGGGAGTAATTAATGTCTAAAGTTCCTGATCGTGGTAATGATCCAAAACGTGTTCCTGGTTCATACATGAGTTTAGTTAATAAAGCGACCATCTTTAAAGGAGAAAATCCAAAATGGAAATGCGACGCTTGTGGTAAAAAAGGTGCAAGTGATTACATACCTGGTGGGCGTATGTGTAACGGTTGTGCGGATGAAAGAGGGTTTTAATGGACAACGGAGACGGAATGTACACAATGGAGTTACAGGCTGAACAAATTGCTGAAAACTCTACTCGTTACAATGGTTCAGCACCTTGCCCTACCTGTGGAATTGTTATAAACCCCGTAGAATTTTTATCAAATAGAGGGCATTGTTTATCCTGTACTATGCAAAAAAACGCCAAAAGAATTAAGGAAATAATGTCATGATATTTAATGACCGCAGAAGAACTAGAATTCAGAGTGCTAAAGAGCGCCAAAGGGTGCATAATTTAGTCAGAGATACAGGTGGATTAATATCTTCCTCAACGGGAGAGTATCCAGCATCTCGCAAGGAACAGTATGCTCAATCGACTCAAGCGGTGGAAGCCGTTGTTGAGGCAAATAGGAAGAAGAAATAATGACCGTTAACTCATCTCGTTCAATGAACAAGTCTCTTGATGAAGGTTCAACAGATGGCAAGTATCGCAAGGCTCGTCCTGATACTGAAGTAGGTCCAGAGTCATCTGGTACTGAAGCCAACCGTCAATCACTTCATCCATTTTATGGTTATGGTTTTGCAACTTCTGAGTACCCAAATAAGGTAAACCCAGGTAAGTAATTATGGATTTTAACGACCGTCGCAAGTACGTTGCTACACAGCGTGATAAGGGCGTTCATGTTGAAGCAACTAATGATCGTAATGATGCTGGTGGCGCTATTTATCAAACTGATTCTAAAGAAAAAGCAATTAAGTTACATGCTGACCGTATTAAAGGAATGGCATTTGCTCCACGCAATAAAAAAAGACGGTCAAAGGGAAGGAACTACCTTTAATTATGGGTAACATGCACGCTGAAGAGTATGCCTCGATGAAAGGCAAAAATAAAGATATGGGATTGCTTGCACATTTGCGAGGAAATCATTATCCACCAGTTCCTGCATCAATGCTTGGCCCATCAAAACGTGCCATCAGTGCCGTAAACCGTGGCAAACACGATTCAAACATTAAACTTCCCGAAGGTATTTTGTATAAAGGTAAAAAAGCAGCACCCGCATCTGCAATCGTTGAAGCACACCACTTACATGCGTGGTTAAACCCAGATCAATTTCAAGATTAATAATGGATAAATCAGTTCCAGACCGTAGTGGCCGTAAAGATAATAAAATAGTTAATTCTATGTTAAAAGGTGCAACTACAAATTTAAAAGCAAAATGTGGTCATGAAGATATGTTAGGTTATTTTGCAAATACTGTTTGTGGTAAATGTGCACGTAAAAACCACAAACAAGCGATGGGAAAATAATGGCTAAAGCAAAAAGACTTAAAAATTTAGGAGAAGCCCCAGGGTTTATTTCTAATAAAGTTCCTTTTCAAGTAGCATCAATGTCAGGTGTAGAAGGTAGCACCGATCCTGGTCGTATGTCAGATGATGAAACTCGTTCTTATAGAAAATCTAATCCTTCTTACACCGTAAAATCTTACGGAACCCCAATTGCTTGGCATGGCGATGCTGGTTGGGAACAATCTTCTTCTAAATATTCACGAACTACATCTAAACATCAGGGTATTGTAAAACGTGCACTAAATGAGCATTTCCAGAGTGGTCATGACATGGCTAAAGACCCACAATACGGTTTACCTTTACAATAATGAAAACAGCAATTGGCGCACCAGACCCTTTTGATTTTGAAAAAAATACTCCACAAGGTAACTTTGAAAGACAAAAAAAAGGTGGTGGTTACACTAATCGAGCAAAAGCAGATACTTTTAAAGTTGATAAACCACAGTTTAAAGAGCATAAAGTTTCAAATAGGTATTTAAACGAAGAACAATTTAAACCTTTTCCTAATAAATATGGCAAAAAATAAAAGTGGTGGGGGTCGTAACGACTTTCGTAAATGCGGTAAAGCAAAC
>Ga0247844_1001726_pt1 | contig 38578 bp, 37 predicted proteins | sample LaCtaG_FD_192421 | JGI IMG/M metagenome (GOLD analysis project Ga0247844, IMG submission 192421) | Freshwater microbial communities from meromictic Lake La Cruz, Castile-La Mancha, Spain - LaCruzMarch201714.5m_1 | ecosystem: Environmental > Aquatic > Freshwater > Lake | place: Spain: Castile-La... | reverse complement strand
GAACCGCCCCGCCCTGACCGCCATCGTCATGCTCACACTGACCAGCTGCAGCCAGGCGGAGGGACCGGCCGGGGAGCCGACCGCACCCGCCGCCCCGGTCCGTCCTGCACCGACAGCGGCCGAGAAGGTGGCGATGCTGGCTTCCCTGCCCGCACCCTACAATGCAGCCGATCTGGACAATGGCCGTCGGGTCTTTGCCCGTTGCCGCTCATGCCACACGATCAACGAGGGCGGACCGAACATGACCGGCCCCAATCTCTACGGCGTCTTCGGCCAGCAGGTCGGCGTCAACCCCGGCTTCAACTACTCCACCGCGATGAAGGAGGCGGACTTCGTCTGGGACGGCGCGCGGCTGGAAGATTGGCTGGAGAACCCGCGCACCTTCATGAAGGGCACCAAGATGAGTTTCGCCGGCATTCCCGACGCGACGGACCGCCGCGACGTGGTCGCCTTCCTCAAGGTAGAGACCGGCTTCGCACCGTCGCCGCAGCCCTGACGCCTACTCCGCCGGTGCCGGCACCGCATCGTTCGTCGTGGCTTCCCGGGCTTCCCATTCCTCGATCTTGCGCGCCGTGTATTCCGGCGATCTGGTGAACCGCGCCAGCGCACCATAGATCACGGGCACCACGAACAGGGTCAGAAGGGTCGCGAACATGGCACCGGAGAAGATCACCACACCGATGGTCTGACGACTGCCAGCGCCGGCACCCTGCCACAGAACCAGCGGGAGAGCTCCGAAGGCGGTGGCAATCGAGGTCATGATGATCGGGCGAAGCCGCAGGGTCGAAGACTCGATGATCGCCTGCTGAATCGATCGGCCCTGGTCCCGAAGCTGGTTGGCGAACTCGACGATGAGGATGCCGTTCTTGGCTGCCACCCCGATCAGGATGATCAGGCCGATCTGGCTGTAGATGTTCAGGCTGGAACCCGCCATCACGAGACCGAACAGGCCACCGGCGGCGGCAAGGGGGACGGTCAGCATGATGACAGCGGGCGTGATCCAGCTTTCGAACTGGGCGGCGAGCACCAGGAAGACAAGCAATAGCGCAAGGCCGAAGGCCGCCGCGACCGCGCCGCCCGCCTCCTGCTGATCGCGCGCCGCTCCCCCCCACTGGGTCGTGACGACACCCTGCGGCTGGTCCTCGGCCACTCGGGTCATGAACTCGGTCGCATCCACCAGGGTCGTGCCAGGGTTCAGATCGGCAGAGATCGATATCGCTCGCTGGCGGTCCAGCCGTCGACGATCGGGCGTATCGCCCGAGGTCTCGGTCGTGACCACCGCGGAAAGCGGTACCAGTTGTCCCGAACCGGTCGCGACATAAAGGGCCTCAAGGTCGGCGACGGAGCGGCGGTCGGCACGCTCGGTCTGCAGAATGACGTCGTATTCCTGCCCGCCACGAAGGTAGGTGGTGGCGCGCCGCGAGCCAAACATGGTCTCAAGCGTCCGCCCGACGGCCTGTGACGAAACCCCGAGGGCCGCAGCCTTTTCCGGATCAACATCGACCAGCAAGCGCGGCGCGTTGGGCTCATAATTCAACCGCGGCCGCGAGAAGCCGGGGTTCTCCAGCGACGCCGCCAGCACCGGCTGAAGCCAGTTGTAGATGTCCTCATACTCGGCCCCGGTGACGACCATTTCGATCGAGTTGGATCCACCACCACCTCCTCCACCACCACCGCGCTGGAAGGCACCGGGGACCGAGGCGTTGACCTGGGCGTCAGTCTGACCGCGAAGCTTGCCGTTCAGTTCCTGGGCGATGTCGGCCGCGGAGCGGTCGCGTTCGGACCAGTCGCTCAGGATCAGGCTGCCATTGCCCGAGTTGAAGCTGCCGCCACCGAAGCCGGGCGCGGAAATCAGGAAACTGCTCGCCTCACCGCTGGCCTTGTACTCGGCCAGGATGGGCTCGATCCCCATCACGATGTTGCGCGTATAGTCGAACCCTGCACCCTCGGGCCCTTGAACCCGGATCTGCACGCGCCCGCGGTCTTCTGCCGGCACAAGCTCGTTGGGCAGGGTCAGGAACATGAACGCCGCGCCGCCGGCCACCGCCACAATCAACCCGACCATGCCCACCACGGCGATCCGCTTGCCCAGCATCGCCTGCAGCGAGTTTTGGTAGGAGTTGCGCAATGCCTCCATGGCGCGATCAACGATACGTGCGACCCAGCCGCCGCTCTGGGCCGGCCGCAGGATGCGCGACGCCAGCATCGGCGAGAGCGTAAGGGCCAGGAAGGCCGAGAAGGCCACGGCCGCCGCAATCGCCGCGGCCAGTTCCACAAACAGCCGACCGACATAGCCCGGCAGGAAAAGAAGGGGGGCGAACACCGCCAGCAGCACCACAGTTGTCGCCACGACCGCGAAAAACACCTGTCGCGCACCGCGCTCGGCCGCCACCAACGGGGGTTCGCCGTGATCCAGTCGGCGCTGGATGTTCTCGGTCACCACAATGGCGTCATCGACCACCAGACCGATGGCCAGAACCAGCGCCAGCAAGGTCAGCAGGTTCAGCGAAAAGCCCAGTGGGGCCAGAACGATAAAGGTCGCGAGCAGACAGATCGGGGCAACGATCGACGGTATGAAGGCGGCCCTCATGCTTCCGAGGAAGATAAAATTCACCAGTGCCACGAGCGCCATCGAGATGCCGATCGTGATCCAGACCTCATCGATCGCGTGCGAGGTGAAGACCGAGTTGTCCGATCCGACGACCAGCTCCGTGCCTTCCGGCAGGCTCGGCTGGACCGTCTCCAGCATGGCCTCGACGCCCTTGGAGATGGCCAGGTCGTTTGACTGGGCCTGACGGGTAACGGCCAGACCGATCTGGTCCTGTCCGTTACCCCTGAAGAGACGACGATCTTCGGCCGGGGCCTCGACAATGCGGGCGATGTCGCCCAGCCGCGTGACATAGCCGGACTGGCCCTGGATCGCACCGGAAGCGCCGCTGGGCAGGGCTGTCGCGCTACCGCTCTGGGTCGCTGCGACGGCACCCGAGCCGCGGGTCCCGATGGGAAGCTGGCGGAAGTCCTCGGCCCGGGCGTAGGTGCGGGCGACGCGGACGGTATAGTCTTTCTGACCCGACTCCAGCTGACCGGCCGGCAGTTCGACGTTCTGGGCCGTCAGGGCAGACTCGACATCGCTGACCGTCAACCCACGGGCTGCGAGCGCGCCGGCGTCCAGCCAGATGCGCATGGCATAGCGCTGCTCACCGTAGATCTGCACCTGCGCCACGCCCGGCACAGTCGCCAGCCGGTCGATCAGATAGCGATCCGCATAGTCCGTCAGCTCGAGCCGGTTCATCGCGGTGGAGCGAAGGAACAGGATCATGATCGGCTGGCTGTCGCTGTCAGCCTTTGACACTTCCGGTGGCTGGGCCTGGTCCGGCAGACGCCCGACGACACGCGAAACCCGGTCGCGCACATCATTGGCTGCGTCGTCAATGTTGCGGTCCAGCGAGAATTCGATCGAGACGTTCGAGCGACCATCACGGCTTGACGAGGTGATCCGCTCGACGCCCTGGAGGCCGGCGATCTGCTGTTCGATCGGCTCGGTGATGCGGCTCTCGATGACCTCGGCCGACGCACCGGCGTAGCTGGTGCTTACCGAAACGATCGGCGGGTCCACATCGGGCAGTTCGCGCACCGGCAGGAAGAAGAACGCCGCCGCACCGATCACGCAGAGCACGATCGCCGCAACCGCCGCGAATACTGGACGACGGACCGCGAGATCGGAAAGCATCATCGCGTTGTGCTCCGCGGTGCAGCCGCAGCCGGGCCGGCATCCGGGAGCCGTCCACCCTTCCCTCCACCCTGCCCGGCGGGCCGGACAGGCGCTCCGGGCTGGATGCGGTTGAGACCCGAGCCGACGATGCGATCGCCGACGTTCAGTCCGGACAGGATCTCCACAAACCCGCCCTCAACCGAACCAGTCTCGACCTCGACCCGCTGGGCTGTGGATCCGCGTTCACCGCCGGCGATCCGATAGACGAAGGCACCGTCACCCTCATACTGGACCGCCGCTTCCGGTGCCCCGGGAGCCATACGCTGCCCTTGCTGTACCGCAACACGGACGGCCATACCCGGCCGGATGCGGGCACCCGGATTGGGAATCTCGGCCCGTGCAGTAACGGCCCGGGTCTGTTCGTTGATGCGTGTATCAATCAGAGCGATGCGGCCGCCGAAGACCTCATCGTCATAGGCGTCGATCGTCGCCCGAATGGGGGTCCCCGCGCGCAGCACCCCGAGGTAACGCTCGGGAACCGGGAAGTCGACGCGTACCACGTCGATGTCATCCAGCGTGGTGATGACGCCGCCCGGATTGACCAGAGTGCCCGCCGTCACAGAGCTGAGCCCAAGAACCCCCGCGAACGGAGCCCTGATCAGGCGGTCGCCCCGGCGGGCCTGGGCCGCTGTCAATGAGGCTTGCGCTGTCGCCAGCGCCGTTTCAGCGTCCTCGACGGTGACGCGAGGGGCAATTCCGCGATCGGCGAGGGTCTTGTAGCGATCGAATTGTCGCTGGGCCTGGGCCACCTGGGCCCGCGCCTCAATGATGCCCGCATCTTCCTCGCGCGCCTGGAGCTCGACGAGCGGCGCGCCGGCAGCCACCCTCTGGCCGTCGGTGAAAAGGACACGTGTGATCAACTCGCTGGTCGAGGAAGTGATGTTGACCGAGCGCCGGCCGCGCGCCACGCCCAGCACCCGGATTTCATCGGTGAAAGACCGGGTGGCGATGACCGCCTCCGAGACGGCCTGACCGCGCCCCCCGCCAGCGCCGCCCCCTCCACCGGGGCCGCCGCCGGATTTTTCATCGCCGGAGAGGGCCATCCTGAGGACGACCGCCACGATCATCAGGCCCAGCAGCACAATCGCGGCGACGAGGAAGAAATGGCGTTTGATCACGCTTTGGGCTCTCTGGTGGAGGAAAGAGCCGACTTAGCGGTTCACGCGGTCGACGCAACTACAGAACCTGTAACGGAAGCTGTTGCTGTCTCCGTCGCGAAAAGGTGAGCCTCGATATGACGGTCAGAAGCGCCGCCAGAGGGCGATGACCGGGCCGCCGCTCGCCGGTGTTTCACGGCCCGAGACAGCCTGCCGCCAACCGGCCTGAAGGCTCCAGTCGTCGAAGTCACGGACAATGGACGCCTCGAGCGAAAGCCAGCGAGCGCCGTCGTCATCGGCCTGCCCACCGAATGCCTGGGCAAGCAACATCCAGTCCTCGCCGACATGCACGCCCGCGGTGGCGTCGACACGGTTCTCGTCCGGCAGCCCTTCCCGCATCCTTCGTGCGGCCTGTACGTCGAAGAACGCGCCGCCGAATGAGCGTCCGACAGCGGCACGTACCTCCCAGTCGCTGTCGCCGACACCGGGCGGGGCATAGCCGGCGTTGCGCCCCTCGCCGCCATCCGCATAGCCTGCATACACGCTGACCGCTGCACGCTCGTCACGCCAAACCTGCCAGCTCAGGCCGATCTCGAGCGGTCCGCGACCGTCATAGTCGATGAAGGCGTCCTCACCCGACTGCCAGTCGCCCTTGAACTGCAAGGTCAGTCTGTCGGTGACGCCATACTGGGCGAACACGCCCACGCTTGTGTCCCGCCTTTCGGCCGGCAGGTCGGCCAGCGCCCCGTCAGGATCGAAGCCGCGGTCAGCACGCATGTCCTCGAACTTGACGATCCATTGCCCCCGGCCCTGCGGCTGGGTCCAGGGTCCGGCCACTGCGGGCCCGGCGACAGCCATCAAGGCCATCGCGGCCAGAAGCCCGCCGGTCCGTCTCACACGTCGTAGCCCGGCGATTTCCGGTCCAGCATACGCAGGGCACCCGGCCAGGCGAGAGCAGAGACAAGGCCAATTCCCCGGCCCTGTTCCTTCGTTTCTGCCTGGGCGGCGTCAGGCGCAAAAAGCACATGCTCCCGCCCGCCGGACAAGGCCGCTACCTGCTGGGCACAGGCACGCTCGAGGAAAAACATCCCGATCCAGGCTGCCGCGGCCGTCTGGCCCACCGCGAGCGTACCGTGGTTGCGCAACAACATGAGGGGCTTGTCACCCAGATCCTCCACCAGTCGTCCGCGTTCTTCATGGTTCAGCGCCAGGCCCTCATAGCCATGGTAGGCGACCTGATGCTGGAGCAGGCAGGCGTTCTGGCCAATCGGCAGCAAGCCTTCCTTCTGTGCCGCTACGCCGACACCGGCCACTGTGTGAAGGTGGATGACGTAATGCGCGTCCTCGCGCGCTCCATGAATAGCCGAATGGATGGTGAAACCGGCCGGATTGATGAAGCTGGTTGTGTCCTGAACGACATTGCCCTCCAGGTCGACCTTGACCAGGCAGGAGGCGGTCATCTCCTCAAAATACCAGCCATAGGGGTTGATCAGAAAATGGTGCTCCGGCCCGGGCACACGGGCCGAGATGTGGGTGAAGATCATGTCGTCCCACCCATGCAGCGCAACAAGGCGGTAGAGGGCCGCCAATTCTACACGGGCGGACCATTCCGCCTCGGACACAGTGGTTTTCAATGAAACAGACGCACGATCAGCCATGTCCCGGTCCCTCTTGCTACTTCTCCGCGTACGGTCGCGCCGTGCGGAGCCGACGTCAAGATTCAGCTTCCGTTAACCGCGTCTTAGTGGGGCCCGGCCTAGTTGAAATCTTGCTGGATCATTCCCGGCAAGTCGGAGACGCTCGTGGTACTCGTTCAGCCCGTGTCCGCCAGTCGCAACGCAGATGCCGCGCCGCGGCCGGGCGAGCTACTGGCTTTGGCACGGAGTTCCAGCACCGAAGCCCGCCAGCGCCTCCTTTTGGGCGTTGCAGCGCTATGTGAATCCTGTCCTCCGTCTGAAGAAGTGTCACCCGTCCTCGGCGAGATATTCCTCACACTTGCCCGGCGGGCCGAGCGGGAAGTGAGAAAGGCGCTGTCGGAAAGCCTCGCCCATGCGGAATGGGCTCCCGCCGCGCTGGTCAACCTTCTGGCGCTGGACGAGATCGAAATCGCCCGGCCAATCCTCGAGTGCAGCCCCATCCTGCAGGATGATGACCTGTTGCGCGTGCTGATCGAGGCGTCGCTGGAACATCAGATCGCTGTCGCGCGCCGCCCGGGGATCAGCGGTCGGGTGGCGGACGCCGTTATCGACCAGGCCGAGCCCGCTGTGCTCACGGCCCTGTCGACCAATCATTCAGCCGGTATCAGCGTTGAGGGCGTGCGGCGGCTGGTTGAACACTCGCGTCGAGTCGCTGCTCTGCGCGGTCCCCTGACCCGCCATCCTCTGCTGACTGAAGCGCTGGCAGAACAGATGTACCAGTGGGTCGGGACGGCCTTGCGTCAATCGATCGCTGCACGGTTCAACGTTGATGAGCAGGCCTTCGGAACTGCCGTCCATGCGGCCGTAGAGGGCATTGTGCGTCCGACCGCTCCTGCAAGGACCTCCGTCGATCAGGGAGAGCGCGATGAGATGGAGCGGCGACTGATCAACAAACTGCAGGCGGCCGGGCAGTTGCGGGCCGGTCTCCTGATCCGGGCGGTCCGTGAAAAGCGGTTGAGCCTTTTTGCGCATGGTCTGTCAGCGTTGGGCGGCTTTACGGATGATCAGGTTCGCGGGGCACTTTCGGCACCGTCGCCGGAAGCCCTCTACTATGCTTGCACCGCAGTCGGGATCGATCGGGCGGTATTCCCGACGTTGCTGGCCGAATTGCGCAAGTTCAACGAATTCCTGCCCGGCGACCAGGGCGAGCCTGTCTGGCTGCGGGGTGCCCTGTCACCAGGTTCTGCCGCCCGGGCTTTCAAGGCTTTGATCGCTGCCATTCAGGTCGAACAGCGAAACGTCGTTTGACTTCGTCGCCAGCGTCAGTTTGCGTGGTTTCGTGACTCAACCAGCGCCGGCCTCTATCCGCATCGCCTTCGTCGCCTCGGATCGACCCGAGGCCCAGGCGGCGCGTGACCGACTGATTGCCCGATATGGCTCGATTGATCGCATCGACGCCGACGTTATTGTGGCGTTGGGCGGTGACGGCTTCATGCTGGAGACATTGCACACAGTCATGGATCTGCGGACACCGGTGTTCGGCATGAACCGAGGCTCGGTCGGCTTCCTGATGAACGATTTCGAGGAAGAAGGCCTCATCGAGCGGCTGGCCGGGGCCGGGCGCGCGGTGATCCATCCTCTGCAGATGGACGCATGGACCGAAGCCGGGCAGACCCACAGTGGCCTGGCGATCAATGAGGTCTCGCTCCTTCGCCAGACCCGACAGAGCGCCAAACTGCGTATTATCGTTGACGGTCGCGTGCGGCTTGATGAGCTGTCCTGCGACGGATGCCTGCTTGCCACAGCGGCAGGATCGACTGCATACAATCTTTCGGCGCACGGACCAATCATTCCTCTCGACTCCCGGGTGCTGGCCCTGACCCCGATCAGCGCCTTCCGTCCCCGGCGTTGGCGGGGGGCCCTGCTGCCGCATCAATCGAAAGTATGTTTCGAGGTGCTGGAGTCCGAAAAGCGGCCGGTCAGCGCCACCGCTGACGACCTCGAGATCCGACGCGTCGCCCGGGTCGAGGTGTGGGAGCGTCGTGACATCGCCCTGACGATGCTCTTCGACGCAGGACGTTCTTTCGAGGAACGGGTCCTCGCGGAGCAGTTCGCGTCCTGAAGACCATGCACCGCTTCTTAATGACGTGGTTGCAAGAATGAACACAGTTCGTCCGCAGGAGTCAGTCGTGAGCAATCCGGCCCAGGTCATTCGCCCGCCCAATACCCTCCGTATGAAGGTCGGTGGAAGCTTCGGGGGTATTGATGCCGGGGCAATCGCCAAGGCCGAGCAGGCCCTGCAGGCGATGTCGTCCCAGTTTGGGCAGTGGCTGCAAGACGAGCTCGAGAAGCTGGACGGCGCCCGGGCTGGCATTCGTGACTCTGGTTACAACACCGCCACGGCCGAAGTCCTCTATTTCCGCGCCCATGACCTGAAGGGCCTCGGCAGCACCTACCAGTACCCGCTGGTAACGCGCCTTGCGGGCTCCCTTTGCAAGATGATGGACGATCCGGCCAAGCGCATGGCGGCCCCAATGGTACTGATCGACGCCCATATTGACGCCATCAAGGCCGTCGTTCGCGATGAGATCAAGACCGATGATCACCCGACCGGCAAAATGCTGGCCGAGACGCTGGAAGCAAGGGTTACAGAGCACCTGAACTGAGAGCCGCTGCCCGGTTCAAGTCGACGCCGACGCCCGCAAAAGGGCAGGTGTCCTGCTTTCAGGCGGCAACGCTGCCCTTGGTCTTTTCGGCCAGGGGATCTTGATCCAGCCGCTCCATCAGGTAGGCCAGATCCTCCCGAGATGCGTTCGGGCGCTGGGTCAGGAACCGCTCCAGCATCTGATGACGGAAACCGTCTCCCGAGGTGTCCGCACCTTCTGCCTGCAGTGCTCGCCACGTGTCCACTCCGGCGCGATAGGCCTGGAAAAGGCGCGGCGGCAGCCCGGCCCGATCATAGATTGCCTTCAGCCCCAGGGGGCCGGCATCATGGATCATCAACCAGGCCCGGGCATGCGGTGTACCTGCCAGCTCCGCTACCCCATGCTCGAACAAGGCCATTTGACCCCGCGCCACTGCCCTGAGGAGCAGCGAAGCTGTCAGGACACGGCGAGCGTTCAGACCGGCCACGAATTTCGGCAGATCCCCATGGTTCGAAGCCTGGTCCACCAGATCGACCGTGGCGCGCTCGCGAGCGAAGGCGGCAAGCCGTATCGCGGTCTCAGGCGCCACCGCGTGTCGGGTGACCAGATGCTCGCGAACCGATTCTGAGGCCAGCTCCACCAGCCTTTCCGTTACGGACAAGGGCAACACCTGACGATAGGCCAGGGCCGCGATAACTTCTGGTGAGCCACCGAAGCGGTCGATACAGCGTCCCAGCGCCGATTCTGCCACGTCGGCGTTGTCATTGGCCGCGAGCATTCGTACGGCCTGCTCGCAACCGACCTCGGCCAGGGCTTTCGCTACATCGCGGCCAACTCCGGGCCGACCGGCCACCGCCACCTGACGCAGCGGGACTCCCGCCCAGACGATCTCGATCAGGTCCTCGTCCGAAAAGGCCGGTGAAAAACCAATCACAGGAAGTGCGACGCTGTCGACATCGGCCGCCAGCTTGCGGGCCAGATCACGCGGAATCAGATCAGATGACTTGAGCGTCACCGCCATGGCGCGCCGAACGAGTTCAGCGGCATCCTGAGCCAGCATTCGAAGGATTTTCTGCGCTGACTCGCGATCCTCGCCTTGCAGCTCAGCCTTGTCCATGCTGCGGCAAAGCTTATGGGCGGCGGCGGCCCGCTCATCCGCATCGTTCGCCTTTATCAGGCGGCGAATATCGGTCTCGGTCAGGAGGGCGCGGTAGGCGGTCATCGGCGGGTCCAGGATTCGTCATCCAGCATCGACCTGACATCCTTAACGGACGGTTCACCATCGCGGGATTCGCGATCAAATGCTCCGGCTTGCTTCCGGCGCGAAAACACCACCAAAGCCGCCATCCTTGCCGTCGCCGTCCTGCCCCATCAGCAGAGCCAACAGGCTCTGGTCCTGCTTCAGGCGATCAAGCCGTGCCGCAAGCATCTGGTCTCGCTGGCTCAGATCCACGCCCCCGGGCAGGGAACCCGCCGACGAGGCGGGTGCGCCTTCTCCGGCGCTGCGCTGCAGGTTGGCGTGCACCTCGGCCACGGTGGCGGGCCGACCGTCGCGGTAGAAGATGGACCGGTTGGCCGCAGCTGCCTCGGGAAACAGCGCAACTGCACTGGCTTCGGGTCGACGCTCCATGGCATCCATCAACTGGGCTGCGCCCGTCGGGCCCAGAAAATGCGCCGCATAGAGATCCCCGGCTCCGGGCTCGCGCCCGGACCGGCCCCGCAGATAGGCCGCGTTCGACGCCGTCAGTTCAGCCGCCATTGTAGAGGCCGCCTGGGGATCGAACCGAAGGTCCAGCACAACATTGCGGGCCGAACCCTCGACACGCCAGCGCCCGTCCCCGCTGCGATAGATCAGGTCGGCGTACTGTCCGTAGCCATGCTTGGCTCCGTGGGCTTTGACCGTGCCAAGCCAGGTCTGTTCAATAAACTGGAAAAGGCCGGCCGCCGAAGAGGTTCGGGCCCTTGCCGACGGATTCAGCGCGCTCTCGCGCCGTGCCGTCCGGACGAGAAAATCAGCGTCCACACCCGTTGCGTTCGAGGCGCGCCGAATGGCCGCCTCAACCCCGCCAGTCGATGGAATCGGTCCGACATTCATGGATCACAAAAGTGGGCGTTCATGGTTAATCGAATCCTAACGATGCGCCGCGCGCCCACAGCTTGTTAACCGCCCTTTTATCCCGGCCCCACCGTGGCGCTTTCAAGGCGGGCACCGCCCCAAACCTGCCGCAACGTCAGCGCTCCCTTTCACAGTGGGACGCAGTGGGGACGGCGACAAAAAGGGATGTGACGGTCATGATGATCAAGACAGCAGGTGCTCCCGGACCGGTGAGCCCCATCGATTACAACGAGCGCAAAGCCCCGCGGTGGTCCCGGACGACCTGGGTCGCCGTCGGCATTGTCCTTGCGGCTCATGTCGGTATCGGGACGGCCCTGTACTATCAGCGGTTCGAGATGCCGCTTGCGCCCGAGAGGCCCGAAGGCCCGATCATCGAGGTCTTCAACTATCGGCCAAAGCCGCCCGTGCCGGTCACCCGATCGGAGACACCGCCGGCCCCGAATCCCCCGCTCAACGATACGCCGCGGCCACTCACGCCAACAGAGACCTTCGCGGCTGTACCGACCGACGCCACACCGACTGAAGGCACGGTACTGACATTCGACACCGAGGTTCCGGCCCCGATCCCGAACAGTACGGCCGGGCCCGCACCGGCGCTTCCACCTGCTGTCATCCGCAATCCCAGCTGGTCGCGCCAGCCCTCGGCCGACCAGCTGATGCGAGCCTACCCGGAGCGCGCAAGCGCTGCAGGCGTGGCTGGATCGGCCTCCCTGAACTGCCTCGTCCTGCCCACAGGGGCCGTGACCGATTGCAACGTCCTGAGCGAGACACCCGGCGGCTACGGCTTCGGTCGGGCGGCGCAAGGCCTGTCGCGGCATTTCCGCGTTAACCCGCGCACCGTCAACGGGGCGGCGGAAGGCTCACGGGTGAACATCAACCTGCGCTTCACTCCGCCGGAAGACTGATCAGGCGAACCGGCGCGGATCGAGGGCGGCGGCGTCCGCCAGGGGCGGCCTGCCCTCGATCCCGTCCACCACCACCCGGGCGACCAGAGGGCCCATCAGCCAGCCGTTCCGACGCGGTGCCAGGGCAAGGTGCAGGCCCGGTTCGCCCGACGGCCCGGCCAGCGGAAGCCCGTCATCGGTCGCCCCGCGGATACCGACCCGGGTCAGACCGGCCTCGCCCGATACCGCCAGCAGCAGCAGACCGGCCGCGACCTGACGGGCGGCCTCGACGGGATCAGGCTCGAGGTCGCGGCGTCCCGGCTCCATGGTTGCGCCAATGACCACACCGCCGCCACAGGGCGCGACATAGACGGCGGGGCCTCTGATCACACGGGACGGGGCTGCCATGGAGACCAAGGTCAGCTGGCCCCGGATCGGCGTGATCGTGGACACCACGGCGGCGACGGAGACGGGCAGGCCTGCGATCGGCTCGCCGGCACCCGTGGCGAGGACCAGTGTGGCGCAGAACCAGACGCGGCCGTCGCCCGACTCGACCCGCCAACGACGCGCGTCCGCAGCCAGACGCAAGACCTCGCCCCGCACCATCGTCAGGCCCGGTGTCCGCGCCAGCGCTTTGAGGGCCGAAGCCACCTCTATGCGCCAGTCATCCTGTGTGATCAGGCCGTTGCCTTGTCCGCGGGCGTCAAAGCCGAGGGATCGGAGACGAACCACCGCATCATCGGCAGCCTCACCGCGCCAGTCCGCACCTTCGCGCAAGAGCTTCAGATCATGAGCCTCCGCAAAGGCAGGCCAGAGGTCCCGGGCACGCTTGAGCAAGGCGGCGCGATCGGCGGTGACGTCGTCCAGCAGGGATTCCAGCGCCGGGGCGATCATCCCGGCAGCGATGGAGGAGGCGTTTGGGGCGCCGGGGTCGATGACAGTCACAGCGTGGCCGCGCGCAGCCAGTTCGGCCGCCGTGCAGAGGCCGAGCACGCCGGCACCGATCACGATCACATCAGGAGATGAAGCCACGGGCGATCAGATCGACCGCCCGCAATCCGAATGCAAGCCGCGATCGCTACTCGGCGGCGATGGCGGCAGCGCGGGCACTGCCGATACGGGCGGTGAGAGCCGCATGCTGATCCCACAGCGCCACGGGCAGACGATCGCCAAACTGGGCATAAAAATCGGGGATCAAGGCGGCTTCCTCGGCCCAGACGTCGGCGTCGACGTCGAGCAGGATCGACAAATCCGCGTCGGACAAGGTCAGTCCTGACAGATCCAGAGCCGCGCGGCTCGGGACGCGGCCAACCGGGGTCTCAACAGCCCCTGCCTCGCCATCGAGGCGTTCGGCAATCCATTTCAGGACGCGGGCATTGTCTCCGAAACCCGGCCAGACGAACTGACCGTCCTCATTCTTGCGGAACCAGTTGACGAAGTAGAGGCGCGGCAGCTTGGCCGCGTCGGTCTTGCCGCCCATCGACAGCCAGTGGGCGAAATAGTCACCCATATTGTAGCCGCAGAAGGGCAGCATGGCGAAGGGGTCACGGCGCAGGGTCCCGATAGCGTTTTCGGCGGCGGCGGTGCCTTCAGAGGCGACCGACGAGCCCATGAACACGCCGTGCTCCCAGTCGAAAGCTTCTGTCACCAGCGGCACGGCCGAGGCGCGGCGGCCGCCGAACAGGATGGCGTCGATCGGCACGCCCCGGGGGTCTTCCCACTCGGGTGCGATGGTCGGGCATTGCGAGGCCGGGGCGGCGAAGCGGGCGTTCGGGTGGGCGGCGGGCTCGCCCGAGGCCGGGTCGTGGGCGACGCCCTTCCAGTTGGTCAGGCCGTCCGGCGCCACCTTGGAGAGTCCTTCCCACCACACGTCATTGTCCGCGGTCAGGGCTGTATTGGTGAAGACGGTGTTGGTCGCCATCGTCGCCAGGGCATTCTGGTTGGTGTTGCGGCTCGTGCCCGGGGCCACGCCGAAGAAGCCGGCCTCCGGGTTCACCGCATAAAGACGACCGTCGTCGCCGAAGCGCATCCAGGCGATGTCGTCACCGATGGTTTCGGCGGTCCAGCCCGGAATGGTCGGCTGGAGCATGGCCAGGTTGGTCTTGCCGCAGGCCGAGGGGAAGGCGGCAGCAACATATTTGGCGCGGCCCTTCGGATCGGTCAGCTTGAGGATCAGCATGTGCTCGGCCAGCCAGCCCTCGTCGCGGGCCATGACCGAGGCGATGCGCAGGGCGTAGCATTTCTTGCCAAGCAGGGCGTTGCCGCCATAGCCCGAACCATAGGACCAGATCTCGCGGGTCTCGGGATAGTGGACGATCCACTTGTCCTCGTTGCAGGGCCACGGCACGTCCGCCTGGCCCTCGGCCAGCGGGGCACCGAGCGTGTGGACGGCCGGGACGAAGACGCCGGCGTCGCCCATCAGGTCCAGCACCGGCTGGCCCATGCGGGTCATGATGCCCATCGAAATGGTGACATAACCGCTGTCGGTGATCTCGACGCCGAGGGCGCTGAGCTCCGAACCCAGGGGGCCCATGGAGAAGGGCACCACATACATCGTGCGACCGGCCATACAGCCGTCGAACAGCCCGTTCAGCCGGGCGCGCATCTCGACCGGATCGGACCAGTTGTTGGTCGGGCCTGCGTCGACCTGGTCGGCCGAGCAGATGAAGGTCCGGCTCTCGACGCGGGCCACATCCTTGGGGTCCGAAGCAGCGTAGTAGCAGCCGGGCCGTTTGGTCTGGTCCAGTTCGCGCAGCGTGCCCTTGCCGATCAGATCCGCGACAATGGCGGCCTTCTCGGCCTCCGAGCCATCGCACCAGTGGACACGCGCCGGCCTCGTCAGGGCAGCGATCTGCTCGACCCAGGCGATCAGGCCGGCATGTCGGGTGGGAGCCGGGTGAAGGCCCTGGATGGCGGATGCGGTCACAATCACTCTCCTGAACGTCGCCCGGCGATCTGCGCCACCGTGGCCTCCCTTGCGTGGCATCACGCAATGTTTCAGGCGCGGAATGGCACCTTAGGCGACGCTGCGTCAACCGATGCAGGTTTGAGCCTCTCGCGCGCGAAGCACCCGAGGGCCCCCGCATCTTTCCGGTCGCCGTGAGCCGGGGCCCGATGTATCCGGGCAGCCATGCAGACCATGGAACCGATCGGGACGACTTTCCGGGGAGGCCTCGCCTCTCCCGCCGTGGCCCGGAACACCGGGCCGATTCTCGAGGTGCTGCGCGCCCATCTGCCGCACCGGGGGGCGGTGCTGGAAATCGCCGCAGGGTCGGGCGAGCACGCTCTCGCCTTCGCCGGAGCCCTGCCCGGCCTCGACTGGACACCGAGCGACCCGTCGGCCGAGGCGCGGGCCAGTATCGCGGCCTGGGCGGCGACAGCGGGTCTGCCCAACCTGCGCGAGCCCCTGCCGCTCGATGTTCTGGACCCGACGACCTGGCCGGACGGGCCTCTGCAGGCCGTGGTCTGCATCAACATGATCCACATCAGCCCCTGGGCCGCGACCGAAGGCCTGATGGCCCTGGCCGGAAGCAGACTGGCCGTCGGCGGACTGCTGATTCTTTACGGCCCCTATCGCGAGGCGGACGTTCCTCTCGCCGCCTCGAATGCGGCGTTCGACGAGAGCCTGAAGGCGCGCGATCCGGCCTGGGGCCTGCGGGACCGGGACGCTGTGACGGCGGCGGCGAAGGCCGAGGGGCTGGCGTTGACCCGGCGGATCGAAATGCCGGCCAACAATCTGATGTTTCTGTTCCGCCGAACCTGACCGCCCCTTGTGCCGGCGGCGTCGATGTGGCGGCATCGCGGTCAGACCGGCCAAATCCCCGATCGAAAGCACTGTCATGAAACCTCTCCTGCTTGCTGTGGCTGTTCTGGCTCTTGCCGCTCCGGCCTGGGGGCAGACGCCGCCGACGACGGCACCGGCCGCCGCCGCTCCGGCCCCGCCCTATGGCGCGCCGATCGGGCTGGAGACGGCCCAGGCCCTGATCGACCGGGCGACCGCGGCCGCCGCGGCGCGCGGGTTCCGCATGGCCTTCGCGATCGTCGAGCCCTCGGGCGCGCTGGTCGCCTTCGGGCGGATGGACGACACCCAGTACGGCTCCATCGCCGTCGCCCAGGCCAAGGCCCGGTCGGCCGCCCTGTACCGGACCGCGACCTCGGTGTCGGAGGAGCGGCTGACTGGCGGGCGGATGGCACTGCTGGCGCTTGACGGCATGGTCCCGGTTGCCGGGGGCGTGCCCATCGTCGTGGACGGCCGGGTCATCGGCGCGATCGGGGTGTCGGGAGCCTCCTCGGCCCAGGACGACGAGATCGCGCGCGCGGCCATTGCGGCGGTCCTCGGGGGCTGATCGGGGCGGCTGGACCCCGCTGCGCCCGGGGGCTAGGGACCGGCATGGCGTTTTCCAGAACCTATGACGGCGACGAGCCGGTCCGGATCAACAAATGGCTGGGCCAGAGCGGCGTCTGCTCGCGCCGCGAGGCCGACGCCCTGATCGCCGACGGCCTCGTCTCGGTCGACGGCGAGGTGGTCGCCGATGCGGGCCGCAAGCTGGAGCCGGGCCAGACCCTGACCCTGAACGACCGGGCCACGGCCGCCCTGGCCGAGGGCGTGACCATCGTGATGCACAAGCCGATGGGCTATGTCTCGGGCCAGCCGGAGCCGAACAAACTGCCCGCGGTCCGGCTGGTCACCGACAACAACCGGGTCGGCGAAGGCGTGACGCCCGCGGACGAGGTGTCCCTGCCCCCGATCGGGCGGCTGGACGAGGATTCGCGCGGCCTGCTGCTGCTGTCATCGGACGGGGTGGTGGCCAAGGCGGTGATCGGGCCCCAGTCCGATCTGGACAAGGAATATCTGGTCCGGGTGACGGGCGACATCACCGAGAAGAAGCTGAAAATCCTGCGCCACGGCCTGATGCTGGACGGCCGCCAGCTGAAGCCGGCTTACGTCAGCCGGATGGAGTCCTTCCGCCTGAAATTCATCCTGCGCGAGGGCCGCAACCGCCAGATCCGGCGGATGTGCGACATGGTCGACCTCGAGGTCGTGGATTTGATCCGTGTACGGATCGGCCCGCTGAAACTGGACAATCTGCCCGAGGGCAAATGGCGGCTGCTGACCCCGGAAGAGCGGGCGGCGCTGGTCGGCTGAAGGGTCGAAAGGGTACGGTTTTTCCGTGAAAATTGCGGGCCGGATTTTCGGAAAACCGCGCCCTTCGGTGCAGGGGTCTGCGCCGGGTCCTGGGCGGACGCGGCGGGGGTATGAAAGACTGTCAAAGACCGGCCCGGCGGGCATTTGACCAGTATGCATACGGCTACGTCAGATGCGGACGCAGGGGGCTGTGAGCCGTCGTCTGCGGGGTCGGGAGGGCACCTTTCGGGGTTGAGAGGGGCGAGATTATACGGGGCGAGAAGACACTGTTTGGGGGGGGGCGGTATCCGGACCCTTCTCCTCTTGAGCATGGTGCCCCCTGGTCATCCCCGACGGAGCGAAGCGGAGATCGCTCTCTTGTCATCCCGGAAGCGCCGCAGGCGCTATCCGGGACGGTTGCGGGCGCAGAGGGGCTTGCTCAGAACTCGAAAAACTCGTCGTCCAGCTTTTTCACGTAGAGGGTCTCTTCGACCCGGCAACCCACTCCGTGGTCGATCATCAACCGGGTCAATCTGGCCCCGTCGATCAGGACAATGCGCTTGCTCAGGCCATCCACGGTCTTGATCGCCGATGACGTGAAGCTTGAGGTCGTCACGAACAGTCCTTTGCCCGCTTTGAACTGATCAAGAGCCCCGAAGAAATCACGAATTTCGCCCGCGCCCACAGAGTTACCGTCCGCATAGCGTTTGGCTTGGACGTAGATGCGATCGAGGCCAAGCGTATCCTCGTCAATGACGCCGTCGACCCCTCCATCACCGCTACGGCCCAATGCGCGACCTGCCCTTGCCAGCGATCCGCCATACCCCATGGCGATCAGTAGCTGGACGACGACCCGCTCAAAAAACGCCGGTGGGGCCGCTTGAATCCGGGCCAGAAGTTCCACGCCGAGGTCGGCGTCGAGCGTATCGCGAGCAGTCCGCATGACCTCATCAGGCGTCATCGAACTTTGCACTTCGCCTGACTGGACGGGCACAGACGTTTGGTCTTCAGAAGGGAACCGGAACGACTCGAACTCTTGAAAACGTCGCAGGTACGCAATGTCTATGCGTTGAGGCGGTGACGCCAAGACACCGCGGCCCTGCTCGGTGATAACGAAATGGCTCCGACGCGTAAGTTCGATCAGGCCCGCTTTGCCGAGATAGCTCTTCGCCCAATGGGTACGGTTCGCAAACGTGGTCTGCTTCCCGGAAGGTAACAGTTCAGCTCTCTCATCAGGAGTCAGCGAGAACTCCTCAGCAAGACTCTCGACGACCTGTTGAATGTTGACTTCGCCACCTGCAGACTTCCGAAGCACCGGCAGCATCAGGGTCTGAAAATCTGGAATTGCCAAAGCCACGCCCCCTACAGCGGAATGTTATCGTGCTTCTTCCACGGGTTTTCCTGCTGCTTGTTCTTCAGCGTCCGTAGCGCCCGGATCAGCCTTCTCCGCGTCCCGTGCGGCATGATCACATCGTCGATATAGCCCAGGCCCGCCGCCACGAAGGGGTTGGCGAACTTCTCCTTGTACTCGGCTTCGCGCGCGGCCAGCGCCTCGGGGTCGCCGGCCTCCTTGCGGAAGATGATCTCGACCGCGCCCTTGGCGCCCATGACGGCGATCTCGGCACTGGGCCAGGCGTAGTTGACGTCGCCGCGCAGGTGTTTGGAGCTCATCACATCATACGCCCCGCCATAGGCCTTGCGGGTGATGACGGTCAGTTTGGGCACGGTGGCCTCGGCATAGGCGAACAGAAGCTTGGCACCGTGTTTGATCAGGCCGCCGTATTCCTGGCGCGTGCCGGGCATGAAGCCGGGTACGTCGACGAAGGTCACCAGCGGGATGTCGAAGGCGTCGCAGAAACGCACGAACCGCGCGGCCTTGCGGCTGGAGTCGATGTCGAGAACGCCGGCCAGCACCTGGGGCTGGTTGGCGACGACGCCGACGGTCTGGCCGTCGAGGCGTCCGAAGCCGGTGACGATGTTCTTCGCGAAATCGGGGCCGATCTCGAAGAATTCGGCCTCGTCGACCGTCTTCAGGATCAGCTCCTTGATGTCATAGGGCTGGTTCGGATTGGCCGGGACCAGGGTGTCGAGGCTGGCCTCGTCGCGGTCGGGGTCGTCATAGCTGTCGCGGACCGGCGGCTTCTCGCGGTTCGACAGTGGCAGGAAGCCGATCAGGCGGCGGACCTCGCTGAGGGCCTCCAGATCGTTCTCGAAGGCCCCGTCGGCGACGCCGGACTTTTGCGAATGGACGCGGGCACCGCCCAGGTCCTCGTGGGTGACGACCTCATTGGTGACCGTCTTCACCACGTCGGGGCCGGTGACGTACATGTAGGAGGTGTCCTTCACCATGAAGATGAAGTCGGTGATGGCGGGGGAATAGACGTCGCCGCCGGCGCAGGGGCCCATGATGACGCTGATCTGGGGGATGACGCCCGAGGCCAGGGTGTTCTGCAGGAAGATGTCGGCATAGCCGGCGAGGGCCTCGACCCCTTCCTGGATGCGGGCACCGCCGGCGTCGAACAGGCCGATGATCGGGGCGCCGTTGGTCAGGGCCATGGTCTGGATCTTGACGATCTTGGCCGCATGGGCACCCGAGAGCGAGCCGCCGAAGACGGTGAAATCCTTGGAGAAGACATAGACCAGACGGCCGCCGATGGTCCCTCTGCCGGTCACCACGCCGTCGCCGGGGATGCGCTGGGCCTCCATGCCGAACTGGGTCGAGCGGTGCTCGACGAACATGTCGGTCTCCTCGAAGGAGCCCTCGTCCAGCAGGACGTCGATCCGCTCGCGCGCGGTCAGCTTGCCCTTGGCGTGCTGGCTGGCGATGCGGGCTTCGCCGCCACCGAGGCGGGCCCCGGCGCGGCGGGCTTCGAGCTGGTCGAGGATGGTCTTCATACGGCGTCTCCCTGAGGGCGAGGCTTAAGGAGGGCCGGGGGCGGAGGCAAGCGCCCCTCCACCATGCTTCGCATGGTCCCCCTCCCCCAAGGGGGAGGAATGCTAGTCGAGCGCCCGGAACCACCGCTCCAGCAGCACGGCCTCGGCGCGCCGGGCGGCGGTGCGTTCGGCGGCCTCGGCGTCGACGCCCCACTGGCGTTCCTGAAAGGCCTCGTCGAGGCGGCTGAGCTCGAAGGCGGCCTCGCCGCCGATCTCGCCCTGCTGCAGGGCCAGGGCCAGCACGGCCGAGCCCAGCAGGGGGGTAGCCGTCGCCAGGCCGGTCAGGGCGAAATCGTCGAGGGCCAGGGCGAGCGCCCGCGTCCGCACCACCGCCTGCGGATCCTGCGGCCGGTGGACGATGCCTTCGGCGACCTCGAGCGTGATGCCGTGCGTGCGTGCGGCCCAGTCGCGCCAGGGCCCCCAGGCCTGCGCCTGTTCGGCCACCAGCGAGGTGGGATGCTCCGCGAGATAGCAAAGCAGGTCCGTCCCGGCGAAGGCGGCGATCTCGTCGGCCACGGCCTCGCGGACCTGCGGGACCCGGTCGATGGCGGTCGAGGCCAGACGGGTGGCGGGCATGGTCGCGGGGTCGATGAACTCGCCCTGGGCGGCCCATTCCCCGGCCGCCAGACGGGCTGCGGCCTCGGTGGGCAGGCGCAAGGGCGCATGGGCGGGCGTCTTCGGCGTGCGGCCGTCCAGCGTCACAGCCCAGAACGTCCCCTGCCCCCCCTGCCCTTCCGCCACATCGACCGCCTTCCAGAAGCGTTTCAGGCGCTCCTCGGACTCGCGGAAGCCCTTGCGGGCGGCGACATTGGGATCAAGTGGCGGAATATGGCTCATACGGGGTCTCAGGCGGCGCGGGTCAGGTCGGCGAAGCCGTCCAGCACCACGGTCAGTTCGGCGAAGGAGCGGGCGACGTGGCGGGCCCCGGCGGCCTGCTGTTCCTCGACGGTATGGAAGCCCCAGGCGACGCCCAGCGGCAGGACACCGGCATTGATGGCCATCTGTATGTCGTGGGCGGTGTCGCCGATCATCAGGGTGGTGGCCGGACAGGCGTCGCAGGCGGCCATGGCGGCATGCAGCATGGCCGGATCGGGCTTGCCCGGGCCGTCCTCGGCGCAGTGTGACGAGAGGAACAGGTCGGCCCAGCCCGCGCGCGCGAGGTTACGGGCCACGCCGCGGCGGTTCTGGCCTGTCGCGAGCGCCAGCCGCCAGCCGTCGCGATGCAGGCGGCGGATGGTCTCCATGGCCCCGGGATAGAGGGGCTCCTCGTGCCCTTCCTGGTACATGCGGTTGAAGCTGGCGCGAAAGCCGGCGACGAAGCGGGCCAGCGTCGGCGCATCGAGCCCGGGCTCCAGCACCGCCATGGCGTGCTCCAGCGACAGGCCGACGATCTGGCGGACACGGTCATAGTCCGGTTCGGGCAGGCCGATGTCGCGCGCGGCCTCGCAGGCGGCGCGATGGATCGAGGCGCGGCTGTCGACGAGGGTTCCGTCGATGTCGAACACGGCGAGGGGTCTCATGAACCGGTCATTACTTGCTGCTAGCGCGGTAAGGGCGAGGGTTCAGCAAATCGACGACGGAAATTCAGACGATCGCCGTTCGAACTGTTGAGCTTGCCAACGAGGAGTCGATGTCCATGCCGCAGGATCAGGCCCGACTGCAAGGTGCCATCGCGCTGACCCGCTTTGGTATGGGGGCCAGACCCGGCGAGATCGACGCCATCGCGGGCGATCCGAAAGGCTGGCTGAGGGCGCAGGCGCTTCCCCAGCGCATCCCGCGGCCCGCCGGCGAGTTCCCGTCCGCACAGGATCGTCTGACGGCACTCGGAGAATACCGGCGGCAGGTGCAGGAGATCATGCGGCCCGCCAACGCGCCGGCGGCGGCCGCACCCATGGCTCCGGCCCCGGCGATGGCGGCTGACGACAACGGCATTCCCGCAGCGGTGCGCCAGTCCGCACGCGCCTTGCTGATCCAGACCGGACAGGAATATCTGGCCTCCTTCCAGCTGGCCGCCACCACCCCGAACGGTTTCGCCGAGCGCTGGGCCCGCTTCTGGTGGAACCATTTCGCCATCGGGATCAGCAAGATCGTCGTTGCGCCCGTGGCGGGCAGTTTCGAACGCGACGCGATCCGCGCCCATGCCTTCGGCCGGTTCGACGAGATGCTGGTCGCCGTCGAGAGCCATCCGGCGATGCTGCTCTATCTGGATCAGGCGCAGTCGGTGGGCCCGAACAGCCCCGTCGGCCAGCGCCGCCGGGAGGCAGGCCTGAACGAGAACCTCGCGCGTGAGATTCTGGAGCTTCACACCCTCGGCGCGGACGGCGGATACACCCAGGCAGACGTGACAGAGTTCGCCAAGGCTCTGACCGGCTGGTCGATCCGCCAACCCAACCTGCCACCGCGATTGTACACCGGCGCGATCGACGGCCCCCATGGCTTCGCCTTCGTGCCTGCGATCCACGAGCCCGGCACGCGACGGATCATGGGGCGCAGCTACCAGCAGCGCGGCGGTGACCAGACCCTGGCCATCCTGTCCGAACTGGCGGCCCATCCTGCAACCGGCCGCAAGGTGGCGCGCCAGCTGGCCGTGCATTTCCATTCCGACACGCCCCCCGCCAGCCTGATCGAACGGCTGGAGGCGGCGTGGGTCCGCGACGGCCGTCGCCTCGATTCCCTGGCCCTGGCGCTGATCGACGCGCCCGAGATGTGGGAGGCCGAGCCCCGCAAATTCAAGCGGCCGGAGGAGTTCGTAATCTCCGGCTATCGCGCTCTCGGCCTGGCACCCCAGCGCATGGAGCAGTTGCAGCCCGCCCTCGTTGCGCTGGGCCAGCCGGCCTGGGCGCCGCCTTCGCCCGAGGGCTGGCCCGACGAGGCTGCGGCCTGGGCGGCACCGGACGCGGTGATCAAGCGCCTGACCTGGGCCCAGCGGTACTCAGAATTGGCCGTCCGCGACCAGTCCCCTGTGGCCCTCGCGGAGTCGGCCCTCGGCCCGCGTCTGACCGACCAGACCCGTTCCGCCGTCCGCCGCGCCGAAGATCGCGCCGAGGCGGTGGCGATCCTGTTGATGTCACCGGAGTTCCAACGCCGATGAGCACACCCCTTTCCCCGGCCCGCCTGGCCCTGACCCGCCGTCTTTGGCTGGCCGGTGCCGCCGGCGTCGCCCTGACCGCCCATGGCCGGATGGCTTGGGGCGCGACGCAATCCGACCGGCCCAAGCTGGTGGTCATCATCGCCCGCGGTGCCATGGACGGCCTGTCCGTCGTCGTGCCTCACGGCGACCGTGACTATGTCGCCAAGCGTGGCGTGGTGGCGATCAAGCCGCCGGGCGAGGCGGACGGTGCCCTGCCGCTCGACGCCGACTTCGGCCTTCATCCGGCGATGACCCGACTGCATGGGCTGGCTGTGGCCGGGCAGGCCCGGTTCGCCCCGGCGGTCGCCATACCGGCGCGGCTGCGGTCCCATTTCGACGCCCAGGATGTCCTGGAGAGCGGCTCGGCACGGCTGTACGGGGCCGACGACGGCTGGCTGAACCGCGCGCTTTCGGTCTCCGGCGGGAGCCGAGGGCTGGCGGTCGGAACCCAGACACCGCTGATCCTGAGGGGGCCGGTGCAGGCGGCCTCATGGAGCCCCGGCGGGCCGACCCGGACGGACGACCGGGTGACGTCCGCCCTGATGGACCTCTATGCCAACGACGCGCTGCTGGGACCTGCCCTGACCGCCGGCCTCGAGGTCGAGGTCGAGGCCGCCATGGCCACCGACGGGCTTGAGCTGCGCCGCAACAATGTTGAAGGCCTCGGCGAAGCGGTGGCGCGGTTCATGATCGCCGAGGACGGGCCTGACGTCGTGACCCTGTCGCTCGACGGCTATGACACCCACGCCCGCCAGGGCGCGGCGCAGGGGGTGCTGGCCAATCAACTGAGGATCCAGGACCGGGTGATCGGCGGCCTGCGCGACGGGCTGGGCGAGACCTGGGGTCGGACGGTGATCATCGTCGCCACCGAGTTTGGCCGTACCGTGCGGGCCAACGGCACCGGCGGCACAGATCACGGCACCGGCTCGGCCCTGATCCTCGCCGGAGGTGCCCTGAAGTCAGGCGGCCTCGTCGGTGACTGGCCGGGACTCTCGGACGGTGCCCTGTTCGAGGGCCGCGACCTTGCGCCGACGGCTGACATCCGCAGCGTCTTCAAGGGAGTGCTGCGCGACCACATGGGGCTGGACAGGACGGCGTTGGACACCGTGGTCTTTCCTGACAGCGGCGAAGTGGCGGGCTACGCCGGACTGGTCTGAGCCGAACCGTTCATCGCTGCCGTTTCACCCCTTCGAACGGATCGCTCCCATTGCCCTCGGCCTCCTCGAAGCCGAAATGGGCGAAGCCGGCGCGCATTTCGGGGCTCAGGGGGGCCTCGACCTTCAGCATGCCGCCGCGCGGATGCTCCAGCTCGATGCTGCGGGCATGAAGCTGGAGCTTCAGCGGGCCGGTCAGCTCCTTCGATTTCTCGTCCCCGTATTTGGGGTCACCGAGGATCGGATGGCCGATGCCGGCCATGTGGGCCCGGAGCTGGTGGGTCCGGCCGGTGAAGGGGCGCAGGGCCATCCAGCTGGCCCGGTGAGCGGCACGGGAGATGGTGGCGAAGGCGGTCTCGGCCGGTTCGGCGCGGGGGTCCTTGCGGTCGGCCGGGCGCATCATCTCGAAATCGTTGATACCGGTCTTCTTCAGCGGCATGTCGATCTGGCCAGCCGAGGGCTTGGGATTGCCGATGACGATGGCCCAATAGGTCTTCTTTGCCTGACGCCGAGCGAAGGCGCCGGCCAGCCGCTTGGCCGCCTCGGGGCCCTTGCCGAGCAGGAGGACACCGGAGGTGTCCCGGTCGAGGCGGTGGACCAGACGCGGACGGTCCATCCCCTCCCCCCAGGCCGACAGCAGCCGGTCGACGTGGCGGCTGGTCTTGGTGCCGCCCTGGACGGCGAGGCCGTGGGGCTTGTTGATGGCGATGACCATGTCGTCCTCATAGAGGACGAGGGATTTGGCGAACTTTATATCCTGCGGGGACAGGGTGTGGACGTCGCCGGCCTGACGCGAGGTGTCATCCGGGATCGGCGGGACACGCACGGCGGCACCGGCGGTCAGGCGGCCTTCGGGCTTGATACGGGCGCCGTCGACGCGGATCTGGCCGCTGCGGGCCATCTTCTGCACCTGGATGTTGGACAGGTGCGGCCAGCGCCGGCGGAACCAGCGGTCCAGCCGGATGCCGTCCTCGGCCTCGGCGACATAGAGGGTCAGGACCTCGCGCTTGGGGGCGTCCGGGGCGTCCTGGATGGGTTCATCGGTCAAGGGGCGGCTCCGAAGGCGCGGCGGGCGACCATCAGGCCGAGAAACAGGGCGGCGATCGACAGGACCACCGAGGCGAGGACATAGCCGCCCGCCATGGCCGTTTGACGGCGCTCGATCAACAGTGCCGCCTCCAGCGAAAAGGCCGAGAAGGTGGTGAAGCCTCCGAGAACCCCGACGGCGGCAAACAGGCGGATGGACTCGCCATGCACCCCGCCGCGGAAGGCCAGCCAGCCTGCCAGCAGCCCCATCAGCAGGCCGCCGGCGACATTGACCGTCAGCGTGGCCCCGGGCCAGCTGCCGGCGGGCAGCAGGCGTCCGACCCCGTAGCGGGCGACAGCGCCGAGGGCACCCCCGGCTGCGACGATCAGAAAACGTGTCATGATGCGGGGCTTATACTCGACCCGGCCGCAAAACGAAGGAGGCGCGCTTGCTCGATCTTGGACTGGCCATTGTCCACCACATCACTGTTTTCGGACTCGTCGCCCTGCTGGCCATGGAGTGGGTGATGCTGAGGGACGCCACCGTCGATCCCGCCCGACTGACGAAGGTCGACGCCGGTTACGGCCTGGTCGCCGGCCTCGCGGTCGTCATCGGTATCTGTCGGGTGATCTGGGGCGGCAAGGGATGGGCCTTCTACGAGGCCAATCCGTTCTTCTGGGCCAAGATGGGCCTGTTTGTCCTGATGGCCCTGGTATCGATCGGGCCGACGCTGCTGTTCATCCGCTGGCGCAGGGCAGCGGCAGGCGCGGCCGCCTTTACGCCCCCCGCCCAGGAACTGAAGCGGGCGCGGACATGGGTAAGGCTGGAAGCCCTCCTGTTGATTCTACTGCTCGGTTGCGCCGCCGCCATGGCGCGTTATCCGTTCTGACTGAAACTTCACTTGACCGCGAGGCAGGGTTAACGCCGATATCCAGACTTGGGTGTTGCTTCGCGCCCGAGGGGAACGCCGCCCGCCCTGCGGCGCGACCTGCCATACTTCAGGGCTGACGAATCAAGGGACCGCCGAAGCGCCATGTCGCACGACGCTCACAGCCACGGACACGATGCCCACGGGCATGACAGCCACGGGGCACCGCATGACGGTGGCCACGGCGATGACGGCCGGCTGCCGGCCGCGCCGAATCCGCCGCCGCGCGGAGCCCAGGACAGCCCGAACCGGGCGGTTCCGTCGCCGACACCGAGCCACGGCCACGAGGCCTTGCGCGGCGGCGACGGCATTCTGCGCCCCATTTCCGAGAGCGAGTATTTTGCCGCGACGCCCGAGGCCGAGGCGATCGTGAGCTCTCACATCGACGAGTATTTCAACCAGCCGCTCGACATCTTTCCCTTCTGGGAGACGGACGGGAAGCCGGACCGGTTCCACGTGTTGTTCAGCCGCCAGATCGAGGAGCGGTTCCCGGTTGACGCTGACATTCGCAGCCGGATCCACGGCTATGGCCGGCGGGTATTCCAGGCGCTCCTGATGCACGTCACTGTGAAGCGGTTGAGCCAGGCCGGGGCCCTTGCCGCCTTTGCCGCCCTGGCCATCCTCGGTCCGGGCCTGTTCACAGGCTGGACCGGATCGGCGGCGATGGGGCTGGGTCTGGCCGCCGGGGCCATGATCGCAGCGCTCGGCCTCTACTGGGGCCTGCAGGCCGTGCTGTTCATCCAGTACCGGTTCCAGCTCGAGAACGACTCCTACGAACTGTCGCGCGAGATCGTGCAACGGACCCGTGAGCTGCAGAACCTGTTTACCACCGCCCGGGCCATGGCCGACCAGGCCGAGACCCAGTTCCAGCAGGACGGCAAGGGCTGGGGCCAGCGCGCGCAGTATCTGACCCGGCTGACCATGTGGCTGGGTGCGCGGATGGAATATCTCGAAAAGCACGTTCAGATGGAGCTGTGGCGCGTGCGCCGCGAACGCTACTGGATGCGCTGGGCCCAGCGGATCATGACGCCGCTGGTGCTGGTTATCGGCCTCTTCATCCTGGCACTGGAACCGGCTCCGGCGACCGGTGAAGCCGGCTTCCGTGTCCTGCAGGGCCTGGCCGCCGTGCTGGGGGTGCTGGTCAGCTGGCTGTCCTATTTCCGCTGGCGCACACCGGTGGCTGCCATCCAGGACAAGCTGGGCGTCGAAGGCTGGGTTCGCTACGCATCACTGGACGTCGACCACGCCGTCTCGGATCAGGTGCGGCGCGACAAGGAGCGTCTGGTCGAATATCGCCAGCTGTCACGCGGCGGGCGCTGAGACCCGGCTTCACCGCTGGTGGCAGTTTGCGGGTGACGGGCCGCCGTCCGAAAGCCGGACGCGCGGGCTAAAGCCTTGCTGCGGCCTTCAGCGCCTCGAAATCCCCCGGCGGAGGGGCTTCCACCGTGCGGTAGCCGCCTTCCGGATGGGGGAAGGTCAGTTTGGCGGCATGCAGCATCAGACGCGGTGCAGGGCGGCCGGCAAAGGTCAGGGCTCCACCGTAGCGAGCGTCGCCCGCCAGGGGTCGGCCGATGGAAGCCATATGGACCCGCAGCTGGTGCATCCGGCCTGTCGCCGGGTCCAGTTCGACCAGAGCTCCGTCATCGGACGCCGACAGGGTGCGGTAGCGGCTGAGGGCGGCCTGGGCACCCGGCGTATCCGCGGTGACGGCGCGCATATAGCTCTCGCGGCCGATCTCCTGACGCAGCAGCGGTGTGTCGATGGTTCCGGACTTCGGCTCCGGCGCCGCCGAGAGCAGCGCCAGATAGGTCTTCCTGAACCGCCGCGCCTGCATCGCCTTGCCGAGAAAGCCGGCGGCGGGTTTGGTCCTGGCGGCGAGAATGACGCCCGAGGTGTCGCGGTCCAGCCGATGCACCAGATCGGGCCGCTTTCCGTTCGAGCGGGCGAAGGCCCACAGCAGGTCATCCAGCGTATGCGCCTGGATGCGGCCGCCCTGGCTGGACAGGCCGGCGGGCTTGTTGAAGGCGATCACGGCCTCGTCCTCATGGATCACCCACGAGCGGACGGCGGCGATGTCGGCTTCGCTCAGGGAGACGGGGGTACGGTCGGTCACGGCGCCTGCATAGGCGAAAGACCGACCGTCCGTCAGCCCCTCAGCGCAGGACGCCCTTCTTGCGCATCATCCAGGCATAGCGGGTGAAGAAGGCGCAGCAGGCGGCGATGACGACGTTGAATATGATGATCATCGACGAGGCCACCTTGACCCCGTCCTGCATCATGAAGCCCATCACCTTGCCACCGTTGCTGAGGCCATAGGTGTAGAGCAGGCTGAACAGGAAGGCCCCGAACGAGACGGCGAAGACCGGAAAGGCCAGCTTGTTGCGCAGCAGCAGCAGAAGCGAGCCCAGCACCCCGCCCCAGACGCCGACCGCCCAGATCGCGGTCATCCAGACCGGCATGGCCTCATAATAGGCGATCTGATCGGGGGTCATGCCCGCGGTAGCCATGTAGGCGGCCCCCTGGGTCATGCTCATCGTATAGTCGTAGCCACCGAAGCCGTTCCACAGCAGTGAAACGGCTCCCACCGCCCACAGGTGCCAGGGCGTTTTCACAGTCATATCGGTCATGGTCCCCTCCCAAGGTTGATCGATCGCGGAATTGTAGATCAGATTTGCCGCAAGGGAAACTTCAGCCCCCGGTCTCACCGGGCCGGGCCGCCCTCAACGCCGCCCAACGCTCCAGCCGTTCCTTGACCTTGGCCTCATGCCCCTCACCCTTCGGGGCATAGAAGGTGCGGCGCTCCATTTCGTCGGGGAAGAAGTTCGCACCCGAAAAACCCTCGGGGGTGGACGGGTCGTACTGATAGCCCTGGCCGTAGCCGAGCGATTTCATCAGCCTGGTCGGGGCGTTGCGGATGTGGGCCGGGGGCATCAGCGAGCCGGTTTCGGCGGCCGCCCGCTTCGCCGCCTTGAAGGCCTCGTAGACCCCCACCGACTTGGGCGCGGTGGCGAGGTGGACGACGGCCTGGGCCAGAGCCAGTTCGCCTTCGGGAGAGCCGAGGAAGTCGTAGGTATCCTTGGCCGCATTGGCGACCAGCAGGGACAGGGGGTCGGCCTCGCCGATGTCCTCGACCGCCATACGCACGATCCGGCGGGCCAGATAGAGCGGATCCTCGCCGCCGTTCAGCATCCGCGCCAGCCAGTAGAGGGCGGCGTCAGGGTCAGAGCCCCGAACCGATTTATGCAATGCAGATATGAGGTTATAGTGCTCTTCTCTGCTCTTGTCGTAAGCAGGTGCCCGCTTCTGCAGGATGCCGGCCAGGGCCTGCACATCCAGCGGCTCGACCGAGGTCAGGTCGAACAGAACCTCGGACATGGTCAGCAGATAGCGCCCATCGCCATCCGCGAGCGCCAGAAGGGCGTGGCGGGATTCCGGCGTCAGCGGCAGGGCCTTGCCCTCCTGCACCTCGGCCCGAATCAACAGTTGATCGAGTGCCGCATCGTCCAGTCGCTTCAGCACATAGACCTGAGACCGCGACAGCAGCGCGCCGTTCAGCTCGAACGAGGGGTTCTCGGTCGTGGCCCCGACCAGGGTGACGATCCCCTCCTCCACGAACGGCAGGAAGCCGTCCTGCTGGGCGCGGTTGAAGCGGTGGATCTCGTCGACGAACAGCAGGGTCGACTGGCCGGCGGCGCGGCGCATCCGGGCGGCCTCGAAGGCCTTCTTCAGGTCGGCGACGCCCGAGAAGACCGCGCTGATCTGCTGGAACTGATAGCCGGCGGCCTGGGCCAGCAGGCGGGCGATCGTGGTCTTGCCGGTGCCCGGCGGCCCCCAAAGGATCATCGACCCCAGCCGCCCGGCCTCGACCATACGCCGGATCGGCCCGCCCTCGCCCAGCAGATGGTCCTGACCCACCACCTCTTCCAGCGTGCGCGGTCGCAGCCGGTCGGCCAGGGGCGCGTCGGGAGGATGGATGCCGGAGGCTTCGAACAGGTCGGTCATGCACCCCCACAGTTAGGCGTTCCGGGCGCGCTTTTCACGCGTTAGTGTGGGCCCGGCAAAGGAGAGCGACATGGCCGAACCCGACCTCGTACCGCCCGGCGGTGTCATCCCCTGTCTGACCATACCCTCGCGCGGCGGCCAGGCGGCGGTCGAATTCTATCAGGCGGCCTTCGGGGCCGAGGAGCTGTTGCGCAATCTGGCCGAAGACGGCGAGCGGCTGCTGCACAGTCGCCTGCTGATCAACGGTGGCCTGGTCATGCTGTCGGATGAGTTTCCCGAATACGGCGATGAGGCGGACATCGTGCCCAGGGGCCTTGCCCTGCATCTGCAGGTCGATGACGCTGACGAATGGTGGAACCGGGCGCTGACCGCCGGTGCCGTGCCGCTGATGCCGCTGGCCGACCAGTTCCGGGGCGACCGCTATGGCCGGGTCATGGATCCCTTCGGCCACATCTGGTCGATTGCCGCTCCGATCCGGGCCTAACGGATCACCCCGCTGATCCGCTGACCGCGGCGGTTGATGGTCAGTTCCGAGCCGCGGCCGACGTCCGCCAGCTGCTGCACATCGGTGACGGCCCGTCCGTTGACGGTCAGGACGATATCGCCGCCCTGCAGCCCGACCCGGTGGGCGTAACTGCCGCGCTGGACCCGTCCGACAATGACACCGCTGGCGAAAGGATCACCGCCGAGACTGTCTGCCAGTGCGGGATTGAGGGCCAGCACCTGGGCCCCCGAAAGGACACCGGAGCGAACCATCGTCGCATTTTCGGTGCCGGCATCGCCCGGCAGCGGTTGCACCCGGGCGCTCACGGTTTCACGGCGACCGTCGCGCAGGACGGTGACCTCAACGGTGTCGTTCGGGGCGCGGGTGCCGACACGGAAATTCAGCCCGCCCTGGTCGTTGACCTCGGCACCGTCGACCGCGGTGATGACATCGCCTTCGCGCAGCCCTGCGCGGACACCGGGGCCATTCGGCCAGACCTCTGTCACGACCAGTCCCTGCGGCCGCTCAAGGCCGAGGCTGGAGGCCATATCCGCTGACACGCCCTCACCCTTCACGCCCAGCCAGGGCCGGACCACGGCGGTGGCGCCGCCGACCGCGGAATCGACCACACGTTTGACCATGGCAGCCGGTACGGCAAAGCCGACGCCCGACGAGGAGCCTGAGCGTGAGAAGATGGCGGTGTTGATACCGATCAGGTCGCCGTCCATGTCGACCAGCGCCCCGCCGGAGTTGCCCGGGTTGATGGCCGCGTCGGTCTGGATGAAGGAGCCGCTGTCCGAAATGCCCGTTTCGGTGCGGTTCAGGGCCGAGATGATGCCATTGGTCACCGTCTGGCCGACGCCGAACGGATTACCGATGGCCAGCACCAGATCGCCGATCTGCTGCTCCTCACGATCGTCGATGTCGAGGGTCGGCAGGCGCTCGTTGACGCCTTCAAGCTGAAGCACCGCGATGTCGGAACGCTCATCCGCCAGCACGACACGGGCGTTGAACTCGCGCCGGTCGTTCAGGGTGACCCGAATCTGCTGCATGTTCGCAATCACGTGGTTGTTGGTGACCACCACACCGTCGGGGCGAACGATCACGCCGGAACCGACCGAGCCGGTCTGACGCTGCCCGGGGATGCCCCAGAAGGGATCCCGAACCTGCTGGACACCGCGCGCCGAGATGTTGACGACCGCAGGAGCCGCGGTGCGAACCACGGGCGCGAAGCTGGACTTCATGGCCAGGGCATCGCCGGGTACCACGCGGTTCTCGGCAAAGACGGCGTCCTGGGCCTGGCTGTCGTTCGGCTGGCTGCAGGCCGAGAGGAACAGGGCAGCAGCGAGGGCGACGGTCTGGATCTTCATGGTCATCCGGTAAGACTGGGACATCTGGACCCTTTCATTCCGCTACGGATTCTGGACCGTATCAAGGCAGGGGCGCGTCCTGCACCGCGGCCGTTTCCTGAAGTTCCGCTTGCCGCCCCACCCGCCAGCCGATCAGGGCGGCGAGCAGCAAGGACACCGCCGCCAGATAGAAGGCCAGCCCCGGATCGGTCAGGATCCGAACGGCGGCAAGCTGAATCCAGCCCGATGCCGGCGCGAGGGTGTCCGCGATCCAGGCCCGCGTCCCGACCGCCCCGTCGCCGACGGAGAAGGAATAGATCCAGCCGAAGAACAGCGGCGACATGACGCCGGCGATGGAGGCCACGCTCATGTTCGCACCCTGCAACTGGCCCTGCTCGTCCTCGCCGACATGACGAGTCATCAGCGATTGCAGGGTCGGCATGGCCAGGCCCCACAGGGCATTGGGCAGCATGGCGAGGATGAAGATCAGCCCGTCGGGCGCCCAGCCCATGGCCGCGATTCCGACGGTGCCGCCGACCAGCCCCAGCACCATGGTCATCCGGTCCCCCAGCCGCTTGACGACCGGTCCGACCAGAACGCCCTGCACCAGCATGTCCAGCACCCCGACCAGGGCCAGCAGCAGACCCACTTCCTTCGGCCCCCAGCTGTAGCGGTAGGCGGCATACAGGACGAAGACCGCCGAAAAGAGATGGTGGGCGAAATAGAGCAGGAAATTCACGACCGCGAGGCCGCCGAGTTCCATGTTCCGCCTGAGCAGGATCAGGGCCCCGACCGGGTTGGCCCGCTTCCAGCTGAACTTCATCCGCTTTTCGACCGGCAGGCTCTCGGGCAGGACCAGCAGGCCGTAGAAGAAGGCCACCGCCGACAGGGCTGCCGCGAACCAGAAGGGCACGCGCGGGCCGAACTCGCCGAGGACCCCACCCAGCAAGGGCCCCAGCACGAAACCGGCGGAAAAGGCTGCGCCGATCAGGCCAAAGGCGCGGGCGCGTTTCTCCGGGGCGGTGATGTCGGCCATATAGGCATAGACGGTGGTGAAGCTGGACGAGGTGATGCCGGCGATGATCCGCCCCAGCGCCAGCCACCACAGGTCGGGGGCCAGGGCCATCAGCATATAGTCGAGCGACAGGCCCGCGCAGCTGATCAGGATTACCGGCCGGCGGCCGTACTGGTCCGAGAGCGAGCCGATGATGGGGGAACAGAGGAACTGCATCCCCGCCCAGAGGGCCACGAACACGCCGTTGATGATGCCCGCGCGGGCGTTGGAGCCGACGAAATCCTCGATCAGGACCGGCAGCACCGGAATGATGATGCCCATGGCCACAATATCGAGCACCGCCGTCACGAAGATGAAGGCAAGGGCAGCGCGATGGGTTCGGAGACGGGACAGGACAGACATGGGGCGATCCGGGCGGGAGGGCCTTCTAGCGGACAGGTGCGTTGTCGTCAGCCCCATGGCAGGTTGAGGACGGAGGCCGCCATGACCCAATTCGAACAGGTGACGCCCTTCCTGCATGTCCCCGACCTGCAGAAGGCGCTGGACTTCTTCACCGACATACTCGGCTTCACCGTGCCGTTCCGTGAGGAGGGCTATGCCTACATCCACCGCGAGACGGTCGGCTTCCGGCTGCTGGAAGCCGAACAGGACCAGACTGCGGCGGGCAGCAGGCGTTTCGCCTATTATATAGACGTGCGGGACGTCGACGCCCTTTACGCCGAGCTGAAGCCGAAACTGGACACCCTGCCACCCGGCGATGTGCACGGTCCGGCCGACAAACCCTATGGCCAACGCGAACTGCTGGTGCTGGCACCCGATGGCGAACTGATCGTCTTCGGCATGGAGCTCAGCGACGGGACCGGCTAGTCGCGCAGGATGGCCTCGGTGTCTCCGGCCCGCCCATCACCGCGGGGGACGTTCAGACCCAGCAGCCGGCCCAGCAGGGGCTGGACATCGACACTGTCCATTTCCGGAACGACTGCCCCGCGGGCGAATGAGGGCCCATGAGCAATGAACAGGGCGCGCATCTCAGGCGCTGCGTTGTCGTAGCCATGGGCACCACCCCGGATACGGGCGGGATCGGTGCGGGCGCGGGTACCGATCAGCCAGCCCGTCTCGGCAAGGCAGACGATGGCGGGCACGCGCGGGTGGCGGCCATAGGCCAGTCGCGCGGGCAGCTCACCCTTGCGCCAGCATTCCATATGTTCCCGCGCGCCCAGAAGCCGGGCCTCGATATCAGCCTCACGTCCCGGCAGCGGATCGAGCGTGGCGACCGAACCCTCGCCGATGAGACGAACGTCGGACACATCGATATGGTCATCCAGAAAGACGAGGCGTTCGCCCGCTATGGTCGCCATACCGTGGTCTGCGACGATGACCAGCTCGGCCTCGATTCCGCGCGTCTCAAGCCCCGTCAACAGGGCCGCGACGGCCGCATCGACCTCGGTCAGCGCCGCATCCGTCTCGGGCGTCCCCGGACCGAAGCGATGGCCGGCGGTGTCGACAATATCGAAATACAGGGTCGCCAGCCGGGGTTGCTCCTCGACCGGAAGGGTGAACCAGCCGAGCAGCATATTGACCCGCGCCAGCGACGGCATGGTCTGTTCGTACGGAAGCCAGTAGCGCGGCCGCACACCACCTATCGGGGCCTCCGACCCCGGCCAGAACATGGTCGCGGTGCGCAGGCCCGCCTTCTCGGCGGTGACCCAGATCGGCTCACCGTCGTCATACCAGACCCGGTCCATGACCTCGGCGCGGTTGCGCAGGGTGAAAAGCCTGTCGGGCAAGGCCGGATCACGCATGGTGTTGTAGACCAGACCGTGGTGGTCAGGATGCAGGCCCGTCACCAGTGTATAGAAGTTCGGGAAGGTGACTGACGGGAAAGACGGCCTCATGCCGCCTTCAGCCACCGCGCCCTCCGAAGCCAGCCGTGACAGGGTCGGCGTCACGCCCCGATCGAGATAGTCCGCGCGGAAGCCGTCGATGCCGATCAGGATGACGGGCCGCTGTTGCGCCTGAACCTCGCAAGCCACGAGCGACATTGCCAGGGAGGCAAGCATTGCAATGAGCGGACGGACAGGCATGAGCAGGTTTCCGGCAGTGAGCCTTCATTGCCTATCCTTAATCCGCGACATGCCTGCAACGGCTTGCCTCAGCATTCCTGCCCCTCCAAGCTGTCATCATGACAGCTGTGATCGAAACAAGGGGTCTGACCAAGACCTACGGAACCGTCCGGGCCCTCGACGGGCTGGACCTCTCGATCCCGCGAGGCGGGGTCTATGGTGTGCTGGGACCCAATGGAGCCGGCAAGTCGACCCTGTTCCGCATCCTGCTGGGCCTGATCCGGCCGACGGACGGGACGGCGAACATCATGAACGGGCCGGTCGGCGACATCGCCCACATGCGCCTGACAGGCTCGATGATCGAGACCCCGCGCTATCCCCCCTATATGACCGCCCGGCAGGTGTTGCGCTGGCTGGCGCTGGAGCACGGCATCGCCGGGACGGCGGACATTCCCCTCTGGCTGGACCGGGTCGGGCTGTCCGAGGCGGCGGACCGCAAGGTGCGGGGCTTCTCGGTCGGCATGATGCAGCGCCTCGGCGTCGCCGCCGCCCTGATCAGCAAGCCCGAGCTGATCATTCTGGATGAACCGACCAGCGGCATGGATCCCCCCGGCATCCAGGAGATGCGCGCCCTGATCCGCAGCCTGGCCCATGACGACGGCCTGACCGTGATCCTGGCCAGCCACCAGCTGCTGGAGGTCCAGCGTGTCTGCGACCGGGTGGCCATACTGAACAAGGGCCGGCTGGTGCGTGAAGGCGCGGTCAGCGAGCTGACGGCGGTGGGCGAACGGCTGCGGCTCACGCTGAGCCCGATCGGAGACGCCATGATCGCGCTGGGTGACAAGGGCTCGGTCGATGGCGATGTCGTGCTGGCCGACATCAAGCGTCATGAGGCCCCGGACCTGTTCCGTGCACTGATCGAAAAGGGCGTGGACGTCACAGAGGCCCGCTGGGTCGGGACGGACCTCGAGGCCATCTTCTTCACCGAGACGGGTGCCGTGCAGGCACCGGAGACGATCCATGCTGGTTGATGCCATCCGCGCCGAAGGCTTCCGCCTGTCGAAAAACAGGACCGCCCTGTTCTGGAGCCTCGCCTTCGTCCCGATCCTCTCGGTCGCGATCGGAGCCCTGACCAGTTTCGTGCTCAAGGGCAGCGAGACCAGGATTCTGGGCGACGAGAAGATGCCGGAAGAGCTCAAGGCGGCCCTGGGGGGCGGGACGCTGGACATGGCCGATGCCCTGGTCACGGCGGCGGGCAATCTGGCCAATCCGCTGGTGCTGCTGTTCGTCCTGATCGGGGCGGCGACCCTCTATGCCGGCGACTATCGCTGGGAGACCTGGCGGCTGATCACCGCGCGCAACAGCCGGGCCAACCTGCTGTTGGCCAAGCTGGCCGTCGTGGCCGTACTGGCCCTGTCAGCCATGGGTTTCATGCTGGTGGCCAGCGTGATCGAAAATCTGGTCAAGGCGGCGGTGTTCGAACGGAGCCTGACCTTCTCGCTGACCGGAGAGATGGCCGGCCAGTTCCTCGGCTTCGCCACACTGTCCTGGCTGCGTATCCTGCAGTTCGCCATGATGGGCATGCTGGCGGCCGTGGTCACCCGCTCGCTGCTGGCGGCGCTGTTCGTGCCGCTGGTGTTCGGCATCGCCCAGTTCTTCTCGCCCCAGATGCTCGGGCCAATGGGCGTCATGCCTGATGCCTGGCTGTCGGTGCTTGTCAATCCGGGAGCTGCGACCGATGCGATCCAGGCGGCGATCGCGGGAGGGGTGCGCGCTGCAGCCCTGACGGATGGCCTGTTGCTGAAGGCCTGGGTCAGCCTGACCCTGTGGACCCTCGCCCCCCTCGCCGGGGCCCTCGCCTGGTTCCGGAGGCAGGATCTGTCGAAGGAATAGGCCGTCAGAGCGGCTTTTCCATCCAGACGTTGCAGCGGGCGTAGGGCGTCGGCTGGGCCGGCAGGTCGACAAAGCCGAAACGGCGGTACAGGGCGATGGCGTGGGTCTGGGCCGCATTGGTTTCCAGATACAGGCGCGACGCCCCTGCCGCACGTGCCACCGCCTCGCAGGCCTCCAGCAGTCGCCAGCCGAGGTTGAGGCCCCGCGCGCTGCCGGTCACCGCCATCTTGCCGACCTCAAAGCCGCCGTCGGCCATGATCATGACCGAACAGCAGCCGATGGGTGCGCCGTCACGTTCGGCGATGAAGATGTGCCCGCCCCTGTCCAGAATGACGCCCTGCGGGTCACTGAGGACCAGTTGGTCCTTGGCCTCCAGCGCATAGCCGCCGGCCCGCAGCCAGTCCTCGTTCAGCGACCGCCATGCGGCGGCGTGGTCGGGGCGCCACGAGACAATGGAAACGGTGCCGCCCGTGTTCGACATCAGCCCTCCGGATGAAACTCCGACCATGAAAAAAGGCGGCCGGTTCGCACCAGCCGCCCCTTGTTCCGAACCCGAAGAGGAAGCTTACGCTTCCTCGTCGCCCTCGATGGCATAGACCGGACCAGAGTCCAGGCCCTTGGCGGCGGTGTCGCGATCGACAAACTCGATCACGGCCATGGCGGCGTTGTCGCCGTGACGGTAGCCGGCCTTCATGATGCGGATGTAGCCGCCGTTGCGGTCGGCGTAGCGCGGGCCGATCGTCTCGAACAGCTTGCCCACCTGCGGCACATCACGGACCTGGCTGATGGCCTGACGGCGTGCATGCAGGTCGCCCTTCTTGGCGAGCGTGACCAGCTTCTCGACGAAGGGACGCAGTTCCTTCGCCTTGGGAAGCGTGGTCGTGATCTGCTCATGCTTGATCAGCGACGCAGCCATGTTGGCGAACATGGCGGTCCGGTGTGCGCTCGTACGACCGAGCTTGCGATAGGCGGCGCCGTGGCGCATCGGGGTCTCTCCTACTCACCCTGGTTTCCGGCGGACCGGACCTGGGGTTCTCACATTCTAACCGCTCCGCGATCACCCGGGAAATCCGGGGTGATCAAGGGCGGAGGGTTGAAACTAGATCTGGTCGTCAAACTTCTTGGCAAGATCTTCGATATTCTCGGGCGGCCAGTTCGGCACATCCATGCCGAGCGAGAGGCCCATCGTCGCGAGAACTTCCTTGATCTCGTTCAGCGACTTGCGGCCGAAGTTCGGGGTGCGAAGCATCTCGCCCTCGGTCTTCTGGATCAGGTCGCCGATGTAGACGATGTTGTCGTTCTTCAGGCAGTTGGCCGAACGGA
>Ga0247844_1001725_pt1 | contig 38581 bp, 53 predicted proteins | sample LaCtaG_FD_192421 | JGI IMG/M metagenome (GOLD analysis project Ga0247844, IMG submission 192421) | Freshwater microbial communities from meromictic Lake La Cruz, Castile-La Mancha, Spain - LaCruzMarch201714.5m_1 | ecosystem: Environmental > Aquatic > Freshwater > Lake | place: Spain: Castile-La... | reverse complement strand
GGCGGCGGGTAAAGCCGGTTCTGCTGAATACCAAAAGCTAAACAAGGTATATACCGATAGCATACAAAAGGCGGCACGGCTAAAAGAAACACAAGACGACCTTTCGGAAAGTGTAAACCGATTAGCAAATAATAAATTAGAGATAGCCCTTAACGGTATGGTAGCCGCCGCGAGGTTAAGCGCAGCCGGGTTCGGGGTGGCAGCAAGTACCGCCGCGCTATTTGGCGATGAGAGTGAGGAACTACAGCGCACAATGGTCAAGCTACAGGCTGTAATGACCTTGGTTAACTCCCTGCAAGAAATTCAACAATTACTTAGGAAAGAGGATGCACTAAATACCGCTCGTCAAACATTTTTAACAGGAGGCCTTGCAACGGCTAAAAGCGCAGAGGCTACAGCAACGGTAGCAAATACTGCCGCCACACAAGCAAATACAGTTGCAAAAAATGCAGCTTTATTATCTACTACTGCGTTAACTACATTAGGGATAGGAGCATTAATAATAGGTATAGTTGCGCTAACTAATTATTTAGCAGATAGCGGTGATGAGGCAGACGATTACTCTTTTAGTTTAAATGAAATTGCTGGTAGTGCTGAAAATGCAGCCGAGCAAATAGGGGCAAGATTAGGACCCGCTCTTGATGAGGCTAACTATAAAATGAGCCTAAAATATCAGCAAGATTTGCAAGAGTATGGCGAAGATATTGCAAATATTGGGTTAAATGCCTACAAAACAGCGCAGGCTCAAGATAGGGCAGCGGCTGCGGCTGCATGGTGGGATAAAAACGCCGAAAGCCTAAATAAAAGATTAAACGAACAGTTAGATGTAATGCGGCTATTGGGAGAAAGCCAAAAAGGGGGTATAAATGATATAGAAAGACTTATAAAATTAAGGCAAGAACAGGGGGTAGATGAGTTAGATATTATTGATTTGCAAATATTAGCTAATGAAAAAAGGGTAGAGTTTTTAGATAAAGAAATTAGCTTAAATGAGAGATATGCCAATAAAATGACAATAGGAGGCGAGGCCAGAATAAAGCAAGAAAATCATATAATAGAATTAAAGCAGCAGCGATTAGACATTGAAAATGATATAGAGATTGCAGAAATTAAAATTGCTAATATTAAAATTGAACGCAATAAAAAACTTATTGAAAATCAAGAAGAACAGCTAAAATTAACCCGCGAAGCCGACAATAAGGATATACAGGAAAGGCTACGCATAATAGGTGAGTTTTACGACCTTAAATTAGTTGGGATAGAGAAAGGCACACAGGCAGAGCTAGAGATACTAAGGCAACGTTACAAAGCCGAAAACGACCTCATAAATAAAAACTATGTAGAACTTGGTTTGACAGAATTGCAAGCCCAGTTACGCATTGCTCAAAACAATCAGGTAATTATTGACCTTGAAGAGGGGCTTGGTAAAAAGCGCGCCGAAATACGTAAAAAATATTTTGATGCTAACATAGCCCAAATTGAGGCTGCTAAACAGGCCGAGATTGATGCGGCACAAAAGGTAATTGATGCCAATAATCAAAAAGCTGAATATTTAATTCAAACAGCAAATGTAGTTAGTAGTACTGTATTTGAGATTGTATCTATGTATCAGCAAAAAGAATTTGACCAAAGCATAGCTGATATTAATAAAAAGAAAGATGCTGAATTAGCATCGGAAAACCTTACGGAGGCTCAAAAAACAGCCATACAGATTAAGTATGAAAACCAAATGGCCGCTTTGCGTAAAAGGCAATTTATACAGGAAAAAAATGCTAAAATAGCTGATGCGACAACCAACGGTTTACTTGCCTTAACAAGGCTATTAATACAGCCGGGAGTAGCAAGCCCACAGTTTCCTTTTGCTTTGGCACTTACTTTAGCAACAACCGCATCAAGTGTAGCCAAAATAGCAGCTACTCCCATACCAGCATTTGCTAAAGGTACTAAGAAAGCACCTGCTGGTTTTAAATGGGTGGGCGAGCAAGGCCCCGAACTTATTAATACCCCCGGCAACCATGCTATAATAACAGCGCCAGAAAGCGCACATATAGCGGATATATTTGAGAAATATAATTTACCCGGACTTAAAGTACCAAAATTCAATACAGAAGCCATTACAACTACGGCAACATCAGCACCTAATTTAGATTACGATAAAATTGGTAAGAGTATAGCCAAGCACTTGCCCGAGGCTACAAAGGTAAATATATCATTAGACGAAAATGGCTTTACTAAGGTTGTAGCTAAATCAAACTCTCGCCAAAGCTACAATAACAATAAATTTAGATACCATTAATGCAGTTTAGGTACACGATAATAGATTATACTACCAACCCATACGGTGAAAGTACTGTTGTACAAGAACCTATAGGATGGGATGGCCTTATCCTAAAAATTGATAGGGATAGGGAGTATCATGGCTTTTTTGAGTATAGCGAAAATGAACTAAGCGGCCTTAGCTTTTATAATGATGCTCACGATATTTTAAAGGCAGCTTTTGATGACTATGGTATTGAGGCTTTTGTAGAAATAAAGATAGAAATATTTTGCGAAGATTGGCAAGAACTATACACAGGGAGAGTTGATTTTGACCGCACTACTTTTAGCTGTGGCCTTAAAGGGTGCTTTGCGGATGTAGCCATAAGTAAATCAAACTGCTTAATGGCTTTTAACAATAGGATAGACCAGCCTGTTAGTTTAGGTGGCCTTACTACTTTTGGGGGGGTTGACCTTAATGAATATGCAGGGCTGCGGTTTATGATGGAGTTGCCCGGCAAAAAGACTTTATTTGCTTTTAGCGGTACATCAACTTTTGAAAATACCTTTTGCGATTTTAACACGCCTACAAGTGGATGTGATGAACAAGCAAGTTACAACCCTCTTTATACTTTTGGTGGCGATATACACAGGTATCAACATTTTTGGCAATTCCCTATATTAAATGTATCGGATAGCAGCTTAGAGGTTATTGAAAATAGCGAATTTCAGCTACACAATGAGTTAACAAGCCCATTTATAGGGTGGTACGACTATTGTCCGGGCATATATCAATATGATGGGTACAACAGCCTTAATTGTAGCAACCAAGTAACTATATTGTTTTCAGGAGGGGGCGATTTTTCCGACCTCACTACTGAAACGAGAAGCTACAGAGCATCGGCTCAAATAGTAATAAAAAGGCCGGGGCAACCGGCGGAGTTATTGGCAGAGCATATCATACAACATTGCACACCATTTTGTGGCTTATCATTTACAAAACCTTTTACTTTTAATTTGGCTGCAAGCGTTCAAGTTAACCCCGGCGATAGAATATATTGCCACTTGGTAGTTAATCAATATACTTATATAGGTTCAGGAAGCGGTGCAGTTGCTAATCCTACACAGATAGTTTGGGATTTTTACGATTATGATATTAGCATTTCATCCGTCAGCAATTGTGAAGCTACAGAGGCAAATGTTAATCTTGTTAACGAAAGCCTTTCACGTATTACCGAGATAATAACAGACGATTGTTTACGTGTTAAATCTGATTATTTTGGGCGAACCGACAGTGAACCTTACACAAGCGATAGTGATGGGTGTGGTAGCCTTGAGGTTATTACCGATGGTCTTTCTATACGTCAGGCATTATTGCAAAATGGCAACCCACCAATTTACACGCTATCATTTAAAGATTTAATAACTGGCCTTAGTGCTATTCACAATTTAGGTTACGGTATAGAAGATAATACGGTAGATGGTGGGGATTGGATAAGGGTAGAGCCATTTGAATATTTTTATGATAATACAGTTGTAAAAAACTTACCTAACGTGCCTAATTTAAAAAGCACGGTTCTTACCGAAATGTACGTTACTAAATTTATGACTGGCTACCAAAAATGGCAGGCAGAGGAGTTTGGTGGGCAACAAGATTTTCACGGTATAAGAGAGTATAGAACGAGCCTAAAAACAATATACAGCGTATTAGATAGGATATGTAAATTTATTGCATCAGGGTATTCAATAGAGGTTACGCGTAGGCAATTTGGGAGCAATAATAAAGACTGGCGATTTGATAATGATACCTTTATTATTTGCGTAAAGCGAGCCTCTGGTAATTATGAGGTTGATATACCAAATATTGATACGTCAGGAAATATTTATGACCCCAATACTACATACAATATAGCTATTACACCCGCACGTAACGCTATGCGATGGGTTAAAAGGATAGCACAAAGTTTATTACCAAACTGGGCTGGCAATATTTTATCGTTTGCTGCCGGGCAAGGCAATTATGTAGCAGAGGCTTTACAAAATGGCGATTGTGTCATTGAGGCAGCGCAATTAAGTGAAAGTCAAAATATAGAAAGTACTACCTTTGCTACTTTACCAACACCATTAATGTATAATATTTTAGATGAATTTGAATACCCTTTATCATACGCTGACTATCAGCTATTAATAGCAAATAAATACAAGAAATTAACATATTCCTGTAATAATGGAGAAAATATTACCGGTTACATAAAATCAATTACATATAAGCCTACCGATGGCAAGGCTACGTTTCAACTAATAAGAGCATACGAATAATGGCAATAACAGCAAGTACAACATTAATATCGCCCTTTGCTTTTGTAAAAGACACTTATCAGCCTACATTATGCGAGGAGAAGCCCGATATATGCTACCCTGTAAACGACTTTGCAGACTGGGCTTTTCAGGTAAAGATAGATGAGTTTGGGGATGATGACGGCCTTGAATTGCAAAGAACATTTAAAGCCGCAGCACTAAAGTTGAATTGTGGTGAGTTACCATTAACTGGAACTGTACCTAATGCGTGGGTAGCTAATGTTTACACTTTAACTGAAAGCACTTATGATGGCTTGGCTCAATTCTATCGTGTTACAGATAGAGAATGGGGTGAATATAATGATACACTTGAAGCTAACGGTTTTGAGCGAATTGAAGTCGGCGATTGCTTTAAGATATTTATTTATGAGGAAGTAAGCTTAATATTTTCGGGTGTGTTACAAGCCCGCTTTAATGTAAGTTGTACAGATTGCTTTATGCGAGTTAGCGATGAGTGCTACCTTTCTAAAGTGCAATGGCAAAATCGCGATAATGCTTTTGACGAGATATGGGTTGACCCCGGCATACCCGAAATAGATAACATACAACTAAGGGGCTTACTGCCATTTTACCTAAAAGAGCCGCAAATGAATAGCGATAGCAGCAGCATAACATTATCCGACCAATCGGTTGTTAAGTTGTATGAGGTAATAACTGAAGAATGGACTTTGGAAACCAACGCTAATACATGGGACTTTCACCGTTGCCTAAAGGTTATGCTTGCCCACGATAGTGTAGTTATAAATAATCTTAACGAGGCCCAAAATGCCAAAGTGCTAAGTACAGGCAAAATAGCCGATGCTGAATATACTGTAGAATGGCAAAAACGCCCATCTTTGTTAGGCAAAGGCGAGTGTACATTAACATCTTCAAATCCCGTATCTTTACGAAACCTTAACTGCAAATGACCGGCATACTACTATTAGCCATAGGGCATAAAAATTATTATGAAATGGCTTGCAACCTTGCTATCAGTATAGGTAAGGGTGTAAATATTACTTTGGCATGGCATGGCTTTAACCCCATAGGCGATAAAAAAGCGCACTTGTTTGATAATTTTATAAAGATACCTACAGAGTATATTACCAAAAATGGCGAGATAAAACCGTTTCGCGCCAAAACCCAACTGCATAAAATTACCCCGTATCAAAATACACTATATTTTGATGTTGACCTTTTATTTTTTGCAGCTAACAATCCTAATTTAGGTATTAAGCCATTACTTGAGGAATTAAAAAATGCACCTTTTACTATTGGTAACTGGGGAGAGGAGGTATTGGTAAAAGATAAAAAGCCGATGCATAATAACGCGTGGGCAAAGACTACGGAGGTTGCCGATGCTTATGATTTATGGGGCAAGGCATACAACCCCACCCATAGTGAGGTAATATGGTTTAAAAAAACACAAGAGAACCTACAGCTATTTGAACTGGCTACAGAGATATTTGATAGCCCAAAAGTAAAGACGTGGAACTTTGCCGGAGATGTGCCCGATGAGTTTGCCTTTAACGTGGCGCTATCTGTTTTGGGCATAAAGCCCCATAAAGATAAGTGGAGGCCTTTTTGGTGGGTAAACTCTGATAGGAAAATGCCTTGGGCTGACGTAGTAAACCAAAAATTAGGTGTATCAATGGCCGGTAATAAGCATAACCCCGAAACTATAAATAAGTACAATATTATTTTAAAGTATGCGGCGCAGAAAGCTGGCATAGATAATTTTTACAAATTCCGTTCTAAAAAAGAATGGTTGAAAGAAAGGGCAACAATATGAGTTTAGTTGATTATTTTACCGGCAAAAAAACACATCCACTTTACGGTAAGGGTAAAGCAGTAGAGTATTATAAAGCATTAAAGGTACACGCTAACGGTGAAGTACCTGATAAACTATTGTTAGAACGCAGGCCAAATGAAAGCGCAGAGGTTTTTAAGTATCGTACAGATAACTTTAAATCTAATACCGTTGGGCCATACGGCAAGATAGTAAACACGCTATCAAAAATACGCCGTAGCCCTGATTGGAGTATAAGGTACGATTTAAAAGAAGTACCTGCTAAAATTAAAGATGGCGAGCGCCTAAATGATTATTGTGAGTATAAATACCCTGTTTACACATCGCTAACAAATTGGGTTTTTAAAGTATTGCTAAAAAGCTATCTTGTTGATGCAAACGGGGTAGTAGTTGTAAAGCCTAAAACTTTTAAGGTAGAACCAACACAATATTTATCGCCCGTAGCCTACATTTACCACTCTGATACTATTGTTGAATTTACAGATGACATTTGTATTTTAAAAGATGGGGATAATTTTTGGGTTATTGACCGAGAGTATTTTTACTATTATATAAAAACTAAAAAGAACGAGTATGTAAAGGAATTTGAAGAGTACCACAATTTAGGAATATTGCCGGTATTTAAAATGCAGGGCAACATTGTAGAAGATAGCCCCAAATACACCCTTTTTGAAAGCCGTATAATGCCTATAGTGCCAAGTTTTGACGAGGCGAACACCGAGTATAGCGACTTTCAGGCAAGTATGAGAATGTTTGTTTACCCCGAGCGATGGGAGTATGAGGGGCAAAGTTGCCAAACGTGTTGGGATGCAAGCCAAAAACGTAGTACCGGCTTTGTTAAGATTATCGGATTAGGTAAAGAAAACAACTACCAAACCTGCACAAGTTGCAATGGTACGGGCAGTGGTACTAAGTCAGGGCCATACAGCAGTATGGTAATACGCGGTGTTAAAACCAATATGGGTGAGCAGCAAGCACCGATACCACCGGCGGGCTACATTGAAAAAAATGTTGAAATACCAAAGTTTCAAGTTGAGGTAATAAATAGCCATTTGTACAACGCGCTATCAGCTATTAACATGGAGCATTTGGCAGAGGTGCCAATGGCAGAAAGCGGTGTTGCTAAAGCACAAGATAGGGACGACTTTAACAACTTTGTACACTCAATAGCCGAGGATATTGTGTACATAATGGATATGGTATATTTTTTAATAAACGAGTACCGTTACCGTATAGCAGTACCTGAGTACAGCGAAAGGCAAAAAATGCTACCCTATATTAATGTACCTGAAAACTACGATTTGCTTATTGCAAATAGCTATGTTGCCGAAATAAAGCAAGCAAAAGATGCGGGTATTGCAACAACTATTATTGCTAAAATGCAAAGACAGTATGCCGCCGCAAAGTTGAATTTGTATCCCGAAACATTAAAAGAGGTTAATGCTGTATTTGAACTTGACCCGCTACAGGGCTATTCGCCCGAGCAAAAGGTAACACTAAAGGACGGGCAAGCAATATCGGATGTTGACTATGTAATTAGTACCTACATAGAATACTTTGTTCAGCGTGCCATTATTGAAGATAAAGGCTTTTTAGATAAAGACTACAAAGCCAAACGCGCTGTTATAGTAAAGTACGCCAACGAAATTATTGCTACCAATACAGGTACTGATGTAGCTGTTATAGGCGGGGGGGGAGACCAGCCAAGTGCAGCCGACCTTCGATACACAGTAGGCGGTACTACAGGCATAATAGCACTTGTTACCGCAGTACAGGCCGGAACGATGACAAAAGAAAGCGCAATAGAATTATTAAAATTAAATTTTGGCTACAGCGCACAAGAGGCCGAAATAGTAATCGGCAACCCGCCCGAAATTAATAACTTAGAAGATGCTAAAATTGTGCAAACCCTTACCTAATGACAACCTTAGATAAGCTAACATCCGTAATAGAAAAAGCTGTTGACGACTTCAATAAAGATATTGATAAGCCGGTAAAAGCGTATGGCAATTTAACGCCTACGCAAAAGCTATTTAATGATGTTAGCGAATTAGTATCGCAATTAGAACGCAAGCCGGATGGTAGCCTTAAAAAAGTAGCCAAAAACATAGGCATACTGCGCCAAATAAATAAAAAGGTAGCTAATATATTAGCCTCAAAAACCTATACGGATGCACTAAATAAGCTAAATAAAACGTTTGAAAAAGTAACCGAATTACAGAACCAATACTACGCTGAACAAAGCCAAAAGTTTAGCGCTGATGACTTTAGTAAGGTACTTCAAAACGAGGCAATAAAGGATGTTGTAAATTCAATAAGGGGTACTAAGGCAAAAGCCGAAATTACAACTGGCATAGATAAAGTTTTGCGCGCAAGTATTAACGGCGGTATTAATTGGGTTGATGCTTTGCAAGCGGTACAAAAAGAAATTATTGGCGCTGGCGAGGGGGCTTTATTGCGCCACTCTAAAACAATGACAACAGATGGTCTTAACCAATACGCGCGCGCATACGGTGAAATTATAGGAGACAGCTTAGGGTTTGAATGGTATGAATATACTGGCCCGATAATGGGTACAAGCCGATGCTTTTGTCGCAAAATGGTTAAAAGGCGTTTTTTTCATAAAAGCCAAATTGCCGAAATTATTAAAGGTGAAGGTTGCCCGATATACGAAAAAACAGGATTAGCCTATGGGTTGATAGAAGATACGAATACAAGTAATTTTATCAAAAACTTAGGCGGTTACGGATGCCAACACCAAGCCAACCAAGTATCTGTTGCACGCGTACAGTCGGATGTTATATTTGCAGCATACAAAGACGGCATTAAGCTAAATACAGCCTCGCTAAATAAATTAAAAAAAGCTAAATTGATATAATGGTAACAGTAGTAATAACCGCATGTAACCGCCCGGCGTTGCTGCAACAAACCCTAACCAGCTTTTTCGAATTTAATACCTACCCTATATCTAAAATAATAGTGGTTGAAGATGGTGGAATACCCGGCGTTAATGATGCACTTAAAGAACTGTATCATGATAAAAACATTGTTTGGCTTGATAACGAAACCAACCTTGGGCAAGCCCCCAGCATTGATAAAGCCTATTCATTGGCAGAAACGCCTTATATATTCCATTGCGAGGAAGATTGGGAGTTTTACAATGGGGGGTTTATTGAAGAAAGCCTTAAGGTGTTAGAGGCAGAAACTAATATAATGCAGGTTTGGATTAGGGCTGAAAATGATACCAACGGGCACCCGTTAGAGGATTACAAAGGCTATAAATCACCAATATTAAATCATGCCGGGCGGTGGCATGGCTTTACTTTTAACCCCGGCTTGCGTAGGCTTGCAGACTATAAAAAAATTGGCTTATATACTAACTACTCAACCGGCAAATCATTTGCAGCGGCAGAGGCGGAAATAGGTAAAGCATATAAAGAAAACGGCTTTAGAGCGGTATGCCTTCCGGGTGATGGGTACGTTAAGCATATAGGCAACGCGCATAACATATCCCATACACTAAAAGAACAAAGGCAACGCGCTTGCTTTGTAATACCATACCGGGATAGGGAACAACACCTAAATAAATTTATGCCTGCATTGAGGCACTATTTATCAAAACAAGGCTATAGCAACTATTTAGTAATAGTAGTAGAACAAGAAAAAGGGAAACCATTTAACCGAGCCAAACTGTTAAATATAGGATTTTTAGAAGGCCTAGATTGCGACTATTATATTTTTCACGATGTTGATATGTTGCCGGTAACAGCAGACTATAAATACAGTATGCAGCCTTGCCATATAGCTACGCAATGCTCACAGTTTGAAAATAAAATGCCATACCCTGATTATTTTGGTGGAGTAACAATATTTAATAAAGAAACTTTTTATAACATCAATGGGTATTCAAACGAGTTTTGGGGATGGGGTGCCGAGGATGACGAAATAGCTTTAAGGGTTAAAAAGTTTGGCCATGCCATATTAAGGCGGGAATGTAGGTTTAACAGCCTCGCTCACGGGCGCGAGTATTCGCATTTAGATAAAAACCGCGAATTGCTGGCCAAGGCTAATGATAAAGACTTTACTAAAGACGGGGTAAGCAACTGCGAGTACAAGGTAATAAAGAAAAGGTGGATATACCTAAACACATTAAAAATTACAGTTAGTATATGATAGCAGTATATACGCGGAGTGCCAACGCTGACTTGTGGGAGCGTATGTGCGAGTTTATACCCTATGAGGTTACTAAGTACCGGGCTACCGGCTTTGATGGTTTTGTGCAATCCGCAGACTACCTGTATTGGATGTTACAACACGCCAAAGATAACGGCGTAACGTATGCTATTAATTTGGATGAGGATTGCTTTATAAGAGATTGGGGCAAGGTATTGGAGTTAGTAGAATACGTTAAGCAAAATTCAATTAGCCATGCGGGTATGCCTGATGGGGGAGTACACCCGGGACGTACCCATAGTTGGGCGGTACATAACCCATTTTTCAATGTGTTTAATGTTGCAATGTGTACCTATGCCATAGGGCTTTCAACCCGCGAAGATATTGATGCGTTTACGTTTGTTAACATTAAAAAAACTACTAAGCCGCGAACAAAATATGCCTTTGACAATAATAATACAGAGCCATTTAACGGACTGTTTTACTACCTGCACGCTAAAGGCAACCCCCTAAACTTGCAGCCTTATGTTTGGAAAGATGGTTTGACTACCGAGTTGATTTTTAACGAGGTGAAATTTTGCACCCATACATGGTACAGCCGTAACTACGGGCGAGATATAGAACAAACTGAACGAATAAATAAAATTTATGAATATTGCAGAAACAGGCGCATGGCATGGTAACGCAAACGAATTACACGCGTTTGATTTAAACTTAGCCAATGCTTTAGCGGCTATATTTAAAGGCAATACTGTTATTGATTTGGGCTGTGGTCAAGGGCGCTATGTAAACATATTTAACCGTAAAGGCATACGGGCGGTTGGGTGCGATGGAAACCCCGTAACAGGGGTGTTGCCTAACTGTAAAGTACACGATTTAACAACACCTTTAAACGTACCGGCGGCTGATTATGTATTAAGCCTTGAGGTAGGAGAGCATATACCGCCACACTTAATGCAGGGATTTATTAACAATGTACACCGACTAAATAAAAAGGGTGTAATAATTAGTTGGGCTATACCCGGTCAGGGTGGCGATGGGCATTTTAACGAGTTACCTAATGAGGATATAAAAGCTATTTTTAAAGAGTTGGGCTACACTAATACTTTAGAAAAAGAAACCAATCTGCGCAACGCGGCAACCCTTTGGTGGTTTAAGAATACGTTGATGGTATTTGACCGACCTAATTAGTCTTATCGCATTTAGCCCCTTTGCGTATTAACGTTAAAGCCGCTTGGGTTTTAGATACAGGGCGTTTAGTTAGCTTGGTTTTTTCAATCATTTCGTTAATCAAAATATCATTAACATCTTCGGGTAAATCCCGAATTTGAAACGGTTTTTGCTTTGCCATGTTCATTATGTTCATTACAAATATATGCAAAGGACGGTTACAATACAAAACCTATGATTATTTTTGATAAAAAAATTACCATGAACAAAGGTAAAGGTGGCTGCGGCTGCGGCGGTAAATAAAAAAAACTTATGGCTAAATTAGGTGAAGTGTTTGCAAAGCAACTTGAACGCGCAGGTATTGACGTTACAGGTGAGGCTTACAAAGAAATAGTAGGTGTACAGGTTGAAGTGCCTGAAGAGGCAGATACGGCCTTAAATACTAAGCTACATACTTTTGAACAAACAACAGACCCTTCGCGCTTGCCCGGTACTAAACAGCATTATTTTGGTGTGGCGTTTAGCATATTCGATAAAAAAATAAAAGACGTGGCAATAGCTAACGGCTTTCCTATCGAAGATTTTAAGTTTGACGAAAACTTTGGTACTAACAATCGACTTGACTTGCTAACGCGTAAGTTAGCTGAAAAAGCAGAAGAGGCAAAAACAACTGGGGCGCCCGAAAAGGTACAAAACGAACTAAAAGAACTGCGCGAAAAATACCAGCTTTTAGAACAAGAAAAAGCCGCCGAGGTTGAAAAAGTAAAAAATGAATTTTTAACGCGAGAGGAAAACGCGTTTTTAGATAAGTTAATTGAAGATGGTGATTTGCCGGGCTATGTAAAAAGTATGTCCCCGCAAATTCGCCGCCAGCAGATGAAGCAGTGGTTGGAAGATGAAAAGGCTATTGTTCTTAACAAAGACGGTAACTTTGGTTTGTATTCTAAACATGCACCTGATGTTGAATACTCCGAGGGAGGCACCGGCGTTTCGATTGAAGCAAAAGTGGCGGCCATTAAGGCACAGAAAGATTGGTTAGTAGTGTCTGCCCCTGCGGGTGGAGAGAAAAAAGAAACAAATAAAACTGTTACAACTACTGATGCGCCCGGTGCTGAACAAATATTAAGCACTACCCAAAGGCTAAAGCAGGAATTTTTATCTGCATAAGTAGTTGACAGTTTGCCTTAAAAATTTAAAAAAATGGCAGACGGATATTGCCCCCCATTGCTTGACACTCTTGCTCAATTAGCAGGAGAAAACGACCCTCAAGCTAAAATTACCCCTCCCGGCTTTACCGGGCTTTTAATGGAAAACAACCCTTCACTACAGGTAATAAGTGGTTTAACCACTACAACCGCAGAAGGACACAAAAAAGTAATTACCTATAAATACCAGCCACGTTACAGCGATAGTGTTGTTACAGACGAAAAATCCTGCGATGGCGGTGTAACCACTCAATATTTAGAAGCCTCTATAACCAACCCTTATGAGGTGGCGGCCAATATTTATATTGAAGATAGCGAAATTGCTAAGTTTTGCGAAGATGCCTCACGTACAGTTAGCGTAGGCAAACCGGCTACGTCTTTAATGGCCGAACACACGTACTCTATTGTGCGTTTAGCAAACGCCCTTGTTTCGCGTGTTGACAAAAGGCTTTTAGAGGCTATTGTTTGGGGTATTAACCCTAATACAGGTGTAAACACAGCTAAAGTTGTAAATATTAATTCTGACAAATCGGTTAATAAACTTACCGATGGTATTGTTGATATTTTGCAAGATGCCAGCGTAGCCGAAATTTATGGCCAGTTGCTAATTGCAGGCTCAGGTAATATGAACCGTTATGAGTTGCAAAACATAGCAGCCGTTGCCGCCTTAAACGGTATTGATACTTCCCGTTTTTCGGGTTACAAATGGTATAACGACAACAAAGCATCTACAGCTACAGGCTGGGGTACTAACATTGTTGGAGTTTTTGAAAAAGGCTCTGTTGGCTTTGTAGACGGCAACATATACACAGGTTTCCGTGCCGGAAAAAAAGGCACGTCTGAGTTTTTTCAGCTTACCATACCTGTTATAGTTAATGGCCGTATGGTTGATATGATTTTTGATGCACAGTTAAAATATTATGACTGTAAATTTGAAGATATTAACAATTACGGCAACCTTGTTACTTACAACCCCGGCTACAAACTAATTTTATCTAAAACTTTTGGTTTGTTTCAATGGCCTACAAACGTATATGGCACAGGCGATGTACTTGAAGGCTATAATGGCGCAATGAAGTACGAAATTACAAATGATTGCGACCCTTGTGAGCCTGTAGTATAGTGAATTGCCTTGTAGATTTTATAGGGTTAAAGGGATGTGGTATAAATACCCCCGATAGTGCAGCTTATATTAATGAGTTGCCGGGGGTATCTTTAAAAACCATTGACAACATTGCCAGTGCTGAACAAATTAATTTTTTGGGAGTATGGCAAGATGTACAGACCCGCGCCCTGCGAAAGTTTACAACCGATACACGTAACTATTTAAGTAAAGAGTATAAGCTAAACACCCCCCTTGAAACTGTAAATATTGGTACAGGTGTCAACATAACCGAAACAACGCCGGGAGACAATAAGTTTAGGGGGGTATATAGCGAAACACTTTATGGTTCGCAGTTACAGCAAACGCACCTACAAGAAATAAACATTTACTTATTAGCCAATGAAAGTAATGTAACATTTGTTGTTAAGGAGTTATCAAATAAAAATATTTGGTACACGCTTTACACGAAAGTAATTGACTTAGTGGCCGGGTGGAATAACTTTTACATAGGTGAAAATTTTACTGCTGAAAAACTATTCTTTGGTTATGATTGTACAGGTATAGTAGCGCCGGAATTGTTACTGCAAAATAATTGTTGCGGCTTAGGATGTTGCGATATGAATATTAGCGGGGCAACAACGGACTTTACTACCATACAAAAAGGCACTAACACATTTGGGCTTTCTTTGGTTTTTGGTTCACGATGCTCATGGGAGGCTTTTATTTGCAACAATAAAAGTATATTTACCCAAAGCCTACTTTTATTACACGGTATTGAATTAATGAGTGAGCGCATACATAGCCAACGCCTTAATCAGTACACGATGTTTGGAGTAGACAAAGCAAAGGAACTACGGGATGAATTGATTGCACAGTACCAAACCGAAATGATTAGTGTTTTTGAAAGTATAAGTTTTAATCAAGATTGCTGTATAGAGTGTAATGCTCAAGTAACGTATAAAGACCGTAGGCCGTGAAGTTAGTTGTAAAAGTTAATGGGTTGGATAATATACTGAATGGAATTAAGCTATTACAGGAAAGCCAACAGCAACTTGAACAAACTATTGCTAGCGACCTGTTGCCGGAAATGCGTACCCGCATACACACTAACGGGTTGGCATCGGACGGCACAGCGATAGGCACTTACTCTACCAAACCACTTTACATAAATACTACCAAAACAGCAAGAAAGGCTTTGCCGCCGGTAGGCAAAACAGGCAAAAGTAAGTTTGACAACGGGCAACCGCATAAGACCACATACTTTGCAAGCGGGTACAAACAGTATAAATCCGATACACAAGGCACTACGCAGGTAAGGCTATTTGAAACAGGCCAAACAGCAAACCAATTTAAGGTTTTGCCCGGCGGTTTGGGTTGGGATAGCGATATACTTTTTAAACGCGCCAAAGGCTTAGAAAAGCATTTTTTTAAGCTGATATGGGGAGTAACCCCGAAGGAAGTAGAACAGATTGAAGAAACAGCTAACACGTTTATAGATGCTTTATTTAAAGGATAAAATAACCGCTATAAATAACGTGCTTAAAACCGATGGGTTTTTTGATAGCCGTTTTTTCAATGGACTTTTTGAAAACGAGGTTGCCGAAATAACCGCTATGCAGGGAGTAGACAAAGTGCAGTATATGCCTGTTGTTTACTGTAATAAAGAATACAAGTACATAGGGCTGAATGACAACTACCCTATAATCGTTTACCATAAGCATTTAGGTAGCACATTTACCGATGCGGATTTAGATATACGCCGGGTAGTTGACCGTATGCAAATGGTAGTTTTTGCCGATTTAGACTTTTTAAACTTGGATAGTGAGGCAATAGGCACTATAGTGGTAGCTAGCTTTCCTCAACAAACAACACTACCAATAATAAATATTGAGGGTGTTGAATTAACGGATGTAACAAGCGATAAAGAGGCTATTTTTAAAAAAGAGTACCAAAACACAGATTATCAGTTGGGCCCACAGCATTGTATGCTAAGTTTCAATTACACAATAACCAGCACCTACAGAAAGGGGTGTTTTAAAATTTGTTTAACCAATTAAAAAAATAAACTATGTCAGTATCTTATTTAACAGGTTGCGTTGATGTACCAGCATACATAACCGATTGCTGCATTGATGAAGAGCCGGGGCGGATACGCGCGGCTGCCTTTGTACGCAAAGACTTTGTATTTGCAAACGATGATATTACCGATGCAACCGAGTGGCAGCGTGGGGTAACTTTAGGACAAATTATTCTTGTACCTGACGTGCGCGGTTCATTAGCTGCCCCCTCATTTACAGAGGAGGACGGTTATGGCGATACTGAAGGTCAAATTTCGTCATTAACGTACGAAATAACCTACCGCGACCGTAACTACAGCAATAACTGCGACACCTACAGCGCACTAATGCGTAACGGTAACTACCGCTTTGCCTATGTTACCAAAAACTTTGTACACTTAAGCGATAAACCTGCGGTTGTAATGCCAAAGCCGGTAGTGCCTGAAAACTACAAGGAAACAGCCTATACAGAGGTAACGGCCCGTTTTACACAGCAAAATTTAGTTTGCCCTGTAGCACGCCCAGCCGATGTATTTGACTGCGATTTTCAATAGGGGTTTGTGAATGCCCCGAGTTGCAAACCCTGCTTACGGTGGGAGATTTATGTTTATCAACGCCTTTAGGCAATTTAACTACATAAAATGGCTGAATGTACTACCATATCGCTAATAGATTATTTAGCGGCTTTGCCCGAGGCTACCGAAATTGAGAGTACGGGCCAACTATTAATTATACAGGGCGGGGATGCCTATACAGTAGCCCCGTCCGTTTTGGCTGATTACCTATTTAAAGTAGTAACTATTATAGGAACAAACACCGATACATATACCGTTACTGGCCTTATAGGTGTTACTATCCAAGACCAATTTATTGATGCAAACCGTATGCTAAGTAGTGGCATTATTACGTTTGACGATAATACAGGGCAAATAGTATTTGACCAGCCAATACCTACAGGCATAGAGGTAACTATTCATTGCCGCAAAAACTTTATTTAACATGAAAAAGCTATTATTATTTTTTGCCTTTATTGTTTCATTTACAGTAAGCGCCCAATATGTAACACCCGTTGGTACAGCCCAATGGTTTAAAAAAACCTGCTATTGGAGTTCAGATAGCAGCCTTATTAAATTTTATGAGGATGGTCGTATTCGTATTAAAACGGGCGCAGGCGCAGGCAAGGTTGCCACAAGCGATGCAAACGGTTTTTTAACATGGCAAACACCAACCGGCGGGGCAACAGGTGCAACCGGCCCAACAGGTTTGCAAGGGGCCACGGGGCCGACTGGCTTAACAGGGCCTACTGGTGTAACCGGCCCAACGGGTAGCGTAAGCGGTTCATCTTGGTCTCTTACAGGCAATGCAGGTACTAACCCCGCTACTGACTTTATTGGTACTACTGATAATACAAATTTAATTATACAGCCCGATACAGGCAACGTAGGCATAGGCACAGCAACACCAACGGCGGGGTTTGATATAAAAGGAAAATCATTTAAGGATAGCCTTGCTATTGATAGTACTATTTATTATTTGCATAATGGCGCTACTAGCCCGTTTGGTAAAAATCAGGGAATGTTTACTTACAACCCATTTAGCGGTGCTATTTTTGGTTTATTTCAAGACCAAACAAGTAGCTCTTCTGTTTTAGGTTATCAAAATTTAAACGCCCCCGGAATACCCGAACATTCGGTGTATGTAAACGAAAATATAAGCCAATTAGGGTATGGTTTAGACAACAGATATAGGTTTGGTTTAAGTGTAACAAATAATTATATTATTGCTAATGGCTATACAGATGCCACCGTATTAGCTATAACAGACAGCTTATATGATGAACTGGTTGTATTTAGGCTAAATGGCAACGTAGGTGTAGGATATACAAATCCGTCAGAGAAATTAGACATTAACGGCTCGGTTAAACTTGATAGTGCATTAATTATATCAGATTATTTTTTAACCGACACTACGGCAGCCATTCCCGATAATATAAGCAAGGTAGTTGTTGACTTAGGGGGTAGTACGGCAAGTGCTACAATTATTCTACCCGCCAACCCTAAAGACGGTCAGGAACTTGACATTTACAGCGAAAACGGCTCACCTATTACAGCTTTAACCCTTAACCTTAACGGCAACTTTTTTGTGGGTGGTTATACACCCCCTACAAGTTTAGATGCCAACACTACTGTTAAGCTATACTATTCGGGTGGTTTTTGGCGCAAAAATCAATAAAAATGCACGTAGAACATAACTACGATAACACATTGGCGGGAACATTACTAACTGTAATTATTGCCCTTATAACATTTACAGAGGTTGAATTAGCCTTAAAAGGTTTGGCAGCAGTAGCCGCAATAGCCGCATCGGGTACTACTATTTATTACACCGTTAAAAACAACCGAAAAAAAAATGGAAACAATTAACCTTATTATCGGAACTGACAACTACCCTATTGTAATTGCAGGGGCGGTGTTTATGGCTATTGGCGTTGTGCTTATATCGCTGATAAAAGCCAACTTTATTTGGTACAACTTTATTTATAAAACCCGTTGGGCCAAATCTGTTGTAGGCTTTGTTTGCGCCGCTATTATCATGCGCTTTTTGCAGCAGTACCAACAAATAGCAAGCGAAGAAACATTGCTATTCATTGCCTTTGGGCTTGGTGTTGGCTCCGACCTTTGTATAAGGGCTATAATGTACTTACCAAAGTTGCCTATTTTCTCTTTCCTTAATAAAAAAGAATAATGGAGTTAACCACTAAGCTATCCCCCAACTTTACCCTTGGCGAAATGTTACGCTCGGCTACGGCTGATGCAATGCAAAGGCGTGATGTAGATAAGTATAATGAGCAATACAATCCACCGCAAGCAGTTGTTGATGCTTTAACCAATCTTTGTGTTAAAACACTTCAACCTATAAGTAATTATACTAAAGATAAGTACCCTAATTCGTATATTAAAATAAGTAGTGGCTTCCGTTGCGCTTGGGTTAACAAAGCTATTGGCGGAGCTACATCAAGCCAGCATAAAAAAGGCGAGGCTGCCGATACCGACTTAATAGTTGACGGCGTAGAGCGTAATGATTTATACGTTAAATGTCTACAAGAAATGGAACGTGAAGGCTTATTGGTGTTTGACCAAATTATTCTTGAGTTTGGCTCTACATTAAACCCTTCTTGGGTACATATTAGCTGCAAATTAAACGGACCACAACGCAGCATAGTGTTACGCAAAGCACAGCGAAAACCATACGAGATATATCAGCTATTCAAATGATAGCCTTCGTTATGGTGATATTAATTATTATTGCCGTAGCGAGTTCAACAAAAAACGATAATAACCTATAATATGGCAGTAGCTAAATGGTTAGATTTTTTCAAAGCTAACCTACCCACTCAAGCCGAATTAAGTACAAAAGAGGGGATGACGGCCTATTACAACCGTATTATTCCTTTATGTGGTAATATTAGTAGGGGTGTTTTGGCAAAGCAGTTTAGCAATTACCGACACCAACTTAACTTAGACGGTATGGCGGTAGAGCAAAAAGCAGTTCCGTTAATAGTTTCCGAACCTGTTATTGATATAAAAGATAGCTTAAAGAAACTATTAAAACCTAATTTGCATTTTTCGGTAGAGGAGTTATCCGACAAGGTGAACACCTCCCCCATCACTATCAGAACGGCTTTATCCGAACTTATTGAATTAGGGTATAATATCCAAATAGAGGGCAGCATTGTAACCACTTCCACTATGGGTGCAAAGGCATCTGTTAACGTGCTGAACGTATCTAAAATGAGTACAGGCTTTTACAGGTTTGGGTATCTTACAGATAACCACGCAGCAAGTAAATACGAAAGGCTTGATGTTTTAAACGCACTCTATGATTATTATGAAGAAATAGGCATAAAAACGGTATTGCACACAGGCAACTGGATAGATGGGGAGGCTCGTTTTAACAAGCAAGAAATAAAGGTACATGGCTTAGACGGTCAGGTGCGCCACTTTCTAAACACCTATCCCAAAAGAGAAGGCATACAAACTAAATTTATTGACGGAGACGACCATGAGGGTTGGTACTTGCAGCGTGAGGGCATTATGCCCGGTAAGTATGCGGCTATGATTGCCAACAACGAGGGCAGAACAGATTTGGAATATATGGGCTACATGGAAGCTGATATATTAATCCCCGCCGAAAATGGACAAACACGGATTAGGCTATTGCATCCGGGCGGCGGGTCGTCTTATGCCGTTTCATATACAGCCCAAAAGATTGTAGAAAGCTATACAAGCGGAGAGAAGCCCGATATTTTGTTAGTTGGGCATTACCACAAAGCCGAATATCTATACAACAGGGGCGTTCATATTGTACAGGGCGGGTGCGTTTGCGACCAAAGTCCTTTTATGAGAAAGAAACGGCTTGCCGCACATTTGGGCGGTTGGGTTTTAGAGTTTTCTACTGATAGCAACGGGGCTATAACAAAATTCAAAACCGAGTTTATTCCTTTCTATGATAATGCTTATTACGAAAAATGGGAGTATAAACACCATTAATGTTTGCTATAGAGAACATATTTGAGAGTGAAGGCTATGTAGAATGGTTTTACATTGGAGAAATTGATGGTATGATTGAATTTGCGGGGTATTATAGTGAAGATATTTTAGCTAACTTGCTTATTGACCTTTACGAAACAGAACCCGATGCAAGGGAAGGGCTTATTAAATTTGCCGAGTATATACTAAAAGACACAGGTAACTAAACTTTTATATAAAAAATGTATCTTTGACTTATGAAACTACCTAAATTTCAAATCAATAAATCAACAACAGCCGTTATATTGGGTGTTATAGCTATTGTTTTACTCCTTTTGCAAAACTGCCACCAAAAGCGCATTAATGATATGCGCTCGGCGTGGGCAAATGATACCGTCCGACTTAATAAACTTGCAACCCAAAAAGATAGCATTACCCGTTACGAAATGGAGCAAAAAATCGGTACTTACAAAGATGCTGCAATAGTTGCCGGCGATGAGGCCAAGAAATACAAATCGATTTTAGCGGTTGTAAAGGCTAAAGTAGGGGCTGGTAAAACTAATATAGTAGCAGAATATACAAAGCCTTTGCCCAACACACCGGAAATTCCGGATAGTTCAAATTTGCAAAATATTAGCGAATATGACAGTTTATTGTCATATATGCAAATGAATACCATTCCCGTAGGCACAACCTTTGCCTATAACGATAAATGGTTTTACATTGGGGGTACTTTAGGCGCTGAAAATATTTTAATTGACAGTACAGGCTTTTACCCCGGCACGATGAAAGTAATTATAGGCAACAAAAAAAGCGGCTTTTTAAAGCGCAGCCAACCTACTATTAGCCTAATGTTTGAAAACCCTAATATGTACGCCCATACCGCCAATAATATAATTGTGCAAGACAAACGCAAACCCAAACGCGGTTTGTGGTTATTTTCAGGCATAGCCGCAGGGTTGGTTGGCGGGTTGTTGGCTAAATAATCTTATCATAGTAGAGTAATTTTTTAATCGATAGCCTCGTTAATAGCGGGGCTTTTTGTTTAACCTTATACAGCCCAAAGTTAAATAGCTGGTTTCTTATTTAACCTTTGTATCTTTACTATAACAATTCCCGCAACGCTCATGCGCACCTCGGCGGGATTATGTACCGAGTTGCATACCATAAGAACTGCCCATCGGTCTTTCGCAAATCGCCTCGCAATAGCGGGGCTTTTTGTTTGATACAACTCCCCAAATTTAATATTTAATTACCTGAATGCCCCGCATATCTAAGCGTTTCTTATTTGACGGTTATTTGATTATCTGATTTCCTGTTTTATAATAGGGTAAAAATAGTTGAGTAATTATTATGTTTCACAATCAAACAGTTACGGCAATAATTAAAAATACTTTACATTTTATTTTGTATATTATAAAATAAGATATAATATTGCAATATGAAACGAGGCAGAAAAACAATAGCAGACAAAGTAAAGCCAGTAACCACCTATGTAAAGGAGAGTGTAATAAAAGGCGTGGGCGGTATGGCAAAAGCAAAAGCAATAGCTAAAAACGCACTGGAGAATGGCAACAAGTAAACAGTCAGCAGCTAAAAGCATGGTTTTAAGGGCATCAAAAGTAGGAGATATACTACTGAGCCAAAACCGCCGCAACATCAACGTAGGGTATTTAAAATCGGTACGGGCCTATGCTAAAGATGCGATTAACCAAAACTGGAAAGAGGAACGCTTGGTAGCCTTTTTAAAAAACAATGCCGAGGCTATGGCCCAACTAATACCCGGCCTTTACGATACTAATTACAAAGCAATATTCAGCTTATAAAAAAACAGACCTAGCTGTAAGGAAGCCAAGACGGTAAAAAGTAAAAGTACAAACATACTAAAAAAGTGAAAATGAAAAAAGGTAAAAAACGAGTGCTGTCTTCTAAAACAGAATACGCGCTTTTTGAGGCGGTTGTAGATTTTATAGCGCACCCCAACACAGACGCAAAGCGCGATTTGTGGTATAGTGTTCAAAACGAATTAAACGCCTAAGCTATGAACGAACTAATAGTACAAAAAGTAACGTCTATAATAAATAGCTGTACTAATGAGCAACATATTCAGGTTGCATCTCAAACAGTCAATTTAGTCTGTTTTGAGCCGGGCGTTGGGCTTACTACCAATCAGACTAATACTTTGCTTGAGCTATTTAATAAGCGTGTAAAAACCCTTCAATCTAAATTATAATGGAAAAATGGCAACAAAATTACATGAAGGATTTTGAGAAAATATGCCAGTCCTTGCACGAACCAAAAGACTTTGAGTTTGCATTTGGGCTAATTGATAAGAATATTGGCAAATTTTATAAGGAGCAAAACTTAGCTATGATTGATATGGTTAAGAGCCGAATAAATACTATTCAAATACGTATACGTGTATGTATTGACGCTATGAATAATACCCCTGTTATTGAAAGTAGCGGAGATGTAAAGGCTACTGATTTTGTTGAACCTGTTAACGCATAGCCATGCAAATAATACACATAGTAAAAGAAAAACGCTACGCTACCTGCTATTACTTTAAAGACGGGGTAATACATAGCCTTTGCACCTCAAACCAAGATTGGCAAAACCTTTTTGGAGTTACGGGCCCCGATAACGAAACCGCCCTTGAGGGATGTTGGTTGGCTATGATTAGCAATAACCCCGGCAGCGAAGATAGCGGCTACATTGATTTGATAATTGACAACCCTGATTTAGCGGTAAAATTCAAACCGTTTATGAAGCCAATAGAAATTAAGGAGTTAAACTACGCACTAAACTAACCACCCATACCTTATGGAAATAATGAACAATCAAACAGAAATTTTTAAAAATTACCGCGACTTTATTAATCGGAAAGATAAAGCGGTTAACGGCGTAAGTCAAAAGTTTGCGACAGAAAACCCTGACTTTAAAGCCGATAACAGCACTAACGTAGGTTGTTGGAATTGCGTAAGCTGCGTAAGGTGCGAAAGGTGCGTAAGGTGCGTAAGCTGCGTAAGGTGCGAAAGGTGCGTAAGCTGTGAAAGGTGCGAAAGCTGCGTAAGGTGCGTAAGCTGTGAAAGGTGCGAAAGCTGCGAAAGCTCCGTAGACTGCGAAAGCTGCGTAAGCTGCGTAGACTGCGAAAGCTGCGTAAGCTGCGTAGACTGCGAAAGCTGCGAAAGCTGCGTAAGGTGCGTAAGCTGCGAAAGGTGCGTAAGGTGCGAAAGCTGTGAAAGCTGCGAAAGCTGCGAAAGCTGCGTAAGCTGCGAAAGCTGCGTAAGCTGCGTAAGCTGCGAAAGCTGCGTAAGCTGCGTAGACTGCGAAAGCTGCGAAAGCTGCGTAAGGTGCGTAGCTGCGAAAGCTGCAAAAGCGGCTAACAGGCACGTCTTTTGCCGCAATGATTATTTATAACGACAGCAGCCCCATTAAAGTACCGCTTAATATGTTTTACGTGAAAAATAAGCCAGCTATGGCTGACATGAAGCGTTGCATGGAAGAGGAGAAAGCAGCCACCGGAATTATTTAAACTAAAAGAAGCAGCATAATGGCATTAGGAGATTTAACAATGATGCGTAAGGTTAAGGTAAACAAGCGCAACCAAATAAGTTACTACTTTAAAAAGAACGGAAGCTACGGTTGGTTTGAAGAGTTAGCTGAAAGATTGGAGGATATGGCAGATATAGGGGTTAAAGAAATTATTGAACATGATTTAAGCTACAGGGTGCCATTATCAGCAAAAGAAAAAGCCTTACTAAGGCAAGAGGCTTTTAAATACAGGAACTACCGAAAGCGGCTTAACTACAACTATAAGCACAAAGAGCCAACCCAAAACGAATTAAAATTTTTAGGAATAGATTAACACAAAACACCGCCCGACTAACGACAGTCTAAGCGGTGTTGAAATGGAATTGCAAATATAAAAAATAACTGAAATGGAATGTACATTTAAAAAATCAGAAAGTATTGCCAAATTAAGCGCGGCGCTTATGGTGTTTAGCGTGAAGGTGGGCAAGATTAAAAAAGAGGCTAATAACCCGTTTTTTAAATCTAAGTATGCAAGCCTACCTAATATTTTAGATGCAATAGCCGACCCGTTACAAGAAAGCGGTTTAGTTATTACTCAGTTGCCAGAAGGCGATGGCTTAATAACGATGCTTATACACGCCGAAAGTGGTGAGTATTTAATGGCTAGCAGCAATATGCACCCTACTAAAAGCGACCCGCAAAGCATGGGTAGTGCTATTACCTACCAACGCCGGTACTCAATAGGTGCAATCCTTAACCTTAATATTGATGAGGATGATGACGGTAACGCTGCAAGCCAACCAGCAGCCGAAAATAAAACTGAATTGCCATGGCTAAATAAATTTTCAGATCCTAAAAAAACAATATTATCTAAAGAGTGGAATAATGCCGTGCTAAAATTACAAGGCGGCGGGGTAGGTATTGAGGATATTAAAAAGTATTACAGGGTATCAAAAGATAATCAAACAGAACTATTAACCTACGTAAAAAACTAAGCCATGTTAAAATTTAGCATAGAAAGCCCAACACTAAATAAAAGCGACCTTGACAACCTTGCCTATTCATTTATAGAGCCGGTACTTGAAGGTAACATCAATCCGATTGAACAATGGGTGCAAGTTAAAGCCCTTGCCGATGTATGTGAACGCTTTTTAAAAGACGAAAATATTAAAAGCGCTGTACTTTCTGATATAGAAAAACACGGGAAAGGCGGTGCTACTTACAACGGGGTAAAAATTGAAACTTCAAACCGTTCGGAATTGAATTACAGCGAATGTAACGACCCGGTGTATAATGACCTTAAAGCGGAGTTAGAAAAGCTAACAGCAAAGGTTAAAGAGCGCGAAACATTTTTAAAATCGGTGCCTTATGCCGGATTAGAAATTACAATCGAGGCTACGGGGGAAATGGTAAAAGTATACGCCCCGCAAAAAGTAAATACTACCAGCCCTAAAGTAACGTTTGCAAAATGAGCCTATATGCCAAGCCGATGTTGACAAAGGCGTAAAGAAAGCAGAGGCAAGGAATAATGCTTATGAATGGCTTGACAATCAACTTAAAATATGCGAACGGGCAGTTCATGTCTGCCAACAAAAAAATAAATAAGGCATGAATATTATCTGCCGCCAATTGATGAACAAAAACCTTTTAAAGGTATAAGCATGAAAACAGAAGAAAGAAATTATGAACTAACCGAAGAGACAAAAATAAATATTTTCGGAGTAAAGTTATTCATAATTAGGTGTACCAAAGCGTTTAAAGATATTAAAGTAGGGGATTTGGGTGGTTGGGTATCTGACAATGACAGGGTATTTGGCAATGGTTGGGTATATGATAATGGTCAGGTATTTGGCAATGGTGAGGTATATGGCGATGGTTGGGTATATGGCAATGGTCGGGTATATGGCGATGGTAAATCTTGTTAAAATAAAAGGTAACTATATAGCTATTTAACCCAGTGGAATTAACATTAGAAAGGCAGAAGTCAACCGGCGCGTTTTACACCCCAAAAATATGGGCAGATAAAGCTGTTCAATACATTGCTGAAATAGTACCTAATATGCAAGATTATTTGTTTTATGACCCCGCAGCGGGTGAGGGTGCATTGTTAGAGGCTTTGCCATCAAATGTTGAAAAATATGCAACTACTTTAGAGCGTGAAGATGTTACTATATTAAGAGACAAAGGAATAATTGCCAATCAATTTGACTTTCTGAATGGCGATATATCTAAGCTCCATTATTTAAGAGAAAATGCACATAGAATTATTGTTTTAACAAATCCGCCGTATTTGAAGTCAACACCCGATTGCTTGGCTAAAAATATGTACAAATCAAACGATTCAACAGCACTTTTTATTTATAGAATAGTTAATGAAATCAAGCCAATACTGATATGTACTTTTAGCAAGTTAGATTTATTTCAAGCCTCATCTCAACAACAATTTAGGCGGGACATACCAATTTTTGAAATGACAAATAAAATGTTCCTTACTCCATCAAAGTCGTGGGGATTAAAAGGAAATTTCCCTATCTCATTTAGTATTTTAATAAATAAAAATTAGGTTAAATAAATATATAGTTACCATTATTTTAACCACCCCCTATAAGGGGATAAACATTATTGGATATGAAAGAAATTGAATTTAAGTGCTGGAATGTTGAAGAAAAAATAATGCACGATATAGCGTTCCCTAGTTGGAATGGTAGTGTTGAGGTGTGGGCTAATAATATTCCACAAAGCGAAATACAATACCTAAGCATTAATGGCCCTGTTGAACATGGAGTTTTATTGCAGTTTACCAACATTCTCGACAAACGAAAAAATAAGATATTCGATAAGGATATATTAATCGAAGACCAGTCAAAAAATATAGGGGTAGTCGAATTTAAGAACGGTACTTGGAAAATACGGTTTATAAAGCCATATAGGCAACGTAGCAGCCGTGTAGCAAGTGTTGTAGGACTTGGCTCGATTGCTAAGTTTTTTAGTAAAATTGGCAATTTGTACGAAAACCCGAAACTAATAACTGTTGATAATTAGCTAACAACTAGATACGTTTTATTTTTATAGTCCGTAAACAATTCCCATATTGCACCAAGCAACAAAGCTGTCGAACATGATTATAGGAATAGAAATAAGCAGCCCCGGCTGTATGAGTAAGGCTATAGGTATTCGACCACCTGTTGCGCCCCAAAGTACAGCCGGGGTTTATAATTTATAATAATGGCTAAAGGTAAAGACCCAGCATTTTTATTTTACCCTGACGCATTTTTAGGGGGGTGTACCTTCTTATCTTTAGAAGATAGGGGTAGGTATATAACAGTACTGTGTTTAATGCACCAACACGGCAGATTAGACCAAGAAAGTTTTGAGAAAGCTATAGGTTTACCATTAGGTTCTGTTTCGGTTAAGCTACTTGCAAAATTTGATATTGATGAAAATGGCAATTATTTTAATTCAAGGCTTGAAGAAGAGATTTTTGCAAGGGCTAAATTTATTGGAAGCCGCAAAAACAATGGAAGTTTAGGAGGTAGGCCACCAAAAAATGAGAAAGCTAACAATAACCTATCGGTTAACCTAAAGGATAACCTAATGGGTAACCTACCTAAAGATATAAATAAAGATAAAAATATAAGTAATATAGAAGGGGGTGTGGGGGAAACAAAAAGTCAGGCCGAAAAATGGTTTGCTGAATTAATGGCTGCTAAAATTACCCACGAACGTATCGGTATGCTACACCGCCTAAAACCAAACGAGGTTGAATATTTGATTGGTCAGTTTATTACCTACAAAGCTATAACAAAAACTTTTATAGACTATGAGGACTTGGTAACGCACTGTACCAACTGGATTAAACTAAACAAAAAAGAACAGTTGGAAGGCTTTAACCAGCAGGTGAGTGTTAAACGAGAGGTAAGAAAGCTAGGCTAATGAGAAAAGATACTAAATACATAAACTTTGCTGAGTTTGAGGGCAATGTTGCGCCGGCTGATGTAGAACTTGAAAAGGTTGTACTAGGGGCTGTAATGCTTGAGGATAAGTGCCTGCTTGAGATTGGCTCGTTATTATCGCCCGATATATTCTCGGCCCCGGCCCATGTTGAAATATGCAAGGCAATATTGAAATTACACGCTGATAGGGCAAAGGTTGATATACTTACCGTACCAAATCAATTAAGGGCTGATAAGGAGTTAACGACTGCTGGGGGTTCGGTATATGTGGCATCTCTAACTAACAGGGTGGGTTCGTCTGCCAATATTAAATACCACACCCTTATTTTACATCAAAAATCATTTCAGCGAAAATTGATAGCCATAGGCTACGATATGGTAAGGAATGGGTATAACGACCTTAAAGATTGTTTTGAAGCGGTAGAAGAAGCGGAAGCGGCCTTAAAATCAATTTTATCAACTGCCATCGAGAGCGAAAATGAAATGATGAGGTTTGCCGAACTTGTTAAACAGGAATACGATGCTTCGGAATTATTGGCTAACGGGGGAACTACCGGGGTAATGTGTGGCATCGGTTCAATAGATAGGGTAATTAACGGATTTAAGCCGGGAACTTTAACATACATAGCCGCCCGCCCCGGTATGGGTAAATCAGTTTTGGCAAGGGGGATAGCCAAGGGTGCTGCAAAGCTAAAACACAATGTTCCGTTCTTTAGTTTAGAAATGAGCGACATTGAGGTTATGCAATGTCTTATCGCTGATGAGTGCAACATAAACCTAGAGGATATTATCAAAGGCAAATTAACGGATGAGCAAATAACTCTTAAAAATAACCACATGGGGGCGTTGGCAAACATCGGGCTGTTTATTGACGATAAAGCCACCAACAGCCCCCGGCAGATATGGGCCAAATGCAACCGGCTAAAAAGTACAATAGGTATAGGCATGGTTGTTATTGACTACCTACAACTAATGCCTGCCCCTGAGTTGCCCGCTAACTCACTTGAGAACTCTCGCCTTGAGTACATCAGCCGAATATTAAAACTAATGGCCAAAGATTTGGAAGTGCCTGTTATAGCACTTAGTCAACTTAGCAGGGCCTTAGAAAGCCGAACCGACAAACGGCCTATGCTATCCGATTTAAGAGGTTCGGGGGCTATTGAACAGGATGCTGACATGGTGTGCTTTTTATACCGGCCTGACTATTACCACATACAATTGGACGAAAATGGCATAGCGTACCCTGCGGGCTATACTGAATTGATAGTTGCTAAATACAGGATGGGGCAAACAGGAATAATAGAGTTACTATTCAACGGGGCCAACCAACGTTTTACTGGCTTAAATGATATACCAAGCACCGGGGCTATTACACCTTATACTAATTTTGATGTCGACTACCAGCATAAACTAACTAAAAATGTACCATTTTAAATTATGACACACGCAAGTTTATTTTCAGGTATTGGTGGTTTTGACCTAGCCGCCGAGTGGATGGGATGGGATAATATGTTTCATTGTGAATGGGGAGAATTTAATCAACGTATTTTAAAATACTACTGGCCAAAAGCCGAAAGCTATGGAGACATCACAAAAACAGACTTTACTATTTGGAACGGACGAATTGACATCCTTACAGGGGGATTTCCTTGCCAACCCTACTCACTTGCCGGCAAACGCAAAGGCAAAGAAGATGAGCGCCACTTGTGGCCCGAAATGCTTAGAGCAATTAGAGAAATTAAACCACGTTGGGTTGTGGGCGAAAACGTTTACGGGCTTGTTAATTGGAACGGGGGATTGGTTTTCAACGAGGTGCAAACTGACTTGGAAAACCAAGGGTACGAAGTACAGGCGTATATACTTCCAGCTTGTGCCAAAGACGCACCGCATCGCCGCGACAGAGTTTGGTTTGTTGCCTACTCCAACAACTCACGAAACGCCACACTCAAAAGTAGTGCTAACAGAAACCAACCGGAGGATAGCCAAAAATGGAACTTCACACAGTTTAAATATTATAGACATGGCTTTGAATGGGCTACTGCCAACACTAAAAGCCCAAGACAGCAGAGCAGCGAAAACAGACCGGGGGAAAAGCAATTTGGGGGAGATATTGCAACATGGTACAAATTCCCAACTAAACCCGCAGTTTGCGGAGGAAATGATGGGATTTCCCGCGAACTGGACGCTATTACCTTTCCTAAATGGAGAACAGAAAGCATAAAAAGCTACGGTAACGCAGTTGTACCTCAAATACCATATGAGATATTTAAGATAATAGAATTGTACGAACAGCTATTTTAAAAATAGTTGCATTTTTATTTGTTTATGTAAAAATTAGTATATATTTGCATAAAATTTATAAAACAAAACAATGAAAGACGAAACTACGGCTATATTACACCGCCACCTTACTAAGCACGAACTTGATAGGTTAAGTATTATTGTTCGTACAGGAAACATCAGCCGCGCTTGTAAACATGCTGGCATTAGCCTGCCTACGTGGAGCCGCATTTACAAAGCTAACGGCCCCACCAAAACCACAACCATAGCCCTGCTTTTGGACTATGCCAACCAAGTAAAAATTCTTGCTAAAGAGCAAGATATTGATATTGATTAACCAAACTAAAAAATAGAAATATGAAATGGAAAGAGTTAAAAGAATTTTGTAACTCATTAAATGAGGTGCAACTTGAAGAAAAAATAAGGCTTTGGCGCGAATATGAAGCTATTAACGATATATCAGCCTCTGCACTCGAGGAGGATATGTACGTTGAAAAATCAGGCTCGCCCGACGGATGTTTTCCGCTTAGTGATTATAACGGGAAGAAAAAAGACCTTATGAAAGTTTACGATAAAGGCACTCCAATTTTGAACGAGAATTTTTAATACCCAATGGCTTTGCTATTGATGGTAAAACACTATACACCAATAAAAAGGAGAAATAATGAAAGCAATGCTAATACCGTTTTGCCTGTTTGCAATGTTTATAATTGCATGGGCGCATTTTAAAGAAATAAATAAAAAATGGGAGGTTGATATACAGCAACATGTAACCAAAATGCACGACACTACCTATTGTGTTGATACGTGGATTTTTGTAGGCCAGCGTTTGCCGGTTAATGTAAGGCTTATAGACTGGACGATTGGTTGGCATCAATCAAACGATACAGCCAACGCAAAATATAGGCAACTATTGCTATTAAAGCCAAAAATATTAAAAGCCGACAGTATTGTAAAAACACTAAACACCCCTACAAATTAAAGATATGATAGGCTTTGCTAAAGCTATGTGTGAGAAACAAAAGCAAGTGGCCATAGATGAGTTTGAACACATGGGCGAAAGAGAAAAAATTAGCCAAAAAACAATAAAAAAACTAATTGAAAATACCGACAATGTTTGCGGGTAAATAACTAAAAGATGAGTACTCTAACAAAATTAATAATATTAGGCATAGCCGAACTTTACTTTACCAATAAAGTAGAACTATCAGGTTGGCTTATTGTCGCCTATGGAATTTATAAACTATACAAAGACGGAGAACTGTTATGAAAATAAACCAACAATACCTTACTGACCTAAAGGAGGGAAGAAGGGCGGTAGAACACACGAAAAAAGGCGAATTAGCGCAATTGAAAGCCATATTTGAAGAAATAAAATCATTTGGCTCGACGGCTATACAAGGCAATTTAAGGTATTGGTTTGTGTTAAGAAGCTCTGTTTATTGCGCCGACACGCTACCCGAAGGAATGATACCAACACCATTGAGCGATTTTTTTGAACCCGATTTATCAGTACAGGTAAACAATGATTACAACGACCATCACGAATACTCACCAACCCAAATGGCAAAAAGTATGCTTGTGGAGGCCATGGGCTTAACCGCAAATAAAAGAATGGCTATTTTGGCTTGCGAGTGGAAGATTAAGGGCATACTTAATGTTTACGAATACGAGCCGACAACTACACAGGCGGGAAAAGACTACTGGAATGATGTTAAAAAAGAACTACACCTTTTAAACCAATAGCTATGGAACTTACAGAAAAAATTGAAGCAAAAGATTTAAGAATAGGTAACATTATTGCGTAGGTGCATTATTATCCGATATTATAGTAGACAAATGCCAAAACCTCACATAGTAATTTACCACACCCATTTTGGATTAGACTTTGGAGACTATATAGAGTGCGAGTGCGGGCAACCGGCTGTTGATATTCAACACATAGTACCCCGCTCGCACTTTGGAAAGAAAACAAAGCATTTACAAGACCACCCCGATTATCTGGCATGGCTAAACAGGGTAAACAAGCAGGCCGCAGGGCAACCATTAATAATGACTAAACTAAGTAGAAATATTATTGAAGAGTAGCCAGTTTTATTGATATTGATATAATTTTGTAACTTTGGAGTATGGTTAAAATAAATACCTTAAAGCCAAACCCGGCAAACCCGCGATTAATAAAAGACAATCAGTTTGAGAAGCTATGCAAAAGCATTAAAGACTTTCCCCAAATGATGGTATTGCGACCTATCATAATTGATGAGGGCAATATAATTTTAGGCGGTAATATGCGTTTTAACGCTCTTAAACATTTAGGCTATAAAGAACTACCTAGCGAGTGGGTAAAGCAAGCCAGTGAGTTAACAGAAGCCCAAAAGCAAGAGTTTATTGTAAAGGATAATGTAGGATTTGGTGAGTGGGATTGGGATATTTTGGCTAATCAATGGGATGGTGAAAAGCTGCAAGAATGGGGATTGGAGTTACCTGTGTGGGCCGATGTTTTTGGAACTGATTTTAGTTTGCCCGATGGAGATAAAGCCCCGTTTCAACAAATGACGTTCACGTTGGCAAATGAACAGGCCGTGCAAATAGAAAACGCTTTATCGGATATTAAGCAAACGGACGAGTACAAGTATGCTGAAACAATGGGAAATGAAAACAGCAATGGCAATGCACTATACTTAATAATTATGCAATGGGCAGGGCAAAGGAAATAATAGTAAAGGTTATACCGGCTAAGATTGCTAATGAGTTTGTAAAAAGGCATCATTACAGCGGCAAGGTAGTAAACAATAGTCGTTTGCATTTTGGCTGCTTTTTGGATAATATGTTGCACGGGGTAATGAGTTTTGGCAGCCCGTTGGATAAATCAAAGGTTTTAGGATTAGTTCAACCAAGCCTATGGAATGAAATGTTGGAACTTAACAGAATGGCATTTGATGAATATTTACCAAAGTACTCAGAAAGCCGTTGCATATCTATTGCGATTAAGCTAATTAAAAAAAACGCCCCGCATATTAAATGGATTTTAAGTTTTAGCGATGGCACACAGTGTGGGGACGGTACAATATATAGGGCGAGTGGGTTTTATTTATCAGGCATTGTAAAAAATTCAAATACCTGCGCATTGCCAAACGGTGATGTAATTCATAAAATGACTTTGGAAAGTAACCCGCTATTAAAACGAAATGAATTAAATGGTAGGTCATATTATGATTTAACAAAAGGTAAATATGATTTTAATAAATATGTAAATGAGGTTAATGGTAAAATATTAATTGGCTATCAACTACGCTACATATACCTAATAGACAAAACCTTTAAAATAACAGTCCCAATATTACCATTTAGCAAAATAGACGAATTAAACGCTGGTATGTATAAGGGTAAAAAAATAAGCCTCGCAGAACGCAAGGCTTTGAGCGTTGAGGTGGTTACAGACCCCGTCTCTAATCTGGGAGATTAGCGCTTTATTTTAAGCTACCAACGCAAGGCAAATATAAATAATTATGGCAAACGACAAAACCGACAATAAAAAAAAGTTAATGATTCAAGCCCTAACAAAAGCGTTGGGGGTGGTAACTGTTGCCTGCAAATCAGTTGGTATTAACCGCGATACACATTACCGTTGGCTAAAAGAAGATGCAGAATACAAAGCCGAGGTTAAAGATTTGGATAATGTTGCCTTAGACTTTGCCGAGAATGCTTTACATAAGCTAATGGAGAAAGGAGAGGTATCGGCTATAATATTCTACCTTAAAACAAAAGGCAAGCAACGCGGCTTCATTGAAAGGCAAGAGTTACAAACTATTGGTGAGTTAGACATAATACAGCCGGGCGCATTGCAGCATGACTAATGGGCCAAAACTCGACCTTAATACCTACGCTGATAAACTATTTGCGCCCACTTACTTTAAACTACGGCAAGCCCGAAAGCGGTTTATAGTAGTAAGGGGTGGGGCTGGTTCAGCTAAAAGCTATTCGGTACATCAACTACTGTTAATTAGATTGATGCTGCACGATAAGGGCGACATACTGATTATACGTAAGTTTGGGGGCGACCATAGGGAGAGTACCTATAAGCTATTTAAAAGCATTATTGAAAGTTGGGGTATTGCCGGTTGGTTTGTATTCAACAAATCAGCTGACAACCGGCGCATAACCTACAAGCCCAACGGGTGCGCATTTGTTTTTAAAGGCCTAGACGACCCCGATAAAATAAAATCAATAACCAAAATCAGGCATATACTATGCGAAGAGGCTAATCAACTTGAACAATCCGACTTTGACCAGCTTACCCTTCGACCGAGGGGTTTTGGCGATAGTCAGCTATTCCTTATATTAAATCCCGTAAGTGAGAACCATTGGATTAAAACGCAGCTATGCGATGACGGGGGCGCATATACGGACGATACAGAAGAGTACGTTTTTACCTACCACGACAACCCATTTTTAACTTACCATGACCGCCAGGCCATAGAGCGAACCGCCTTAGTTAGCGAGAACTTTCACCGTGTGTATGCTTTAGGCGAATGGGGGATTGACGACAAAACCAATAAATTTGTTTGGGCTTTTGATAAGAACAAGCACGTACAGCCGGTGGAGTATAAGCCGGGGGAAGTAACTTGGGTAACATTTGACTTCAATTATAACCCTATGACCTGTAGTGTATGGCACGCTGACGAATATCAGCAATACGCACATTGTATTGAAGATATAAGGTTGCCAAATAGCGATACCGGCGCACTATGTGATTTACTTTTAGTTAAATACCCTAATGCACTTTGGCAGGTTACGGGCGATGCAAGCGGAGCCAACCATAATGCGATAGCCTCGGACGGCATACATCACTATACAATTATTAAAGCTAAGTTAGGGCTGCACAATAGGGATTTATACATACCGCTTGCCAACCCGCCTATAAAGCGTAATCAGTTATTAATGAACTTTATGTTTCAAAACTGGGATATTAAGATTGACCCGAAATGTAGCAATATGATTTACGACCTTACCTATTGCGAAACTAACAACACCGGCGACTTAGTAAAGGATAGGACGAAAGATACCCGGAATGCCGACTTTTTGGACGGGGCAAGATATCTGTTTAATATTGTTGGGGCTAATGCAATGAATGGGATTAGCAGCGTGTAAGATTTTAGCCCTTTTTTGCTTAAAACGGGGTGTTTTACTGGGTATTTTGGAGACAAAGTGTGAATACCGATGTAAGATTTTAAACAAAAAGCCCCACACGAAGCGGGGCTGATTACCTTAAAAACACAATAAGTCAAAACCTGAACAAACATATAAATAATTTTGCACAATTAAAAACTATTTATACTTTTGATGTATGGAGTGTACAACCTGTTATGAAGCAACAATACCAAATTGCGTAGAAAGCGTTGCCTTTGCGTTTAATTTTCCCGATGGCGATTATACCATAACTGTAACTGATAGGCACTCTAACGTATTTGTAACCAGTGCAACGGCTACCGATGGGGATTTAACCCTGCAAGCAACTGATTTACCCCCTTATTTATTGAGCCCATACGGCGGGGCGTTTAAAGTACAGTTTTATGCCGGGACCGATTGCAGCCCCGTTGAATTGATTTATGCTTACGGCGAATACACCTGTATAGATATGACTGTTAACAATACTGTTGGTGGAGAAACCAATGTAACAATACCATGTGAATAATGAATATAGAGGTAGAAAAAGGCGATTGCTTTAAATGTCCCTTCTTTAATGATTGGGCTGGTTTTAAATACTTTCCAATTTGCGGCGCAAAACCCGAATTGCAGTTTACCGCGTACCAAATAACACCGCCCGACAACTGCCCACTAAAGACCGAACCCATAACAGTAAAACTAAAACAGTAGTATGAACCCACTATTCAACTTTACAATAGCTTTAATAATTATCGGGGCTTACTGCGTAATTAACTGGGATGGTATGTTGCTTTACCCGATACGGAAGGCTTACGATTGGATTGAAAGCAAACTTACAAAACCGATAACACTAAAGAATTTGCATACACATGGCTACATTAAAGTACTTAAAAGTAGCAAGGCGCACGATATGGGAAAGCGTGAAGATACTAAGCAATCAAAGGCATTTCCCTACATCTGTAAGCCCTTATTTACTTGCCCCTACTGTATGAGTAGCGTGTGGACTTTGGCGGCCTATTGGGCTACTGGCAAGCCCTTAACGTTAATGATTTTCCCATCAATGCTTTGCACAATGGGAATAGTAGTAGTGTTGTTTAGTGCTATACAATATTTTAGGAATGAGCAATAAGACAATTTATCCTAAAGAGTTTTGGACGTTTCCTTGCTTTACAGAAAGAGGCAAAATAGGAACTGCAGTATTAAATAATAGGGTGATTAAGGCAATGTTTGATTTAAATTGTATTCAAAACGAAAATTCGCCTTGGACAAAAGTCCCAGCAAACAATATTAATTTTTACAGGATAAAAAATTAATGAACTACACACAAACGCTACAAAACGCCGGGTATAAAAGGGGCTGCACTTGCAACGGTACAGGCAACCGATATACTAAAGGCAAAATTAAATTTACTATTAACAGCGTAAATAAAGAATTGCGATTTATGAAGTATGAAAGCGGCAAAGAGGTTGCAACAGGTGCGGTAAATGAAATTGAAAATTACATATAATGTACCAAAAAGAAGTTGAACTAATACTGTTTTACCTATGCGTAAACTAAGCATATTTACATTATTTAAGATGGTTGATTACGCGCTGTGTGCCTTAATGGCTTTGGTTTTAATAAAACTGATTTTAACAATATCTATTTATGCTTAAAAAACTTTGGCGCAAATACGTTACCAAGCCTACACGCTTTCAAGGCTCTAAATTACCAATGAAGTATGCTTTTACCTGCGATGGGGTGGACTACTTTGAACCCGACCCCGATAGCGGCGGTGTTACTATTTTGCCTTGGTATCGTGCATTGACACTTCACCAATACTATGAGGAGTTACGCATGAAAGTTGACCGCGACTATTTGGAAAGGCATACTAAAGCTGTTGATTTAGCAATACGTGGTACTAAAGAGAAGCCAAAGCGCAAGTTTGATTTTGACGACTTGCAACACCTTACTAAGCTAAATAATATGCTTAGTGAGCGCCTTGCATTTATATTTACCCCTGACCTTGTGTATAAGGTAGCCAGTGTAGTATTTATGACCGAGAATGAAAGCCCGGAAAAATACGAAGAGGGTATCAACAAAAAAAAGATTGAAAGCTGGAAAAAAAACGGCCTTGATACTTTTTTTTTGAAGGAACCCGTACAGAGGTTGATACCCTTTTTAAACTTCTCGCCGCACGATATCCGGAACTATGGGGAGTTGGTGGAGGGGATGGAGAGCGAAATGAACAATTACCTGAACACCTATTTGAGTGGGCAGGGCGTAGAATAGATAATATAGAGCAATTAGTAATTCACTATATTTGTCAAGGCGATGCAACAAAATTACCCCAAACTTATTCATGGGGCATTATAGCGTTTTCGGGGCGACTTGATAAAGCCATACAGGCCGCGAAAAGTAACAAGCAAACGACTGAATAATATAAAGTGGCACAGGTAATACTCGAAATAACAGCCGATGCAACCGGGTTAACACCGGCTACTAAAGAGGTGAATAACCTTAATAAGTCATTTGATACCCTTGAGAATACTATTGTTGATGCTGACGGAAAGGTAATAAAACTATCCAAATCAGTAGCCGCTAACAACCCGGAAGTGGTTAAGTTATCTAAAGGCTTTAACGACCTAAATAAGACTTTGTCAAGTGGGGCAATGAAGCAGGGTGCTAAAGACTTAGCCGACTTAGGTAAGGCAACTGTTGATACCGATAAAAAAACATTAAGCCTAAAAGCCCAAATATTAGAGCTACGCAAAGCAGCCGGGCAGGCGGCAATTAGTATGGGAGAGTTGGAGGCGGCGGGTAAAGCCGGTTCTGCTGAATACCAAAAGCTAAACAAGGTATATACCGATAGCATACAAAAGGCGGCACGGCTAAAAGAAACACAAGACGACCTTTCGGAAAGTGTAAACCGATTAGCGAATAATAAATTAGAGATAGCCCTTAACGGTATGGTAGCCGCCGCGAGGTTAAGCGCAGCCGGGTTCGGGGTGGCAGCAAGTACCGCCG